>Ga0209501_10000573_pt1 | contig 44779 bp, 38 predicted proteins | sample ArcticOcean_MG_C_4_FD_187434 | JGI IMG/M metagenome (GOLD analysis project Ga0209501, IMG submission 187434) | Marine microbial communities from western Arctic Ocean - ArcticOcean_MG_CB4_134 (SPAdes) (version 2) | ecosystem: Environmental > Aquatic > Marine > Oceanic | place: Arctic Ocean...
TAATCCCATTTACAAAGTTAGATTTAAGAAGTCATATAAAATGAATACTCCCAACGTACCCACAGCTAAATACCATGCAAAAACTCTTTCTGGTTTAGAGCAGCTTGTTGCAAATGAGTTAGAAGCGCACGGGGCAACAGAAATTAAATTAGGTAGGAGAGGGGTTGGCTTTACTGCAACTGCTGAGGTGATGTACCGTCATTGCATGCATGCTCGCTTTACCTTAAAGGTCCTTCGTGTTTTATATCAGTTCCAAGCAACTCACACAGATGAGCTTTACAAACTTGCTGCCAGAAAATCTTGGGAAGACATCATGAATCAAGATGGTTCATTCACAATAGACTCGACCATTTATTCAGATAGTTTCAAGCACGATCAGTTTGCCACTTTACGTCTCAAGGATGCTATTGTGGATAGATTCAGAGCTAAGACAGGGGAGAGGCCTTCAGTCGATAGAGACAACCCAGATGCTAGAATTCACCTTCATATTAGTAAACAAGACGTAACTCTTTCTCTTGATGCTTGTGGAGTGCCACTATCTAGAAGAGGATATAGATCACGTAAGGCTATTGCACCTTTAAACGAAGTTCTCGCTGCAGGGCTTTTAGCTCTTAGCGGATGGGAGCCTGGAATTTCCCTCTATGACCCTATGTGTGGATCAGGAACCTTCACATGTGAAGCTGCGCTTTGGGCTTCAGGCCTTCCTGTTCAAGCGAATCGTTCTCACTTCGCATTTATGGAGTGGAAAAACTTCAATCGAACTGCTTGGATGACTATTCGAGACGAAGCTATGGACTTTAATGAGCCGATTCCCACAACTATATATGCTTCGGACATCAATCCGGATGCTATATCCCAAACAAAATACGCTCTATCTCAACTTGATCTTCCTTCTCACGATGTAACAGTATCTCTTGTTGACTTCTTTAAATCAGAACCCAATACGACTGAGGGAGGGATGGTAGTTCTCAATCCTCCTTATGGAGAGCGTATGGAGCCTGAAGATATCGATGAGATGTACGGCGCTATGGGCGATCGACTCAAGTTTAATTGGCCAGGATTTAAGGCTTGGATTATTTCTTCCAATCCTGAGGCAATTAAGCATATAGGCTTAAAAAGTAACCACCGACACAAAGTGCACAATGGCCCTTTAGAATGTCGGTGGCTAGGATATGAGTTATACGCGGGCTCTCGCTACGCGGATAACGATAAGTGATAAAGAGTTACTGCTTCACGAAACTTGCTCTCATTATTGAGGTTTTAGAAACACAATCAACTCTATATGTTCCAAGGCGTAGTCCACTTACATCTAAGTTTACTTCTCCAGAAGCAACATCTTGTGTGAACACAAGACGCCCATTCGTATCATATATGTAGGCCTTGGCATTTGAGTTCAACCTGAAGTTTAAAGCATCAACTGTCGGGTTAGGATAAATATTAATTACAGAAATTTCTATTGATCCAACCGCCATCCCAATACTCACATCGGCAGCACTGCTTGGTTCTATCTTATACTCTTCATATGTGTATGTAAGAACACCAGTAACAGAGTAGTATTCACCTAGCACCCAAGCTGGATCGGGAGTGTAAAGCATATCGTCAATCATACAATCTCCAGTTCCGTCATCAAAATATGCATCACCGAATCCCAGGTCTGTATTAGTACAAGCTGCATTTGTTATCGATACTAGACATCCTTCGTAAGGTTCTCCTGATGTTCCAATATATCCAGTCATGAGCTCAACTGCCGCCGGTAGATCATTGCCTGAGCTTACAGTTTCAAAATAAGTAATATTAGTAATCTCAGTAAGGTCGTAATATTCAATCACTTCTCCTTGTAGTATTACGTTATCTCCTACAGCAGGTAGATTTGTATTATCGTATACATAGACTCCATTCCAAGGTCCGGATCCATCTTGTATGAAATAGCTGTAATCACTAGCAGCTGTAATAACTCCCTGAACAGTAACTACTTGTTCAATCAATGGAGATGCAAAAAGCTCTCCTTGAACCTCGGCAATTGTGTGGGTTACTGTCTGTGCAGACATGAAAGTAGCTGCGAAAACTCCGGAAGCAGTTAGAAAATGGCGTACTGTATATAGCATATTTTTGGTTTTAAAATGTTTACGAATTTAGTGAATATTTTGTCATATTTGCAAGTCCACGCTCTAGAGATTCATCCTTAAACAAAAATGAATATTTTTCAAAAACTACCTACACTTCTTTATACCATTGTTGCTTTTGCTCTTTTTTCTTGCAACTTTAAATCTCAAAAGGCAGATTTAATATTGCATAACGCTGTAGCTCTCACATGCGATGGATCAGATCAACAAGTAACACCGTTGGCCATTGCGATTTTAGATGGTGTAATAATCGCCACCGGCCCTGAGCGAGCAATTCTGAATTCATTTACTTCAAATAAAAAGATTGACCTTAAACAAGCGGTCATATATCCTGGTTTTATAGACGCCCACGCTCACTTCACAGGTTACGCTTTAAGCTTGCTGACAGTTGATCTTGTAGGAACCACTTCTTATAAGGATGTTCTCAACCGTGTTGAGTTATTTGCTGCGGATCACCCCTCAGGTTGGATTACTGGTAGAGGTTGGGACCAAACAGACTGGTCCACCACCACTTTTCCCACTCTCACACTTCTAGACGAGCTATTCCCATCAAGGCCGGTCGCCATCCGACGTATTGACGGTCATGCCCTACTGGCTAATTCAGCTGCCCTTAAATTGGCAGGCCTTTCAAAGACTCGCCAAATAAAAGGAGGGGAGATGTTAACCTTTAATGACGGCACCCCGACAGGTGTTTTAATAGACGGTGCAGCAGATTATCTTCTAACGATAATTCCACCTATAAACACCAAGTTAAAAATTTCAGCACTCATAGAAGCTGAAAAACATCTTTTCGCTCGCGGTCTCACCTCAATCGTCGATGCTGGTCTTGATGTTTCCGACATTCAGCTTATAGACTCCCTACATAAATCAGGCACCCTTTCTATCCGCGTAGTAGCAATGGCGAGCGGAACCCACCCCAATTTAGATTCCGCATTCGCCATTGGCCCCATCGTGACCGATAGGCTAATAGCACGCTCCCTCAAATTCTACATGGATGGCGCTCTTGGTTCTCGTGGAGCTGCACTGCTCGAGCCCTACACGGATCGCCCCGATCATAAGGGTTTTATATTTCAAGATCCGGATGATTTTTACAACGATCTCATAAGGGCTGATGAGTTGGGATTCCAGGTAGCCACGCACTGTATAGGCGATTCGGCGGTTCGAAATGTTTTAAATGTTTACAACGATATTCTTGGTGGTCACAATGATAAACGATGGAGAATTGAGCACGCTCAGGTAGTTACGCCTGAAGATCTTCCTTTATTCTCATCAGCCAGTATAATACCTTCAGTCCAACCAACCCATGCCACTTCTGACATGTACTGGGCTGGCGAACGCCTAGGCCGCAATAGAATCCGACACGCTTATGCCTACAATGATCTCGAACAGGTATTGGGCCTCCTACCTTTAGGTACAGACATGCCAGTAGAAGATATTGACCCTATCAAAACCTTCTATGCCGCTACGATAAGAAAAGACTTACATGGCTTTCCCAAAGAAGGTTACCACACAGATCAATCTCTCTCACGCCAGTCCGCACTATATGGGATGACTCTTTGGGCTGCAATAGCTAATTTTCAAGATGAATCTGTCGGATCACTTGAAGTAGGGAAGTGGGCTGACTTAGTAATCTTAGATAGGAATCTTCTAACGTCTCCACCAGAATCAATCCTAGATACAAAAATTTTACGCACCTTTGTTGCTGGTATCGAGACATATAACTCTGACAAGTAACTCATGGGCACTAAATATAACTTCGCGATTTTTGCTTTAATAGCAATTGCCGCTATACTATATACCTATTTCTTTCACTTGAAACAGCCTGATAGATTGCCCATTTATCAACCTTATCAACTTAATCCAGCACTAGTCGACCCCACTTTGCTTCACGAAAAGGATCATCGCATCTTAGATTTTACCTTAATTAATCAGCTGGGCGATACGGTTTCCCTTTCCGATCTTTCAGGCCAAACCCTAATTGTCGACTTCTTTTTCACTCGGTGCAAAACTATATGCCCTCTCCTTACATCTAATTTATCTCTCATTCACGATAAATTACCTCCCGGTGTACATATACTAAGTCACTCCGTCACACCTCAAGCGGATAGTGCTTCAGTTCTCCTTGATTATGCCAACAGTTATGATGCCGATTCCTCTAAGTGGTGGTTTCTCACTGGCGACAAGACTCAGATCTATAATCTGGCTCGTAAAAGTTATTTCGCTTGCCTTGATGATGGAGATGGTGGTTATCAAGACTTTGTACATACTGAAAACGTAATCCTTATAGATATCGATGGACGCCTCCGGGGATTCTATGATGGTACATTAGAAAAGGAGATATCTCAACTATACTATGACTTACAGCGCCTACTCGAAGAAACCCCTAAAAAAAAATAGCAATCCCTTTGCTTAGGAAAAAAGCTGTTGTACATTTGCACCCGCTTTCGAAGGAAAGCTTGTTTTTTGACAATCGGAAGGCTTAAAAAAGGTGAAATAAAAATCACTTTAAAGTTGCAGAATTAAAATCCTGTATTACCTTTGCCGTCCGCTTTGAAATGAGCAATTAGAGACGCACTTCGGTGCTGACATAATATAAAGTTCTTTGACTTGATGCAGCAGCCCAAATCCTATCTCTTTATTGAGATAGGTCTACGAGTAAGATTTATCTTACTGGTAGTTTTAACATCTTCTTTTCGGAGAAGGTGTTCCAACGTTAATTTTTATTTTGAGAGTCAATTATGGATTATAACTTACAATGGAGAGTTTGATCCTGGCTCAGGATGAACGCTAGCGGCAGGCTTAACACATGCAAGTCGAGGGGTAACAGGGAAAAGCTTGCTTTTCCGCTGACGACCGGCGCACGGGTGCGTAACACGTATGCAACCTACCTCTTACTGAAGGATAGCCCAGAGAAATTTGGATTAATACTTCATAACACCACAAGATCGCATGATCTCATGGTTAAAGGTTACGGTAAGAGATGGGCATGCGTCCTATTAGTTTGTTGGTGAGGTAATGGCTCACCAAGACTACGATAGGTAGGGGGTCTGAGAGGATTATCCCCCACACTGGTACTGAGACACGGACCAGACTCCTACGGGAGGCAGCAGTGAGGAATATTGCGCAATGGACGAAAGTCTGACGCAGCCATGCCGCGTGAAGGATGACGGCGCTACGCGTTGTAAACTTCTTTTATATACCAAGAAACCTTCGGACGTGTCCGAAGCTGACGGTAGTATATGAATAAGCACCGGCTAACTCCGTGCCAGCAGCCGCGGTAATACGGAGGGTGCAAGCGTTATCCGGATTTATTGGGTTTAAAGGGTCCGTAGGCGGATCATTAAGTCAGTGGTGAAAGCCGACAGCTCAACTGTCGAACTGCCATTGATACTGGTGATCTTGAGTACGGTTGAAGTAGGCGGAATATGACATGTAGCGGTGAAATGCTTAGATATGTCATAGAACACCGATTGCGAAGGCAGCCTACTAAGCCGTTACTGACGCTGAGGGACGAAAGTGTGGGGAGCGAACAGGATTAGATACCCTGGTAGTCCACACCGTAAACGATGATTACTCGGTATTGGCTTTATTGTCAGTGCCCAAGCGAAAGTGATAAGTAATCCACCTGGGGAGTACGGCCGCAAGGTTGAAACTCAAAGGAATTGACGGGGGCCCGCACAAGCGGTGGAGCATGTGGTTTAATTCGATGATACGCGAGGAACCTTACCAGGGCTTAAATGTAGAACGACCGGGGTGGAAACACCCCCTTTTTCGAACGGTCTACAAGGTGCTGCATGGTTGTCGTCAGCTCGTGCTGTGAAGTGTCGGGTTAAGTCCCATAACGAGCGCAACCCCTATTTCTAGTTGCCAGCGGTTCGGCCGGGGACTCTAGAGAAACTGCCAGCGTAAGCTGTGAGGAAGGTGGGGACGACGTCAAATCATCACGGCCCTTACGTCCTGGGCCACACACGTGCTACAATGGTGGGGACAACGAGTTGCCAACCCGCAAGGGTGAGCTAATCTCTCAAACCCCATCTCAGTTCGGATCGGAGTCTGCAACTCGACTCCGTGAAGTTGGAATCGCTAGTAATCGCGCATCAGCCATGGCGCGGTGAATACGTTCCCGGGCCTTGTACACACCGCCCGTCAAGCCATGGAATCTGGGGGCGCCTGAAGTCAGTAACCGCAAGGAGCTGCCTAGGGCGAATCTGGTAACTAGGGCTAAGTCGTAACAAGGTAGCCGTACCGGAAGGTGCGGCTGGATTAACTCCTTTTTAGAGAAAAACGACTCTCTTATAATATTCGTTGGTTTATTGGGCTGCTGCATCATTCTTTTTTTTTCCGTCCTTATCTAGTCCTGTAGCTCAGTTGGTTAGAGCACTACACTGATAATGTAGGGGTCAGCAGTTCAAATCTGCTCAGGACTACGGTGAAGATGGGGGATTAGCTCAGCTGGCTAGAGCGCCTGCCTTGCACGCAGGAGGTCATCGGTTCGACTCCGATATTCTCCACTAAAAAGAAGTTCTTTGACGTACTGGTAGAAGATAGAGTAAATCATAAGCAACAAAGGGCAGTTGGCGGATGCCTAGGCTCTCAATAGCGATGAAGGACGTGATAAGCTGCGATAAGCCATACTGAGATGCAAATAATCGTTTAAGTATGGATTTCCGAATGGGGTAACCCGGCATGTTGAAGACATGTCACCGAAAGGTGCTAACCCGGTGAACTGAAACATCTAAGTAACCGGAGGAATAGAAAATAATTAATGATTCCCCAAGTAGCGGCGAGCGAACGGGGAACAGCCCAAACCAATCTTGTTTCGGCAAGGTTGGGGTTGTAGGACAGAAATAAATCTAACAAAGATCTGCAGAATATACCTGGAAAGGTGAGCAGTATAGGGTGATAGCCCCGTATGTAGGTTGGAGTGTGACGTTCTGTATCCTGAGTAGCGCGGGACATGTGAAATCCTGTGTGAATCCACCAGAACCATCTGGTAAGGCTAAATATATTGAGAGACCGATAGCGAACAAGTACCGTGAGGGAAAGGTGAAAAGTACCCTGAACAAGGGAGTGAAATAGTACCTGAAACCAGCTGTCTACAAGCGGTCGAAGCCTTCGGGCGACGGCGTGCCTTTTGCATAATGATCCTACGAGTTACTCCTCTCTAGCAAGGTTAAGGACTTCAGGTCCGGAGCCGAAGCGAAAGCAAGTCTTAAATAGGCGTATAGTTAGGGGGGGTAGACGCGAAACCTGGTGATCTACCCATGGTCAGGTTGAAGCTTCGGTAATACGAAGTGGAGGACCGAACCCTCAGATGTTGAAAAATCTTGGGATGAACTGTGGGTAGGGGTGAAAGGCCAATCAAACCAGGAAATAGCTCGTTCTCCCCGAAATGCATTTAGGTGCAGCGTCGGAATCGAGTGTCATAGAGGTAGAGCTACTGATTGGGCTAGGGGGCTTCACCGCCTACCAAACCCTAATAAACTCCGAATGCTATGACATATATCCGGCAGTGAGGGCATGGGTGCTAAGGTCCATGTCCGAGAGGGAAAGAACCCAGACTATCTGCTAAGGTCCCCAAATCGGGGCTAAGTTCATCTAACGTGGTGCGGCTGCATTGACAGCTAGGATGTTGGCTTGGAAGCAGCCATTCATTTAACGAGTGCGTAACAGCTCACTAGTCGAGCGGCCGTGCGTGGATAATAATCGGGGATAAGCCCCGTACCGAAGCAGTAGATAGAAATATGGTAGGGGAGCATTCATGCGACACTGAAGGTGTACCGTAAGGTATGCTGGAGTCTCATGAAAAGAAAATGTAGGAATGAGTAACGATAAAGTGGGCGAGAAACCCACTCACCGTAAGACTAAGGTTTCCTGATCAACGCTAATCGGATCAGGGTTAGTCGGGACCTAAGGCGAACCCGAAAGGGGTAGTCGATGGAAAACAGATTAATATTTCTGTACCTGCTACACATTAAAAGTGACGGAGATACGTAGTTGTTACGTGCTGACGGAATAGCACGTTGAGCCTAGCCTTCTGGGCGAAGCGAAACAATGAAATAGCTTCCAAGAAAAGCAAGTGTAGCGGCCCGTACCGCAAACCGACACAGGTAGTCGAGGAGAATATCCTAAGGTGCTCGAGTGAATCATGGTTAAGGAACTAGGCAAATTAGTCTCGTAACTTCGGGAGAAGAGACGCTCTTATTTATAAGAGCCGCAGTGAATAGGCCCAAGCGACTGTTTATCAAAAACACATGGCTTTGCTAAATCGAAAGATGACGTATAAGGCCTGACACCTGCCCGGTGCTGGAAGGTTAAGAGGAGGAGTTAGTTTCGACGAAGCTCTGAATTGAAGCCCCAGTAAACGGCGGCCGTAACTATAACGGTCCTAAGGTAGCGAAATTCCTTGTCGGGTAAGTTCCGACCTGCACGAATGGTGTAACGATTTGGGCACTGTCTCAACCATGAGCTCGGTGAAATTGTAGTATCGGTGAAGATGCCGATTACCCGCAACGGGACGAAAAGACCCCGTGAACCTTTACTATAGCTTTGCATTGTTGTTGATTATTTGATGTGTAGGATAGGTGGGAGACTTTGAAGCTGTGTCGCTAGGCATGGTGGAGTCGTCCTTGAAATACCACCCTTTAAATAGTTGTCATCTAACCCTTACGGGGACAGTGCATGGTGGGTAGTTTGACTGGGGTGGTCGCCTCCAAAAGAGTAACGGAGGCTTCTAAAGGTACCCTCAGTATGGTTGGTAATCATACGAAGAGTGTAATGGCATAAGGGTGCTTGACTGTGAGACTTACAAGTCGAGCAGGTACGAAAGTAGAGCATAGTGATCCGGTGGTTCCGCATGGAAGGGCCATCGCTCAAAGGATAAAAGGTACTCCGGGGATAACAGGCTGATCACTCCCAAGAGCTCACATCGACGGAGTGGTTTGGCACCTCGATGTCGGCTCGTCACATCCTGGGGCTGTAGAAGGTCCCAAGGGTTGGGCTGTTCGCCCATTAAAGTGGCACGCGAGCTGGGTTCAGAACGTCGTGAGACAGTTCGGTCTCTATCTGTTGTGGGCGTTTGAAACTTGAGAGAACCTGATCCTAGTACGAGAGGACCGGATTGGACATACCTCTGGTGTATCTGTTGTGGCGCCAGCTGCATCGCAGAGTAGCTACGTATGGATGAGATAAGCACTGAAAGCATCTAAGTGCGAAACTCATCTCGAGATGAAGTTTCATTGAGGGTCGTTGAAGACGACAACGTTGATAGGTCGCAGGTGTAAAGACAGTGATGTCAAAGCCGAGCGATACTAATTACCCGAAAGTTTATGAGTTCCCAATCTTCTACCAGTATGTCATCCCATTAGTGGATGATTTAAATGAAAAGCATTTGATATTATCTATTTGAACGATAGGTGTCTATTGCGGTGAGGTCCACCTCTTCCCATTCCGAACAGAGAAGTTAAGCTCATCAGCGCAGATGGTACTGCTAAGGCGGGAGAGTATGTCGACGCCAACCTTGGGGCCCCGAAAGGGGCCCCTTTTTTATTATCTAAACTTTGCAACATGCACAATTTAGTTACCATAGTAGGTCGACCTAATGTCGGCAAGTCCACTTTGTTTAATCGACTAACAGAGTCTAGAGACGCAATTACAGATCCCACAAGTGGGACAACACGTGATAGGAAGTATGGTAAGTCAGTTTGGACTGACCGTCAATTTACTGTGATTGATACTGGAGGTTGGATTACTAAAAGTGATGACACTTTTGAAGCTGCAATTAGAGCACAAGTTGAGATTTCTATCGAAGAAGCTGATTTGATTCTATTTTTGGTTGACGTTGGAGTTGGGGTTACAGACCTTGACCTTGATATTGCTAATCTTTTACGTAAGTCAGGAAAACCTGTAATGGTTGCCTGTAATAAAGTTGATACATCAGCTCATGATATTGGCAGCTCTGAATTTTATTCTTTGGGATTATCTGACCAGGTCTTTTCAATTTCTGCAAATAATGGTTTTGGTACGGGTGAGTTATTAGACGAATTAGTAAGCAGGTTGCCTGTGGAGCCTGAAGAGAATGATGATAGATTACCCCGCCTTGCTGTTGTCGGAAGACCTAACGTAGGGAAGTCAACTCTAATTAACACCCTGGTAGGAAAGGAACGTAATATTGTTACCGATATAGCTGGAACTACTAGAGATAGTGTGCATACGAGGTACAATATGTTTGGCTTTGACTTTGAAATAATAGATACAGCAGGTCTAAGGAAACGTAAGCAAATTGAAGATAGTCTAGAATTCTATTCTACTGTAAGAACTGTTAAGGCGATTGATCAAAGCGATGTGTGTCTTCTTCTTTTGGATGCAGAAGATGGAATGGAGAAGCAGGATCTACATATTTTTTGGCAGATAGTAGAGAGTTATAGAGGAGTGGTGATTGTTGTAAATAAGTGGGATAAGATCAATAAGGATCACAATACCATGGGTGAGTTTGAGGAGAAGATTCGTGAAAGAATTGCTCCATTTAGGGATGTACCAATAATTTTCACATCTAATCTGAAAAAACAAAGGATTTTTAAGGCTCTTGAGTTAGCTCTTGAAGTGAACGTTAATAGAGGTAGAAAGATTACGACAAGTAAGCTTAATGATTTCTTACTCCCGATAATGGATAGGCTACCGCCTCCAACGTATAAAGGAAAGTATGTTAGAATTAAGTATGTGACACAGTTGCCTTCTCAAACTCCGACGTTTGCTTTTTACTGCAACCTACCACAATATATTAAGGATCCATACAAAAGATTCATTGAAAACCAAATTAGACAAGAATTTGATTTGTCAGGTGTAGCAGTGAGATTGTTTTTTAGAAAGAAGTAATATAAATATACCTAATCAAATGATTGTATGAAAATGAGTTTAGTTATTTTTGACTACAATATATTTTTATCACGATGAGTCATTTTTTTACTTCTGAGTCTGTTTCTGAGGGGCACCCAGATAAAATTGCTGATGCGATTTCCGATGCTTTAATCGATCATTTTTTAGCATTTGACTCTAACAGTAAAGTAGCGTGCGAAACGTTAGTTACTTCTGGACAAGTCATTCTAGCAGGAGAAGTCAACTCAAATGCATACATTGATGTTCAAAAGGTAGCTCGTGATACTATTAGAAAAATCGGATACACGAAAAGTGAATATAAATTTGATGCTGAGTCTTGTGGTGTCCTTAGTGCTATTCATGAACAATCTTCGGATATCAATCAAGGGGTTGTTAGAGAACATCCAGAAGATCAAGGCGCGGGTGATCAGGGGATGATGTTTGGTTATGCATGTAGAGAAACAGATAATTACATGCCTTTGCCTTTAGATTTAGCACATAGACTTCTTTTTGAACTTGCTCAAATAAGAAAGTCAGGTGAAGTAATGACATATTTGAGACCAGATTCAAAAAGTCAAGTCACGATTCAATATTCAGATGATGGAACACCTGAAAGAATAGAAGCGATTGTGATATCAACACAACACGATGACGGTTTTGAGTCTACCGATGATTTGATTCTTAAGAAAATAAAGAAAGATGTGTCTGAGATATTAATCCCAAGAGTTAAAGCTCAAATGAGTCAACGTGTTCAAGATTTATTTCAGGATGATTATAAATTACACGTTAATCCTACAGGTAAATTTGTAATTGGTGGACCTCATGGTGACTCAGGTTTAACGGGACGGAAAATTATTGTTGATACTTATGGCGGTAAAGGAGCCCATGGAGGTGGTGCATTTAGTGGCAAGGATCCTTCCAAGGTGGATAGATCTGCAGCTTATGCAACTAGACATATTGCTAAAAACTTAGTTGCAGCAGGTGTTTGTGATGAAATTTTAGTTCAAGTAGCGTATGCGATTGGTGTGGCTGAGCCTGTAGGATTGTATGTTGACACTTATGGTACTTCTAAGTTAAAGTTCACTGACGGTGAAATAGCTTCTAAAATTGTAGATGTTTTTCCGATGAAACCTTATCAAATTGAACAAAGATTTAATCTAAGGAGTCCCATTTATTCTGAAACATCTTCTTACGGTCATATGGGAAGAATACCTAAAGTAGTTACTAAATCATTTGAAGCTTTTAGAGGAGGAGATAAAATTGAACTAGAAGTTGAACTGTTTCCTTGGGAGAAGTTAGATAGAGTTAATGAGGTAAAAAAAGAGTTTGGATTGTGAATGTTGAAAACAGAGTCAATTGATTGTTAAAAAACGATTCTTATATAATATCTTCTGACGCTTACCTTACGCTTTGAAATAATGAAAGTATCTCCATCTCCTAACTCAATGTCAAAAACTACTGATCGCCTATCGACTCAAAATAGACTATCATCTACAGAAACAACTCTTGGGCGAGTGATACCTCAAGCTATTGATTTGGAGGAAGCTGTTTTAGGTGCGATGATGCTCGAGCAATCTGCTGTTAATGCTGTAATTGATGTTTTAAGGCCTGATAGTTTTTACAAGCCAGCTCACAGTAAAATTTTTGATATTATTCAGAATTTATTTAACGATTCTGAACCGATAGACTTATTGACTGTAACCGAGGCATTAAGGAAATCAGGTGATCTAGAATTAGTTGGAGGTGCCTTTACTATTGCTAATTTGACTACCAGAATAGCAAGTACAGCGAACGTGGAATTTCACGCACGGATAATTTCTCAAAAACATATTCAAAGAGAACTAATAAGAGTTTCAAGTAATATTATCGAAAGAGCTTTTGATGAGAAGACGGATGTCTTTGATTTACTTGATGAAGCAGAGTCTGCACTTTTTGAAGTTGCTGAAGGAAATATCAGAAAGAGTTATGAATCAATGAGCTCTGTTGTTAAGAAGGCAATAGACAACATTGATAAAGCAAGGTCACAGGAAGGAGGTGTTAGTGGTGTCCCTTCTGGATTTACCGATTTAGATAAACTGACTGGTGGTTGGCAGAGATCAGATATGATTGTACTAGCTTCTAGGCCTGGTATGGGTAAGACGGCTTTTGTATTGACTATGGCAAGGAATATTGCAGTAGATCATGACATTCCTGTTGCAGTTTTTAGTTTAGAAATGTCATCAGTTCAATTGGTACAAAGGCTTATAGCGGCAGAGACAGGTATCAGTTCAGATAAGTTTAGAAAGGGAACACTTGAAGATCATGAATATCAGCAACTTAATGATAGAATAGGTAAGCTATCCAAGGCTCCCTTATTTATTGACGATACTCCAGGTTTAAATGTTTTTGAATTAAGAGCAAAGTGTAGAAGACTGAAATCTACTCACGGGATAGATTTAGTAGTTATAGATTATTTACAATTAATGACTTCTAATTCAAGTGGAAAGGGAGGAAACAGAGAACAGGAAATTTCATCTATTTCAAGATCTATTAAATCTATTGCTAAAGAATTAGATATTCCTGTAATTGCACTTTCTCAGCTAAGTCGTATGGTTGAGACAAGAGGAGGAGATAAACGTCCTATGTTGTCGGATTTAAGAGAATCAGGAGCCATTGAGCAAGATGCTGACATTGTTTCATTTATTTATAGACCAGAATACTACGGATTTACAGATCATGAAGAAGGTCTTGATACAAATGGTTTAGCTGAGTTTATTTTAGCTAAACATAGACATGGTGGATTAGGGACAGTTCATATGAAGTTTGTTAAAAGACTTGCAAAGTTTGAAGATTACAACGCCTTTTCGGACAATGGATTTTCTTCAGATTCAATTCCTGCCAACACGGCATTTTCGGATTCGGGAACAATAACTGTTGGGTCTAAGATGAATAAAGATGTAGAAGGCGAATCACCATTTTAGTTATATGAAAAGATTTTTATTTCTTGGGTGTTTAATACTCATTTCTTTTCAAGGATTCTCCTCTAAGATACTTATACCTATGGATGATAGCCAGGCTAATCATTTGAAGGCTTATGGAGTAACGTTTTGGGTGTTGGGAAATGGTGTTGAAGCACAATGGTTGTTGAATTATAGAGGAGGGAGTTTTATGCTCCCTAATATTAATAGTATTGCTGAAGAATGTGTGATTAGAGGGGTTTCATTTAAAATTATTGCGGATGTTCAAGCTGATCAGATTTTAAATGAAATTTCTGACTCGGAAGTTAACATGGAGAGTGTTAAGTTAGAAAAGTCTCCTAAAATTGCTGTTTATAGTCCTGCGGGAAAACTACCTTGGGACGATGCAGTTACTCTGGTGCTTACATATGCAGAAATACCTTACGAAATAGTTTACGATGAAGAGGTTTTGTCTGGTGTTTTACCGAAGTATGATTGGCTACATCTTCATCATGAGGATTTCACAGGGCAGTTTGGTAAATTTTATAAGGCATACAGAACAGCTACTTGGTATCAAGATGAGGTAGATTCACAAAATGCTTCTGCTAATTTTATGGGATTCCAAAAGGTTAGTGAAATGAAAAGAGAGGTTAGTTTAACCTTAAGGAATTTTGTTTTAGGGGGAGGTTTTTTGTTTACGATGTGTTCTGGAACGGATTCATTTGATATTGCTTTAGCAGCTCAAGATGTAGATATCTGTGATCCAATGTTTGATGGTGACCCTGCTGATTCACAAGCCAATTCAAAACTTATTTTTTCTGAAGGTCTAGCCTTTCAGGATTACAATTTAGAAATGAATCCTCTTATTTATGAATTTTCAAATATTGATGGAACTAAGGATCATAGGGATATTAAACAAATCAATGATTTCTTTACGTTGTTCGATTTTTCAGCAAAATGGGATATTGTTCCCACAATGTTGACTCAAAGTCACAAAAGAGTTATCACTGGTTTTATGGGGCAAACAACATCTTTTCGTAAAGAATTTATTAGGCCTGATGTAACTGTGATGGGAGATAATCGAAATTTATCTACTGCAAAATATATCCATGGTGAATTAGGGAGAGGGCAATGGACGTACTATGGAGGTCATGACCCAGAGGATTATAAGCATATGGTTAATGATCCTCCTACCGATCTAAATCTCCATCCCAATTCTCCGGGATACAGATTAATATTAAATAACATACTATTCCCCGCTGCTAAAAAGAAGGAAAGAAAAACTTAAATGTTTATTTTATCGTTTAACTGTCACAGTTAAATAAAATAAAAGTAAATCGTTGTTGTCTTGTTTAATTAGTTCATATTCCAGAGGGCCAACACTTTTTTGAGCCATACTCAAAAGATCTAGTCCAATTCCTTGTGAATTATGTGATTCACCTTCACAAAGTGTGTCAACATACTTTTTGCGTAATTGTGATAAATTCAATCCGTTGACTTCGTTTAGTTTAAGCTTAAGAGTTGAGGCCATTTCTAAGTCAACAATGTTTCTGCAATGTATTTGATATCCAAAAGGATTGTGTTCTATTGTTAGACTTAAAAACGTTTCACCCAATTCATCAATCCAGCCATGTTGACTTACATTTTGAAAGCATTCTGTCAAGATTTTACAAACTTTTTTCATCTCGGACATTGAACCACCAGTGTATAATATAGATTTTTCTGCCAGTTGTAAAATAGAATCTCCGGAGGTAGTGTCTAAAGTACCTGAGTAGGATATTATGACTCCGCCATATTTTTGATTGGATTCAGAAACATTACCCAAACGAGTTTGTAGCTCTTGATTAAGAGTGTTTTCAGTATTTGTTTCAATTCTTGTCATAGGCAATAACATCTATGGGCCTGATATAAATAACGACGAGTTGTTATATACTCACGACTAACAGCATTTTCGCAATATAGAATTTCTTCTTCCAAAACAAAAATTATTTACCTATTTCTTTTGGAGCGCAGTCCTCTAATCGAACTTTCTACCAATAATGGGGATCCTTCAGGAGTTCTAATCATTAAATAAAATGAAGGGTGCATAAAATTTACAGTCCTATCAAATGCTCGATTGAAAAAATAACACTTCCAAACTTCAAGTGCAATTCTTTTAGTTGTACTCCAGGCGTATGGGCTAAATCCTTTTGGACGAGGGAAAGTGCTTACCCAGAGTCTAGCGTCAGACAAGCTCGTGATTGATGTGCTTACTTTGTGAGAGTATGTGTTAAGAGGAATAGACATTGCGAATGTTTTTTTATGGTGATTATTAATCTCTACACTACAAAGCAATTAATCCACTACTCAATCTATTTACGTTGTACTCATATTAAGTGCTTTATTTAATCTATTTGATAAAATTTCTTTTAAACTCTGCGGAGAGCATACTTTAACTTCAGCTGAATACCCCATTATCCACTGAATCAATTCATAAGTTATTATTACATTTAGTGATATTGTATAAACATCTCCTTGGTTAGTTACTTTTTGAGACCGATGAAGTGGTTGTGATGTGAGGTATCGTGCGAGAATAGGGTCGCATTCTAATGTGACTTTTACAGGAGGTGAATTGTCAATTACTGTTATTCCTACTGTGTGAGAAAAATACTTATCTGAATCAAACTCTGAGGAAGTTGTAAACTTAGTGTTTTCATCGGTATTAATTGATTTAATTCTGTCACAGCCAAACGTTCGAATAAATTCCATTTTAGGATCCCAAGCTAATAAATACCACCTGTTTCTATATTCTTTTAATAAGTATGGATGAACTGAATATTTCTTTTCGGTTTCGCCAGAAAACTTTCTATAACTAAGAATAATAGGATGTTTGTTGCGCGCAGCATGCAAAAGTGGAGATAGATATTTTGAGCCACGTGCAGATGGGGTAGATTCAAATTGCATGTATTTATCAACTCCTGTTGTATCTAGGTTTGGCGCAACAGATAGTCTATCAGCTATCTTTCCTATAGCCTGATCAAATTGTTGGAAAATAGGTAGGTCTCTAAATTGAATAAGTGTGTTAGCGGCGAATCTTATGGCGTCAAGGTCTTCTTCATTTAATTGGATTTCATTTATACTGTATCCTTCTTCCTCGTAGAAATATCCGTTGTGGTCTCTATGGTATGAAATAGGGGCGTAGTATCCCAATTCAGATTCATTTCTCATAGACCAAATATCTTTTTCTATGGTACTTACGCTTATGTGTTCACCGTCACTTCCATACAATGCTTCTTCACATGCAGTGCGCAGATTTTCTTTGGAAGGATATGGATTTCCATTATTGTTAATACATCGATCAATTATGCGATATCGGAGTAGGGCGAATTTATTTGCTGGCATAGACTCTCGTTGTAAGGTTAATTATTTTTGGTACTAAAACGCTTTAATCCTGAAAGACCTCTCTGTACATATTGCGGGTCGTGTGTTGTAGGTTGGTCTGTACTTGGGTAAGGTCTCCCAGTATTGTGAAGGTGGAAACAGTCTTTGTATTCGGCTTTTCTGAGCCGATTGCCGTATGTGAGGTTGATCCATTGTGCCCCGTAATGAACTCCGTTTGGGCCTCTTATATCACGAATCTTTACATCAAGTAAAATGCATTTGTACCCCATTAATTGAAAGGGGCCCCAAGATGTAGCGAGATTCCTTATTGCTTCGTCTGAAGCATCATATAGGTGAGAAGCTGTTACATTTTCGTAATTCTTCAGTGAGCCACTTTGAACTTTTTTTAATTGCTTGTAAACGTGGGGTTCAAACCTTTCGCCGGCAGGTTTAAGGCCAGAGCATTCTAATTGAATTAGAGACATGAGATATTCATATGGTATGTTGAACTCTAATGAAGATTTGAAGACGTCGTCAGAATAGTTCTCGATTACTGATTGAGAGCTCGTGTTTTTATTTAAATCTAGGGTGGATTTGATAAAATATTTGTAAGTAAAAAACAGTAGGCAAAGAATTAGCATGGCACTTAAGCCATGAATGAGTTTTGAATGAATTTTTGTAGAAATCTTCTTGTTAAATCCCAAACCCATTTATAGATAGTTTTATTAAGCTGTGAAGTAAGTTAATAATAGGTAGAATTACTAATGTCGGGAGTAGGTCAATGATGTTAAACTTTTTTATGTTGCTTAGGTCTAGACCTAGAGCAAGAAGAAGTATACCGCCTGTTGCTGTTAAGTCTATGATTAAATCTGCAGGTATGCTGGATCCGATGCTGAAAAATAAAAATGAAAGTGAGCCTTGAAAAATGAGCACGACTAAGGCTGAGAATAAAACTCCACGCCCGAGCGCTGCTGCTAGGAATACTGAGCTAATGAGGTCCATAATGCCTTTAATATATAGTAGTCTGTAATTTGAGCTAAGACCTTCTTCCATACACCCGATAATTGTAAGACCACCAACACAAAATAAAACTGACGCTTTAATGAATCCTGTACCAATGTTAAGCTTCGAGGTAAAGGCAGAAAGTCGAGAGTGAAGTGAAAGGGTTTGGCCAAGGACCGAACCAATTATCAGAGCTATAAAAACATCAATGGGAGAAGCCATCTTACTCATCATATCGATGCTTAAGGCTATAGTGAATAGTCCGAAAACAGTGAGTATTTGAGTTTGGTTTGCCGAAGTGATGTGTCTTCTAAATAAAAGCCCTATGGTGGAGCCCAGCGCAACGGCTGCAGTGTTGAAAAGTGTTCCTAGCATTACTTTTGTGAGATTGTCTTCATTATGAATGTCCCAAGTTACATTTGCGGAACGGTATTCAAAGCGAGTGTCGAATAAACTTGAAAGAAAAAAGGGTGAAATTTACCTTAGAAGCGTGTGATCCAGGGTCTAGTGCAAGAGCGGGACTTTTAGTTACTGATCATGGGGAAATTGAGACTCCTATTTTTATGCCAGTAGGAACTGTAGGTACAGTGAAGGCGGTGCCTCAAATAGAGTTGAAAGAGGAGGTTAAGGCTCAAATAATTTTAGGGAACACATATCATTTGTTCTTGAGGCCTGGAATAGAGACCCTTGAAATGGCAGGTGGGCTTCATAAATATATGAGTTGGGATGGGCCAATATTAACGGATAGTGGTGGATTTCAAGTTTATAGTTTAGCCCACAATAGGAAATTGACGGAAGAGGGGGCTCAATTTAGGAATCACATTAATGGTGATTTAATAAACTTCACGCCGGAAAATGTTGTAGATATTCAGAGAACTATAGGTGCGGATATTATTATGGCTTTCGATGAATGCCCCCCTTACCCAAGCACTCATAATTATACAAAAAAGTCTATGGAGAGAACTCATCGTTGGCTTGAAAGATGTTTTACTAGATTTGCTGAAACTGAACCTAAATATGGATATAATCAAGAACTTTTTCCAATTTTACAAGGAGGCGGATTTAGCGATTTAAGGAAACAATCCGCTGAATATATTTCATCTATTGATGCTGCGGGTTATGCTATAGGTGGGTTAAGTGTAGGTGAGCCGATAGAAGAGATGTATAAAACCAGTGAGTTGGTTTGTGAGATTCTTCCAAAGGATAAGCCGAGATACTTGATGGGTGTGGGTACTCCAGCGAATATTCTAGAAAACATTGCTTTAGGTGTGGATATGTTTGATTGTGTAATGCCCACAAGAAATGCTAGGACAGGTACGTTGTTTACCTGGAATGGTATTATAAATATCAAGAATAAAAAGTGGGAGCACGATTTCTCACCTTTAGATCCTGCCGGATCAGCTGAAGTGGATAAAATGTATAGCAAATCATATGTCAGGCATTTAATAAGGGCAGATGAGTTACTTGCTATGTATATAACAAGTGTACATAACCTTGCGTTTTATATTGACTTAGTTAAAGAGGCGAGGAAGCATATCAAAGCAGGTGATTTTGTAGAATGGAAAAATAAAATGGTAAAGCAAGTGTCTCAAAAGATCTGATAAGCAGTGACAAGATTAGATAAATATATTATTGGGAAATTTCTCACAACCTTCTTCTTTATGTTGGGAGTGTTTTGTGTTGTTGCCGTAATATTTGATTTAGTAGAAAATATTGGACGTTTGCTGGAAAATGAGGCTCCGTTATGGCAAACGGTCAAGTACTACTTTTCATTTATATTTTTCTTCGCTAATATGTTGAGCGGGTTTATTGTTTTCCTTACTATAGTTTGGTTTACGAGCAAGTTAGCCCAAAAAACAGAAATTATTGCGATGCTCAGTGGAGGTATGGCTTTCCGTAGATTTTTAAGACCTTATTTCATCGCAGCCTCTTTGCTGGTGGCGATTTCGTTAATATTAACTCACTTTATTGTTCCTGCTGCACATAAAAGTAAGGTCGAGTTTGAAGTGGAGTGGATTCATGTTAATTTCCATGTTAAAGACCAAAATCTTTATCGTGAAATCACCCCTGGCACCATCGCGTATTTCAGAAGTATTACATACAGTAGGGCTACTGGCTATAGATTCCAACTTGAGAGATGGGATGAAGGGGAGAACCGACTCGAGCAGAGAATAGTCGCAGCAAAAGGAACCTGGATGTCTGAGGATAGTTTATGGCGACTTGTGAATGTTAGCGTCCGTGACTTTAATGATGACGGGACTGAGTCTTTTCGATTTGTAAATCGTTTAGATACCGCTTTGACAATGCGTATAGAAGATTTCGCTCAGAGAGCAGCCGTGATAAATACGATGCCTACACCAGAATTAAATAGTTACATTGACCAAGTTCGATTCAGCGGCGCAGATGTTTGTTCACTTGAGCTTACCCGCCACTCCAGAACATCAACGCCTTTTGCAATTTTTGTCCTTACTTTTTTAGGTGTAGGAATAGCTTCTAGAAAACAGCGTGGGGGAGTCGGAATACATTTATTACTAGCAGTTCTCGTTGGTTTTACATTTGTATTTACCTCACGAATGATTTCTGTATTTGCAGCAACCGCAGCTTCTCCGGAATTTTTACCAATTAGCGTAAGTGGAATTCAGTTTATAGCAGCCTGGCTCCCAAATGTTCTATTTACTGCACTTGGCTTTTGGATTTATTATAATGCTCCGAAATAGGTTGTAAACCCTAATTTTTCAGCTTTTTTTATTGCTGTTTTGATAAAATCTCTATCGTGATTTTCCGTTTGATATAAGCCAAACACAGAAGAACCGCTCCCCGTCATTTGAACATACTCAGCATTAGAGTCTTCAATAATGTTAATAGCATTAAATATTTCAGCATGCTGGCTGACTACTGGAATTTGAAAATCGTTATGTAGAACTTCTTTCCATTGATTAAGTGGGAGTGAGGGGAGTTTCAGAAATTGTAGTTTTTTATTACTCAGTTCTTGATTCAGCAATGTGAAAGCTACTCCAGTATTAACATGTACTCCTGGGTGTATAAGTAAAATACTAAGCTTATTTATCTTGAGATCTTCTATACTAAACGGTAGGGGGTCTATTATTTCACCTCTTCCTGCAACTAAGCTTGGTCTGTTGTCTATAAAGAATGGACAGTCACTCCCAAGTTCAGAAGCAAGCGATTTCAATTCTTTATTAGATACCCCGAGTTTACACAACTCATTTATTGCTTTAAGCATAAAAGATCCGTCAGAACTACCACCTCCTAAACCAGATCCTATGGGTATTATTTTAAGCAGTTGAGCATCTATCTCAGGGAGATTGAAGTTTTTACTTAACAATTTATGTGCTCTAACTACCGTGTTAGATGAGTTGTCTTCAGGAATTTTAATACCAGAGCAGGTAAAATTTAGTTTGCCCCATTCTCCATTTTCTACAACTATAACCTCAAGTACATCACACCAATTTATAGGTAGGAATAAGCTTTGAATTTCGTGAAACCCATCCTCTCTCTTGCCTAGAATTTTAAGGCCTAGGTTAATCTTAGCGGGAGGGAAGTATATCACAGCTTTTTATTAAGTGTATGGATATTAATCGAAATAGCCGAAGCGTTTAAGTTTGCCTTCGTCGTTACGCCAATCCTTATCTACTCTTACGTACAAATCGAGAAACACCTTCTTACCTAAAAACGATTCGAGCTCTATGCGGGAGTCTGTCCCCACTCTTTTAATCATTCTCCCCCCGGCTCCCACAACGATATACTTCTGCGACTCGCGAGCGACACGAATTTCTGCTCTAATTTTAAATATAGTAGGTTCATCTATGAACTCTTCAACTACGACTTCGCAGCTATATGGTATTTCTTGCTTGTAATGAGTGAGGATTTTCTCCCTAACGATTTCAGAAACAAAAAAGCGCATAGGCTTATCCGTGAGTTCGTCTTTGGGGAAGAAAGGCGGTGCTATAGGAAGCTTCTCTACGATACTTTCAAGTAGAGTGTCTACATTAAAATTGTGCAGAGCGCTGATAGGCGCAACGTGCGCATTAGGCATTCGCTTTTGCCAATATTCCGCTCTCTCCATAGCAACATCTTGCCCCTCTAGATCTACTTTGTTAATTAGAATAAAAACGGGAATTTCCATTTTTGCTATCTTGTCAAAAGTAGCTTCATGTGCGATACTATTTTCATAAACATCAGTCACGAGAATTAGTATGTCCGCATCTTGTAGAGCAGTTTTCACAAACTTCATCATCCCTTCCTGCAATTTATATGCAGGGTCAAGAACCCCGGGTGTATCACTATAAACTATTTGCCAATCTGTTTGATTAACGATCCCCATAATGCGGTGACGAGTTGTTTGGGCTTTAGCGTTAATAATACTAATATTTTCACCCACGAGTTTATTCATGAGAGTGCTCTTCCCAACGTTGGGTGACCCAACGATATTCACAAACCCAGCCTTATGCCCCTCTGGATAATCTGTAGCTGTCGGAGCCTCATTACTCATATTCGCTGATAGCGGCATGGGAGGTAGATTTGGCATTTCGGGTAAGCCCGAAGACGATTTACCAGATTCTTTCTCTTTTTCTTTCATTCTACAGCAAAGGTACACTTTCCGAGCGTACTAGGTCTTTGCCTTATACGTAAATTTCAATTGTTTAAGTACTTGATTTATATAGTGTTTTCAGATTGTCACAATTTAAAATAAGTCTATTAAATCATCTGTCTTAAAGTATAGTGTACTATGCCATTAAATTTGCTATTTAATCTCACTAGCCTATACCTTTAATAGTTGAACAAACAGAAATATAATTGATTACTTTTCATCCATATATCAAATCTAACAGAGATGATTTTTACAATTTAAATATATCTTGGCTTAAAGAATTATTTCTATTAGAACCATATGACGAATTCGTTTTGTCAAACCCCAGGAGTGCTATTTTAGACAAAGGAGGTTATGTTTTTATGGGTAAATTAAAAGGAAAGATAGTGGCAACCTTTGCCTTAACCCCCAGCAATGATGGCATTTACGAACTTAACAAGATGGCCGTCCACGAATCATTTAGAGGAAAAGGTTTCGGCAATAAAATCATGGAATTTTTAATACAATTCGGTATTGAAAAAAACATTAATGTTATTGAATTATATTCAAATAAAAAACTTGAGAATGCAATACATCTTTATTTAAAATATGGTTTTGTTGAGGTTGATATAACGGAGGATAATCCGTATCAACGGGCAGACATTAAAATGTCGCTGACTCTTAATATACTATAACTGAATTAGTTGTTGGAAGTTTAAATATATTTACTCCCTTTATTCTACCAATCATTTTCTAACATGGCTGCCCGAATACTTGTTTCCGATTGCTGAGACAGATCCTTTCTGTTCAAGTTGTTTTTGCTAATTTCTTCTGGGGTAATCGCTCTTAGAACCCTAACGCTAAGCTTCTTTCTTCTTAAGCCTAGGACACTTATGAGATGTTGTACTACAGAACCGTCAGTCACGAAGTAAGTAAAGAACTGCAATTGTTCTTTGGATAGCTTATTCCCATTTGCATGAGTCCATCTGAAAGCTAAAGGTTGGACTCCCGAATTTGAGTCGATAGCTATTTTAAAAAATGATGACTTGAATGGGTGGATTTCAACTCCATCATTTGGCCTCCCTTCAGGAAAAAAACTCATATTTACGTGAGACTTTGTAATCATTGTTATGGTTGGGGCTAATAGTTCTTGAATAGATTTCCTTCTGGATCTGTCGACAAATACGAATCCGAGTAATCCCATTACCTTACCTATGATTTTCATACTTTGTACATCTGTGTTTGAGATCACCATGCAAGGTGCAAGCGCCATGTGAAGAAGAGAATCTATTAATCCCTGATGATTACTTACGATTAATAAATTAGATTTTGCAATTTCTCCGATGACAGTTAATCGTACTCCGACAATTCTCATTAGAAGTCTTGAAAATGGATAAATAATGAATCTTACATTGAATCTTAAGAAGTAATGGCGTGGTAGAAAGAATAAAACAATTCTCAGAATAACACTTAGAAATACTAATAATACCAATATTAACATTATCAGTGCTAAACGAATATAAGCAAGAAATTTTGAGCTTTTGAGCTTTGAGGGATGCTGTTGCATGAAAAGCAATAATAATAAACAGACTTTATGTTTTTGCTTGCTAAGAACAATTTAATGAACTTTAATTTTTTAATCTAATATTAGACCAATGTTATCATATTGTTCTGTTATTGATGCCATTAATCAGTTTCGAGTATTTTTGTATTCTTATTAAAATAATATAATCAACTTCATTTATTATGATATCGTATTTTAAATTACACATAACTCCCTTCTATTTCTTAATTTTTATTAAGCCAAAATCAATTCTAAAAGTGAGTTTTATTTTACTTATTCTTGGAATATTTACATCGTCTTCAATTCATGCTCAACAAGTTTATTCAACAAACAATCAATTTTCAGCTGACGTCTCTGTTTATGTTACAGATAACCAGTTTTCTGCTGATTTATTAGTTTTTAAATGTGATTCGCAATTTTCAGCTACAAAAAACAAAGGTTTGTGGTATTTCACAGACAATCAATTCTCAGCAGATAAAGTTATTTATTTCACAGATAATAAATTTTCAGCTGATTTGATTATATACTTTACAGACAATCAGTTTGCGGCAGGTTGGGAGGATAGCTCTAAAATACATTTGATGTATTAGATGAATTAATTCTATTTATATCGCCCTAGAATAACAACTAATTAGATAGATTACTTTTTAGATTCTAATTCTATTATTAATTTTTGAATATCATTTGCTTTTGAGGTAGCTTCATCGCTCAGTCTTCTATTCTTTGTTGAGAGCACAAATGCTTTATTCATGAGCTTTTTATACTCCGTATCAAGTCTTTTTATTTTCGATTTTTTGCTAAAGAAATTAATCATTTGTTAAAAATTTCATTTAGAGCAATTGTACGATATTCAAATATTTTTTTTATTTTATTTTGAATAAATATAAAGTTTAGCAAGTCTCCAATTATTCCAAATGGCAATGCGTAAGTAATGATGTCTGTCATACTAACACTTTTGTCATCTATAACTTTAAATATATGCTGATGGTGCCATAATTTGTATGGACCGTATATCTGTTGGTCAACAAAAACTTCTTTGTGTTTAACATGACTTATTTCTGTCACCCACTCTGTGTTTATATTAACAACTGGGGTTATTTTATAACCTATAATCATACCTTCAGTCATCACATTATGCGAAGAATTTACAATCTTAAAACCAAGATTTGCGGGGGTAATTTTTTTAAGGTTTGAAGGGTCAGAAATAAAATCCCACAGTGTGTTAATATCCGTTTTTATAATCTGCTCACTTTTTTTCTGGTAATATCCCATATTGTATTACTTTTTTTTTAACTATTTTTTTTACATCATAAAGCTCCATAAATGATTTACGATCTATTTTTTTTATTTGACTAGCATAATCAATAGCTGTAGTATGGTTTGCGCTTTCAAACTTCATAATAACATCGTTTGATTTAGAATTTTTTGAGTAAATTTTAAATTTCATGTTGTAATTGATATTTAATAAAATTACTCATTGTATAGTTTTTAGTAATAATAATTATACTAATATAGTGTCTAAAATTACTTGCACACAAGTTTTGTACAACTTTTAATTAAAAAAGCTATTCATTTATATTACTTTTGTAGATACAATGGCGAATTACTCGATAGATCAATTATCAAATATTACTGGATTTAGCAAATTGCTTATCAGAACTTGGGAAAACAGATTTGATCTATTTACCCCCAAAAGAACCAAAACAAATATTAGGTTTTATGATGATGATTCTCTTGTTAAAGCTTTAAATGTTATGATTTTAAAGGAGAAAGGACATAAAATTTCTTTTATTGCTTCACTTACTAATAATCAAATAGAGGAATTAATTAGAAACATCTCTATTGATGATGAGATTTATCATTTAAAACAATTAAATAAGATAATTGAATCGGGTTTAAGATTTGATAAAGGTTTGTTTAATAAAGTATTTAATGACTCATTGAAGAAGTATGATACCTTGTATATCTACAAAAATATTTTATTACCAGCACTAAATCGAATTGGATATTTGTGGCTTACTAATGAGATTCTCCCTTCTCAAGAACATTTTATATCTGAGCTTATCAAGCAAAAATTATATTCTAGGATTGACAATGCTAATAACGATAACGATAAGGATAAAGAAGTTTGGCTTTTGTTCTTACCTGAGGGTGAACATCATGAAATTGGACTTTTAATGGCTAGCTTAATATTAAATGAAAATGATAAGTTTGTCATTTATTTAGGGCAGTCAGTACCGTTAGAATCCTTGAATATCTTGAAGGATTATTATACAATAAATAAGATTTTATTCTTTGTGGTTGGGAATTCTACCATTAATAAATTAAATGATATTGTTTCTTATTTAGATAAATCTTTTTCTGGATCTGAAATTATAACTGTGACTAGAGAAAATAATATTTCTCTGAAGGGTTTTAAGAATGTTAAAATTATTTCTACCATTGATGAGTTTAATGCAATATTCAATTAGTTGAAAAATTATCACAAAATAAACGCTTCAGATCTCAAGAAGTTTGAATCTAGAACTAGAGCAGAACTAATAAATACGATAAGTGGTTTTAAAAGCCCTGTCCTTGTAGGTACCGTCAATGGAGGAGGAACTTATAATTTGAGTATAATTAGCTCTATTGTTCATATTGGATCAAATCCAGCTATGATTGGTATAGTTTTGAGGCCGCCTGGGGAATACTCGCATACTTTTAAAAATATTATAGATACCAAGCAGTTCACTGTATCTCATATTCACAGTGATATTATAAAACAATCTCATAAATGTAGTGCAAAGTATCCTGAACATATTTCTGAATTTGAGGCTGTGGGTTTGAGTCCTTATGTTAGTAAGACAAAAGATTGGAAAGCACCTGCGGTAGTTGAATCAAATATTAGAATGGGTCTAGTATTAAACAAAGTAATTGAGTTGCCTAATCAATGTAATCTAGTAATAGGTGATGTAGATTGGATGGAAGTAAATCAGAGTTCATACGATAACAAAAGCGTCAAGTTTGATTTAAACAACATATGTATTTTAGGTGTTTATGAATATTATAAGACCAGTAAACTCATGAAATTAGATTACGAAGAATTTATACAACCTTGAAGTTGTTTTTTGACTTAAACATTCAGCAAACACTAAGCTTTAAGGTGGTAAAAACAAAAGAGCCAGCTTGCGCGGACTCTTCAGTTTTCGTAGTAGCGGGGGTTTGAGTTACCTCGCTGACTTTGTCATCTCGGTGAGTCCCAATTGGGGGGCTTTACAATTATTCTAAACATAAAAAATCGCTACCACCACCCTTCGGGTGATGATTCGGCCCTTTTGCATTTCCTCCACTTAAACAAGCATTGCTTGTTACGCGCTTGAAATGCAAAAGGGCCAGCACACTTTGTGTACTAGCCCTTTTTTGTCTTTCGACGTTGTAGCGGGGGTAGGACTTGAACCTACGACCTTCGGGTTATGAGCCCGACGAGCTACCAACTGCTCCACCCCGCGATGAGGTTCCGATTCAGCTATGTGCTAGGTCATAAACCCTAGCGCAGAAGCGGACGACAAAGGTAGTCCGTCTTTTTCCATATCCAACAATAATAAATGATTTTTTGAAATATAAGTTATTCAAACAAAACGGACATCTTATTTTCTAGATGTCAATAAGAGCAACAAGCTTTAGTTGTATTTACTCATAATTTAAAACATACTTTAGAAATCCTTCACCAATGGGGATAGCTAGAGAGTTCACATCGCCGCTTCTTTCTGGGTGCCATTGAACTCCAACGAAGAATGGGTGAGCGATTGTATCCTTGTGTCGAACACCCTCAGCCAATCCGTCTGGAGCAATAGCCCAAACTTCCAAATCTTCTGCCAAACGCGAAATACCTTGGTGGTGGTTACTCACGGGATCTAAAATATTGGATATATTGATTTCAAAGACGCCGATGTTTTTTACGATTTCAATAGGGTGATTTACTGCGCCAGAGAGTCCCCTGTGAATATTACTTAGAGTGTCTGGCAGGTTAGGGTGAAGGCTACCTCCCAAGTGTACGTTCATGAATTGAAGACCCCGGCAGACTCCGAGGCACGGAGTTCCATTTTCTAAAGCATAGTCTAAAAGCGCTCCTTCGAGTTCATCTCTTAGTATGTCTATTGTCCCACATCTTATCGTGTCAAAAGAGTTGCCGTAAAGACCTGGATGTATGTCTACACCACCAGTCATTATTATTCCATCAGCATTTTCAAGTTCTAGGGCTAATTGAGAAAGGGGTGTAGTATATGCGTTCACCCAATTTATTTCAATTGTAGTATCGAGTTTCTCAATGAAATTACGGTATGAGGAAGAGCTATTTGGTTTAGAGAGGACGATGGTTACCGACTGTGGCTTTTCTTTTAAGGAATAGTTACTATCACCACACGCAGAAAATGTGCAAATAAAGAAGACTAAAAATAAAAGGCGGAGTTTATCCATACTCCAAAAGTAAGTTAGCCTTTATGTAGTCCGCACTCTTGAGACGACTTTTCCCACCACCATCTCCCTGATCTTGGATGCTCTCCCTCTGTAACAGCCCTAGTACAAGGTTCACATCCAATTGAAGGGAATCCTTTTTTGTGGAGCGAGTTAATTGGTACGTTGTGTTTTTCTAAGTAGTTTTCTAAATCTGAATCAGACCAAGTTAGAAGTGGGTTGAATTTTAGAAGCCCAGAAAGTGAATCAAGTTCTATTCTAGGGAGATTATTCCTATTGTCTGATTGATCAGCTCTCAGACCTGTTACCCAGACTTCAGCTCCTTCTAATGAACGTAAAAGTGGATTAATTTTCCTAATCCGACAGCATGTTTTACGTGATTCAACAGACTTAAAAATAGAATTCATACCCTGCTCATTAACGAATTCTTCAAGGCTTAATGTTTCTGGAAAAAAGCTATCAATTTCCACTTTATATCTTGCTTTCGTTTTGTCGATGAGATTATATGTTTCAGGAAACAGTCTTCCAGTGTCCAGAGTTGCAATCCTTATAGGGAGGTTGTTTCTGCAAATGATGTCTGTTAAAATTTGGTCTTCAAGCCCCAAAGAGGTTGTGAATATAACCCTTTCCGGGTGCCTGTCACAAAGTTCCATCAGCGCCACAACAGGGTCTGAGTTTAGGTTGAAAGGAATAGATTGGCTAGTCATAGCCGGCAAAGATAGTTTAATCCTACATATCTTATAGGATTAAAGTAATATTAATCTAATTTTTTCAAATCAAATCTATCAGAGTTCTTTTTTCTAGTACTTTAAGGTTAGCATCTCTCACCTCTGCCATTAATTTATTCAATCCGCAAGAGATTTCATTACAGTCATCACAACGCTCATAGAAATTTAATGAGACACATTTTAATGGGGCTATGGGGCCGTCTAAAATTCTAATTACTTGAGCTAAATTAATTTTCTCAGGAGGACTAGTGAGATAATAACCACCGCCTTTCCCTTTCTTACTGCAAAGAATATCATTTTTTCGTAATTCTAACAATATAGATTCTAGAAACTTTACGCTCATGGGATGTTCCTTCACGATGTGGCTTATAGGAAGAGGTCCGTTGCCTTCATTGCGAGCAAGAGAGGTGAGAGCTCTGAATGCATATTGAGCTTTTTTAGAAAGCATTGGGGGGTTAGATTTCTGATTCTAGTTAGGTAAAAGTAACATTATAAATATACATTCAGTGTTGTAATGAATATACAGTTTTTAAGGATATTTGATTAAGGTAATAATCAGTACCTTTATGGCCATTATTTATAACAAGTCGAAATCGCATTACATATGTTTAGATATATTTTATCTACGTCTATTTTGTCTATTCTTACTTTTTCTGTGAGCTTTTCCCAATCGGGACACATTGCTATAGAATGGAATGAACAGGTTTTAGAAGCAATTAGGAATGACTTTGCGAGGCCTACAGTTCACGCTCGTAATCTCATGCACTCAAGCACGATAATGTATGATTGTTGGGCTGCTTACGACACAACATCTTCTGAGCATTATTTATTAGGTAATACGATTGGAAGCTTTACGAGCGTTTTTGACTTCGAAAATTTTGAACCTAACATTCCTCCTAATGCCATAGATAAGATAATTGCTCAAGAGGTTTCTATGAGCTATGGAGTTTATAGATTGATTAAGCATAGGTATATGAGTTCTCCTCAATGGTCTTCAACGCTTTTAAACATTAATGCGCAAATGGCTTCACAAGGTCTTGATACCTTAATCGTTTCAACGGATTATTTAAATGACGGACCGGCTGCTCTTGGAAATTATTTAGCGGAACAGATTATTGCTTTTGGAATGCAAGACGGAGCAAACGAGGCGGGTGATTATGCGAGCACTTGCTATACATCTGTAAATCCTAACATTCTGCCAGAAGAACCTGGGACAAGTGGTATCATTGATCCTAATGCTTGGCAAGCTATTGAGCTTTCTATTCTTATTGACCAAAGCGGTGAGGTTATCACTGAGGTACCCCCATTTTTAGGCCCTGAGTGGGGAGAAGTACAAGGCTTTGCTCTCAGAGATTCCAACTTGACTCATGTTGTTGTAGATAGTTGTACGTTTAAGACATACTATAATCCTGGTCCTCCAGTTTATTTAGACACCAATGTTGCTTCTAGCTTCGATGAGAGCTTATATAAGTGGGGATTCGGAATGGTAATAAAGTGGTCTGAGCATCTTGATCCTTCTGACGGAGTTATGTGGGATATAAGCCCTGGTTCACTAAAGTATAATGGTGAGACTCCTCCTGTTGAAGAGTTCGCAAATTTCTATGATTGGGAGCGAGGTGGTCTTGTGAGTTGGTATAATGAAGATGGATCTTTCGGCGGGAATGGTCACGAAGTAAATCCATTTACGGGTCTACCATATGAACCTAATTTAGTTCCCCGTGGAGATTATGGACGCGTAATTGCTGAGTTTTGGGCTGACGGCCCAGATTCAGAGACACCTCCTGGTCACTGGTTTACTCTCCTTAATGAATTCATTCTTGTTCCACAATCAGGTGACCATAGGTGGAGGGGGCAAGGGCCTATCATTGAAGATGAGGAGTTCGCTGTAAAGTCCTACTTAGCTTTAGCTGGCGCTATGCACGATTGTGCAATCGCCGCTTGGAGCAATAAAGGATGTTACGACTACATCCGACCTGTTTCAGCTATTCGTTATATGGCAGAGAAAGGCCAAAGCACAGACACGACTCTCCCTAATTACCATCCAGCAGGCCTACCACTGGTGCCTGGGTTTATTGAAGTTGTAGATGATGATCATCCACTTGCCGACTTTGGAGACGAGGATCATGTTGGGGAGATTGCGATACATAGTTGGAAAGGACCAGATTATATTGAGGTTCCTCAAATTGATGAAGCTGGTGTGGGTTGGATTTTAGCTGAGCAATGGTGGCCATACCAAAGACCAAGTTTCGTAACACCGCCTTTTGCGGGGTACTTCAGCGGTCACAGTACATTTTCACGTGCTGCAGCTGAGATCTTAGAGATGTTAACAGGGTCTGCTTATTGGCCTGGAGGAATGGCAGAGTGGTCCGCTCCTCAAAATCAATTTCTTGTATTCGAAGAAGGTCCTTCTGTTGAATTTAGCCTTCAGTGGGCTACATATTTAGATGCTTCTAATGAAAGTGCTCTGTCTAGGATTTGGGGAGGTATTCATCCACCTGTAGATGATGCTCCAGGGCGTTATGTTGGAATTCTCGCAGGTAAAAATGCATTCAATTTTGCTGAGACTATAGTGTTCCCTGACTGGGCAATGGAATTTGGAGGTGAAGGGTTCTTACCTAGTGAAGAATGTAGTTGTGATTTTGACAATGATGGTGTTGTGGGCTCATCGGATTTGATGTTGTTTCTTGCTGCGTACGGTTTAGGTTGGGCTGGTCCGTTTGATTTGGACAACTCAACAGTTATTGGTGCTCAAGATTTACTTGTATTTTTACAACGTTTTGGTCAATCATGTGACTAAGATAAAATTGTACTTTGTATTTTTCGAAAAATTAAAAGACTAACAATGTTTATAAAAGAACACGGAACAGCTGCAATTCTTCTGGCAGCAATTTTTCTCGCTTTGGGCTTTATGCTTGGAAAAGTAACAGGGAAAGGACATCATGGATGTAATAAAGGATATCACAAGTCCTCTTGCAATCATGTTTCCTCTTGTAATCATGGAAAACATTCGTCAAACAGCGATTTCGTATTTCATTCGGATGATCATATGATTATCGTTGAGTCAATGATGAGCGAAGGATTTGAAGGAGATACTATTTTAATGATCCCAGGTGGAGAGATTCATATTTCAATAGATGGAGATAATGTTGACGTTAGAGTTGATGTTGATGAAGAAGGTATGCATGAACACGGTGAGCACGGGGAACATAAAGAGGTGAAAGTAGTTAAAGTCATCACGGTAGATGAAGATTAATTTTATATTATGACAATTATAAGTTTATTTAAGCCACTTGCATTTTTTATCCCAGTTGTAGCTATCGTATCGTTGAGTATTTCTGGATGTTCTTCTGAATTGGAGTCTGGTGAGGATTCATCAAGTGATAGCTTGTCAATAGAAGAAATAAATGCTAAACGTGGAGATGCATGTGACTGCATATCAAACACTGTAACTAAAATTGATGCTTTTACAGTTAAAATGAATTCTGGAGAGTATAAGAAGAGTTCAGATTTAAATTTAGCTTTAACTGTTGCTATGAAGGGTTGTATGACTCCTACTGGTAATAAGGAAGCAGATGCAGCTTGGTCTGTTTCTCTGTCAGGTTGTGAGTCTTTTTTATCAATTAGAGAATCAATGATGTTAGTCAGTCAAACAGCTGCTCTCTTAAAGCAAGCTGAACAGGAAGAATTATTCAAACAAACTGGAGGCGCAAGTGGTGCTGCTGAAATTTTAAACCGTCTAAGTAATAAAAACAAAAACAAGTAAGGCCTAGTTAATCACCAAGTCCAAGTTTTTGGATTACTAAATTAACTTCTTTTTCTGTGCTTCTTAGTTTTGAATTACACAGTTCAAGAAGTTCTGTAGATCTTTTAATTGTATTTGTTAGCTCATCTATTGAGAGCTCATCATTTTGTAGTGAGGAAAGTATTTTCTGAAGTTCTGTTATCGAATCATCATAATTCATATCCTTCAGGGACTTTGTTTTATTACTATTTGACATGTGTTTTTATTTGTTTTTACATTGAATAACTTCAGCGAGTAAGTTGCCTTTATGCATCTCAATTTCAATACTATCTCCTTTTTTAAGATTTTTAGAGTCTTTGATAGATTTTCCATCAAACCTAACAATGCTGTATCCTCTAGATAATGTATTTTCTGGTTTAATAAGCTCCATACTTGTGGCTAGGCTTAGTAGTGTCTCTTTCTGCTTAGTGAACACTCTTTTAAACTCTCTATATAAATCCACCTTAATTTTATCTAAAGACGTTGTTTCTTTATGAAGTAGTCTTATCGGAAGATCTAATAATGTTGTTTTTGCACTGCTTAGATTTGTTTTTTCTCTGTTAATAATAGTCTTACTTCTACTGCCAATTCTAGTAGCGATATCTATCAACATAGAAGAAAACATCAAGCTTTTATCTACAACGAAATCACCTACGTCAGTAGGCGTCTTAAAATATCGATGAGCAACAAAATCAGCTATTGAAAAGTCTGTTTCATGACCAATTCCTGTTAGTACTGGAGTTGTAAGTTCTCCTATTTTGATAGCCAATTGAATATCATTGAAACAGTCAAGATCTAGAGGTGATCCTCCACCTCTAATTAGGACAATAACATCCGAATTAGATTCATTTGCTTTGTCAAGAGAATTGCATATTTGGGCAGCGGCGTCTTTTCCCTGTACGGAAGCAGGGAACACCTTTATTTCAAATCTAAATAGCCATTCGTTATGAAGTACATGGTGAGTGAAATCCCTGAAGCCAGATGTGCCAGGTGATCCAATAAGAGCAATTCTATGAAGCACAGTAGGCAGTTTTAGTGCTGAGTTTTTATGCTGCAGCCCTTCTTCTTTAACTTTCGCTAAAGTCTCAGCTTTTCTACGTTCGAGCTCTCCTAGCATAAAGGATAAATCGATTTTAGAAATATCTAAGCTTAAACCATGAATCTCACTAAACTTAACTCTGCACTGGAATATGATTTCACTTCCATTTTTAAGTACACTTGTATAAGATTCGCCTAGATCTGCTTTAACTTTCTCAAAAGTTTTACGCCAAAGCATCGCTTTAATTGCAGCTTTTCGTATCCCATTACTCTCTTCGACAAGGTCAAAGTAAACATGTCCTGATCTACTGTGAGTAACTTTAGCAATCTCAGCTTTTACCCAAAAATCAGCACTTCCAGTTTTAGCTTCAAGAGCATTTTTAATACTTCTGTTAAGCTGAAAGAGGGTGAATACCCTACGGTCTTCTACGGTGTTTATTTCTGGACTACGACTCTCCATGATTGTGGAGTGAAGGTAGATGAAAATTGATCTTGTGGTACGAATCGAATGATTTGAATTCCGTTACAAATCTCACTTGCGTCAATCGTTAAATATTCATTAGCTATTAATGATGTAGTGTAATTTAAGCGACCGTTTAAATCATACAATGACACTATACCATTTACTACAGCATTCATAGAAATACCATTTGATGACACTATTGGTTGATCCATTAACCTATAGAGCTCCTCGATACCATTTGTGTTTTCGGCTAGTGACAAAGACATGCCGTGATAAGCATCTCCAAAGGTCTGACTTTGAAGGTTTGCAGCAAGGCCAGACATGTAAAATCCCACATCGCCACTACCAGTTTCAGGTGCGATCCATGTAGTTGTGAAAATACCTGTAGAATTAGGTGTGCTTTGTTCTACGATGTGTCTTGACTCTACGGATTCAATTTGGACAGAAGTCCCAGGGTTAGTGAACTCTCCAGCATTTGACCCATCAGGAAAAACGGATGTGGCTTGAAACCCATATCCAACAGCTGTATTGGAGGTGACATTAAAGCTCACTTCATATGTATCTCCTGCCATGTAAGTTGATACTTCTTCTCCTATAATATTCGTAATAGTCATGCTAGATGAAGCAGTCATAGCCCCTGGTTGGTTATGGCATTGTATGCATGATTGAGCAGATCCTGGAGCACCTGTTCTGTCTTGGTTTTGGACTTCAGCCACTCCATCAGAACTAGAAATAAGGCTTAAAGCAATGATTGATACAGCAGACATTGCGAAGATTATTTTTTTCATGAGTGCGAAATTACACTTTTCATATTAAATGTATATATGTTGATCAATTAAATCACCCTCGTATTAGTTTATTTGATCACATTACTGTTACTAGATGCGTCTAAATAATTGTAGGTAACATATATTTTCCATACAACTATCGCCTTATCGAAAAGAGATAGCTTGAATAAATCAGGTCGCCTATGGATTTTAGGAAGTATTAGTTTATTAATTCTACTTAAAACAGTCCAAAAAATAAGTTTCATTTTTATGTTTTTGCTCTGGAAATGATTGATGCAAGATAGTTACTAAAGACTTTCAACAGTTCAGAGTGAGCAAAATCCTTAAGGGGTGGTTTTTAATGTGAAGTGTTTTCTTGAAATTTGTATGTTATGAGTACAAGTGTAAAGCGAGATTTCAGACGGGATAGGATAATATTAGTTGCGCTGATATTAATTGGTTGCTCTAGTGGCGTTGTTGCTCTAGTAAGTGATGACGAAACTTCATCACAACAAAATCAATACTTGTCTCATCCGGAACCTATATCTAAATTAAATGGGTATAATCTACCGGAAAAGGAACTAGCTGTGGCTCAAGGGGAGAATGCTAATAATGAATTTGTGTTAAGTGAAGATGTTGTGGAGCCGAAGGCTAAAGATGTAAAATTAGGATCTTTACAGCCTTGTAGCTGTTGTAAGCAAACCATAAGAGTCCCTAAAAACCCCTACACAAGACATCAGTCGGCAGCACGTTCTTTACCTAGTAGTTTTTTTGTAAAAAATGATGCTGAGTTATTATATGGTTTAAGTGTAAATAAACTTGTTGAGGTGTCAGATGGAAGGGGGTATAGAATTGATAGACTTAAATACAGTAAAGCTGTTCTTCTCCCAGAGGTTAGAGATCTATTAGAAAATATGGGACATGACTATGCGGATGCTTTAAAAGGGACAGATTCTGAAGGGACTGTGTTTAGAGTAACTTCTATGACCAGGACGGATAATCAACAAAGAAGCCTACGAAGAAGAAATAGAAACGCAACCAAAAGTCAATCAACTCATAGTTATGGTGCTTCTTTCGATATTGCTTTTATGGATAGAGCAAACGAAGACGATAATTGTAATCGCCCCACACGTGAGATGCAAAAACTTCTTCTACGTTATCAAAAAGAAGGGCGAATTTTAATCATTCCTGAAGGAGGGTGCATGCACATCACCCTTTTAAGAGTTAAATCTTAGTTTAAAAGCACTCTTTTTGTTCCCCACTTTTCAGTTTCGATAAAAAACATTCCCTCTGAGAATCCTGAAAAGTTTATTGAGATACCTTCTCCAATTTGAATAATTCTTCCGGCTATATCTCTCACTTTCCATCTTACATTTAATGGTAAACCATGTAGAGTTGTTATTCCATTTATTGCTGGGTTAGGAGCTATAGACCAAACTAACTCATCGATTTCACTGACTTCAACACTTTCACATTCTTGATGGTATGTTTGCATCCACAGCATACCACCGATAATTGCTGGTCCGGCACATTCTCCATGGTTGAGCGCCCCTCCGTTTGAAGTTACAACGCTAGTTGCTCCATTTGCATTCATCCATTCTTCTGCAACAAGGGCATTCTGATAGAAAACCTGCTCGTCTTCTGTACAGTAGTACATTTTCATAGGTGATAGAGGTACCCATTGGTAGACGTCGTTGTCCTGAGCTGCGATGTTAAATGGGTGGTAAGGGTTGTTGTTTAGTTCCTCTATGATGCCTGGTTGAATCAGATCGCTAAGTAAATCAGGAAGGTATGCGTTAATTGTAGCACCATCAGTTTCACCATCGAACAGTGCGGGTAAACCTGTTGCGTAAGGCTCTTGGAAAATTTCGCTTAGGTCTTCGTATATATTTCCGTAGTAGCTATTCCAGCCTATGATGTTGTATGCTATGTATGCTGGGTTTGAGTAGGTTTCACTTTCAGCTATTTGAACAGATTGAGTTCCAGAAATATCATAAGGACCGCTTAGAGGAGCTGAAGCAGTTAAAGGATATTCTTCAGACCAGTTTTCTTGAAGTTCTCTCGAAAGAGCCATTGAAGCATGACCACCTTGTGAATATCCTGTTGAGTAAAATTCATCGTCAAAGCTGTATCCCAATTCTAACCCAAGTGTCTCTGCTGCTTGAAGTAAGTACACTCCAGCATCTGCTTCAGACTGAGCGTGTACATATGGATGCATAAGGTCTGAAATTCCAAGTCCAACGTAGTCTGGCATAAGAGTAATGAAGCCAGGACTGGACATTAAGTATCCTAAGCTACCCTCAGTTGATAAAAATGAAGGGGCGTCTGTACGTTTGAAAATTGTTCCGTGCATGTATGTTATCACTGGCAAAGAACATCCCTCGTCTGTCCCAACAGGAATGAACATTGCTCCACTTACTGTTATCACACTATCTAGATATGGCATCTCGTAAGTAACTCGATATGCATCTACACCAAACTCAGCTGTATAAATACTAGGAGAAAGTTGAAAATAAGTTGCAATATTAGCAATATCATCATAAGTGTATGAACTTAGGAGTTCAGCTGTTTGGGCTAAAGTGCTTGTATAGGTAGTCATAGCAAGCAGTAAAGTAGCAAAGGAAAGGGTGCATGTTTTAGTCATAATAAAAAGTATAGGATTCAATAAGATGGTAAATTACGACTTATAAGTGTATAACCTCACCGTAAGCTGCTGCCGCGGCCTCCATAATAGCTTCTGAAAGAGTGGGATGGGGGTGTACGGTTTTTATAAGTTCGTGACCAGTTGTTTCTAATTTTCTAACGGCTACGAGCTCTGCAACCATTTCTGTTACGTTAGCACCTATCATATGGCCGCCTAAAAGCTCGCCGTATTTAGCGTCGAAAATTAATTTTACGAAACCATCTTTGTGGCCAGATGCGCTTGCTTTTCCAGAAGCAGAGAACGGAAACTTACCTACTTTGATGTCGTATCCGGCATCTTTAGCCGCTTGCTCAGTCATGCCTACGCTTGCCACCTCAGGGAAGCAGTAAGTGCATCCAGGAATGTTATCGTAGTCAAGAGATTCGGGTGATTGCCCAGCAATTTTCTCAACACATATGATACCTTCAGCGGAAGCTACGTGAGCTAAAGCTTGGCCTGGTACGCAATCGCCTATAGCGTAATATCCAGGGATGTTACTCATGTAGAACTCGTCAACAAGGATCATGCCTTTGTCTGTTGCGATACCTACATCCTCAAGACCTATGTTTTCGATATTAGCTACGACTCCCACAGCACTTAGTACAATATCGCAATCGATAACCTCCTCACCTTTTTTTGTTTTAACGGAAACTTTACATCCGCTACCCGAAGTGTCAACAGAAGTGACTTCTGATGAAGTTTTTATTGTGATTCCTTGCTTCTTGAGAGATTTTTGAAGCTGTTTTCCTACTTCCTTGTCTTCAACAGGAACGATTCCATCCATGTATTCTACTATGGTTACATCTGTTCCGATAGAATTGTAGAAGTACGCGAATTCAACCCCGATAGCTCCTGATCCCACGACAACCATTTTCTTTGGTTGAGATTTTAACGTCATAGCCTCTCGGTATCCGATGATCTTATTTCCGTCTTGAGTTAAGTTGGGTAGTTGTCGTGATCTAGCACCTGTTGCAATGATGATGTTTGCCCCCTCAATAACTTGAGTACCGCCATCGTTAGCAGTAACTTCTATACGTTTTCCAGCTAGGACTTTTCCAGTTCCCATAATAACATCAACCTTGTTCTTTTTTAGAAGGAAGGTTACTCCTTTAGACATTCCATCTGCAACTCCACGTGAGCGAGCGACCATACCTCCAAAATCCGCTTTAGGCTCTGCTACTTGAATTCCGTAGTCTTCAGCGTTCTTAATGTAGTCGAATACATTGGCGCTTTTTAGAAGAGCTTTAGTGGGTATACATCCCCAATTAAGGCAAATACCACCAAGTGATTCACGCTCAATCACAGCCGTCTTAAGGCCAAGTTGAGATGCGCGAATTGCAGTTACGTAGCCTCCAGGGCCACTTCCTAAAACGATTACGTCGTACTTCATATTAGATTCGATTATTAGCGAAAGTTGCTGAATATTGGAAGTGCAAAGTTAGTTGGTAGTTGGTTATTTTAATGCGTCAATTTATGTCAGTGTGTTCCATGCCTAGGACATTACCTTTGCGGCATAATTCCAATTATGAGAAACTTAGTATTGTTTGGTCCTCCAGGCGCAGGAAAAGGAACACAAAGCGAATTTTTAGTTAAGCATTATAATCTTGTGCATTTAAGTACAGGTGATGTGTTTAGGTTTAATATTAAAGGTGGTACAGAGCTAGGTAAACTGGCTCAATCCTATATGAATAAAGGGGAATTAGTTCCGGATGAGGTTACTATATCTATGCTTGAACAGGAGGTGGAGAAGCGTCCTGATGCAAAAGGATTTATTTTCGATGGCTTCCCAAGGACTACTGCTCAGGCTGTGGCTTTGGATAAATTTCTCGAGGCACGAGGAGTTTCAATTGAGTCGATGCTAGCTCTTGAAGTTGAGGTTGAAGAGTTGAAGAAAAGACTCTTAGCCCGCGCTGAAACAAGTGGACGTGCAGATGATGCAGACCCATCTGTGATTCAAAATCGAATTGATGTTTACAATGCTGAGACAGCTCCCGTTGCTAATTTTTACAAGACAGCCGGCAAGTTTAAATCAATCAATGGACTAGGGTCTAAAGAAGATGTCACAGGGCGTTTAGTAGCTGCAATAGGATAATGGCGATTCAAAATTTTGTGGACTATGTGAAGATTTGCTGTCGATCGGGAAAGGGTGGAGAAGGATCTACTCACATGATGCGTAATAAAATCACGTCTAAAGGTGGACCCGATGGAGGTGATGGGGGAAGGGGAGGACATATAATCGCAGTGGGGAGTTCTCATAAATGGACGTTGCTGCATCTTAAATACAGCAAACACGTAATTGCGGGTCATGGTGGAAGAGGGAGTGGGAACCACAAGCACGGAGCTGATGGTATTGATAAGATTATTGAAGTTCCTTTAGGTTCAATAATTAAAGATGCTGAGACTGGTGAAGTGGTTTGTGAGATTACTAAGGAAGGCCAAACTACAATTGTAGCGAAGGGTGGACTGGGTGGTCGTGGAAATGATCACTTTAAGTCCCCGACGAATCAAAGTCCAGAGTATGCTCAGCCAGGGCAAGATGGTTTAGAGGAGTGGAAGATTATAGAGCTAAAACTTTTAGGTGATGTGGGGCTTGTTGGATTTCCGAACGCTGGAAAATCCACTCTTTTATCAGTTGTGAGTGCTGCCAAACCAGAAATTGCGGATTATCCTTTTACGACTATTCGACCTAATTTAGGTATGGTGGCCTACAGAGATGACAGATCGTTTGTTATGGCTGATATTCCTGGGATTATTGAAGGTGCCGCAGATGGGAAAGGTCTTGGAGTTAGGTTTTTAAGGCATATCGAACGAAACCCAGTATTGCTATTTATGGTTCCGGCTGATTCTGATGATATAGTTGCAGAGTACAGGACTTTATTAAACGAACTCGAAAAATACAATCCCGAGATGCTCGCAAAGCAAAGGATATTAGCTGTTTCGAAGTCTGATCTTTTAGACGATGAACTCGAGGAGGATATGAGAGCTGAGCTTAAAAAAGAAGCTCCAGATTTAGATCCATTCTTCTTTAGTTCAGTATCGCATAAAAACATAGATAAGTTGAAAGATTTAATTATGTCAGCTATTGAGGATGCTAACCCAGATACAGGTTTGTCTAAGGGGCCTTTTGCGCCTTTGCCACCGCCTTTAGTAAAATAATTATATGACGAATTTGATTCTTTTAAGTGATGAAGTAAAGTCAGCTCTGAGTAAAGGAAAACCTATTGTTGCTTTAGAATCAACCATAATTTCTCACGGGATGCCATACCCTGAGAATGTTAAAACAGCTCGGAAATTAGTTGATATAATCCGTAATGAGGGTTGCGTTCCAGCTATTGTGGCAGTTGCTGATGGAAAACTGCATGTAGGTATAAGCGATGTGCTTTTAGAAAGATTAGCCACAGAAAAGGGTGTTCTTAAGGTGAGTCGTAGAGATATTCCCACAGCTCTTGCTTCAGGAGCGATAGGCGCCACCACCGTAAGTGGAACTTTGATTGCAGCTCACAGAGCTGGTGTGAGGGTCTTCGTAACTGGGGGAATAGGTGGAGTTCATAGAGGCGCTGAAAAAACATTTGATATCAGTGCTGATTTAGAAGAGCTAGCTATTAGTAATGTAGCAGTTGTAAGTTCTGGCGTAAAAGCGATTTTAGACCTACCTAAAACTCTTGAAGTTTTAGAAACTAAAGGAGTTCCAGTGGTCGGATTCCAAACAGATGATCTACCAGCATTTTACACTCGTAAAAGCGGTCTTAAACTCGTCGCAAGAGCAGATTCACCAAATGAAGTTGCCTCTATTATGAAAGCTAAATGGGATTGCGATATAGATGGTTCTATACTTGTTATGAATCCTATTCCAGAAGAGTTCGAGGCTGACGCGGATATCATAAACGCATCGATTGATGAAGCTCTTGCTTTAGCTGATAAAAAAGGCGTGCGCGGTAAGGAGATTACCCCCTTTATTTTAGCTCATGTAGCTAAGGTTACAGGAGGTGATAGCCTAGCGGCAAACATTGCTCTTGTTGAGAATAATGCGAGGGTAGGAGCGCAGGTCGCGAAAGCGTATTCTCTCCTTACCTAACTCGGTGTCGCAATTCGTATCTTCGCGCCGATGCAAGAAGAGAAAAACACACCTGAATTAGAAATTGATTTTCGCGAGATATTGCTCTCAGATTATAGAATGGCTTGTGTTAGTCGCGAAGTGTCTATTTTAGGCAGGAAAGAGGTGCTTACGGGCAAGGCAAAATTTGGAATATTTGGTGATGGAAAGGAGGTGTGTCAGATTGCACTCGCTAAAGTGGTGAGGCCTGGTGACTGGAGGAGTGGCTACTATAGAGACCAAACATTTATGATGGCTAGAAACCTCATAAATATCCAACAATATTTCGCAGCTCTGTACGGAGATACCAATTTAACACGAGAACCAACTTCCGGCGGGCGTCAGATGGGCGGCCATTTTGCAACTAGATTTTTAAGCGAAGATGGCGATTGGTTGGACCAAATGGCAGACGTTAATAGCTCTTCAGATCTCAGCCCTACTGCTGCTCAGATGCCTCGACTTTTAGGACTCGCTCAAGCAAGTAAGGTGTACAAGTCTCTGCCTGAAATGGCGAAAAAGATGGCGAAGTTCACTGATGGAGGAAATGAAATTGCCTATGGAATGATAGGGGACGCGAGTACATCACAAGGCCTCTTTTGGGAGACCTTGAATGCAGCGTGTGTGCTTGAGGTGCCTATGCTGATGTCAGTTTGGGATGACGGATACGGAATATCTGTGCCTAAGAAATACCATACCACCAAAGAGAGTATTTCCGAAGCCCTTCGCGGATTTCAAAAATCGGAAGGCACTAACGGGCTCACTATATTCAGAGTAAAAGGTTGGGATTACCCTGCTTTAGTTGCCACTTATGAAGAAGCAGCAAAGATTTGCAGGGAAACTCACTCGCCAGTACTCGTTCATGTAGAAGAGTTAACTCAACCTCAAGGACACTCAACATCTGGCTCGCATGAGAGATACAAACCTAAGGAGCGCATGGAGTGGGCAGCTGAGTACGACTGTATAAGCCAAATGGCGAAATTCCTCGTACTTGAGGGAGCTTCTACGGAAGACGAACTCGCTGCAATAAGAAAGGAGGCTAAGAAGGAAGTTAGGGAGAAACAGAAAGAGGCTTGGAATAGTTTCAGAGTTGATATTGATGGAGATATTGCTTCTGCAGTAGCTCTACTTCGTGGTGTTGAAGGGGATGATTCTAAAAGAGCGGCAAAGCTTGAGAAGGCTATGGATCCTGGACGTGCTGAGGTGATGTCAACTCTAAGGGAAGCTATGCTTGATACAGCAGGGGAGGAAAGTTCGGGAAGGAAGGCATTACAGGTTTGGCTTAAATCCGCAAACGTCAAGTCGCAGAACAGATATAGCTCTAACCTTTATTCTGATGGAGCAGATAGCGCACTTAAAGTGCTTGAAATACCTGCAATTTTCTCAGAGGAGTTAGTTGATGGAAGGCAAGTGCTACAGAAAAACTTCGAAGAGATTTTCACGAGATACCCCAATGCACTTACTTTTGGGGAGGATGTTGGACGGATTGGAGGTGTGAATCAGGTGATGGAAGGCATGCAGGATAAGTTCGGGGAAGAGCGAGTTTCAGACACTGGTATAAGAGAGAGCACTATTATAGGGTCGGGAATCGGAATGTCGCTTAGAGGTCTTCGCCCTATCGCTGAAATTCAGTACCTAGATTACTTATACTATGCTTTGCAAATTCTCCGTGACGACCTTGCTACAGTTCGTTATCGTACAGCAGGAGGACAAAAAGCTCCACTTATTGTTCGTACAAGAGGTCATAGATTAGAGGGTATTTGGCATAGCGGATCTCCAATGGGCGCGATAATTTCAAGCCTGCGAGGAATGCACGTTTGCGTTCCACGTAATATGGTACAAGCTGCCGGGATGTACAATACCCTACTTAGAGCTGAAGAGCCTGCCCTCGTTATAGAATGTCTCAATGGATATCGTAAAAAAGAATTTATGCCGTCTAATTGCGGTGTGTACACAGTTCCACTAGGTAAACCTGAAATTACCCGCACCGGAACTGATATCACTATCCTTAGCTATGGTTCAACCTTCAATATATGTACTGACGCGGCTGATCGTCTATCAGATCTAGGTATCGAAGTGGAGCTGGTAGATGCGCAAACACTTCTTCCTTTCGATATAGACTCATTAACAGCGAATTCCGTTTCACGGACGAATCGCCTATTAATCGTAGATGAAGATGTTCCTGGCGGAGCTTCCGCATTCCTGCTAGATCATGTTCTAAATAAACAAGGAGCATGGAAGTTCTTAGACAGCGCCCCTCGAACTCTAACAGCGAAACCTCACGTACCAGCATACACTTCTGATGGTGATTATTTCTCAAAACCATCCTT
>Ga0209501_10000574_pt1 | contig 44736 bp, 44 predicted proteins | sample ArcticOcean_MG_C_4_FD_187434 | JGI IMG/M metagenome (GOLD analysis project Ga0209501, IMG submission 187434) | Marine microbial communities from western Arctic Ocean - ArcticOcean_MG_CB4_134 (SPAdes) (version 2) | ecosystem: Environmental > Aquatic > Marine > Oceanic | place: Arctic Ocean...
CGAACATCGATATCAAATCCGGGGACATCATCGCCAAGAACGACATCGATTATTGACGCGAAGTCTGCGTTGGGGTCGGCGACTAAGTATCACTTTAACTTCCAACCAATCTCTCGATCCGAAATCCTACACATATCCGCCGTCAAGGCCTTTGAGGCAGAATTGGGTTTTTGCGTAACGGCGGAGTATTGATCTCATCGCTGTGGCAGTAAGGAACTGTCAATCGGCATTGAAAGTTGCCTCGAGCCGGTCGAGCAGCGCGGTTGTCGTCTTGGCGTCGCCGAAAATGCTGGGTCATTTACCGAAGGCGAGGTTGGTGGTGACGATGAGCGAGGTATCCTCGTAGAGCTTGTTGGCGAGATAAAACAGCAACTGCCACCGGTTGGGGCGATAGGTAGGAAGCCAGGTTCGTCGAGGAAGAGGAGGGCGATCAGGCAGAACAGATCGGCCAAGCGTCCCCGGCGTCTGGCACGTGTAATCTGAGGTATCCAGCGAGACACGGAATGGAGTAATTGTAACTTTTCCTCGAACCTCACGTAAGGCGTATTTCCGTTGTGAGCGCTGTACGGTTTAGCGAGGTTGTAAAACTGCTCGCATTCAGCAAGTTTAACTTCAAGATCGACGTCACCCTCATAGCTAAGCAGCTGATAGAATTCCTGCTCGTCGGATCTGTTCTGCCACTCGAGCTTATCGTTCAAATGGGGTGACCCGGCCCCGCGTGATTAAAGATATATTTCCATCCGTATCGTCGTGACGAAATAGATCGCACCAACCCACCAAAACACGCCCAGACCATCGCCACCGTGCCAGACAGCAATCCGTAAACCGTTGCAATAACCACATTGAAAACCAGCGTTAACGGCTGGTTGCGCTCGAACATCAGCAACTGGCCGCCCGCACCACCGCAGCCATCGCTGTCTAAGGGTTCTCTTGTTAACCCTTTTACGATCGGTTTACCTGCACGGTCGTCAAGGCCGGTAATTTCTGCAATCAATGGCTACGTTCGGTATGAAAAAGTTTGCTAGCCACCCAATTATGGCGACCACGCGCTGTTTTAGAGAATGCCCAGCATCACGGCTACCCACCGGCGTGGTTAGGTGCAATACCGGGTTTGCGATTAGACCGCCGTTTCGCGCCTAATCTTGCCCACCAGGGCTTGCAGGCGGAGTAGCCCAGAATCCGGAATTCCAAGTTTTGTTAGATGGCTGGACGTCTGGTGCAGATAATCAGCGCAGGGGCCAAGAAATCCACTGGCGTTAGCGATGAGCGCGGCCGCTTGTAGCTCTTCCATCCCGCCGACATACCGGTCATGGGTTCGGTCGACCACGAACCCAATCGCCCGGATTGCTTCACCATTGCCAGCCGCGCGCAACCATCTGGCGGTATAAGCAGTGCCAACCATTTCGCGCTGCCAGACAACCTCCAGTTCCTCCCTCGCCCGCGCCGCGGGGATCCGCAGGGCGACGCCGCGACAGGAGCCGCCACGATCGAGCCCAAGCATCAGCCCCGGCGCCTCCGGGCTGCCGCGTCCGAGATGAACCTCAAGGCAAAATTTTCGGTGATAACCACGTACTGTGACACAGCGTTGCTCGGTGAAATAAATCGCTGGATTCCAAATCAGTGACCCATAGGCGAACAACCAGACATCCTCGCGAATCGGCTCACCAACGAACATCGCGTCCAGGGAGGCGGTGCGTTCCGCCTCCGTGCGCATTTCGAAGGGGGAAGCGTGACGCTTGATCATGTTATGAATTTTGCCTGAAAGGATCGCCTCTCGGGTTAATGCAATGGGGGGTTGATCGTTCATAGCGCGGAAGAGTAATCGGCGCTAACCTCGCATACCAGCGGCTTGATCGAGCACGGTCAAATCGTTCCGCCCAATCAGGGGTCGGAGGTCTGAAATTGGGGGCGCTACCCGATTCAGTGGCCACGAAAAACACCCGAATAACCAGGCTGCCGTGGTGACGTTACAAGACAGGTCGAATCAACACAACCTATGCGCTCACCAGATCGCCCCCTTGGGCACCACCGAAGCCGATGACGAGACTGCCTATCGTCCAAGGATCAATCTGGGCTAGGCTTGGCAACCAAACCCACTCGGACAGGAAAATGACGGCTATCGATAACGCCGATATGAAGCGGTTTGAAGCGGATGGGTATCTGTTAGTCAGAGGCTTGCTTGATCCGAAGGCTGATCTCGCCCCGCTGCTCATGGAATATTCCGAAGTACTGGATCGGGCGGCCGCGGATTTGGTAGAGCGCGGACGGATCGCGTCGGCTTACGCCGACCTGCCCTTCGGTCGCCGTGCCGCGCGGATCATCGAGGAAAGCAGCGGCGAACTGCACAAATATCTCGACATCTCCCTGCCCCAGAAAGGCGTGACCGAGAACACTCCGATGCATTGCGGTCCCGCCGTCTTTCAACTGTTGCGCAATGCCCGGCTTTTGGACGCGGTGGAATGTTTCATCGGTCCCCGAATTACCTCCAATCCGACCCAACATACCCGCGTGAAGCCGCCAGCGCGGCATTTGGAAGATCACGGGACGATTGTCGCCGAGATGGCCACCACCGTCTGGCATCAGGATCAGGGCACCGTCACCCAGGACGCCGACAAAACCGACATGCTAACCGTCTGGATCGCGGTGACCAACGCGAACAGGCACAACGGCTGCCTTCTGGTCGCGCCGGGAAGTCACAAGAACGGCCTCGCGCTGCATTGCCACGATAACCGCGCCAATTACAGCCGCCAAGCCATCCCGGATCGCCTAGTCGGTGATACACGTGTTGCCTTGGAAACCCAACCTGGCGATGTGGTGTTCCTCAACAAACTCACGATGCATGCCTCCCTGCCCAATCAAAGCGACGACATCAGATGGAGCCTGGATCTCCGCTATAACCCAACGGGGCAAGCGACTGGTCGGCCCTGGTTTCCCGATTTCGTTGCCCGCGACCGTGCGGCCCCCGAGAGCGAACTTCGTGACCCACGCGCCTGGGCGGGCCTATGGCAAGCCGCGCGCCAGCGCATTATCGATAGCCCGCCAAACTCATTTCAAAGATGGTCAGAAGACGACCCGGGTTGCGCCTGATCTTCCAGCAACGCCATTCGTCAACGAGTCAAGGTGGTTCGGATAGCCCAAGGAGAACGCCGGGTCTTTAGACATTAACACAAATCGCGGGATCGTGTGTATCCCGCGTCCACAGCGGTCCTTAAAACGCTTGGGTTGTCGCTGGCCCAGCCTTACGCTTACTTCAATTCCCCATTGTCTAGGAAACAGACATGCAAAGGTTTTTCGGACTATTGAGCCACCGAAAGGCCGCGTTGCCAAGGTTGTTTGGTTTGTCCGTCTTCGTCTTTTTCTTGGCCCTAACTTGCAGCATAGCGCCTCGGAGCGCCAAAGCCACCGAAGCATTCGATCCCCTGCAATCGGTGGTCGAGGTCATGAGTTCAGTTCCCATCAATGCCCGGACTGCGCCAATTCTTGGGACCGAGCGCACGGGCAGCGGCATCCTGATCGGCGATGATGGTCTGGTTCTGACCATTGGCTACCTCATTCTTGAAGCCAGCGCCCTGCAGGTTGCTGCGGCAGGCGGCAAGCCGGTCCCGGCGGAGTTTGTGGCCTATGACCATGCCAGCGGGTTCGGCCTTCTCAAGGCTCAGAAACCGTTAGGAGTAAAGGCCGCGAAGCTGGGTAAATCAGCGGAGCTCGCGGAAGCGGATTACGTGGTCGCCGCCTCCACTGGTGGTAACAACCACGCAACCATGGCGCTGGTGCTCAGCCGCCGCCCCTTCGCCGCCGCCTGGGATTATCTTCTGGAAAGCGGGATTTTTACCACTCCGCCGCTGCCCGCCCATCAAGGCGCCGGGTTATTTGGCCAAGACGGCAAATTGCTGGGTGTCGGCTCTCTAGTCATCCGCGATCTCATTGGCGACGGGAGTGGTCCGCCGGGTAATCTGTTCATACCGATCGACCTGCTTAAGCCGATCCTCGCGGACCTCCTGACGTTCGGACGCTCAAGCGAGCCTCCACGGCCGTGGATCGGTGTCTATCCGGTCGAGGTTAACGGCGTGCTGGTGGTGAACCGGGTCGCCACCGACAGCCCGGCCGAGGCGGCGGGGGTCAGACGTGGTGATGTCATGCTAGGCGTGGCGGAACAGCCGGTACGGGAAATGGACCGCTTTTTCCGCTTACTCTGGGGGCTTGGCAGGGTTGGGGTCGAGGTGCCACTTAAAATCCTGCGCGGCGAAAAAGTCATCAATATCGTCATCGAGAGCGGTGACCGGATGAAATGGCTACGGATAAACCCTTCTTATTGACCTAACTATAAGTCACAGATTATCAACAGTAACCCTTGTGTAGCGGACCCACTCCATGGCCGAATCAACGAAGAAAACCAAGTCCAAACCCAAGCAGAAGATGCACCTCGCCCAATTTCTGGTGCACGGCCCGACCTATCACAGTCTCGCCATGTGGCGGCATCCGGAGACCGCTAAGGCCGGCTATGATTGGAGTCGCCCGGAACTGTATCAACACATCGCCAAGGTCTGCGAGCGCGGCTTGTTCGACACCGTCTTCTTCGCCGACTTGAACTACATCGCCGACACCTTCGGCGGTAGCATGGGGCCGGCATTGCGAAACGCCACCCAGGCGCCAGAACACGACCCGATCCCGCTGCTGTCCTTCATGGCGGCGGTGACCAAGCGGATCGGCGTCGCCTCGACCTTCTCCGTCAGCCACAGCCACCCCTTCTACGCCGCCCGCCTCTGGGCCTCTCTGGATCATCTGACCGAGGGCCGGGCCGGCTGGAACGTCGTCACCTCGATCAACAGCAATCAGGCCGCCAATTACGGTGAGGAGCGCCAGCCCCCTGGCACCCGCTATGATCGGGCGCATGAGTTCATGGAGGTTTGCCAAAAGCTCTGGCATTCCTGGGACGAGGACGCGGTGGTGATGGACCGCGAGAACGCGATCTTCGCCGATCCCGACAAGGTGCATCGGATCGAGCATGAAGGTCGGTTCTTTAAGTCGCGCGGCCCGTTGAACGTTATCCGCTCACCCCAGAACGGCCCGGCTATCCTGCAGGCCGGGACCTCGCCCCAGGGGCAGGATTTTGCGGTAAAATATGCCGACGCGATCTTCGCCATCCAACCTCGCGCCGTCGATGCCGCCGCCTATTTCGCTTCGATCAAGGGCCAGATGGCGGATATCGGCCGCGATCCCGACACCTGCAAGATCCTGTTCGGCATGCAGCCGATCATCGGCGCGTCGGATGCCGAAGCCTTGGAAAAACAAGACGAGCACAACAGCTTGGTGCCGTTGGAGGGTGGGATGGCGATTTTGTCGGCGCATCTGGATTTTGATCTCTCGAAGATACCGCCAGACGCGCTGATGACCGAACGCCAGGAGCCAGAACTTTTCCGCATGCGGACCCGGTTCCGCAAACCCGACGGAACGCCCATGACCGTGGCTGAAACGGCGGCCCGGCACGGCCAAAGCGTCAGCCTGCCACAATTCGTCGGCACCCCCACCAGCATCGCCGACCAGATGGAAGCCTATATCGACGCGGTCGGCGGCGACGGCTTCATGATCTCGGCAACCCACTCACCTGGAGCGATCGAGGATTTCGTCGATCTGATCGTCCCGGAATTACAGAAGCGCGGCCTGTTCCGCACCAATTACAAGGGCAAGACCCAGCGTGAGATCCTGACACAGAAGGATTGAGGGCGGGGAGCTTCGCATTCTAAAAAAGTGGTCATCCCAACTACCATCTTTCAATTCCCCAAAAACCGCCGCACCACATTGTCGACCACGGCTGAGACATTGTTGTCGCCGCCGTTGATCGGCAAGGCGCCGCAGAAGGTGATCGAGCCGACCGAGAACACCGCGCCGCCATTGGCGGTCTCGAAATAGACGATATCGGCGCGGATCAAGTCCTCGACCGGCTGATGCGGCCAAGTGTCGTGATGGGTCAGAATATCCTCCGGCACCAGCACGAAACCGTCGCCGTGATTGCTGGAGGTGGCGAGCACCACGGCATTAAGCGGCGTGCCCAACCGAGTGTCCGCCCGGTCGAGTTCAAAGCCCGCCGCGCCGCCGCCGGCCAAGCCGAAGTCACCTATCAAATCGCCCTCGACCCCCTCGAATATCCAGGCCACTTCGGGATCATAGGATGCCGGCGTGCGCTTATACGGCCCGCCGTCATGATCGCCCTGAGAGGAGAAGCCGACGCCCGTCAGCACCTGCGGCGCCCGACCGTTGCGGCGCCAAAGACCGCCATAAGTGCCATCGAAAGCGTTATAATACTCCCCCGGATCGGCGGCCCAAGCGCGAATTCCGCCCTCGCCGCGGCGGATCTCCACCGCATCCGGCCAGCCAGCGCTGACCGCGACCTTCCAGTAAAACCCATTGCCGCCGAGATAGAGGAACCGACCGCCACTATCTACATAATTCTGCAAAGCGTCGAGGGAGCCCAGCGTATGGTATTCCGGGTGCGAGCAGGTGATCACCAGATCATAATCTGCGATGGCGTCCTTGCCCCAGGCATGCAACTCGTCATCAGTGATCACATCGAAGTCGTGCCCCTTGGTCTCCAACCAGTACCAGAGATGACTATCAGCCGGAAAATGCCGACAGCCGGAGCCCCGCACCTCGGGGTAGGAGATCACGTTCGAGCGCATAGTGATGATCGGTCGGCGGCGCGAGGAATAGCCGATGCCGCTGCCGTCGGAGTGATAATTATAGGTCGACAGCCCAAACTGCGGATGATCATCGGTGCTGTAGGGACTGGCGCCCCATTCCGCCATCCGCTCGCGCATGGAGTCAGTGGTGTTGCCGCGCGCGATGTTGGAATAGACCGTATAGGTGAAGGTCGGGATCAGCACGCAGATCCTGGCGCGCGGCTTGCCCTTAGGAGCGGTGACGAAGAACGGTACCATCTCCTCGTCGCCGGCGCTGGTCTTCAGCTTGGCCGCGTAGACACCGCTTTTGAAATCATTGGGGACAGTGAAACTGAAATCAGTCTCCCAGCCGCAGTCATAGAGATCGTCGTCGTGAAAGTGTACGGCGGCGTAGTGCTCAGGCTTTTTCGTCCAGTCAAAGGCACTGCCGTCCCAGCGGGCGCCCGTCACCGCCCGGGTTGGCAGATTGACTAGGGCGCCGTTAAGGCCGTTCGGGCCGACATCCGGCGCATTCGGCCCGGACACATCTCGCGAGAAATCCCAAGCGGCAACCAGCCCGCCATGCGTGCCGCCGCATGCGACCGCCAGGATCGCTTCATCGCCCGGAACACCCTTCAGCACGAACGGGCGTTCGATCTTGCCGTTATAGTGGCTGGAAACCGGCCCGGCGCCGAGCGCCGCAACGATCAGCGGCCAACCCGGCGGGATGCTCGGCGCCGTGGCGGAGGCACTCTCGGCCGATCCTGCGTCATCGGCGTCAACCCGAGCCACGAGCGGCTGCTGAACGACCCGCAAGGATCTGGTCGTGGCGTCATAACTTGCCCAGACCTGATACCAGCGCTGCGCCACTAACGGCTTGCCGGTCGCCGTCAAAACCATTGGGCCAGAACCGTCGCCGGCCAGAACCGCCGCCCCATTGGGGCCGATCACCAGAGCCAGGCCGCCGCCAGTCTTGGGGTCGAAGCGTCCGATGACACCTTGTTGGCCACGATCCGGCGTGGTCGGCCCGATCGTCGCGCCAAAGGTAAAGCTCTCCAACCCCTCCAGCGGCGCTGCCGCCGTTACTTGCATATATGAGCCGAGATGCGACGGCTGAAAACGCGAGGGGTAATGCGCCGCGAAATCGGCTGCGATGCCCTGCTCGATCAACCCCGGCCCCTCCGGACTGGGGTCACCGGAAATCACCCGCACCAGCCGCGCCGCATAGGGTTCCGCCGAACCGCTGGAAATCTTGAATTCGATGGTCTCGCCCGGCTGGAGCGAGAAACGATCAGCGTAACCGACGATGGGGATACGGGGCATGGGAAATCTCCAATGCTTAATTAAAACGGCGCGTCACCCTTGATTGTCACCCGGTAGCCACGCCGCACCTCGGGATAGTAGTCCCACATTGCGTGATGCAGGGCGCAACGGTTATCCCAGAACGCTATCGAGTTGGCCGCCCATTTAAACCGGCATTGGAAATTCGGCTTGGCGACATGCTGGAACAGGAAGTCCAGGATCGCCCGGCTTTCATCCTTTGGTATGTCGACGATTTGCTGGGTGAAGATCTTATTGACGAAGATCGACTTGCGCCCGGTTTCCGGATGGGTCCGGATCACCGGGTGCACATTCGCCGGGAACACTTTGTCAGGCTTATAGATCCCGGCACGCTTGGCGCGATCGATATAGTTAGGCCCCCCGTCATGCACCGCCGAGAGCCCGCTGAGAAACCCCTTCATCGACTCGGAAAGCGCGTCATAGGCCGCGTACATACTAGCGAACAGGGTGTCGCCGCCGTTGGACGGAACCTCGAATAGCCGCAGAATACTGCCCATCGGCGGTTCTGCGTCGCAGGTGACATCGGAATGCCATTCATCGCCATTTACCCGCGAGGTATCGGGCCCGGCGTTGAGGTAAAGGATCTCCGGATGTCCCTCCAGTCCGTTGCGGTCGCGGGCCGGATGGATATGCAGTTCGCCGAATTGCCGACCAAAATCCTTTTGCTCATCGGCGCTGAGATCCTGGTCGCGGAAAAACAACACCAGGTGATCCCGGAGCGCCTGCTTGACCGCGCCAAGCACGTTACTGGAAAGCGGCTTGGACAGGTCCAGGCCGGAAATCTCGGCGCCGATCAACGGCGTAACGGGATTGATATCAAGGGCCGTGGCCATCGCGAGCATCCTTCAAACCTTTAACTGTCAGCGCAGTTTATGGGCAAAACGCCTGGTTGTCAGGCTTCAGAATACGCCTCAGGCGAAATGCCCGTAATCTGCTGAATGGCGATGGTCCGTGACATCCAGGCGTTACCAATTCACATTCACCCGGAACCGGCATTGCCGGGCCACTTACAAACGCGCCAGACTTCCGTTCTCGCGCGTGCCAGAATGGAAACCGGGGCGATGAAACTAACATCGGATCAGCTGAGGCAATTCACCGCTGATGGGTTTCTCTTCATGCCGGGTTTGTTTCACTCCGACGAGATTGCCGCGCTAAAAGCCCGGCTTCCCGCGCTGCTGGGCCAGGACGGCCCAGAGACACTGCGTGAACGCGGCAGCGACGCGGTGCGCTCGTTGATTGCGCCGCACCTGCGGGACGACATTTACCGCCGCCTCAGCCAACATCCGCGCCTAGTTGAACCGGCCCGGCAGATCCTCGGCGGCGAGGTCTATCCGCATCAGTTCAAGATCAACGCCAAGGAAGCCCAGGATGGCGAAATCTGGCATTGGCACCAGGATTATCGGACCTGGTACGAGGATGACGGCATGCCGGAACCGGAAGTTATCACCGCCGCCGTCTTCCTCGATGAGGTGACGGAGTTCAATGGCCCGATGATGTTCATTCCAGGATCGCATGTGGATGGGCGCATCGATTCCGACCAAGGGTTCGAACGCGTGCCGGATTACGGGCGGCTATCGGCGGACGCAATCGGCAGTCCCTATTGCAAGGAGACCCTCAACGCGATGATCCGCGACAAAGGTATCGTCGCGCCCAAGGGGCCCGCAGGATCTACAATCTTTTTCGATGGCTGCACCGTGCACGGCTCGGTCCCGAATATGTCGCCCTGGGACCGGGCCATGGTGTTCTCCAGCCTCAACCGGGTGGAAAACCACATCCGCAAACCGACCCGCCCGGATTTCCTGGCGCTGCAAGATTTCACGCCGCTGGTGTCATTAAGCGATGACTGCCTAACCGCGGTCTGACCACGCTATGAACGACGGTGTGAACAGCCGACAGGTGCTTGCGCCGACCGGAGGGACATCGGATACTGCCGTTAGAATTGCGGGGCGGGGGTCATGTGATGACTACACAGGAAAAGCCAACCGGTTTCACTCTCGAAGGCCTGACAATACTGGTCCTCGGCGCACAGCAGGGCATCGGCCGCTCGGTCGCCGAGACCTGCGCCGCCCAGGGCGCCAGACTGGTGCTGGCGGATGTCGAGGAACCCTCGGGCCCGGCGCGGATCATCGAAGGCCGGTATAATACCACTGTCATCACCAAGGCCTGCGACATCGCCGACCGGGCGGCGGTCGAGGCGGCGGCTGCCGAGCTGGAAGCCGAGGGGCTGAGTCCGAATGGCGTGGCGCTGACCGCTGGTGTCACTCGCTATAATGACTGGATAGACTCCGATCCCGATACCTGGGAGCAGGATGTTGACCTGGTTTTCAATGTCAACATGCGTGGCCCGATCAATGTCGCCCGCGCCTTTTTGCCACGCATGCAGGCGGCGGGTTGGGGTCGGCTGGTGCTGGTCGGCTCGATCGCCGGACGCATGGGTGGCCTGACGTCGCAGCCGCATTACGTGGCCAGCAAGGGCGGTGTGCACGCGATGACCCGGCTGTTGGCCTCCAAATATGCCGGCTCGGGAGTGCTAGTGAACGCCGTCGCCCCCGGACCGACCCGCACCCAGATGACCGAAGGCCGGGACATCGACGACAAGGCCTTCCCACTTGGTCGTCTGTTGGAACCCGAGGATATCGCCTGGCCTATCACCTTCCTGCTGTCGCCCGCCTGCTCCGGCATGGTGGGAACGGTACTGGACGTGAATGGCGGCATTGTCTTTTCCTGATCTTTTCATTTACCTCGGAAAACCAAAGGCCAGATTATGAACACACTATTCGACCTCGCCGGACGGGTGATCCTGGTGACCGGTGGCTCGCGCGGGATCGGTTTCGCGATGGCCGAAGCGCTGGCCCAACATGGCGCGACCGTGGTGCTGAACGGCCGGGACGTGGCAGCCCTGGAAGCCAAGGCCGAGGCCTTGCGCACCGCCGGCCTGAAAGCCGAGATCGCGGCATTCGACGTCAATGACGAGGCGGCCGGGCGCGCCGCGATGGAGCGGATCAACCAGACCCATGGTCGGCTTTACGGATTGATCAACAATGCCGGCATTCAACATCGTAGCCCGATCCTGGAATTCACCACCAAGGATTTCGAGCATGTGGTCTCGACCAACCTGACTTCGTGTTTTTATCTCAGCCGCGAGGCAATCCGGTTGATGACCCCGCATGGTGGCGGACGGATCATTAATACCGTCTCGATGCTCGGCGTCCAGGCGAGACCGACGGTCCCAGCCTATATCGCCGCCAAGGAGGGCTTGCGCGCGTTGACCCGGGCGCTGGCGGTCGAAGTTGGCCCAGAAGGTATTTTGGTGAACGCCATCGCGCCCGGTTATATCGCGACCGAGATGAACGTACCGCTGATGGAGAACAAGGATTTCTCGGATTGGGTGGTCTCGAAAACTCCGATGCAGCGCTGGGGTAAACCAAGCGAGCTTGGTGGCGGCGCGGTTTATCTGATGTCCGAGGCAGGGGCCTTCGTCAACGGCCATGTGCTGTCGATCGATGGTGGGATGAGCGTGCAGGTATAAAACTACCGCGCCGCTCGCCAACGCGTTAAATTTCAAAGCGGCCGACCGATCGGCCCGTGATTAGGAGAGTCGCATGACGGACGAGGTTTTTGGCTTCATCGGGCTTGGCAATATGGGTCAACCAATGGCGCGCAATGCTAAGGCCAAGGGCTTGGCAATGATCGTCCATGATCTCGCCGGCACGGCGGATCGGGCGCCGGAGGGAGCCGAAATCGCCCAGTCAAACGGCGAGGTCGCCCGGCGCGCCGCGGTGATCGCACTCTCCTTGCCGACGGTTGATGCAAACCGTGCAGTTGTGCTGGAAATCGCCGAAGCCGGTCATGCCGGAAGTGTCGTGGTTGATACCTGCACCATTGGCCCCGAGGCAGCGGCGGAGAACGCGGCAATCCTCAAAGCTGCCGGCATCGACTACGTAGACAGCCCAGTCTCCGGCCTCAAATTTCGCGCCGAGGACGGCACCCTGGCCAGCATGGCCGCTGGATCCGCCGAGGCAGTGGAACGGGCGCGGCCATTGATCGAAGGCTATTCCCGCGTGCTCTACCATGTCGGGCCGGATGCGGGGCAAGGCCAACGGATGAAAGTCGTAAACAACGCGCTCTGCATCTCGGCCTATGTCACGACGTCGGAAGCGCTGGCCTATGGCGAGAATGGCGGCCTCGACATCAACACCATGCTGGAGGTGGTGAACGCCAGTTCCGGCCAAAATTTCGCGACCCTGCAGATCTTTCCGAAATATGTCGCCACCAGCCAGTACGACGATTCCGGCGCCCAAGCACATATCGTCAAGAAGGATATCGGCCTGTTCGTATCCGGCTCCAACGGCGAGGGCACCCCGAACGCAGCGATTACCAAGGCTTATGAGGTGATAGCGGAGTTTTCCGAAGCTGACCCGTTGCAGGACCAGATGCGGATCTATCCGTTCGTGCGCGATAGCAACAAATGAGCCGGCGGTGCTGCAGCGAAAGGTAATGTTGTCACACCCGTCCGCCAAAAGAATCAGCGAAAATTACAATCGTTTCGAACGCCAGACAGTCGGGAAATGCGCCAATTCAGAACACTAGTTGATCGCCGCCAGAGCCGCCGTCGATGCCGGTTTCGCCGCGTTTGGCCAGTTCCTTTGCCGAATGCGCCTAACCTATCTTGCCGAGAATGACGGCGGCGGTTTGCGGGTATTCGTTTTTTAGAAAGTTTCCGAGGACTTGTTCGTTCACATTATCGAGCTTGTCCCACATCGTGCGGCCGGCGGGACCGCGAATTTCCTCGTCATCGAGATGGGAGAACAGCTTGGCCGCTTGATCCTAACCAACCGAAATCAACAAAATGGCCAACTTTTCCGGCCCGGTGATGCTGCGGTAGTCTTCGCCCATGACATATATTCTCCACCAGAGAACGAGAGATATTCCGTTATTCTAGCTCAAAATAACGCCACTTTCATCCGAAAATGGCACTTCGATATCGCTTGGCTAGGACGCAGACGACTATCCGCTTAGCCTTATCGCGCGATCATCGCGTTCAAACGTCGCTGTATGTGATGCCGATCACCTCGATCGCCCTGGTGCCGCCGGGGGTGCGGAGTTCAACCACGTCGCCTTCCTGGGCCTTCATGAGGGCGCGGGCAATCGGGGAAATCCAACTCACCTTACCGAGGTCCAACGCCGCCTCGTCGATCCCGACGATACGAATAGTATGCTCGGAGTCATCCTTCTCGACATAGGTCACGCTGGCGCCAAAAAATACTTGGTCGCGGTTCTTTTGATTGGCCGGGTCGACGACTTCGGCCACCTCCAGGCGTTTCAAAATGAACCGCATCCGCCGGTCGATCTCGCGTAGACGTTTCTTCCCGTAAAGATAATCGCCGTTTTCGGAACGATCGCCGTTGCCGGCCGCCCAGGAGACCACTTCGACCACCTTTGGACGCTCCACCCGACGCAACTGCTTAAGTTCGTCGCGCAATGTCGCGAAGCCTTGTGGCGTTATGTAATTCTTCACCCCCGCCGGCAGAGGGCTCGGCTCATCCGGTTCCTCGATCTCGGGAGCATTATCATCTTCCTTGGTGAAGGCTTTGCTCATCTCGGCTCCCGTTTCACCAGTCAGACCGGCTTGTCGCCGCGCAGGGTCACCCGATGCATCTCACGACGATAGCCATGATAGTCGTTCAGCGGATTATGTTGGGCGCAACGATTATCCCAAAACGCCAGCGAACCGACCTCCCACTTGAACCGGCAGGTGAATTCCGGGCGAACCTGATGGCGGTAGAGATGCTCCAGGATTGGCGCGCTCTCTTCCACCGTCATACCCTTGAAATTGCTGGTATGGGCGCCGTTGACGTAGAGCGATTTGCGGCCGGTTTCCGGATGGGTGCGGACCACTGGATGCTCAGCGAGAAAGGAATCCTCGGTCTTGTCGGTGGCGGCGGTCTTGCGCATGGCGGCGCGGGTGTTCTGGACCCGCCCCTTGCCGGAGATATTAACCCCAATCAGCCCGTCGAGCATCCGCTTCATGCCGTCGGATAAGGTCTCATAGGCTGCGTACATGCTGGCGAATTCCGTATCGCCGCCAATCGGCGGAATCTCGCGGGCGTAAAGCATCGTGCCCATTGGCGGAATTTTTTCGTAGGTGGTGTCGGAATGCCAAAGGCCGCCAAAATTAATTTTCTCATCCTCTTGCTTAATCACCGGGGTGACTTCCGGCAAGGCTTCTAGGCCCTTGACGAAAGGATAGATCATCGGCTCGCCAAACCGTTTGGCGAAGGCGAGTTGGGTCTCGGGCTCCAGAGTCTGATCGCGCAGGAAGATCACCAAGTGCTCTAGATAGGCCCGGCGGATCTCGGCAACCACGTCATCACCAAGCGATTGCGAAATATCCACCCCGGACAGCTCGGCGCCGATCGTGCCGGACAGTGGCTTGACCTCGATATGCCGGTAGTCGCTCATAGTACTGCTCCGCCGAACCGAGTCGGCCTGTTGATCGTGAAGGAGACTCAGTTTAGCGCGGATCGATGGGGTTTTCATCGCCACTTCAACCATCATCCTGATCATCACCCCCTGGTCGGTGCTTGCGCCCCCCCGCGCCGTAGTATTTCCTGGAGCCTTCTCAACGTTTACCCGGGTCTAGCCTTCCATGACCGACGAAACACTCACGGTCGAGATCTGGCGCGGCAAGGACACTGGCCGTTTCGAGACCTACCAAGTGCCGCACCGCAAATCCCAGACCATCCTCGACGTGGTGACCTGGATACAGCGCAACCGCGAGCCGGCATTGGCCTATCGTTTCGCCTGCCGGGTCGGGATGTGCGGTTCCTGTGCAATGACGGTGAACGGGCGGCCGCGCTGGACCTGCCGCACCCATGTCTCGAAGATCGTCGGCAGCGGCGGGGTGCGGATCGAGCCGCTGCGTAATTTACCCCGGATCAAAGATCTGGTGACCGACATGACCCCGTTCTTCGAGAAATGGCAAGCCGCGCGGGGTCGCTTCGAGCCTTCGGCGACCCGGTCCGAGCCGATGGCGTCGATCCCGTCGGACGATCCAGAACGCCGGATCGTCGATGCCGGTATCGAATGCATCAATTGTGGTGTCTGCCATGCCGCCTGCGACGTGGTAACTTGGAACCCCGACTATGTCGGCCCCGCCGCTCTGAACCGGGCCTGGACCTTAGCCAATGACCAGCGTGACGGTGATCGCGCCGGGGTGCTGAAGGCGGTCTCCGAGGTCGGCGGCTGCCACGCCTGCCATACCCATGGTAGCTGTGTTGAACATTGCCCGGTCGGCCTCAATCCAACCGCTGGCATCGCCGGGCTTAAAAGGATGACCCTGAGCGCCCTGCTGAAAGGCAGTCTGTCGTGATCGAGGCTCGGCTTTATCTGCTGCAACGGGGCTCGGCAATACTATTGGCGCCGCTGGTGCTCATTCACCTCGGGCTGATTTTATACGCGATCGGTGATGGACTTTCGGCTGCCGAGATTTTGGAACGTACACGGGGCAACCTTGGCTGGGCGGCGTTCTATGGGTTGTTCGTGCTGGCGGTGGCGGTGCATGCTCCGATTGGACTGAGAAATCTTGCGCGGGAATGGCTTGCCTGGCGCGGGCGATCGGTGGATGCGACGACGCTCGCCTTCGGGTTGGTATTGCTTGCCCTGGGTCTAAGGGCGGTTTGGGCCGTCATTGGGGTCGGCGCGGGCGACGGCGCGTGATTCGGCGAGCGCAACGACATCTTGGCTTTTTTGCCGCCCTGGGGCACCGGCTATCCGGGCTTTTTCTGGCGCTGTTCCTGCCGGCGCATTTCCTGGTACTCGGATTGGCCCTTGAGGGCGACGCGGCCCTGGAGGGCGCCATCCGTTGGTCCGATCAGCCGCTGGTGAAGATGGCGGAGTGGGGCTTGGTCGTGTTGCTAACCCTGCATCTTAGCTTTGGTCTCAGGGTGCTGGTGCTGGAGTTCATGCCCTGGCGTGACAGCCGCAAGGCGATGATCGGGCTTGGCGCCGCGGCTTCGTTAGTCGTCGGGCTGTTGTTTCTTTTCAATCTGGGGTGAGGATGCTGATGCCCTCGATCGAGCGTTCGAAGACCGATATTCTCATTCTAGGCTCCGGCGGCGCCGGGCTGTTCGCGGCATTGCACGCGTTGAAGGCTACACCGGACCTGGATGTCACCATCGCCGTCAAGGGGTTGCTCGGCAAGAGCGGCTGCACCCGGATGGTACAGGGTGGCTACAACGTCGCCTTGGCGCCCGGAGACTCACTCGAACGGCACTTCATGGACACCATCATCGGCGGAAAGTGGCTGCCGCGCCAGGATCTCGCCTGGCGGCTGATCGAAGGCGCGGTGGAGCGCATTCATGAGCTGGAAAATGAGATAGGTTGCTTCTTTGATCGTAATCCCGACGGCAGCCTGCATCAAAAGGCGTTTGCCGGACAAAGCTTTGATCGCACGGTCCACAAGGGCGATCTGACGGGTATCGAGATCATCAGTCGTCTGATGGAGCAGGTCTGGGCGCGCGGCATCAACCGGCTGGAAGAGCACCGGGCGATCTCTCTGGTTCCGGCCGCCGATGGCTCGGGCATCGCCGGGGTGCTGCTGGTCGACATTCGCACCGGGAGTTACCATTTCGTTCAGGCCAAGGCAGTGCTGTTGGCCACCGGCGGCGGGCCGACCATGTACCTCTATCATACGCCCTCGGGCGATAAATCCTGTGACGGCATGGCTATGGCGCTGCGGCTCGGCTTGACGATGCGGGACATGGAGATGGTGCAATTCCACCCCACGGGGCTGCTTGCCGGCACCGACACTAGGATGACCGGGACGGTGCTCGAGGAAGGCCTGCGCGGCGCCGGAGGGTATCTTCTGAACGGCGTCGGAGGGCGGTTCATGACCACCTATGACCCGGCCGGCGAGCGGGCCACACGCGATATCGTCAGCCGCGCCATCTATGCCGAGATGCACGCCGGCAACACCACGACCAACGGCGGGGTGCATATCCAAATGAGCCATCTTGGGCCGGACAGCGTCGCCAAACGCTTCAAGGGCATGGTCGAGCGTTGCGCCGACTGCGGCTTTGATCTTGCTGGCGGCCTAGTCGAGGTGGTGCCGACGGCTCACTACATGATGGGCGGGGTAGAGTTCGAGATCGACGGATCAACCGCACTCCCCGGACTTTATGCAGCAGGAGAGGATTGCGGCGGCGTGCACGGGGCGAATCGGCTCGGCGGCAACGGCGTCGCCAATTCAACGGTCTATGGCGGCATCGCCGGCAACGCGATGGCGGCGGTGGTGTCCAAGGACGGCGCTTATCGCGACCCGGACGAAACTGTCATCGCCGAAGCCGTCGGCCGGGCCGAGCAACCCTTCACCAAACCCGCCGGAGACCTTTCGAACCTACGCGACCGGCTGTCGCAGATGATGTGGGACGATGTCGGCATTCTGCGTACCGAGGCGGGTCTGCGCCGCGGCCTTGGAGCGCTGGATGATCTAGAGCAGGAACTACTAGCCGCCGGGCTCGCCGATGGCGACCGCGCCTTCAACCTCACCTGGCATGACTGGATGAACCTGGAGAGCCTGATCGCCGTCAGCAAGGTGATCACCCGGGCATCGCTTGCCCGTGAGGATTCCCGCGGCGCGCATTTCCGCGAGGACTTCCCGGAAACCGGCGCCCTGGACACCACCACTTACACCCAAATCCACCAAGAAGCCGCCGGGCTAGCGATCGACATGGTCCCGGTGGCCTTCTCTATCGTCAAACCTGGCGACACGCTAATCAACGACGATGCCGGCGCGCCAATAGCCGGCGCGGAATAAGGATCGCGAAAGACCCGGCGATTTCCCAACACACGTCTTATGCCTGCCCCTATCCCCCGTGCCGAAGCGCTCGACCTGGCCGAGCCCCGGTTGACGCCCCGGCCTGCCATACCGGCCGGCCGTTCACCATAACCAAGCCAATACCAGCCGACGGTGTCTTGGGTTGCTCGAAAGTAGCCAGGTCGAGCACCTTGTCCTCGTCGAACAGGGTGATGTCGGCGAAGGCGCCAGGGCGGATCACGCCGCGATCGACCAGACCGAAGGTTTCGGCGGAATACCCGGTCATCCGTCGCACCGCCTCTTCCAGCGAGAACAATTTCAACTCCCGGCAATAGTGGCCGAGGATGCGGGGGAAGGTTCCCCAGAGCCTGGGATGCGGATGTTCGTCATGCGGCAATCCGTCAGAGCCGAACATGGCGTTTGGATGCGAGAGGATGCGCTGTACATCTTCTTCGTCCATGGCGAAATAAACCGCGCCAGCGGGTTGCAGTTTCTCGGCCGCCTCGTAAATGTCGCAGCCTAGTTCCTCGGCGATTTCCGACAACTCGCGCCCGGCGAGATCCGGTCGCGCCTTCGACCATGTCACCAGCACCCGCTTGGAAACCCGGATCGAATCCGCCTTCAAAATCGTCGATGAAGCCATATAGGGATACACATCAAAGGCAATGCCGTGATGGTCATGGCCGCCGATATGTTTGTCAAAGTGCGCCAAAGTCTCTTTTGAGCGCCCGACATTCTGCTTACCTTGGACTTTGTGATGCGAGACCACGACCGGCGAGCGAGCCTCACGACCAATCCGGAAAGTCTCGTCGAGCGAGCGGATCACATGATCCCCTTCATCGCGCATATGCGTCACATAGCGCGCGCCATGAATTTCCAGGGCCGAGGCGATGGCAACCACCTCCTCGGTCGGCGCCATGATCGATGGCTTGTAGAAAAGGCCGGTCGAGAACCCGATGGCGCCGGCGCTAAGACCTTCTTCGAGTAACGCGCGCATCGCCTTGATCTCACGGCCGCTCGCGGCCCGGTCCAGGGAATCCATGGTCGCAACCCTGAGGGTCGAATGGCCAACCAAAAATCCGGCGTTTACCGCCGCCGGCGCTGCTTCCACATCGCACAGGAACTCATCGAAGGTCTGGTAACGGTAGGCGCCCTTGGCGCCGATCAAATCGAGCGGCGGCGGCGGCGCCTCGGCGACCAGCGGCGCCAGGCTGATCCCGCAATTACCGACCACGACAGTCGTCACCCCCTGACTGACCTTCATGTCCATCGATGGGTTGGCGAGCAGCGCCCGGTCGTCATGGGTGTGAACATCGATGAAGCCTGGCGCGACGATCCTGTTCGACGCATCGATCACCCGACCGGCCGAAGCCTGACCGAGATCGCCCACCGCAACGATCCGGTCATCATCAATGGCGACATCAGCGCTCACCCGGCTAGCGCCGGTACCGTCGATCACGTAGCCGCCCTTGATCAGGGTGTCATATTGGGCCGCATTGGACATATCAGTTCTCTCCGTTAGGCAATGTTTATCCATGTCATGGACGGTTCAGGGTCAATCCTCACCGTCGGTGAAATCCGCCGGGCTTATGCCTTGTTCTACGATTTGAGCCCGCATCGCGACACGCGGATCGAGACTGCCAGCCTTGACGGACGCGGTGCTGCTCAAAGAGGACGCCCGCTAGGACATTCCCCGGCGAGCCCGCCCGTCGCTCCATTGCATCAATAGGATGCCGCCCAGGACCATACCTGCGCCAACCAAACGCTCCGCCGCCAGGAATTCCTGGAACAAGAATATCGCACCGAGAATACTGGCGACGGGCTGCAGATTGTTCAGCATCGCGGTCCGCTCGATACCGATGCGTTGGATCGACAAATAGAACAGCGGGATCGAGCAGGATTGCAGGATCACGATCAGACCAAGGCCCCACCACCCGCTGGCGATATCCGGCAAGCGCAACTCATCCATCTGCAGCGCCAGAACCAACATTACCACGGCGGCGATACTCGATTGGTGGAACACTATCACGAAGGGATGCAGGCCGTGCACCCGGCGGCTGAGCCAGACAATATTGATAGCACAGGCTAGGCCGGCGGTCAGACCGATGATGATACCGCGCGGGTCAAGACCTTCAAACCCAACCCCAAGCATCATCACCAACCCGGCGAAGGCAATCAGCATCGCCGATACTTTCAAAATCCCTGGAGGCCGACGGTCAAGCACCGTGTTGATCAAGGCCACCATCGGCGGATAGACAAAAAACAGCAGCGCCGCTAGGTTGACCGGAATGTACTTGGTCGAGCCTATATTGCCGAATGCCATATGCGAGAACAGTAGCCCGAGGAAAAGTAGATGCGGCCAGGCACCCGGCGGTGGCCGGAGCGACTGCCCCATTACCAGAGATAACGAGGCCATGAAACCGATCGAGAACACCGCTCGGCACAGCGCCACGGTCAGCGGCGTGGTGCCGCCATCGAACGCAACCCGGCCCAACGCAACGGCGAGACCGAGGCCGATCGAGCACAGCACAGCACAAATCAATCCCGTGGCCCGGTCCTGCGGGCTGGGCAAAGCAAGGCTTGGGGAGGACACGGCGCGTGGTTCCTTTCGAGATCGGCACTATAGAGGTGCTGATCCGAGCGTCAATTGTGCTTGATCGTCTGGCGAAATCCGTCACTCTACAAAACATTTGTGGAGGATCGGATCATGCAGATCCATGCTGACCTGAGCCAACGCGCCGTCGCGATGACCGAAGAGATGGATTGGGTCGACTCACCGCTGCCGGGTGTGCAACGGCGCATGCTTGACCGCAATGGTGAGGAAATTGCCCGCGCCACCTCAATCGTTCGCTACGCGCCCGACAGCTATTTCTCAGCCCACAGCCACGGCGGCGGCGAGGAATTCCTGGTGCTCGAGGGGACTTTCTCGGACGAGCATGGCGACTACGGCCCCGGCAGCTATGTACGCAACCCGCCAGGCTCCAGCCACACACCCTATAGCAAAGGTGGCTGCACGATCCTGGTGAAGCTGCGTCAAATGGATGACGACGATCAGCAAACCGTGCGGATCGACACTGCCAACGCCGAATTTCAGCAATCGGACAATCCGGGCATCAAACGCCAAGTCTTGTTCGAACGAGGCTTGGAGCGAGTCACCCTGGCGCAGGCCAGCCCCGGTTGCCACGTCGCGTTGCACGGCCATCCCGCCGGCGAAGAGGTTTTCGTTGTCGATGGGGTGCTCGAAGATGAGCATGGTCGCTACCCGAAGGGCGCCTGGGTCCGCATGCCTGCCAACAGCACCCATTCAGCCTGGACCGCCGAGGGCGCGTTGATCTGGGTAAAAACCGGGCATTTGCCAGCCGGCTGACCGGCTGGCATCGCCCAAACCGCGATTAGGGCTAGCTAACCCGGCTGAGGAATCCGATCAGCGCGTCGTTGAACGGTCCGGCCTGTTCAATATTTGCCAGATGAGCAGCGGAATCCAGGATCACCAGTTCCGAGCCGGCGATCGCTTGATGGATCTCCCGGGCCTGGTCCGGCGTAGTCCCTGAATCCTCGGCGCCGACGATGACGATAGTCGGCTTGTTGATGGATTTGTTCGTTTCGCGCTGATCCATCTCCTTGATCGCCTGACAACACCCCACAAAACCGGTCACTGGCGTGCCCGCGATCATCACCCGCACCTTTTCGATTTCATCGGGGATCCGGATTTGGCCAGATTTGGTGAACCAACGGTCGATGGTCGCCGGAACCAACGAGGCGATCCCGTTGGCCCGCGCGCCGGCAATGCGCTGGTCCCAGGTATCCCCCCCGCCCATGTGGGACGAGGTATCGCAAAGCGCCAACGAACGGACCCGGTCTGGGTGGCGTGAGCCGAGCATCTGGCCAACCATACCGCCCTTGGACAGACCGCAAAAATGCGCGCTATCCCATCCCACGGCATCCATCAGGCCAACCGCGTCTTCGGCCAACATCTCGATGGAATACGGTCCCTTCGGCGCCCCGGACTGACCATGCCCCCGGCTGTCATAGCGCAGCACCTGGAACCCGGCGGCGGTCAACGCCTCGATTTGTGGGTCCCACATGGTGAGATTCGACATCAGCGAATTCGATAGCAATATCGGCACGCCGCCCTCGGGTCCGTCGAGGCGGTAGTGCAAGCTGGTTCCGTTCACATCGGCATTTGCCATGGTTCGATCTCCTAGTATTGGGGCTTCAAATCAGTTCTTGAGCACGATCGTCGGTTTCACCGTAGCGAGAAAGACTGGGTGGCTTCAATCCCTCGTACAGCTTTGCTAAACCGGCGTTCACTTCTCGATTGTTAGCTTCGAACAGGGAGTTTCCGGCAAGGTCGCTCTCAACCAGAAGCGGGCCAAACCGCTCCACCTCAAGCACCCACATCGCCTGGGCGATGCCCAATTCGTCCAGCCAATGGGCCGCGCGCACTTTCTTAATGCCGCGCCCCAGCAGGGCGCCGGTGCCATAGCCGACAGTGGTGAGATAGATCGCGCCGACCGGCACAAACAAGCTCCGGTAATCCGCCTCCGACATGCCGCCTTTGCCGATGATCACCTTGGCGCCGGAAATCCGGAACCAGTCCTTCATCCATTTGGAGAACCGGAAGCTCGCCGTTGCCGTGACCGCACCGACATTCAGCCGACCATCGGCTTCAACCGTCGCTGCCGGCGAGCAATGGAAATTGACGTTACCCAGGGTCGCAAAATCCTCCGGCGGCGCGGCGCCATCGGTTATTATCTTTTTGTAGATACTCTCGCGGGCCGTGTAGATCACGCCATCGAGATAAACGACGTTGCCGATCTCCAAGGTCTTGAGTTGATCTTGCGTGACCGGTGTGGTCAGGCGGACTTCTTTGAGCGTGCCTCGGTTGGCGTCCATTCGACCGTCTCCCGGCGCATGTAAGGGGTGAACCAATGGGGATCGGTGCGGCGTTCAACCCGACCGTCCGCGTGTATCCGAGCCGTCGCCCGCCGCGACGACAGGCAAAAGGCATGCAGGCTCATCGGCATGCCGCCGGTATGGGTGTAACCCACCTCAATATGGCAATCGACGACCATGGATTTGCCGACGAAACCCATCGCGCCCATGCCGATCGAGTTGCCAAGATCCTGCAACTCCAACTCCAAAGTGGCGATTCTGGGATCCGGATTACGGTCACCGACGGTGCGCAGGCACGCCGCCTGCTTGCCGAGAACCATGGTTGTGTCCTTGGAACCTCCGAGCCCGATGCCGACGATCGCCGGTTGACAGGCAAGCCCGCGCTTGCCGAAGGCAATCATCCCGTCGAGAAAGAAGCGTTTGATTCCATCGATCCCATCACCTGGAAATAGCATCCGATAGTCGGTTCCGAAAAGGCCCCCTTTATGCACGGTGGTGATATCGACCCAATCGGCGTCTGGCTCAAAAGAATATTCAATCTCCGGCGCATTGATGCCTACATTGTTGTTATGGTCGGTCCGCCAGAGTGGATGCACCCGATTCGGCCGCAACGGCACATCGTGGGTCGCCTCGGCAGTTGCTGAGCGTAGCGCCTGTTCCAGCGCAATGAACCCACCGTCGAGCTGCGCCTCATTGCCGCTTTTGACATAGTAGCGCGGCACCCCGGTATCGGCGCACATCGGGCGGCGATCCTCGCTCGCGGCTTCGTAATTCTCCAGCATCGCGCGCAACACGAAGGAGGACAGATCCCCTTCTTCCTCAGAGGCCATCGCCTTGATGCCGGACAGATAGTCCGCCGGAATATCAATGCTGGCCCGGGTCATCAGGTCATGGGCTGTCGATTCGACTAGGGTTCTGGGTATCATGTCGAGCCTCGTCGCTGGTCGTGTCAGGTCACCATAGTCCAGCGCCGGCCGGTGTGAAAGTTGGCCGCGCTTCGGCGCGAATATTGGGGCCTGGGTTTTAGCCTGGGACATGGATGAACCAGAATGCCCACACGCCGGAAAATTTACACCCTCGCTATCGTCGGCATCTGGCTGATAGCCGCCGGGGTCCTCGGCAACAGGCATCTTGAAACAACAACCCATGCCTATGTCAGGGCCGATACCCGCCAAAACAGCCTACTGGCGGACACTATCGCCGCCCAGATTGGTCAGGAATTTACGCGACTACGTAGTCTGGCGAAAATCCTGGCACAGTCCGGACAGATCCAGGCGACGCTCCCTTTTGTCGGTTATAGCGAAGCGCCGGGCGATACGGCGGCGCGTGAACAGCGCCGGGCCGATCTCATGGGGCGCATCGACCTTATCGAGATCAACGAGTGGCTGGCCAACACCGCGCATGATCTGGACCTGCGCCGTATTCAATTGCTGCATCGCTCAGGCGAGGTGATCGCCAGCAGCAACGCAATGAGCGGAGCCAACGATATTGCCACCCTGCTCTTCGATGACCGCATGCATGCCCTCGCCAGCATCGTCGGATCCGCCGACAGCTTTTCAATCGACGCCGAGAATGTTCCGGTCTACCGCTTTGCGGCGGCGGTCGTGGGCGGTAACGATACCATCGGTGTTTTGGTGATTGAGCAATCCTCACTGCGTATAGCCCGCCCGCTTAGCGGCCATCAACAGCGGATCTTTGTGACCGACGAATTCGGCGTCGCGCTTATCGCCCGTGAACCGGATCTATTGATGACCGCAACGGCCAAAGCACGGGTCCATGCCATCAGCCAGAGCGAGAGATTGTTCCGCTACGGTCAACGCAGGTTAGGCGAATCGCCGTTTTCTCCGATCCGCGATGCGCCGGTCGGAAACGGCTCGGGCTGGACCGCCGCCGGAATAACGTACTCCTTGGTCTCGCGACCGCTCGCCGGTGAGCCGCTGCAAGTCAACATAATGACGGTTCTGCATGAGCTAACGGCGTTACGCCGCACCACCATCGTCGCGATCCTACTCATCACCCTCGTCGGTCTCCTGGTCATCCTGGTCACGGACCGTTCCATCGCCTTTGCCCGGCCCGCGTCAGTAGCGAAACGGCTCAATCGCTCTTCCAGCCAAGCCAATCGCACAACCCCCGACCCATGATCAGCGCCTTGTCCGTCTCCGACAAAAACGCCAATTCCTCGGTGAACAAGGTGATCGCCTCGTGATAGCTGCAGGACAGCCGCGAGAGGTCGGTACCCCAAAACACCCGCGCTGGCCCGAAGGTGTCGACCACGCGTTTGATGTGGCCATGCAATCCCGGGAATGGATAAGCCTCGGTGCTGTAGCAGGGCAGAGCGGTGGCCTTTACCGCGACATTCGGGTGCCGCGCCAGGATCAACAGAGCGTCCAGACCGGCAAAAGCCTCGGCGTCCCTGCGGTTTGAGGTCATCGCCAGATGGTCAATCACTAGACGCAATCCCGGATGCCTTTCGGCAATCCGGTCAAGCGCTGGCAGCTGATCCGGTGGCAGCACCATGAGGGGGATCCCGGCTTTTTCCGCCACCGACCAGAACCAGTCGACGGTGCCGTCAACCAACCAGTGGCGCTGCGGCGGGGTCAGGAAGGTGATCCGCGCGCCGAGCATGCCAGGCTGTTCCCGCCAGGTGCCAAGCAAAACGCCCGTCGCCGGGTCCTCGATGGCCAGCCGGCCCATGATCGCCAACCGGTCCGGATGGGCGGCGGCGGCGGCCAGGGCCAGGTCGTTACGATCACCTTCCCAGGACGGCGGCACGATCACCGCTCGGTCAACTCCGGCATCGTCCATGCGGGCGAGCAGTTTTTCCGCGGTTAAGGGATTGGCGGTATGTTCTCGCCCGAACCCATCGGCGGGCCAGGGGCGTTCCGGCGTATGGGCGCCCCAGACATGCACTTGCGCGTCGGCGATCAGCATGATGATTTCTCCCATGGATATCGCAAGGCCATCCGGAACCCGCTCGCTTCAGTATAGCTCACGAGAAGTTCACGATAAGATACTCCGCAAGCGACCAAACAAGGCGAGGCGCCCCCGCAGGCGAGAACCGGGTAGCACGCGTCGTTGGGTAAACAGAGCGGGTAGCGTCATGAACTTCGATCTTACCGAGGAACAGCGGCTGCTGGTCGCCACCGTGCGCCGGTTCATTGATGAGCATCTGGCGCCGCTGGAGGATCAGGTCGACCGAGAGGGCGTTCTGGCCCCGGAGACCGCGCGGGCGATCTTCAAGAAATCCCAGGCTCTTGGCCTGTATGCGACCAATATCCCGACGACGTTCGGCGGTGGTGGGCTCAATGCTTTTGATACGATGCTGTTGGAGGAACAATTCGGGCGCACCAGCGACATCCTAATCCGCCGCGCCTTTGGAAATGTTTATGAGGTGCTGCTGCGCTGCTCGGCGTCCCAGGTGAAGCGTTGGCTGCTGCCTTCAGTGCGGGGCGAGCGGACCTGCTCGATCGCCATCACCGAGCCGGGCGCCGGCTCGGACGCAGCTAGCATCAAGACCCGGGCGGTCCGTGACGGCGATGGTTGGCGGCTTTCCGGGCACAAGCATTACATTAGCGACGGCCTGTTCTCCGACTTCTTCGTGGTCTCCGCAGTCACCGATCTGGCCGCCGGGTCGCGCGGCATTTCGCTGTTCCTCGTTGATAAGGACAGCGCCGGTTTCACCGTCGGGCGCGACCAGCCGATGATGGGCCTGCGCGGCACTAGCCATATAGAGATGTTCTTCGATGGGATCCGTCTGGAGGCCGAAAACCTGCTTGGTGAGGAAGGCCGGGGTATGCGCCAGGTGCTGGAGACCCTTGGGCGGGTGCGCTTGGGCCAGGTCGGCGCACGGGCAGTCGGCAAGGCCGCCAAGGTGTTGGATCTGATGGTCGAGCATGCCCGCGAGCGAGAGCAATTCGGCCAACCGATTGGCGCCTTTCAGCTGGTCCAGCAAATGCTGGCGGACAGCGCCATAGAGATCAACGCCGCCCGTCTGCTGCTCTGGCAGGCCGCCGCCGAGATTGACCGATCAGGCGACGGTCGCGAACTGATCTCGATGGTCAAGGTACATGCCGCCGAAACCCTGGGCCGGGTGGTGGACCGGGCGGTGCAAGTGTTCGGCGGCTCCGGCTTCTCCAAGGATCAGCCGATTGAGCGCTACTATCGCGACGCCCGGATCTACCGGATCTTCGACGGCACCTCTGAAATCCACCGCACCGTACTCGGCGGCGCCCTGATGAAAAAGGGCGCGGCCTTGTATGATCCGGCGAGTTAGCGGTTACCCCTAATCAGCCATCGTCAGCCCACCGCTGACGCTCAGAATCTGGCCGGTGATGTAGTTGGACATGTCAGAGGCGAAGAACAGCACTGCGTCGGCGATCTCCTCGGGCTCGCCAATCCTGCGGAACGGGACGGCGCGGGCCAGTTTTTCCCGCATGCTCTCGGGCTGGGCCATCAATAGCGGGGTGTTCGTCGGCCCAGGACAAACGCAATTGACGTTGATTTTATGGCGTGCGGTCTCTCGGGCCAGCGATTTGGTGAAGGCAATCACCCCGCCTTTGGCGCCGGCATAGATTGTCTCGCCCATTGAGCCGACCCGCCCGGCATCGCTGGAGATGCTGATGATCTTACCGGCATTGGCCTCGACCATGGCCGGCAGGAACGCCTTCACCACGTTCATCGGCCCCTTCAAGTTGATATCCAACACCTTGTCCATGAACTCGGGCGTGGCGTCGAGAAACGGTTGAATACGGTCCCAACCGGCGACGTTGACGATGATGTCGACCGCCACCATGCCGCCATTGGTCGAGGCGGCGGCGAAAGCCGCGACGCTGTCACGGTCGGCGATGTCGAGGGTGATGGCGATCACATTGCCGCCGGATCGATTGGCCATGTCAGCGGTCTCGGCATTACCGGCTTCATCCATGTCGCCGGAAAATACCACCGCGCCGGCGGCCGCCATTTTCAGCACCGTCGCCCGGCCAATACCTGAGGCCCCCCCCGTCACCACCGTTAACTTTTTTGTCAAATCCACCACGTCGCGCCACTCCATACTCAACCGCCCGCTCCGGCCTCAGACCGGCAAATTCCCGCGGCGGCACTATTATTGTTTCACATGCATGGTCAGAACCGGACCAGCCTTGACATAAATTCACCGATGACTTGGTATGCGATTCGAATAACCACGTTAAATGTCGTCGAAGCCAGTGCCGGCGTCAACCTGGCCGTGCTGGCTCTCGGGCACGCGGCGTGGATTGAGTATCGGGGAACTAAACCGCGACCGTTTGCTGCCACGGGACGCCGGACATCCTCGAACCACGGAATGCAGCACGTTTTGGGAGAAACACATGGGCTCCATCTTGCGTACTACGGTCGTTGCAGCAGCACTTGTTGCCGCCGGCGCCAGCGTCGTTCAAGCCGAGATTAGGATCGGCGTTCTATACCCTATTGCCGGTACCGGCGCGGTTTACGGCACGCCGGCCATGCATGGCCATAACATGGGCGTCGACGAGGTCAATGCTGCGGGCGGCATCCTCGGCCAGAAGGTTGTTACCTTCGCCCGCGACACCAAGCTGAAGCCAGCTGCTGCCGCCGCTGCCGCAAAGGAGCTGATCACCAAGGAAGATGTGCAGATTTTGATTGGTGGACTTAGCTCGGCGGTCGGTTTGGCAATCTCCGAAGTGGCCCGTCAGGAAGGCATCGTCTATATTGCGACGATCCCCAAGACCATCCAGATGACCACCAAGAAACTCCACAAATACGTCTTCCGCACGGCCTCGCACACAGATTTCGAAGGCGACGCGATCGGCCAATTGGTCAAAAAGCTCGGCAAGAAATCAGTTTGCGACATTCAACTCGACTATGCCTATGGCCATGACCTAGCCGCCGGCATCGAGAAGGGCCTGGCGAAGCACGCACCGGACGCCAAGAAGGTGATCGACCTGCGCTCCAAGCTCGGCGCCACCGACTACAACGCTCAGATCACTCAGATCCTTGGTTCCGGCTGTGATGTTGTGACCAGTGGTCTGTGGGGCTCGCATTTCGTGAACTTCGCCCAGCAAGCCGGGCCTTTCGGCCTGTTCGACAAGGTCACGTATATCTCTGGTGGCGAGATTGCCAGTCACGAGATCGCGGGTAAGATGGGCAAGGACTATCCGAAGAACGTTATCTCCAACACCTATGAGCTTTGGTACGACCACAGTTTCCCCGGCCATAAGAAATTCCAGGCCGACCTTGCCAAGCGTTCCGGCAAGAAGGAAACGGCGATGTGGCCAGTGCTGGCTTATATCGGTGTGAAGTTCGTTGCGGCTGCCGCCGAAAAGGCGGGATCGATGGATGCCGACAAGCTTTCCGCCGCGCTTGAGGGCATGTCGATCGACACGCCGGTGGGCAAGCGCACCATTGATCCCAAGACCCATCAGGCGGATGCCGGACAGTTCTGGGGCCCGATGGTGAAAAAGGACGGCGTCGACTATCGGGTGATGAGCCCGGTCACGTTCTTCCCGGCGAAGCTCGACTGAGCCAGACCTAACCTGTGTAATATCAAAGCCCCCTTTCCTTTGCCCAATCTGGGCGAGGAAGGGGGCATTTCACGAACGAGTAAGGGAATCGGCATCGATGGACATGCTGCTGTCCAGTCCGACTTTTGTCTTCATCCAAGTGCTGAACTCTATCTCGCTCGGAATGAACCTGTTCATTATCGCCGCCGGCTTGTCGCTTATTTTTGGCGTGTTGAGGGTGATCAACTTCGCTCATGGCGTCTTCTACATGTTCGGCGCCTACATCATGTACACCGTCGCCCAGGACCTGGAGCTTGGCTTCGTAACCGGCGTGATCGCTGCGGCAGCGGGCCTTGCGGTGATCGCCATCGTGGTCGAGCGCGGGTTGTTCCAGTGGCTCTATGGCAAAGAGCATCTGATGCAGCTGCTGCTGACCTTTGCGATCGTCCTGATCATGGGCGATTTGGCGAAAATCATTTGGGGCACCGATCAGCTTAGCGTCTCCTATCCCGACGGCATGTCCGGCGCACTGAACCTGGGGATCACGTTTTACCCGACCTATCGGCTCATGCTGGCAGTGATCGGGCCGGTCATCTTCATCGGCCTGTTCCTGTTGATCGAGCGAACCCGTTGGGGGCGGTTGACCCGGGCGGCGACCCAGGACATGGAAATGCTGTCAGCGCTCGGCATCAACGTGCCGGTGATCTATGTCACTATCTTCCTGATTGGCGCAGCGCTCGCCGGCGTCGGCGGCGCTCTTGCAGCACCGATCAACAGCCCGACCCCAGGCATGGACGCCACCATCATTGTCGAGTGTTTCGTCATCGTGATCATTGGCGGCCTCGGTTCGCTTTGGGGAACTTTCGTCGGGGCGCTGATCTACGGATTTGTTTTTAATTTTGGCTCGGTAATCGTGCCCAACTGGCAGGATGTTTTCGCCTTCCTGTTGCTAATGGTGGTGCTTTTGATCCGGCCCTGGGGGCTGTTCGGTAAGCCCGAGCGCGAGGGGCACTGAACCATGGGTTGGAACATGCCGCGCGGGGTTCTGATCTCCTGCATCGTGGTCGTGACGGCGTTGGCGTTGGTACCACTGGCCGACTCGCGTTATCTGATCGACATCTCGACCGAGATCTTGGTTTACGTTTTATTCGCGCTGAGCCTGAACGTGATCATTGGCTACTCAGGAAATGTCTCGTTCGGCCACGCCGCCTATTTCGCAATCGGCGGTTATGCCAACGCGATCCTGCTGACAACCTATGAATGGCCCTTGATCCTGTCCTTTCCAACGGCGGTGGTCCTATCGGGGTTGGCGGCGGCGTTCGTTGCCTATTTCTGCACCCGCCTTACCGACATCTATTTCGCCATGTTGACCTTGGCCTTCGCCATGCTGGTGTGGGCGATCGCATTCAAATGGCGCTCGGTTACCGGCGGCGATGACGGGTTCGTTGGCGTCAACGTCCCGGAATTCATCGATGGTCGGGCGCCGTTCTTTTATTTTACCCTGGTCATTGTCACGATCTCCAGCGCCGTGCTTTGGATGATCTGCCATTCCGCCTTCGGCCAAACCCTGGTCGCGGTGCGCGAGAACATCACACGGGCCGGCTTCATCGGGGTGAACACCCGGTTGATGCGCATCGGCGCTTTTGTAGTCGCGGGGAGCTTTGCCGGGATCGCCGGTGCGATTTTTGCCATGTACAATCGAGGCGTTTACACCGAGTCGGCGTTCTGGACCGAATCGGCCCAGGTTCTGATCATGACCCTGCTAGGTGGGATGTATTCCTTCTTCGGCCCGGCGATTGGCGCCGCGACGCTCTATTTGCTTGAGCGGTTCGCCAATGAGTACACCCAATACTGGCCAACGGTTCTCGGCGTCATTCTGCTGGTGATTGTCCTGGTGCTGCCCGAAGGTCTCGTCGGGCTCGCCAAGCGTGTGCGGGAACGTCTGGCCGGAGGGAATTGATCGATGGCTGTTCTGGAAACCAAAGGGCTGACCAAGGATTTCGGTGGCTTCGTCGCAATCAACAATGTCAGTTTTTCGCTGGAGAAAGGCGAAAAGCACGCGATCATCGGTCCGAACGGTGCGGGTAAAACCACCTTCTTCAACCTGATCACCGGCCACCTGGAGCCGAGCCGGGGAGAGGTCGAGTTCGAGGGCCGGAGCATCACCGGGATGCCGCCGCATCAGATCGTCCGACTTGGCCTGGCTCGCTCGTTTCAACGCATCAATATCTTCCCGCGCATGACCGTGTTCGAGAACATCCAAACCGCCCTGATCGCCCGGGATCATAAGCATTTCAGTCTATTCTCACCCGGCGCCGCGCAAAATCGTGGAGAGACGCGGGAGTTGCTTGAGCTGGTTGGGCTGGATACCGAGGCGGCGGGAATTGCCGGCGAGCTCTCCTATGGTAAGCAAAAGCAGCTGGAGCTGGCTATTTCTCTGGCGGAGAACCCGAGTGTGCTGTTGCTGGATGAGCCAACGGCGGGCATGTCGCCACAGGAAACCAGGGAGGCGATCGCGTTGGTTGATGACATCGCCAAGTCCCGAGGCCTGACGTTATTATTTACCGAACATGACATGAGTGTGGTCTTCGGGATCTCCGACCGCATCTCCGTCCTCCACCACGGCGAACTTATTGCCTCTGGTCTGCCGGACGAGGTTCGCAACAATGCCGAAGTCCGGCGTATCTATCTTGGCGAGGGCGATGATGCCGCAGCTTGAGGTTCAGTCGATCCACACATCCTACGGGCTCAGCCAGGTGTTGTTCGGCATCAGTTTCGACGTCGAGCCGGGTCAGGTCGTCTCGTTAATCGGCCGTAATGGCGTGGGTAAGACTACCACCATGCGTTCGATCATTGGTCTGACCCCGGCGAGTGGCGGCAAGATCATCTTCGAGGACGCGGATATTACGCATATGCCCGCCTACAAAATTTCGCGTATGGGCGTCGGTTTCGTGCCGGAGGAAAGACGGATCTTCCCGCAGCTTTCGGTCTGGGAGAACCTGGACATCGCCCGGCGCGCCTCCAGCGGCGGCAAGGGGTGGGACGAAGAGCGGGTATTCGCGCTGTTCCCGGACCTGCGCGACATCCAGAGTCGACCCGGCGGGGTGTTGAGCGGTGGCCAACAGCAAATGCTGACCATCGCCCGCAGCCTGATGAACAACCCGCGTCTGCTGTTACTGGACGAACCGTCCGAAGGTTTGGCGCCGAAGGTCGTCGAGGATTTACGTGACCAGATCAAAATATTGAAGGATTCGGGCCTGTCGATCGTGCTAGCGGAACAGAACCTCTCCTTCGTGATGTATCTGAGCGATCAATGCCATATTTTGGAGAAGGGCGAGGTCAAGTTCTCCGGCACGCCGGAGGATCTTAGAACAAAGCCGGAAATTCTTGAGCAATATCTGACATTGTGATCACCGGGGTAAAGGTGCCGGCGATCACAGGACGCATATCGGCTGAGTGATGGCTGCGGGGGCAGCCAATACATTTGTTGACCGTGAGCCTGCGGTACCGGCAAACTCTTAGTATCCTACCCGCTGAAAAGGCAGGACAATGGCTTCTTGAGGCCGGTTTGACCTGACGGTTTACCCTTGTTGGTTTTATCGTCGGTTTGCCGAAGCTCAAAAGAAAAGCCAAACGGAGGACAGGGGATGAAGACCACGCTTCGCAAGCCGAAGCCTGTAAGTCTCTGCCGAGAGATGCTCTCGGCTCACTCACCAATTCCATTGGCATGACCCGATGAAAGTCGACGTGTTGAATGGTGGCCCCAACGGCGGCGCCCTCACCGTCTCACTCTTGATAGAAAAGAGGCTGGAATGGTTGCGATTGTTCGGCTAATCGAACGATTTTCGATGATGATTGGCACGATCGGCGCCTGGTTCATGGCGCCGCTTGTCCTGTCGATGGTCTACGAGGTTCTCGCCCGGCATTTTTTTAATGCTCCGACCTTCTGGGCCTATGAGGTCGGCTACATGCTGGCCGGCACGGTCTATATGTTCGGCATGGGATATTGCCTGCGGCAGGGCGGCCATATTCGGGTCGACTTTTTGTATGACAGCATGTCCCTCAAGCGCAAGGCGCTGGTCAATGTGCTCGGCTACACCTTCCTGATGCTCCCGGGTTGTCTCTGGGTAACCGACGGCCTTTTTAATTATGCGATGGAAGCCTTTGTTTCCGGGGAAGTGTCCGGCGAATCGGCATGGAACCCGATCATCTGGCCGTTCCGGTTCGTATGGTTTATCGGCTTCGCCTCACTTTGCTTGCAGGCAATCGCCGAGCTGTTGAAGAACATCATGATTATCCAGGGTATCGATATCGCCCAATACGGATTTGGCGCTACCGAGGAGGCCAAAGGATGACCCTGAGTATCGGCTTAATGATGTTTCCGGCGTTGATGATTTGCATCTTCATCGGGTTCCCAGTCGCTTTCTCGCTTATGGGCGTGGCCGTGTTCTTCGGCATCTTTCGCTTTGGCGATGCCTTGGTTCACCAGCTCGTCGCCAAGGTCGACGATGTTGCCTCCTATTATGTTCTAGCAGCGGTACCGTTGTTCATCTTCATGGGCACGTTGCTGGAGCGGTCCGGTATCGCCGAGAAGCTGTTCGAGGCGATTCATCTGTGGACCCGACGCCTACCAGGCGGGCTTGCAGTCGGCACAGTGTTGCTCTGTGTGGTCTTCGCCGCGGCCAGCGGCGTGGTTGGGGCGACCGAGTCCGTGGTCGGCCTTTTGGCCATCCCGGTGATGTTGCGCTATGCCTACGACAAAGGGCTGATCTCCGGCACCATCTGCGCTGGTGGATCACTGGGAACGATCATACCTCCGTCGGTGGTCGTGGTCATTCTCGGCCCGGTCGCCGACGTTTCAGTCGGCGACCTGTTCGCTGGAATGCTACTGCCAGGCTTGATCCTTGCCGGGCTCTACATCCTCTACATCCTCGTGCGCTGCATCATCCGGCCACAGGACGGGCCGGCACTGCCGGCGGATGAAAACGATCCGTCTTTCCTAAGGAAGATTTACATCACTGCGACGGCCCTGGTGCCGCCGTTGGTGCTTATCTTCTCGGTCCTTGGCACCATCATGATGGGCATGGCGACACCAACCGAGGCCGCCGCCATGGGGGCGATCGGTACGGTGTTCATGACGATAATTTACGGACGCTTCAACTTGAGAATGCTGCAAGAAGCCAGTCTGAAGACCTTGCAGATCACGGCGATGATCCTGACGATTCTACTCGGCGGCACCATGTTCGCCGGCGTTTTCGTCGCTTTGGGGGGGATCAGCGCGGTTCAGCATCTTTTGGAGGCGGCGGAGTTGGGCGCTTGGTCGACCATGCTGATTCTGATGTTGATCGCCTTCGTCGCCGGTTTCGTGCTGGATCTGATCTCGATCATCCTGATCATCATTCCTGTCGCCATCGCGGTGTTGCGTACCATGGGTGTCGATGACGTTTGGTTCTGCATCATGTTCCTGGTGGTGATCCAGACTAGTTATCTGACGCCGCCGATGGCGCCGGCCATCTTTTATCTTCGTGGCATCAGTCCACCGGAAATTCGTCTGGCGGATATGTATCGGGGCGTGGTGCCGTTCATCATGCTTGAATTTATCTGTCTTGGCTTAATCATGGCGTTTCCGGGGTTGGCGCTCTGGTTACCAGAGGTCCTCTTCGATCGTTAGACCGATCGTTGCTTGATCAAGAGTTGCAGGAAGCGTCCTTTTGGACGCTTCCTGCACATTCGGCCGAGAAAAACCCCACGGGAGGGATGCCATCATGGCAATGCCGAATGCGAAACTGGCCTATGAGGTCAAGCCTGACTCTCACATCATGCTTGGCCGGATCGCCGATCGTTACGGCCTGCCTGATGAATCAAAGGCCCTGCGCTGTCTGCTCGACTATGCCGCGATGGAAGGTGATTGGGACGAGATCTTCAAAAAAATCCGCTGCCGCCGCTGCGGTTGAGTGGTGGTGGCCCCGTGTTGAGTGAAAAATTGGCGTTGCCCAACGACTGATATATTTCTGATATATCAATCGAAAGTGTATAATACGATAAATAGCGCCTCTAGAGTGCATCGACAGTAAAGAAACGCGATCTCGCCGCACGATCGGCTTTGGGATCGAATGACAGGGAGCACCCCGGCCATGATGGGTGAACGTCAGACCGAGTTCCGCATAGGCTACCGCGCCAAGATCGACGGTTGGTACAACGGCTATATCCATATCGCGGTGATCTATGCCATTGGCGCCACCGCCATGTGGATCTTCACCCAGCATATCTCGAACATACAGTGGTACGAGTGGCTGATCATCCCGGCGACCATCGTGGTCTGCAATATCTTCGAGTGGTTCTTACACAAGCATGTCATGCACCGCCGGATCAACGTGACCGGTCTGCGCGCGATTTATGAGCGGCACACCTTGAACCACCACCAGTTCTTCACCGACGAGGAAGTCCGGTTCCGTGACCACGAAGATTGGCGGGTCACGGTGTTTCCGCCATATGCGCTGGTGGTGTTCATCATGATGTCGCTGCCGGGCGTCGCGGTGTTTGGTTATCTGTTCGGCTGGAATGTTGGCTGGCTGTTCATCTCCACCACCGTAGGCATGTATCTGACCTATGAGTTCATGCATTTTTGCTGCCACGTCGATGAGAGCCGCTTCGTGCGCAACATGCCCTTCATCAACACCTTGCGGCGCCATCACGTGGCGCATCACAACCAGGGCCTGATGATGGAGACGAACATGAATCTCACATTCCCGATAGCTGACTGGCTTTTTGGCACCTCCGACTTGGACCGAGGGCTGCTTGGGCACATTTTCAATGGCTACAGCACCAAGCATCTGAAGTCGGACTTACGTTCACAGCCACGCACGCCCTTTGAAGCGACCACGGGGCCGATCCCGGCGGAGTAGGTAAAAATGTGCCGAGCAAGCACGGGGAACGATACCTCAGTTGCCGGCATTGTCATCTCCCACGAAGCCGGTCCCCGAAAGTCGAACCGAGTCTTGTCCAGGCTGCTCCCCGCGCTGTTGGCCTTCGTCTTTTGCAGCGGCTTTGGGAGTTGGGAGCGATGGAGCCGATCTGATTAATCCAGCGTGCTTAGGATCGATCCCGGCGCATAGGGTGATGCTATGTTGTGACCGAACCGAACGGCGCGGCCCGTCTGCGGTACGCCGCTTTACCAAGCACCGACCGAGCGACGCTCGACGGCTATGTGACGACCCTGACCGCGCTGCCGATCAGTCGCTACAATCGCCGTAAAAAACTGGCGTTTTGGATCAATCTATATAATGCCCCACCGTAAAGGTGGCGTTTGAGCATTACCCGACCGCCTCCATTCGAGACACCAACATTTTCCCGAGGCTTCTCCAAATCGGCCTTGGGACAAGAAACTTATCGTGGTCGAAGGCCAGGAGATCAGCCTCAGCGGCATCGAGCGCTGAATCCTCCGTCCGGTTTGGCAGGATCCGAGCTTGCATTATGCGTTGAACTGCGCGTCTGTTGGATGTCCCAACCTGGTTGGCGCAGCCTACAATGCGGACACCTTGGAAGAGCAGTTGCGCGATAATGCGGTCGCTTTCGTCAATAGCCCACACGGCGCTAGAATTGACAGCCAGCGCGCGACGGTCTCGAAGACCTATGACTGGTTCCACGCGGATTTTGGCAACACTGATGAAGCCGAGTTCCATCACATTCTACTATACGCCAGGGATGATCTTCTGACATCGCTACGAACGATCGATGAAATTCACGACGTGGCCTATGATTGGCGCCTCAACGACACCAAATAGAGACGAATTCACGATTGAGTTTTTATCGCTACGCAGGCCAATGCAATTCCGGTTAAACCAGTCGCGCTCCGACACAGCCGGCGACAAATCGGTCAGGACATGGCAGATTTGTCGCGAGATTGATCGTTCCCGAGGGGTCCCATGACCACCACACCGCCCTATTCCGGCTTCGTCATCGACAGCGCCCAATACGCTAAATGGGATCGGTCGGTTTTCCAGGAGATGCGCGACGGCGGGGTTACCTGCGTCAACGTCACCCTCGTCTATTGGGAGACGGCCCGTGAAACCCTATCGGAGATCGGTAAGTGGAACCGGCTTTTCGAGCAAAACAGCGACCTGATTATGCAGGCTCGCACCGCCCATGACGTGCGCCGGGCCAAGGCACTGAACAAGACCGCGATCACCTTCGCCTTTCAGCATTGCTCGCCGATCGAGGAAGACATCGATCTGATCGAGATCATGCATACGCTCGGTGTGCGCTTCATGCAGCTCAGCTATAACAATCAAAGCCTCTGCGCCACCGGCTGCTACGAGGACGAGGACCCTGGCATCACCCGGTTCGGCCGGCAGGTGATCCGCGAGATGAACCGGGTTGGCATGGTCGTCGACATGTCGCATTCGGGCGAACGCTCGACCTTTCACTCGATCGAATTGTCAGAGCGGCCGATCACCATCACCCACGCCAACCCCAAGTCCTGGCAGCCCGCGCTTCGGAACAAGTCCGACGACTTGTTGAAGGCTTTGGCCGATAGCGGCGGCATGCTGGGCTTTTCGATGTATCCGTTCCACCTGAAGGACAAGTCCAACTGCACGCTCGAGTCGTTCTGCGACATGATCGCCCATACCGCCGACCGCATGGGCATCGACCGCATCGGTATCGGCTCGGATCTGGTCCAAGGCCATGGCAACGAGGTGGTCGAATGGATGCGCAATGGTCGCTGGAGCAAGGCGATGGATTTCGGCGAAGGCACGGCAAGTGATGCCGGGTGGCCGGACCCGGTGCCCTGGTTCACCGGTAACCGTGACTTTGGCAATCTTGCGAGCGGGCTGGCGACGCGCGGCTTCACGACCGAAGATGTCGACAAGGTAATGGGCCTCAACTGGCTGCGGTTTTTCGAAGAGAATTTCGGGCCGGCCTGACGATGGCTGCACCGAACGCCAATCCGGTCATCCCTCAGGTTCCTCTTCGAGCAGCACCAATGGTGATGCGGCTGTCCCGCGTCGGCGCGTTCCATCCGACCCGGATCAGCTTTGCTCGTACTCTGATACGCCGAATGACCCGCGAGAGTTGGCGGTTCAGCCGAACGTGTTTCGATCTTGACGACGTGGGTGTTGGAACCGCCGTCTACCGAATTGACACACCCCAGGCACCGGTTTGGTTCGTGGTTTTCGCCGAGCACCTTGATCCGGTCGATCGCACCGACCGGGTCATCGCCGAGAAATGGGACGCCACCTTCACCCTGACGACCAGCGAACCGGATGCGACGGAGGTTGCCCGTTTGCGGGCCAATGTACCGTTGCAGGAGGCCGGCCGCTGTTCCTCGCGGGAGATGGTGTTGAGCCGCGCCAATAAAAGCGTGCGATTGTTCGACCATGTGGTCGAGGCGCTGGCCGCTGGTTGCCAACCGGAGCGAGAAAAGCTGCTCGAGGTCGGTTACCTCATTCGCACCACGGCGGTTTATGGCAACGGCAAGTTCGGCCTCGCGGATCTGGATCAGATTCGAAACCTGGGTGTTTTCGAGTTGCCCTTCCAAGCCGAGATGCTATGCGTCTTCGCAGCGCGGCAGTTCAGCCTTGAGTGGGTGGAACACATCGCCCGCCGGCGCGGCGGCGACCATTTCACGCCTTTGGAGACCGGGCTGAAGCGAGCGCTAGGGGTCGGCAATGCGACCGGGCTTGGCATGGCGCCATTCCTGATCGGCCACCCGAAGTTGATCAACAATTGGGTGCTTGCACGAGAAACGGCGCTGGCCAGGGTCCGCGCTGCCGGCGCTGTTGAGACCGACCGAGTTGAGCGGTATCGAGCGCTATTGGCAAGGGCGATCATCCATGTTCGGCAATGGCCGACCAGCGATTCTCTACAACGCCAGCGTAACGCCGAACTGTTGGAGCACCTTGCGCAGCTTGACGCGGCAGAGCCGGCCTGGACTCAAAGTGGCGCTTGCGACCGACTGGTTTCTTGGGCCGACGCTAATCTGGGTTTGGAAGCACAGGAACTCCTCAATAGTTTGCTGATCGAGATCTATCCAGAATTGGTCGACGATTTGGAACAGCGGACCGGGTCTGACGAGATCATGCGGGTTGATCCCGGGATGCTCCTACAGGCCTTACGCACCCTCATCCACGACCACTATGGTTGGGCGTTGGAGATCGATTTTACGCTTGAGGCGGCGCACGCCCGGTTCTGGTATCGCTCCGAGGAGAAGGAGGAACCCCGGATTGGTTGGCGCTTCAAGGAGCCCGGGGTCGACCAGGAGCTTGCCATCGCCATTGCCCGGGACGTCGCCGCGCTCGATCAGACGCTCGGCGAACTAGATGCGGAAATGTTGGGCGCAACGGTGGCCGAATTCCTGATGGCTTTTCCCCATTGGCGTCAGACCGTGCGCCGGGTGCAAAGCCTGGCGACCTGCCCCTATGCTGAGTTCCAGGACAATTTGACCGACGAGTTCTGCCGGCCTATCGACCTTCTGCGGTGCAAGCTGTCGGTCTTTGGAGCCACTAAATTTGACCCGAAATCGGCCCTTTGGACCCGGATCGCATTATTCCAGGGCGCTCCTTTGGTTGACGGGCTGGATGCTGGCGATGCCGACGACTGGGCGTTCCCGGTTCTCGCCGAGGGGTTGGGATCATGAGCGCTGCCGACACTGTAATCCGGATTTCCTTGGCCGAGGTGCTCCAGACCTGCTTGAAGGCGCTGGAAGGCCTTGGCCTGCCCCAGGGGCTTGATTATGACGCCGCCGCCAACGTCACCTGGCTGGAGGCTCGCGGCCTTGGCGGCATCTCGATCTTGGCCCGCGAACTTGAGGGCCTTGAGAAGATGGGCGCGTGGTTGATGCCCGACATTGATGACGACGGCAATACGGCGACGATTGCCGGCGAAATCACCTCGGCGGCTTTGTTGGCGCCGGGCGCCGTGGATTGGGCCGAGAGCGACCGGACCGTTCGGATCGCGCATTGTTCGGCGCCGATGCTGGTCATGGCCGAAGCGGCCCGGCGATCAGCCGAAGGCAAGGCGTTGACGGTTACTTGGACGTCGGAGCGAGGCAAAAGCAGCGCCAAGTGCGGCGGCGGCGAGGCGGCGGTTTCCCTGGACGTGCGCAGCGCAAGAGAGCCCTCCGTGGTAACCATTCGCCCGGGCAAGCGACCGTCACCCAAGGATGGCCGGCGTTTGGTCGCATTTCATGCTCAATCCCTGCGCGACGGCATCATCGTCGATCCGGTGGATTGGGGGGCGATCAAGACCATGGCTAAACGTGTTCTGGTCCCGGCCAGCGCCCAGTCCCGCAGCGGGGCTGGCGCCGAAGTCGACGACAGCGCGTGATGGCCGCTGGTAGCGACCCCCTCCGAACTGCTGAAGCAGAGCCTCACGGCGTTACGTTTGGCGAAGCGTTGCAGGTCTGGCTGCGCGTCGCGGCGTTGAGCTTCGGCGGGCCGGCTGGCCAGATTGCTGTGATGCACCGCATCCTTGTCGAAGAGAAACGCTGGGTCGGTGACGGCCGGTTTCTCAACGCGCTCAACTATTGTATGCTGCTGCCAGGGCCCGAAGCACAGCAATTGGCAGTCTATCTAGGCTGGCTGCTGCACCGTACCAAAGGTGGCCTGGTCGCCGGCTGCCTGTTCGTGTTGCCCGGCTTTGCCGCCATTCTCGCGCTCAGCTATGTGTACGTGCTGTTTGGTAACGCCCAGATCGTCGTCGGGTTGTTCTTCGGCCTCAAGGCTGCGGTACTGGCGGTCGTGCTCAACGCTGTTCTGCGCATCGGCAAGCGCGCATTGGCAAATTCCACGCTGGTTGTCATCGCCATCGCAGCCTTCGCGGCGCTCTTCCTATTCAATGTGCCGTTCCCTGCGCTCATCGTTGTGGCGGGCATGGTCGGCTTCATTGGCAATCGCACCGGCCTTGCCGCGTTTCAGGTCAGTGGCGAGCATTGCGGCGCAGGCGCAGGCCTCGCCGATGCTGATTCCGCGATCGGTGCGGCGGTTCCGGCCCATGCGCGTCCTAATCTCAGTTGGTCGGTGCGCGTCTCTTCGGTGTTCTTGTTGCTTTGGCTGACGCCGATTTTCGTCCTGCTCGCTACGCTCGGCAGTGGCGATGTGTTTAGCCAGATTGCCATCTTCTTCAGCAAGATGGCGGTCGTTACCTTCGGCGGCGCCTATGCCGTTTTGTCTTATGTCGCACAGGAAGCCGTACAAAATTATGGATGGCTTGCGCCCGGCGAGATGCTTGATGGTCTGGGCATGGCGGAAACGACACCCGGGCCGCTGATCCAGGTCGTACAGTTTGTTGGCTTCATGGGTGCTTGGCGCGGCTCCGGCGCACTCGATCCGCTGCTCGCGGCGACGTTGGCGGCAGTGCTGACGACATGGGTGACGTTCGTACCCTGCTTCCTGTGGATTTTCCTCGGCGCACCTTTCATCGAAACGTTGCGAAACAACAAAGCGCTTTCTGGCGCCATGTCGGCCATTACCGCGGCGGTGGTAGGCGTCATTGTCAATCTTTCCGTCTGGTTCGCACTGCATTCTCTGTTTCAAGATCTTGGGCTCTGGCACGGTTTCGGAATGCAAATCGACTTGCCGGTCTGGTCGAGCGTGGACATACCCGCCGCCCTGCTGACGGCCACCGCCATGCTCGCGATCTTTCGTTTCAACGTACCGATGTTGGCAACATTGGCTGGGAGTGCGCTCGTCGGCGTTGCCTGGTTTGCCATAAGATAATGACGCCAACGGCGTTGTTGCATGCCGTGTTTGCTCAATATCGGCCCTCTAGAGCGCCTTCAATTTAATCCCGGTCATATCCAGCGGCGGCAAAGTAGTTTTCGCATTCGTTCGGTGTGAAGGTTTCTATTGCGTTGGCGACGGCGTTCCAAAGATCGTCCTTTGTTCGAGCGGCGGCCTTGCGGAGAAAGGCCTTGAGCTTCGAGAAAGCCATCTCGATTGGATTGAAGTCCGGACTGTAGGGCGGCAGATACAGCAGTCTGGCGCCAGCGGCCTCGATCAGCTCACGCACACCGACCACTTTGTGGGAAGCCAGATTGTCCATGACGACGATGCTACCGTCTCGTAGTTCTGGCACCAGCACCTGCTCGACATAGGCCAGGAAGGCCGTGCCGTGCACCGGCCCATGCATGCTGCCCGGCGCCCGGCTGCATAACCGGGCGCGGTATGCACCCGTTCTCCAGCCGCGTCGATCGAGACCAAGTCTCCTTCGATCAGATACAGTTCTTCCCAATAGGGATGGGCATGCGCCTCAGGCGTGCGGCAACCGGCGTCAAGACGCAGAAAACGGGTGCGTACACCGGTTCGGTTAGCGGCGTCGAGCGTGCTGCCGAGAACCTTTTCGTGGATTAGTGGGTTGTCTGGCCGGGTAACAAACCCGCTGGCGGTGTCGATGCCGTGGAAGTTGAGATTGACCTTGCCCGGCGCCATGATCAGGCCACCTTCAGCTCGCCGTTCAGCACATAGGTAAGGATCGCGACGACCTGCTCCGGCGTCTCGGCGACGGCCAAGGCAGCGGCGTCGACTTCCTTCAAGGCGTGGGTCAGAGCCGGATCATGCAGCACGATCACCGGCTTGCCCAGCGCGGCCGCGTAACCGGCGTCGAAGGCGGCGTTCCATTGCTTGTATTTGTCGCCGAAGCGCACCACTACCACATCGGCCCGCTCGATCATCGTGCGGGTACGGATGGCGTTGATCTTGGCGCCTTTGTGATCCTTCCAGAACGGATTGTCCTCACCGCCGAGAATGGCGACGCCGCAATCATCGCTGCTTTCGTGATGAGTGACCGGGGCGGTGAAGTCGATGGCCAGCCCCGCAGATTGGCTGCCGGATTCGATCCGGCTCCGCCAATCGCTGTGGATTTCGCCGGACAGATAGACGGACAAGGCGCTCATGATGATTCCCCTGCTTGCGTGGAAAAGCCGTGTCCGTGCATACGGCCTGCGGCCGCATGGCGCAAGTTCGGGGGAAACGGTCTCAGCTACGGCGTGATACAGCTTGCCCACCCCCAAGCCGAGCCCCACACTCCGAAAATGGATCAACACTCCGAAACCCGCACGCCAAAGCGCGACAAAAGTGTTGAGATCGCGGTGGCGTTGATGGTTGTCGCGGTGCTGACTCTGCCGGCGATCGACGCCATCGCCAAGCTGCTCTCAGCGACCGTCCCGGCCGGACAGGTAGCTTGGGCGCGGTTCGTCGTCCAGGCCGCCATCATGGCCCCCTTCGTCGCCGCCGGCTTTCGCCGGGCGCCGGTGGCCAATCTTGGTTTCCAGGTGCTGCGGGGTATCCTGATCGCGACGACAACGGTGCTGATCTTCGCGGCGGTCAAGCTCATGCCGCTCGCCGACGCCATGGCGATTTTCTTCGTCGAACCGCTGATTGTCACCCTGCTCTCAGCGGTTTTCCTTGGCGAGCGTATTGGTTGGCGGCGGGTTTTGGCGGCAATCGTCGGTTTCGCCGGCGCCTTGATCGTGGTCCGACCAAGCTATGATCTGTTCGGCCTGACGGCGGTCCTACCGCTCGGCGCGGCGCTGTGTTTCGCGATTTATATCGTGCTGACCCGCCGACTGGTGCAGAGCCAGGATCCGGTGGTAATGCAATTCAACTCGGGCTTGACTGGCCTGGTGTTTATGAGTCTGGCGCTGCTCATCGGCCATGCGCTAGAAATTCCAGTGTTTACTCCCGTCTGGCCGACGCCGTGGGAGTGGTCGTTGCTGGCGCTTTGTGGGGTGATCGCAACGGCCGGTCATTTCATGATCACCCTGGCGTTCCGCCAGATGGAAGCTGGCGTGCTGGCGCCGTTCCAGTATCTGGAGATCGTCGGCGCAACCGGCTATGGACTGTGGTTGTTCGGGGATTTCCCGGACGGCGTCACCTGGAGCGGTATCGCCATTATCGTCGGTTCTGGCCTCTACATATTCCACCGAGAGCGCGTCCGTAGCCGCGGCGCCTAGATCCTCGCTAAGCCGGGTTATTTTTGGTCGCTCAGCCCCTCGATCCCAGCCTTGTCGGTGCCCTGTAGATAGATCGACCCCTGGATTTCGGCAATCTCCTCGTGCAGACGGATGAAATCCGGGTCCATGGTGGTCTGCGGTCTCGGCTCTGGCTCGAAATTGCCGTATCGATCTTCACCCCGAACTAAGGTGGCGAAATCCCGATCTGACCGGGTCTGCCGCGCCTTGGGCGTGATGTAGCGCAGCGCCACGGCGACCCGACGTCGGTCGGTGCTGTTCGGGGGCGAGGCATGCCACATGTAGATGTGATGAATTGACGCTTGACCTGGCTCCAGCTCGACCCAAACCGCCCGTTCCTCGTCGATCTCCTCAGCGATGGTTTGGCCTCGAGTCAGAATGTTTTGCGCGTCCCAGGTGTAAAGCCCCCGTTCTATGTACCACTTTCTGATAGGGTCTCGGGCATCGGTGGACGCATGTTCAGAGCCTGATGCGGGCGGATGTGATTGTACTGTTTCAGCCAAGTTTCGATGACGATTTGAGCCTGTCTGATTGATGTGAACCACTCTGCATTGAGAACCT
>Ga0209501_10000575_pt1 | contig 44697 bp, 39 predicted proteins | sample ArcticOcean_MG_C_4_FD_187434 | JGI IMG/M metagenome (GOLD analysis project Ga0209501, IMG submission 187434) | Marine microbial communities from western Arctic Ocean - ArcticOcean_MG_CB4_134 (SPAdes) (version 2) | ecosystem: Environmental > Aquatic > Marine > Oceanic | place: Arctic Ocean...
TGGGCGCGCGCGCGGGCCGGTGGCCGCCCAGGGCCTCTCCGATAAAGTCGAGCGCAGCATGGTGATCGATGACCGCAAGCGCCTCATGGAGGATATTCCCGGGCGCGTCGCCCACATGGACGAGCTTGGGATTGACGTCCAGGTGCTTTACCCAACCATGTACATCAGTCGCATGTGCGATAAGCCCGAGAGCGAGGTGGCACTCTCGCGAGGCTACAACCGCTGGCTGGCCGACATCTGGGAGCAAAGCGGCGGACGCCTGCGGTGGACCTGCATGCTTCCCATCGAGACGATGGAAGAGGCACTGGCCGAACTGCGGTGGTCGGCCGAGCACGGAGCCTGTGGCGTAACTCTCCGTAGCCTCGAGGGAGACCGGATAGTAGTTGACCCCTACTACTATCCGCTCTACGAGGAAGCCGAGCGACTGAACATTCCCATTGCAATCCATATCGGGAGCTCCAACGACCACATCAACGATGTGTTCGTGAAAGACGGCGTTGGTGGAACGTTCGGCCGGCTGCGGTTGATGTCTGTCGCCGCCTGCCACATGCTGATAACCAACCGCCTGATCGATCAGTTCCCGAAGTTGAGATTCGGCTTGATCGAGGCCAGTGCTCAGTGGGTACCCTATGTGATCCACGACCTGCGGCGGAGGCTGGCAACCAGAGGGCGAGAGCTTGCTGAGAACCCACTGAAAACCCACCAGATCTGGGTAACGGCGCAGACTGACGATGACTTACCTTACGTGCTGAAGTACGCAGGCGAGGACAACCTCCTCATCGGCACCGACTATGGGCACCAGGATCAATCTAGCGAGATTGAGGCCTTGCGGATCATCAGGGACAAAGGCGACGTCGAGTCGAGGGTCGTGGACAAGATTCTGGGCGAGAACGCTATCGCGTACTACGGTCTCTAGAGGCTGTTGAGCCGCTGGTCTCTACCAGTGAGCGATCGCTTACGACGCCTGCCGTGTCCGATGAGAGTCGCTAATGGGCGGATGAATAAGAGTGGGTGGGAGGCGCTATGAAAGATGGAATGCGGTTCGTGGATTGCGACATGCATGTCATGGAACCGGCCGACATCTTCGATCGGTATCTTGACCCCAAGTTCCTGGACCGTGTGATTTCCGACGGCCCGAGGGGACGCGCCGGGGGAGGCCGAATGCTGATTGACGGGTTGTCGCGCAATGGTGACGATCACATGCAGCAGTACCGCAAGCGCAGCACATCGGTCGCCTCAAACGAACGGCAACCCCTCTCGGGGTCGCGATCGGCGTCGTACTTGGAGTTCGCCATCGAGCGGAAGTATGACGCCGTGGCGCAGGTTATGGGGATGGAGATGGAGGGTGTCGACATCGGCGTCCTGTTCCCGACGACGGGCCTGGGATTGATTGCGAGAGACGGGATGGATCCACTACTCTCAGAAGCACTTTGCCAGGCGTACAACAATTGGATCTACGACTTTTGCCAGCATAGCCCTGACCGGCTGAAGTTTGCCGCGATGCTGCCATTCCATGATGTTACGTTGGCTTGTAGGGAGTTGCGCCGCTGCGTTACGGAACTGGGCGCTGTGGGGTCTTTCATGAGGCCGAATCTGGTCAACGGGCGTTATTGGCACTCGAATTACTGGGACCCGCTGTATAGCCTGCACGAAGAGCTGGACGTCGCATGGGGATTCCATGAGGGAACCGGGGCGCATTACTCCAACATGAATGTGTTGTATGGCGAGAATCGTTTCTACCGACACGTCGCGAGCCATTGGATCGAGATGCAGCAAGCCTTGATCGCAATGATCATAGGCGGGGTTTTCGAGTTCCACCCGAAACTGCGTGTGGGGTTTCTCGAAGCACAGAACTCGTGGGTGCCGGGACTGCTGAGCCGGATCGAGTGGGATTACCCTCAATACCGCGACACCCACGCACCGTACTTATCGTTGACTCCGAAGGAGTATTTTCAGAGGAATTGCTGGGCAGCGGTGGAGGGTAGCGAGCCAGAGATTGAGGCTACGGCATCACTGATCGGAGCCGATCGCATGTGCATCTCCACCGACTATCCGCACTTCGATTCGAATTTCCCGAATGTTTCGTCGAATCTAGTGAACGGGGTTTCCCGGGAGACGGCTGCTGCGATCCTGTACGGTGGTGCGGGGCTGTGGGGATTCACCGACGAAGATTTGGCGAAGGCGGATGCGGCGGCCGCAGAGCGCGCTTAGCACTCCGCTGTTGGCATTACACTGGCGAAGGGTCCCTCGATTCGGCACAGGCATCTTTGGCGTCCTTGAGTGCTGTGGCTCAATCTCGCCAGGCGGCGATTAGCGGGCGCGAAGGAAGCGCGGGCGATGGGGCCCGCCGAGGACTAGGGGCGCCGGTATGGAGTGGCCTGATTGATGCCGCTCGAATGACTGGGACTTGGCGTATCTAGCGCTGTGCCATTCGATGCTCCATCACCTACATCAAACCTGTTATGGCTGCCGAAGCACACCACCACGAGAGCGAGGATCCAATGCCTGACCAATATGACGTGATCATTATCGGCGGAGGCGCTGCGGGAGAGAATGTTGCAGGGCGGACCGCTCCAGGAGGACTGAGCACGGTCATCGTGGAAGCGGAATTGGTCGGCGGCGAATGCTCGTACTGGGCGTGTATGCCCACCAAGGCGTTGCTCCGCCCAGCCGAGGCCCTGGCGGCGGCCCGTCGCGTGCCCGCCATCCAAGATGCGATCACTGGAACTATCGATACCGAGAAAGCGTTACGCAGCAGAGACGCCTTCGCAAGCGGATGGAGCGACGAGGGCCAGGAGCGGTGGGTCGAATCTGTAGGAGCGACGTTGATCCGAGGGCGTGCCAGACTCACGGGGCCAAAGCGTGTTTCTGTGGTCAGGAACGACGGGGGAGTGGTTGAGCTTGAAGCGGCGAAGGCTGTAGTGATCGCGACAGGCTCCCGTCCTTCAATGCCCCCGATCGAGGGACTGGCTGCTGCAGAGCCATGGACGAGTCGTGAGATCGTCTCGACCCAGAGCATTCCGGAAAGCCTCATCATCATCGGCGGGGGAGTCGTCGGTCTCGAGATGGCCCAGGCTTGGAGGTCCCTGGGGACTGAAGTCACCGTGGTGGAGGCTGCGCTGCCCAAGGATTCGGTCACCCTGGAACCGTTCGCGATTGAAACGGTGATCCAGTCGCTTGAAGACAAAGGAGTGGTGTTCCATCTGGGTCAAATCGCGTCCTCTGCGAGCCGGAGTAGCGTCGGCGTCGTTGTTAAGCTGAACGATGGGACAGAACTGTCCGCAACTGAACTCCTTATTGCCGCAGGAAGAACCGGCGCGGTGGACGGATTGGGTTTGGAAACCGTCGGCGTCTCACCCGCGCGCTTCATTGCCGTCAACGACCACCTCCAGGCGGAGGGCGTCGAAGGCGGCTGGCTGTATGCGATCGGAGACGTGAACGGACGGGCGCTGCTGACACACCAAGGCAAGTACCAGGCGCGTCAGACGGGTGACCACATCCTGGGCCTAGGCACTTCCGCTTGGGCGGATCATGTCGCGGTGCCATCGGTGGTGTTCACCGACCCGCAGATCGGCAGCGTCGGGCTCAGCGAGCGGGCTGCTCGCGATAAGGGCATCAATATCAAGGTTGTCGAGATGGGATGGGGCGTGGCGGCGGCTCCGCTGCTGGGCGAAGGCACGGTCGGTGGCGTGAAGTTCATCGTGGACGAAGACCGGTGCATGCTGGTTGGGGCTACGTTCGTGGGACCCGGTGTCGGAGAGCTCACGCATGCCGCGACTATCGCGATCGTGGGTGAGGTGACCCTCGATCGGCTCTGGCACGCCACTCCTGCCTTTCCGACGCTCAGTGAGATATGGTTGCGTTTCCTCGAAGAATACGGTCTTTAGGCTGTCTGGGCAGATTCGTTGGCTGTTTAGCGTGACCCGCCGAAGTGCCTGCAGCTGCGACGGGTCTGTTCCCGACGCCGCGGCGCATGGCGGGCCGGTTGCGATCGTGCCCCTGCATCCGCTCCAGGGGTAGATTGGCTGTCGGCGGCTGTCGGCGGCTGTCGGTGATGTTGGCTCGACAAGTTGCTGGCTCGGCCGGCCCGCGCTATGCTGCGCGCGAGTCGCCGCGCTCCTCCCCGCATGGCCAATTTCTGGCGAATCAGCGCTTCACGCAAGCAGGGGCCCCAATGATGCTGAGGATGACTGAGACAGGGAACCGCGTCCCATGGAGGGGAACCGCATGCTGAGCGCTGAGCGAAATGAACGCCTAACGGGCGTCGGACGCGGAACCCCGGGTGGCGAGCTGCTTCGTCGTTACTGGCACCCAGTCGCTGCAACGTCCGAACTAGAACATCGGGCGACCAAACCGGTGAGGCTCCTTGGTGAGGATCTGGTCCTCTACCGGAACCGCTCCGGAACTTACGGGCTCATAGAGCGCCTTTGTCCACACCGGCGAGTCGATCTTTCGTATGGCATTCCTGAGCAGAACGGCCTGCGCTGCATGTACCACGGGTGGATGTTCGATGAAAGTGGGCAGTGTATCGAGCAGCCGTTTGAGGAGACTGTCCATCCGGACGGGCGGTTCAAGGAAAAAGTGAAAATTGCGGGCTATCCGGTCCAGGAACTGGCTGGACTGTTGTTCGCCTACCTCGGGCCTCTGCCGGAACCGTTACTTCCTCGTTGGGAGCCGTTGGTGTGGGAGAGTGCGGTCCGGGATATCGGTATCGTGGAGCTGCCCTGCAACTGGTTGCAGTGCCAGGAGAATTCTCTCGATCCCGTCCACAACGAATGGCTTCACGCATACCTGACCAATTACGTCCGGAACGCGAAGCATGAGCTGCCTGCGGGCCGGGGGAAACACCTCAAAATCAAGTTCGACGTGTTCGAGAACGGCATTATCAAGCGCCGCGTCGAGGAGGGATTCACTGAGGACGACGATGATTGGAAGCGAGGACATCCTGCGCTCTTCCCCAATATTCTTCACGTGGGAAGCGAAGGACGCTGCACGATGCAATTTCGTGTTCCGATCGATGATGTGAGCACGATGCATTTCACTTGCTACGCGTGGCAAGGGGCGCCGAGTACGCCGAGACTCACGCAGCAGACGATCCCCTACCGGTACGTCCCCCTCTACGACAGCGACGGTCGATTCATGCTGGACCCAATCTTGCACCAGGACTACGTGGCGTGGGCGACCCAAGGACCCATCGCGCAACGCAGCTACGAACGGCTGGGCGAGTCAGACATTGGAATCATCCTCTTCAGGAAGTTGCTCAATGAACAGATGGACGTGGTGGCTGACGGCGGAGACCCGCTAAACGTTTTCCGGGACCTGCCAGCCGACCATGTGCTCCCGATACCCTTGGAGAAGGTGAAGTTCGGCAATGCGGCTTTAACCAACCGGCCATTGGAAGCCGGCGACACCTCGCCTGTCCGCGACCTAGTCCAGCGAGCGCTGGATAGTTGGAGTGCTGCGGGCGTTAGTCAACCGATGTGTTGATGCCTTAGATCGACTGGTTGGCCGCTCTTGCCGGCCTGCACCACTGCCAGGCAAATCTCAAGCATCGACTTGCCCCAGCGGGCAGAGAGACTTGGTGTTTTACCCCTGAGAACGAGGTCGCACATCTGCTCAACGACGGCCTTCTGACCGGTGTCTGTAAGCGGAAGATCCATCGGTTGACGGGCTTGGTCGTCGTAAAGCACTAACCCGGTTGGGGTAAGCCTGGCTTCGGCCCGCTCGTAACTGGCTAGAGTTAATCCGTTGGATATCCACATGAACGCAGGCCGACTTCCGGAAAACCAGGGCGCGGCCCTGACGTTTCCATACTTCTGAGCCTTTTCTTCGTCAGGCGTGCGATCCGAACTCAGCGCGGCACGGGCGGCGCCGTAGGGCAACTCCGCATCTGAGACCAGTTCATCGGTCTTGAATCGGTCATAAGCGCTGTAGGACGCCGTCACGATACACCCGCTCTCGTACTCAATGTAGGCAACATAACTGCCCGCGACCGGTCGGGCCGAATCGTTCGCCCAGACAGTCGCAGCTTTCACGGCCTTGGCCGGAGAGCGAGTGATGGCTTGGATGGTGCCGAACTGATGAGAGCCTTGCCGAAACACAACGCCACTGCCATTCCTAGGGTCGGGATCGATTTCTTCAGGGGAGCGGGGCCGGTAGAGCCAGTCCCCGTAATGCCATGTCTGCACCGACTGCAGCGGACCGAATTCTCGGCCCTCGGTCCACGAGCCGAGCTGGCGGATGGGAGCGTGTAAGCCCTGTGGGAAGTCAACGATGACCTCGCGCCCCACGGCCGCCGCAGCCGTGATGATACGGTCGGCGTCCTCAATGTTGGTCGCCATGGGCTTTTCGACAAGTACGTGCTTGCCATGTTCGAGCGCCGTTAGCGCGTGCTGGGTGTGGAGCCAGTTGGGTGTAGCGATGTGCACGATGTCAATCTCAGGGTCTTTGCACATGTCTTCAAAGTCGTCGTAAACGCGGGCACCGGTGGCCTCGTGGAAGGAAGCGAGCAGATCTTGATCGATATCGGCTGCCGCGGTGAACTCAACTTCGGGATTGTCATTGAACGAGGACATGATGTGACGGGATCCGCCACCAAGGCCGGCAATGCCGAGCGCTACCTTAGCCATCTGCTGCTCCCTGCTCGTGTTGAACGCGCCGTACCTCGATACCGCGCTCACAGTAACAGCCACTGTGGGGTTAGCCAAATCCAGATTGGCTGGGTTCTGGATCGAGGAAGTGTATGAGCAAAGATGACCCAAGGCATAGGCAACAGCAGGCTCTGGTTCGGACTGCCCAGCCAGGGTAAGCTTGGCTCACCGGCACGCCAGTGGCGGCGATACATGTTCGGTCTGAAATCTCACTCGAATGTTAGGGGCGTGCAAGATGCCATATCTGGAGCTTGGCAGCGTAGATCTTTGGTACGAAGATAATGGAGGTGGCGGTGTTCCGGTAGTTTTCCTGCACGCCTTCACCGGCAACACCGAGGGCTGGGCGTACCAACTGCCTGCCTTTACCAACGCTGGCTACCGCAATGTGACGTACGACCGTCGCGGGTGGGGCCAGTCCCGGGACACGGCTGCCGAAGCGCGAACCACCTATGCTGTCGATGATCTCCACGCTCTGGTCGAGCACCTGGGCCTGACCAGCTTTCACTTGGTAAGCACTGCAGGAGGCGGCTACGTGGGGCTCGACTATGCGGTGACCCACCCAGAACGACTTCGGAGTCTGGTCGTTGCTTGCAGCGGTGGCCCGCTCCAGAAGGACGCTGAATATATGGCTCTTTTGAGTCCGTACGGACGAATTCCCGATTTTCAGTCGTTGCCAGCCTGGTTTCGAGAGATAGGACCGACATACCGGGTGGCGAATCCGGCTGGGGTCGAACGATGGATAGAGATTGAGGAAGCCAGCAAGCAAGAGACAGCGCACCAGGAGCAGATGCGCAACGATTTCACGCTGAAGTTGCTGGAGACGATTGCGGTCCCGACCTTGATGCTCGCCGCCGACGCAGACCTATATGCCGCACCGCCCAGAATGCGGGCGATGGCCAATCGCATCGCGGACTGCGAGTTTGCTCTTGTGCCCGAGGCCGGGCACGCGGCTTACTGGGAGCAGCCTGAAGCTTGGAACCGGTTAGTTTTGGACTTTATCTGCCAGCATTGAGCAAGCTCCGCTTCGCTCAAGCGGTTCGGCGCTCGGTGAGCGAAACCGTGGGGCATGTGCCAGCTTGACACTGTAGGTGCCGACGGTGGTAGTGTGCGCGTGCCTCCGAGCGCCCGTGTGGTCGACGGTGCGGAGCAACATTGAACGGTGTCCGTCTTTCAAGGGAACCAAAGAAGCTAGCCTCGGGGCAAGGCATCATTGATCAGGGCTAGAGCAAGTGGTTCGGTCGGGTATCTCGAAACCGGAGGAGGGTTGAATGCTCACTGGAGAACAGAACCAGCTCATCACGCGTACCGGTCCTGGCACACCCATGGGTAACCTCATGAGGCGGTACTGGATGCCTTTCGCTACCGCCAGCCAGCTGGCCGCACCGGACTGCCCCCCTATTCGCGTGCGTTTGCTCGGCGAGCATTTAGTAGCTTTTCGTAACAGTGAGGGGCAGCTCGGGCTCCTCAACGGGGCATGCCCCCACCGGAAGGCAGATCTTTTCTTCGGTAGGAACGAGGACAAAGGCCTCCGCTGCGTGTACCACGGCTGGAAGTTTGACGTTACGGGCCAGTGCGTTGACATGCCTTCAGAACCGGAGAGTTCCAACTTCAAGAACAAAGTCCGCGTTAAGTCTTACCCGGCCATCGAATTGGGCGATGTCCTCTGGACATACATGGGACCTGCGGGGCTTGAACCACCGCTTCCCGACTTTGAATGGACCCGTGTACCAGCGACGCATCGCGCCGTTAATTGGGGCCATCAGAATAGCAATTGGCTCCAGGGACTCGAGGGCGGCATCGACTCCTCCCATTCATCGTTCCTCCACAATAACAACCTGAAAGACTTGACGGCCCTCCGCACCCTCGTAACATCGCCGACCCTTGAGGTGCGGCCAACCGATTTTGGTTATACGTATGCCTCTATAAGGCATCTCCCGGCAGACGAGGGCGACTACGTTCGTGCCTACCAGTACATACTCCCCTTCCATCAGTGCCGTGCGACACAGCTCCCGGGACCTGCGGGAGCGCCCATAGTTCCTCAGGTATCGGGCCACATGTGGGTGCCGATGGATGACGAAAACACTCTGCTGTTCAACTGGACCTACACCACTGGCGAGGCCCCGTTACAGGAGCGGGCAAAGTACTTCGGCGGCAAGCAAATCGAGCCAGTCGAACGCTACATCCAAAACTTGCCTGTGTACGAGCGCCGTTGGGACAACGACTACTTGATCGACCGCGATGAACAGCGGGAGGTTACCTTCACGGGTATCAGCAACACTACGACGCAGGACCGTGGTATCCAGGAGACGATGGGCGCAATTGTCGATCGCTCAGACGAGCACTTGGGTACAAGCGATCGAGCCATAATCACGGCGAGGAAAATGCTGCTAGAGGCAATCCGCGTCGTCGAGGACGGTGGCGTGCCGGCAGGGGTGAGGGATACGTACCGCAATGTCCGCGCGGTCGAGAAGGTGCTGCCGAAGGGCAGCGACTGGTTCGAAGGCCTTCGAACAGAAGCCTACGAGAGCGCCATCCCTTAGTGACGAGAGTCTTCTGGGCGCAGCCCGAGCCCGCCCGGATGTTGCGCAGGAAGAGCCCAACGACAGATGTCGCGCAGTGTCCTCGCACAGGGAGGGAATGTCGGCCCCGAACCCTCGGAGCCAAAAAGTGGCTCACTCCCGGGTCGGACGCCGTCCATGACCGGTGTATAGTTCAGCCCTATCCGGTGCTATCGTGCCATCGGCACGGCAATCGCAGATTGAGGTATGTTCGTGGGAGGATGTGGCATGGTGTACGTCGCCGTTGGAAAGCCCACTGCAGCGGTCGATGGTGTGGGGAGAGTAACCGGCAGCACAGAGTTCACTGCGGATATCACATTGCCAGGCTCGCTGTGGGTCAAGGTCCTACGCAGCCCGTTCCCTCACGCGCGGATACATTCCATTGACGTTTCTTCGGCCGCGCAGTTGCCGGGCGTTGCAGCAGTAGTTACAGGCCAGGACTTCCCCGAAGCGAGAGTCGGCGTCCGCATGCGCGACATGCCTGTTCTAGCGATCGACAAGGTGCGATTTACTGGCGAGCCGGTGGCGGCTGTCGCTGCCGAGAGCGTTGCCGCCGCCGAGGCTGCGCTCCTGCTCATCAAAGTGGACTACGAAGAGCTACCTGCAGTCTACGATGCGCTTGAGGCCCTACGACCCGGCGCGCCGGTGCTGCACGAGAATCCTGCATCCTACGTCGGTGCGCCGCCGCGATCAGTCGACGAGCCGAACGTACAATCGCACACACTTTGGGAGCACGGCAATCTTGAAGCCGCGTTTGCTAAGGCCGACCGCGTGTTCGAGCACACCTTCAGTACTCCGCTTACTCCTCACGGATACCTTGAGGCAAACGCATCGACCGTGTGGGTACGGCCCGAAGGCGACGTAGAGGTGTGGGCTTCCAACAAAGCTCCCTACAGCCTCCGTGACCTGCTGGTCAAGCAGCTAGGCGCGCCAGAGGGGCGCGTCAAGGTAAACGTTATGCCAGTGGGCGGCGATTTTGGCGCCAAGTCCTCTCTCAACGATGCCACGTTGTGCTATCTGATCTCGGATCGACTGAGGCGGCCCATCAAGTTCGTGCACAGCTATACGGAAGAGCTCATCGCCGGGCCCCGGCGACATCCTGCCAAGATTACGGTGCGCACGGGAGTGACTAACGAAGGAATTCTCTGTGCGTTGAGCGTTCGCGCAGCGTTTTCGGGCGGAGCCTATGCCGCCTACAAAGCGAACCCTCAAGTTGCCGTGCTGGGCATCCGCATGGCGGGTAGTTGTTATCGCATCCCGGCCGTCAAGGTTGAAGAATATTGTGTCTACTCCAACCAAGTATCAGGCACGCAGACGCGTACACCCGGAGGGCCGCAGATCGTGTTCGCCGTCGAATCACATCTGGACATCATCGCTCGTGAACTCGGCATGGATCAGGCCGCTTTCCGTATCAAAAACCTGATTGATGATGGCGAGGAAACGCCGATGGGCCTAGTTTGGGACGGGGTCAAGGGGAAGGAGACCTTGCAGGCGGCACTCGATGCTTTTGGCTGGGAGAAACCGAGGTCATCACCTAATGTTGGACGCGGTCTCGCGGTCTATGAGCGGCCGGCGGGCGCGGGGAAATCGAGCGCGGCCATCGCGTTCGACCCTACGGGAGGGCCCACGCTTCGGGTCTCGATCGCCAATTGTGGTCAGGGTGCGTACACCGTACTCCAACAGATCGTTGCCGAGAAGCTAGGCGTGCCAGCCAGCCAGGTGAGCGTTCAGTCGCCGGACACCGATTCCGAACTCTACGATTCTGGTGTCGGGGGGAGTAAGACAACGAACTCGGCCGGCAATGCTGCCGCCAACGCTGCGGACCTACTCCTCGCAAGGCTGGTGGACGCCGCCGCTGCCGAATGGGAATGCTCCAACAATGCCATCGAGCACCGCAGCGGAGCGTTTGTCGGCCCGAAGGAGCAGATACTTAGCCTCCGCGAGGCAGCATCACTCGCTGCGGGAGGCGAGCAACTCGTTTGTACCGGGATATTCGACCCGCCAGATGACCGGACAGTGACCGCCTACTGCGCGCAGATCGCGGAGGTTGAGGTGGACCCGGAGTCCGGCCAAGTCTCCGTGCTACGGATCGTCACCGCCCACGACGTTGGCCTCGTACTTAACCCCCTGGGCCACCAGGGGCAGATCAATGGGGGAGTCATCCAAGGAATCGGGTTCGCGATGGTGGAGGATACTCCGCTGGTCGACGGCCGAATCAGCACCGCGCAGATGGGCGACTACAAGTTGGTTGGCATCGGCGACATCCCAAAGCTCGAAACGGTCTTGATTGAAGAGGATGCTGGGCCGGTGCCCTTTCGTGGGAAAGCGATCGGTGAGCTTCCGAACGTACCGATCGCCGCCGCGATCGCTAACGCGGTCCACGATGCCGTAGGGGTTCGGATCGCTGACCTGCCGATCACGGCTGAGAAGGTGCACGCCGAGTTGCGTAACGTCGCTTCTTGAACGATGAGGGTGGTATGGCGCGCCGTACCACCCTCATCGCAAGAAGGGGTTGGTAAGCAGGACAGGGAACCCCGATCCCCGTGGTCGGTTGTGTCCCACCAGGATCTGGGACTCGACTGGTGCATCCTACGATAGTCCGTATTCCCTCCAACGGGACGTAACCTGGGCCATGAGTTCCATACTGGGCTTGGCGATCGGCGGTAGAGGGTGTTTGTATTTTTTGAAACCGAACGTGGCGTCGATGCCCATACCGTGGGTGGGAGGGATGAATTCGACAGTGCCGGGAAACGGCACTGCCTCGGGGTATTCCGCCCCGATCCACATGTGATCTTCCGGCGTTACCGAGGACACGATTCGCCAGAGAACGTCGTTCCAGTCACGAACGTCGCAGTCCTCATCGACGACGATCACCCAGCGGTAGCGCATGTGCTCGTAAGCGGCATCGATAATCTGCTTGGGCTGCTCCGCCGCCGTGATCTCGGCACGAATGATGAGAAAGCCGGACCTCCCGGCGTCCGGGAAAAACACTTCTTTGATGTTCGTGTAGCCGGACTTGCTAACCAGTGTGTTGAGCAGTGTGTTGGATCGCATCAGCGGTCGTGGGTAGTCTTCGATGCGGCCGCATGTGAGGCCGAACGAGATAGGGTTCTTGCGATGCGTAATGGCTGTGATCTTCACCATGAATGACAGGGGGCACTGGTTGTAGAACCCGGTCGACTCCCCGTGAGGACCGTCGTTCACTCGCTCGAGCGGCACGACTTCACCTTCGAGCACGATTTCGGCGTTGGCAGGTACTAATAGATCGTTGGTTTCACATTTGACGAGATCGACGGGACGCCCGGCCCATGCGCCGGCAGCGTCGTACTCCATGTAACCATTCTCGTCTGCGGGGATCGCCGTGCCGGCCGACAGTGTCAGCAGGGGGTCCATACCCATGACGATGGCACACGGCGTTGGCAGCCCATTCTTTTCATTGTCCAGGATGTGCGCGGCACCGTTGCGATCGCCGATCCCGCCGTAGCCCGATCCCAAGGGAGCGTCGGCACCCACTTCCCAGTTACCCATAATCTCGACCGTCGTCGTATTCTTATCGAGAATCATGGAACGGTACTGGCCCATGTTCAGATTGCCATTCTTGGGGTCCCGCGTGACGAACCCTGCAGTTGTCGCGATGTAGCGACCACCGTCGAGTTCATGCCATTTAGGCGTGGGGAAGAGGTCTAGGTCGACGTCCTCGCCCATGATCTTGACATCCTTAACCGGACCGGTGGGGACCTCCTTCGAGGCCAATCGGTTCTTCATGCCATCCTGGATGATGTCGCGCAGGGCTTCCCAGTTTGGATCGCCGTTGAGTGCGACTGCCAACTGGTCCTCACGATACATGACGTTCGCGACGAACGGCATGCCGGGGTAGTCCTTCACGTTCTCGAACCAAAGACCGGGGCCATCCTTAACCAACGAGCGGTAGGCGATGCCACCGATCTCGGAGTCCCAATCAACCTCGGTGCTAACGCGCTTCAACATCCCCTGCTCCTCCAACTGCTGGAGGTACCCGCGGAGGTCATCGTAAGCGACTCGCCCTCGTTCTTCTGTAGCCATTATCGTCTCCCTATTGTGTTGGTCCCTCGCGAAAGAGGCCGGGTTGATCACCGCCCCGTTATGCGGACGTTACGGCCATGGCCATCACCGGAGGAACGTGGATCCCTAGGTCCTCCCATGAATCGCCGGTGTTTGTACTCTCGTATATGTGCCCCTGACGAGTGCCCACGAACACGTTGCGAGTGTCGGAGGGGCTGATCGCGATAGACCCAGGAAAGCCGCGTTGGATCTCCGGGTAGCCGGTTTGAGGCACCTGCCACGAGTCTCCAGCATCAGCGGACGGGTGATATACCACATCGCGTATATAGTCAAATATGAGATTGGCGCATACCGGCGGGGTATACTCCTCCGCGGTGGTCGTCTCGGCCTGCGGACGCAACACGAGCTGCGGCGGATGATGGAACCGTCTGCGCCACGACTGCATGGCCGTGAATCATCAACGAGAATGTGGGTTGCCGCATACGTGACCGGTCGACTATAACCGGGAAATCCAATCGGACCCGTCATAAGATGAGGATCAACGGACGACTTCAAATTGGCGCGGAGTGAGGACAATGTCAACCGACCTCGGCAGGCAACTCCCGGACGACCTTTTTCATCAACTGTCGGATGTGGTGCCGTCCGAGCAAAGCGGCAAGGTGATTCCCATCTGCACCGTGGACAGCGAGGGTTGGGCACACCCAGCTTTGCTCAGCTACGGTGAGGTGGGCGCGAGAGACAGGTCCACGCTTAGGGTTATCACCTTCGATGGCACGAAAACGACTGAGAATCTCCGGGGGAACGGTCGGCTAACCATCCTGTTCATCGATGATACGATGACGTACTACGTGAAGGGGACTGCGCACGAGATTCCTCCCGAGCGGGTAGGCGGTGGGCCAGGTCACGTATACATGGACGTTGCCCTCTCGCACGTGCTGTCGGACGCTCCGGGCGCCGGTGAAGAGGGAGCGCAGATCACCTCGGGAATCATGTTCAAGTGGTAACGGCATGCGAAAAATCATCGTCGGGATAAGTGGCTCATCATCGCCGATCTATGGGATTCAGACGCTCAAGACGCTTAGCGAGATGCCTGACATCGAGACCCATTTGATCCTGTCAGAAGGCGCGCACCTCTCGATTGCGTATGAGGCTCCGGAATGGCCTATCGACCAGATCCAAGCGATGGCTGACGTGGTGCACGATCCTCGCAACATGGCAGCTGCAGTCTCCAGTGGCTCATTCAAGACCGACGGAATGGTTATCGTTCCGTGCTCAATGAAGAGCCTGGCCGCACTTGCGCACTCTTACAACAGCGATTTGATCGTGCGCGCGGCTGACGTGTGCCTGAAAGAGCGGCGACGGCTCGTAGTCGTCGCCAGGGAGACTCCCTTGCACCGCGGGCACCTGATCAACATGCTGGCGGTCACGGACATGGGAGGGATCATCTTGCCACCGATTCCCGGTTTCTACTCGCAACCCAAGACCATCATGGATCTGGTTCACCACACGGTGGGGAAGATCCTTGACCTGTTGGATATCGAGAACAACGAGTTCAAACGCTGGACCGGCGAGCCGCTACCGGACTTGACCTAGCTAGCGTTCAGCCGAGTGCTGCTAAACCGGATCTTAGGCCGGTGCAACCGTAGCCCCTCTTGCCCATCTTAATGATTAGTTCGACTAGCGCCGCTAAGACGCATCATTGGCGCGCCAACGGATGAGGGCGGTGACGCAGATGGTCGCTGAGCGCAGCGACAGGTTTGGCCAGGCTCGACAGACCGGATCGTGAAGCCGGGTGCAGTGGCGGGAATCCCCGGCTACGGTTCGATTGTTGGGTATTGCCGTCAGAGCTAAGAGGTGTTAGCTGGTGGGCATGGCCTGACTACGTGAGCGCCGGGTTAAGGTCCGTACTAGTTGCCGAAGGATGGGCGACGCCGCAAGGTTCCGCGCGACTGAAGAGAACATCTCCCGCCTGGTTGATCTGGATGCGGTCCGCAGACGATAACGTTCCTGGGTGGTCAGCCGTCTACCCTCGCTGTAATGAACAATGTCGTACGACTCCACGATCGTTGCCAAGGCGAGTGCCGACTGTGGTAACCGCTCGGAAACCCGGTCGGCCAACTCCACCGGCGTTTCATGCGGCACGTGGTGCAGACCATTGATTCGCGCAACGGTTCGAACGTAGAGGTACGCGCGCCGCGTGGGCTCTCCACGATAGGCGCGTGCCATCACTGCCAAAGCCAGCGTCACCGCAATCATTGCCAGCGACACGAGCGCGATGGTGAACAAGGTTCCCCATCGGCTTTCCGTAGATCGAGGGAAGGAGTCGACCGGATCATCGAGGCTCTCCTCCTCTGGATTGATCTCTTCGCACAGTAACTCGTCCCCGAGACAAGACAACGGTTGGGTCGCTACCGACGCCGTGAGCCGCATTGGTTCAGACAGCGGTCGGTCGATCAGGCGCAGGCTGCTCTGCACCCCAGGGCTCGTGGGCTCGAACTCGACCCACCCATAATCCGGAAAGTACACCTCCGGCCAAGAGTGATATTGGCGTGCTTCTACTATCCAGCCACCTTCGCTATCGCTGAACGTACCTGGGGCGAACCCGATGGCGAGTCGGGCAGGGACACCGAGCGACCGCAGCATGGTGATCATGGCGGAGGCGTAGTAATTGCAGAACCCTGTCCGACTCTCGAAAAGAAACCACTCGACAGGGTCGCGGCCTTCGGGCGGGCCCGTGATGTCTGTCGAGTAAGGGAGCGCTCGCAAGTATCGTTGGATCGCCACCGCCTGGTCATAGGCATTGTCGTGTCCCCGGACGATCTCCAATGTCAACACGCGAACCCTGTCAGGGAATTCCAACGGCAACTGCAAATACCGGTCGGAGATGGTGTTGGAGTATTCGCCTGTTGCGGCACGTAGCTGCCCAAATGTGGCGTCGGAAACGCTGCCAACGCTGTCATATACTCGGGGCGGTATGCGCCCATTCGCAAACACTAGCGAGTGCGGCTCGGAACGTTCGTTCGACGGCCTTCGGAGTACCATCGCTGCATCATCGAATTGATCAACCACGAGCTCGCTCTCGATAACTATGGCATTCGCTTGCTCGGGCGTTCTTCCATCAGCGAGCTGGTCTCGAATGGCCTCGATGTCTGGTGGAAGGTAGGTTCTCTGGGGCCCCGCGATATCTACCCTGAATCGGGGAGCGGTGGGATGTCGCTGACGATTCTCGATCGTCGAGCTGATTGGGATCCCCGGTGTCGCGATTTGCTTCATGATCGCGGCAGTTTGAACCGAAATTCGGACTTCCCTTCTTGCTAAGAGTGGTGGGACCCGGCCTGGTCCACGGAGCCCCTCTGCAGGAAAGGACCGATTTTCTGAGGCCGGATTCGCCCACCCGTCAATTGAATAACTCTCGTACGTCTCCATGCGCCATTTGCGCGGCTCTTTGGACTGAACAATGAGCATCACCTTCCCGCTCAGCTCGAAGGGCGCGGTCAGAGGAAGTTTGTCTTCAATTGACAGGCGACTGATCTCTCTGCGGTTGGGCACTTCGTCGAAGAAGCTAGAGCGTGACGCTAACTGTTGCCAGGCGTCTGCGGCGCGAGCGACAAATGCGGGGTGCGGCGCTCCGTCAAGGGTAGGTAACATCGACGCTGCCATTGCGACTGCCCCCGCCATCATCAAGCCCGCGAAAGGCAGATCAGGTCCAGAGGGTGCGGCGGCATCGTGCCGCAAGCGGTGGTGAAACATCGCAATAGCAGGACCACTAAGCGCCAGGTAAAGCACCGCTTGCGATCCCGTCGATTGAGGCAGGTTGGCAAGCACAAGGAACATCACCAACAAACCCGGAACGAATGACCATCGTGATCGCTTGGTACGGTAAGCCAACCATGACGTTGTGTAAGCGAGCGACCACGTCGACCAAACCAGCAAGACTCCCATCCCCATCACTGAAGTTCCACCTAATGCGGCGAATCCGACAGCAGCCGCGACGCCGATTGCCACGAAAGCGCCGATGAGATGTGCCATCAGAGGTGGGCGTACTCGTGTGGCAATGAAATAGCCGAGCCCGAGGGCTGGGATGACGTGCGCCCACAGTGGTGAAACTGCGCTAACCCATCGGGCGCCGTCTGTCGTCCACGCAACCACGATGAGCGGCAGGCTAAGCATCAGCAATGACGGCCAGTCGCGCTTAGCGGACGCCGTGCTCATGGGTGACGCGATCAATATGCGCTCTTCTGACGAGCGATGGATCTGTCGAGGATCGCGGGGATGGAGAGACTGAGGTCATCGCCTTTGCGAATTGATCCATGCATAGGGAGATGGTCAGCCCCATCCGGCGGGGAATCTACACGCCACTGATCGAAGCTTGGTCCGTAGAGCGGCAGCACAATTACGCCCACTCCGCTATGCTCCAATCCCTCTAGGAGTCGCGTGAGCGCGGAAGTGACAGAAGGGGTTATGACGTAAATCCGGCCGCCTGGTTCCATCTGTGAGCGATGCTCCAGCAACAGTCGGGCGACAGGCGTCCGCCCCCTGGCGGTCGCCAATGCAAGCGCTTCGAGGATTTTCTCCCGTTGTGGTTTGCCTGCATCTGGCGCGAGGTTGATCGTCGATTCACCGATCGCGAGTAAGCCTACGGGCACGTCTGCGTCAAGGCATGCCACCGCGAGAGACGCAGCGATCGTAACTGCGTACTCTTCTGTGCTCTCATCTGCAAAGCCGGTGTGGACTACCTGCTCCAAGTCGAGCACGACGTGCGCGGCGCGGCTGGAGCTGTCGTCTTCGAACTCCATCGTCATCAGACGATCCAACCGCGCTGTCGTCGGCCAATGAATGTGCGACAGGGGGTCCCGGGGTGCGTACTCCCGGAGTCTCGCTGTAGTAGACACTCCATACGTTTGGAGCGCCGGATCCGCACCGCGACTACCTTCGCCCGTACTCGTCAGCGAGGCGGTAGGGAAGGGGATGGTACGGGGGTAAACTAGGATGCTTTTTGAGCTCCCGATATATCGTCGGTGCTTACGGAATCCGAGCGGATCGGAGCCTTCAATCACCACGGGCCCGACTTGGTTCATACCACGACGCCGTGGTCCGAGTTCGGCCGTCCACCAAACCGCACCGCGCTGGGGAACATCGACTACCTTGGTCAGTGCAAGCACGGCTTGTCCTTCGGTGTGCCTGTCGGCGACCGCCACACCTAGACCCCACCGGGTCATGTTCCGCCCGTCGATGAGGCTTACGTTCACTTCAAGGGGCTCGCCCGGCTTCGGAAAGAGTGACTTCGCTGTGATTTCCGCTCGAAGTCCACTTGTCTGGATCCGGGCCCACAAAGAGCCTATCGCCACAGCAATTGCGAGTGAGTAGAGCCCAAAATAGAGCGGCTTGAACCCCGACAGCAACGCTACTCCGACAACGACCGCAATGAAGAAAAGTGCTCTGTACCGTGACACGAAGTACCTATTCAGGTGGTCGTGTTGTCGGGCATGGTCTGGTTTGTCCGCTCAATCGGAACCTGCCGAATCAAGTCGCTGACGATCTCGTTGATATCCAGCAAGCCATCGGACACTCCTTCTTCGGTTACTCGATGGGCGAGGACGGGAGCAATCACCGCTCTGACGTCGTCGGGTGTCGTGAAGTCTCTGTCGGCCAGCACAGCGTGCGCGCGCGCCATATTGATTGCGGCCATCGTCGCTCGTGTAGAGGGCCCTGTTGCAACGGACGGGTGACTCCGAGCAGCGCCGATTAATGCAACCACGTACTCCACGACTGTTGGGTCGATGAAGACGTGCCGGACGGCGTTCTGCGCCTGACGGACATCCTCTATCGAAACCACTGGCCCTATTTCATCCAGCGGATGGATCACCAATTGGCGATTGGCGATAGCACTCTCATCGTGCGGATAGGGATAGTGAAGTTTGATGGTTACCGTGAATCGGTCTAGTTCCGTATCCGGAAGTGGGAACGTCCCGGCGTGCCGCCCAGGATTCCGCGTGGCAATGACTACGAATGGCTCAGGCACAGGATGGCCAACGCCGTCCACAGTGACCTGATGTTCATCGAGACTTTCGAGGAACGCAGACTGAGTCCGTGGGGACGCACGGTTAATTTCGTCTATAAGAACGATCTGGGACAGAATCGGTCCCGGGCGAAAGTGAAAATCCCGGTCTCGTTGGTCGAACACATTCGTTCCGGTGATATCGGACGGGAGAAGGTCTGCCGTGCACTGGATACGCTGGAAACGGGCATCAATCGACCGGGCGAGGCTCTTCGCCAGAACCGTTTTGCCGACGCCAGGTGGTCCTTCCACCATGACGTGGCCACTAGCCAGCAGGCCCATCACCACCAGCCGGACAGCTGGTTCATCGCCAATCAGCACGCCGCTGATATTGTCGATCACTTTGCGGGCGACCTGATTCGCACGCCGGATGTCTGTCTCCACTCACCCTCCCCGCTACCGGACAGTTCGGTTCCACATGCTATCACCACGCCAATGCGGGAGTGGGCAGCACCAGTGGCCCGGGCGGGGAGCGTTGAATTGTAGGCATCGGGGGCGTAGAGTTTGGTTGATGTCGACCGGTCCGTCGATCACGCACGCGATGTGCTGTTCCCCGCTGACTTTCCACTACGAGGTGACCCCTATGCTCCCTGAGGTTTCGCATGAAGTCCTCGAGACGATGTTTCGGAAAGCGATGTTGATCCGGCGATTCGAGGAAGAGCTCATCAGGCTTGGTCGGAAGGAAATCCCCGGGCATTACCATCTAGCGTATTCACAAGAGGTGACCGCGGCGGTGATCCACGAGGCCGCACTTCCGACTGATTGGTTCGGAGCGACCCACCGGAATCATCACGTCATGCTCGCCCGGGGCTTGGACCCCAAGCTGCTTATGGCGGAGTGCATGGGTAAAGCAACGGGCGCCAACAAAGGATACGCGGGGAGCTTCCACGCGAACGCCCCGGGCCTCAACTGCGTGCCAACGTCCGCAATGGTCGCTGGCATGATTCCGGTCGCCGCAGGCGCGGCCCTCGCTGCGAAAGCAAAGGGTAACGGAGCGGTTTCTTTCCCCTTCTTCGGCGATGGGGCGGTGGCCGAAGGGGCTTTCTACGAAACGCTGGAGATCGCCGCCGTGCACAAGCTGCCGGTAGTGTTCGTGTGCGAGAACAACGGATATCTTGACCCCGACGTGGCAACGTGGCGGACCGGCCACACCGGCGGGAGCAAAGTACCCCTGGCTTTCGATATCCCCGTGTCCATCGTCGATGCGATGGATGCCGGTGTGTTGTATCGCGCAGTGAGCCGTGCTATCGAGCGAGCCCGCGCAGGCGAGGGGCCCACATTCATGGAAGTGCGTACGTACCCCAGCCAAGCTGGGCACATGGACACGGTTGAGCTTCCCGAAGGCAACACAGATCTGGCACCAGCGATTGGCATGACCTCGTGGCCGGCTGGAGTCTCGTACTACCGCTTGCATGATTCACTGACGCGTTTCGCCGAGGAGCTCGTCGTGGGTGGAGCTATGACGGCGGAAAAGGCGCTGGAGATTGATGGAGAGGTGACGGCACTGGTCGCGGAGGCAACCGTATTCGGTCTGGAAAGCCCGTACCCGAAGCCCGAAGAAGCGCTTGAGCGAGTGTACGCACCGTTCTAACTGTCCACGCCCAGAAAAATTCCTTTCGTTGGAGGCCGCTATGACAAAAATGACCTATTCAGCCGCTGTTGCACAGACGCTTGAGCGGCTTATGCGCGAGGATGACAAAATCATCATTGTTTACCCAGGGATTGGCTCACCTCCCCCGTTTGGCGTTCCCAAGGACCTGCACCACCGAGGATTCGCGATGCCGATTGCGGAGCTTGGGTATGGCGGGGTCGGCACCGGCGCCGCCGTAGCAGGCATGAAACCCCTCGTGAACTTTGGGATTGGTAGCTGGATGTTCCAGGCATGGGCGCACGTCGTGAACGAGGCCCCCCAGTACTACTATACGACTGGCGGTGAGATCGAAGTTCCAATCGTCTTCCACATAGCCAGTGGAATCCGCTCTGCGAACGGCTCGCAGCACAGCCACAATGTTCAGGGCATGCTTTGGAACACGCCCGGGCTGCAGATCACGATGCCGGCAACGGCCGCGGACGTGAAAGGTATGCTACCTTCCATGTTTGCGAGCCCGAACCCGACGTTCTTCATCTCTCATTCATTCACTGACAATATCGAATGGGAGGTTCCTGACGAGGATTACATCATCCCGTTGGGGAAGGCGGATGTGAAGCGCGAGGGCAAAGACGCGACCATCATCGCGAGCTCTATTATGGTGCATCGTGCGTTGGAAGCGGCGGAGACACTTCAGAACGAGCACAAGGTTGATGTTGAGGTTGTTGATATTCGGTCCCTCGTCCCCTTGGACAAAGAGACTATCTTCAAATCCGTGGCCAAAACGGGCCGCGTCGTAATCGGCGACGAGGGCCACCGCAGCAACAACGTCGCCTCCGGGATATCGTCGTTCATCGTTGAAGAGATCTTCGACTCACTCAAGGCTCCGATCAAGATTGTCTCGCCTCCGGACGTATGTATTCCCTACTCTCCGCCCATGGAAGCATTTATTCGGCCTACCGCAGACAAACTTGTCGCGAGCGTCCTCTCCATCATTTAGTAAGTAAGATGTCGTCAGAATCGGAGGACTGGATAGATGGCTGATGTTGTCGTGATGCCCCGGATGGGGTACGACATGACTGAAGGAACGGTAGTGAGTTGGCTAAAACGCGAAGGTGATAGTGTCACCTTGCATGAAGTCATCGCGGAGATTGAGACCGACAAAGCAGTCGTGGAAATCGAGTCGGCGAGCAGTGGCTTGATCCTCAAAATCGTCGTCCCTGCGGGAGCCACGGTGCCGGTCGGGGATACGATTGCCTACATCGGCCAGGTGGGTGAAGAGATCGAGGCGGCAACACTAGCGACTGACGCTCCACTACCACGCGTCTCAGCGGTGACGACAGCACCCGCCGCTGTGTCCCGCCCGTCGAGAACGACGGGCGGGAGCAAATCATCTCCGGTTGCCCGTAAGCTCGCTGAAGAGCATGGGGTTGATCTTAGTCAGGTGCAAGGCACCGGCCCAGCTGGACGCATCACTAAGGATGACGTGCTCGCTGCTGCCAGCGGCAGTACGAACATCTCGGAGCCATATGCCGCTGCACCGAGCAGTCTCCCGCTGATAACGCCCGCCGCTCAATCTTCCGCGCCCCTTACGCCACGCCTCCCTGGCCCCGATGGATCGATTCCAATCGGCCGCATGGGTCAAGCGATAGCGAGGCGAACGCAATCGACGATGAACGAGGCCCCCCACTTCTACCTCACTGTACGGATAGACATGACCGACGCAGTTGCAATGCGCGAAACCATCAACCGAACAGCACCATCGAAGGACCGGATCAGCGTCAACGATCTAGTTCTAAAAGCTTGTGCTCTCGCGCTCGCCAAACATCCGGTGTTCAACTCAACGTTCGAGGACGATTACCTGAACGTCCAGCCTCACGTGAATCTCGGGATTGCCGTCGCCATGCCAGAAGGTCTGGTCGTTCCCGCAATCATAGGTTGCGAGAGCAAGTCGGTGACCGAAATAGCTGTTGCCGCCAAGGATCTTGCTGAGCGGGCCAAGGCAGGTACTCTTCGCCAGGAGGAGTACACAGGCACGTTTTCGGTAAGCAATCTGGGGATGTTTGGAGTTGACTCGTTCACTGCAATCATCGTTTCGCCCCAAGTGGCGGTTCTCGCTGTGGGCGAGGTCCAGGACGCTACAGTCCCGATTAATGGCGGCATTCACATTAGACAAATCCTCTATGCCACGCTCTCTACTGACCACCGTGCCGCCAACGGTGTGGAAGCGGCGATGTTCGCCGGTGAGATCAGGCGGCTACTTGAAGACCCGAGTCAGTTGATGCCCGTAAGCTAGCGCCGAGACTCGGTGAACCGCAGAGGAGATCGACATGAGGCAGAAGATTACATGGCAGTTAGATGTTGCATCTCCCACTGCAGTCGCTGAGATAGACATCGAAGGTAAGCGGACCGCGTTGATCGTAGTCGACGTGCAGAACTACTCTCCAAGTAACTGGAAAATCGCACCGAATTGCGTGCGGTTGCGTGATTTCTTCAGAGAGAAGAATCTAGAGGTCATCTACCTCCGCGTGGGAGCGCTTCTGCCGGACCGGCGAGATATGCACGAGAAGCGAGCTCTCGCATGGCTAAAACCCTCTGCCGAGGAACCTGCCAAGGACGTTGCCCAAGGCAACGAAGGGCATCAGATACTTGATGTTCTACAGCCATCGCCCTCGGAGCTTGTGTTGGACAAGAACTCGTCGGGCGCTTTCAACTCGTCGCCGCTGGATCAGCACCTCCATTCCCTCGGGATCCAGAATTTGGTGTTGTGCGGGAGCGCGACCACCCACTGCGTGGCCAACACGGGCCGTGGCGCAGCAGACCGCGGCTACAACGTAATGCTCGTCGACGACGCGTGCATTGACCCGAGCGAAGACGCCCATGCCATCACGATGCGGTCGTTCGGGAGATCCCTTGGTGCCATCAAGTTGACCGAACAGATCATCGATGAACTCGGCAGTATTCTGGATGCTGAAACAGCAGCTGTCTCGTGAGGACGTCGATCCCATGGGAAGGGGAGCGGTCCGGCGGTAGGTTCAGCTTACGGGAGTGGGACATCGATCCGCGGCGCACTGCGCTACTGGTGCTCGACCTCCAGCGAGGATACGTGGATCGTGACATGGGGATTGGGCCTCGGATTCAGGCAAAGTTCCCGGAAGTGCATGAGTACTACTATCCACGCATGACGCGTACGGTCATTCCGAACGTGGTCCGCCTCCAGGATTTTTTCCGTGAACGCGGTGTACAGATCCTCTACACACGGATGGGTCTTCAACTCTCCGATGGCAGGGACGTCGCCGATTGGAGCTGGCGCAGCCAGCACACCAGCGGAGAGAATACCTATCTGTTCAGCAAATCAACCCCGGAGCATGAGTTGATTCCAGAGTTGTCGGTCACAGCGAATGATCTCATCTTGGACAAGAACTCCGTGAGCCCGTTTTCGTCGACCGCGCTGGACCAGATTTTGCGCAACATGGGCGTGGAGAACATCGTAATCATGGGCGCCACGACCAACGCTGCGGTTGAGACCACCGCACGGGACGCCGGGGACCGAGGCTATTGCCCAATCGTCGTTGAAGATGGTGTTGCTGCGTACCTGCCGGATGACCACGAGGGGGCGCTCAAGACGTCGACCTGGTGGGTGGCCAAGAGCACCCAAGATATCGTGGACCTATTCGGCCCATCCTTAGAGGAAGGAGTGTCCGTCGACCGAATCGCGCCCTCAGAGTAAGCCTTACGCCATTAGCACTTTCGCCGCAGTGACGACCTTATCAATAGTCGGCATGAGGTGCTCCTCGAGCACCGCACTCATAGGAACCGGGACATTTGCGAAGTTGAGTCGCTGCGTCGGCTTCCGCAGCAACCCGAATCCCTCCTCGGCTACGAACGCCGAGACTTCAGACGCCACGCTGCATACCGGGCTGCACTCGTCGGATACGACGAGGAGTCCTGTCTTCGCAACCGAGTTCAGTACAGTCTCGTGATCCAGTGGCGCCAGGGTCCTGAGGTCGATGACCTCAGCGTTGATTCCTTCTGCCGCGAGTATGTCAGCGGCGTGAAGGCACCGGACGAGGTCTATTGAGTAACCCACGATGGTTACGTCTGAGCCTTGCCGTACGATTCTTGCTTTCCCGAACGGCAGCTCCGGCAGGGTGTCGTCCCATTCCTCCTCGGTGAGCAAAGAATGGTCTATCCAGAACGTCGGCCGCTCGTTTTCCATGACGCCTTTGAGCAGCGGCATGAGGTCGCCGGAGAGAGCAGGGGCGATAACCTGGAGGCCGGCAGCCTGCATGAGCATTGCCTGCGGGCGAGCCGAATGCTGTGCAGCTCCCCCGAGACGGATGCCACCCAACGTGTGGAACATCACCGGGCACTTGACCTGCCCGCCGCTCATGTACCTGATATTTGGGGCTTCGTTGACTATCTGTGGCCACGCTTCAAAAGCGAACGACCCCGTTCCGATGGTAACGATGGGCTTCAGGCCCGCGATCGCAGCACCCACTGCCAGACCACAAAAACCGAGCTCGGCAATCGGCGTTCTGAGAATTCTCGCGTCGAATTCGTCAAACAGAGGTCGCGAGTACGCTTGGTGGTGAAGGCCACCGAAAGAAGCCCCGCCGACCACCACGATGTCGTCGTCCTCGCGCATCAAGTCGGCAACGGCTTTGATCTTAGCCTCGCCGAATTTCACTTTCGCCATCTTTGGTTCTCCCTGGGCTACAGCGGCTACGCTGGCCAAACGTCCTCAAACGCTGTCTCAAGTTCTGGCATAGGGCTTTCCAATGCGAACTGGACAGCTTGGTCCATCTGCGATTGAACCTCGGCATCCAGCGCTTCTATCTCATCACGGCTGAAAATCTCAGTCGCGTTCAACTCACGTGCCACTTGGAGCACCGGGTCGTCATGTTTGAACCAGTCGACCATATGGGCGAACTCGGCAGGAGCTTCCCCTGTCCACGCGCGCGTGATGTCGGTGATCCCCGTTACCAGCTCAGGCCACTGACCGCCGGGCCAGACCTTCGTTCGTACCTCGATGAACGTGGCACCTTCTCCAGCGACTCCTTGCTCGCGAGCCTGTTTCGCGGCACGGTGAACATCGCCAAGGTCGACTCCGTCTACCGTAGTGGTGGCCATGCCTAGCGACTTCGCTAGGTCAATGAGCTCAGTCAGCGCTAGGTTCGGCGCGTGGTAGCTGGCCTGCCCTGGGACCCGGGCGACACCCCAGCCATTGTTTTCGCAAACGAATAGAACGGGGAGTTTCCATAGAGAAGCCAGATTGATAGCTTCGTAAGCAGCTCCCTCTTCCATTGCTCCATCGCCGAACATCACGACGCTGACGTTGGACTTTCCCTTCACCTGCATCGCGTAGCCCGCACCGATGGCAATCGGCAACACGCCTGCGACGATCGCGGAGCTTAGCGGCACGTTCAGCTCCGGTGCGGCGCCGTGGAGTGTGCCCGCTTTGCCTCGCCCATAGCCAGTGGCCTTGCCAAGAATTTCGGCGAACGACTTGCCGGGATCGGCGCCCCGGCTGATAACGTGCCCGTGGTTACGGTGCGTGCTGAACAGAATGTCATCCGTATCCATCGCGGCGGAAACCCCCGCCGCAGTGGCTTCTTGCCCTACGGAGACGTGGTAGTGGCCAGGCACGTTGCCTTTATGCCACTCGATAATGCACGCCTCTTCGAACCGACGGATCAGTAGCATCCGCCGAAGCGCTAACTTCAGATCGTCCCGAGACAGGATAGGGATCACTGCGATTTCCTCCTGGTGCGACTAGGCAACACTAGTTGCATATCTGCTTCACCGCGTTGATGATCCAACCGGCGCTCGGGGTGATGTATTTTTCCTCTGATTCGTGGAACGGAATAGGGACGTTCGGGATCGCGACGCGCTTAACCGGCGCCCTGAGCGACTCGAAGCCCTCTTCAGCGATGATCGCCGCGAGCTCTGATGCGACACCACAGCTTAGCTGCGACTCATCGGCGACCACGACGCGGCCTGTCTTAGCAACCGATTTCAGTATCGTGGCCTTGTCCAGTGGCACCAGCGTACGGGGGTCGACAACCTCCGCTGAGATGCCCTCCGTCGCCAGCTTCTCTGCCGCTTCGAGTGCACGGGCGACCATCACCGAGACCGCAACGATGGTCACGTCGGTTCCCTCGCGCTTGACCTCGGCTACGCCCAAGGGAATTTCCCCTGCGTCGGCTTCGTCCACCATGCCGGTCACGCCTTGCAATCGCTGGTGATCAATGAAGATCGTGGGGTTTTCGCTACGCAGCGCAACCGTCTTCATCAGGCCCCGGGCATCTGCTGGGGATCCAGGGACGACCAGCTGGAGTCCTGGAGTGTTCCAATACATGGATTGTGGGCTTGACGAGTGTTGTAGTGCGCCCGCCCCTCGGATGCCGGTCATCATGTGGAAAACTACCGGGCATGTGACCTGGCCGCGGGTGCCGTAGTAGGCCTGGGGAGCCTCGTTCGCTATCTGGGGAAACGCTTCGAAAGAGAATGCTCCTGTCCCCATGGCAACGATAGGCCTCAGCCCCGTCATGGCCGCGCCGATCGCTATCCCGCAGTACCCGAGCTCAGCAATAGGCGGGTCGGTGATGCGCTCGCTAAACCGGCCCCGAATCGGCGCGTAGGCCGATCTGTAGGGTGTCAGACCGCCAAAACCAGCGCCAATCAAGACGACTCGCTCATCCTGCTCAAGGGATTCTTGCAGCCCGAGTGAGAGACCTTCTGCGAATGTCATTTGTTTCATAACGTGCATTCCTCTAGGCGAAGATGTAATCCATCGCGCTTTCAGGTTCGGGTATCGGTCCGCTAAGGGCAAAGGCTTTCGCATCTGCCGCCTCGGCACTGGCCTTGGCGTCGTCAGCTTCGACTTCCGCTTTGCTCATCACGCCTTCCTCAACCAACGCCCGCGCGAATAGGGCGATGGGGTCGCTGTCGGTCAACCAACTTTGGAGCGCGGCGTCCGCCGTCGATGGGTCCCAAACCCAACCGATCTGGTATGGCCCCCCGATCAACTCGGGAAACGCTCCCATGTTGCCTGGCCAGCGGGTCAATCGTGACTCGACGAAGAACGGGCCCTCGCCATTTCGCGCTCGGACGACGAGGTCGCTGAGCAACGGGGCTACAGCTCTAATGTCGCTCCCGTCCACGATATGCGATTCGATATTCATCGCGTTGGGCACATCGATCAACTGTGTCGCAGCGAGCGATGACGACGGGTACTGCCCCTGCTCACGTCCCTCAGGAGGGACGCTGTTGTTCTCACACATGAAAATTACGGGCAGTTTCCAAAGCGACGCCATGTTGATGGCTTCATGGAACGCGCCTTCTTCCAGCACGCCGTCTCCGAAGAACACCAGGCTGACCTGGTCCGTCTTGCGGGTTTTGATCGAAAACGCTGCACCCACAGCCATGGGCACGCATCCACCGACGATCCCAGATGTCTGCAGGATGCCGAGATGCTTGGCGATGACGTGGAACGTTCCACCCCGTCCCTTGTTGTATCCGTTGGTGCGGCCGATCACTTCGGCGATGACTGGGCCGGGCTCTCCCCCCCTCGCTATGACGTGCCCGTGGTTGCGGTGGGTGGTCCACACATAGTCGTCAGGGCCGAGTGCGAGGCACGCGCCAAGTCCTGAAGACTCCTGCCCTATATAAACGTGGTAATGCCCGCGGATTTCGTTCTCGTGGTTGGTGGCGAGGTCGATCACTTCTTCCTCAGCTCTGCGCATCAGTAGCATCCGATAGAGAGCGGCGCGTAGCGCAGCGTTGGACAGTGCTGTAGCCATATGTTCCCTCCTTCGACGTGGGGTCGTACTAGTCTCTTCCGAACATTCGCTTGACGGCGGCGACTATCTTCGCTGGGTCTGGAACGAACTCCTTCTCCAGGGCCAGGCTGGCCGGAACGGGGACGAACGGAGCGCCTACCCTTTCGATCGGAGCATCCAGGTAGTCGAAGGCCTCTCGTTGCACCTGCGCCGCTATCTCCGCGCCCAAACCACCTTGCATCACTGCTTCGTGGGCTATCAGCAGCCGGCTCGTCTTCTGCACTGAGTCAATCAATGTGGGCATGTCAATCGGCACGAGGCTGCGGAGATCAATCACTTCGGCGGAAATACCTTTAGCTCCAAGCATTTCCGCCGCCACTAAAGCGTCGGCAACCATCCGGGAGTAGGACACGATGGTGACGTCGCTGCCTTGTCGCACGACCCGTGCCTCATGGAATCCCTTTATGTCGTTGACCGGGAGGTCATCCGGGTCTGTCTTGAAGTACAAGCCGCGGTGCTCAATGAAAATCACCGGCGAATCGTCTTGAATGGCGGCACGGATCATCAGCTTGGCGTCGGCTGCGTTCCCTGGCGCAACAACTTTGAGCCCCGGGACGTGGGCAAACCAGGCTTCCAGGCTCTGCGAGTGCTGCGAGCCCCATCCGCCCTGGGCGCCTTGCTGGACACGAACTACCATCGGGACGTCCAACTGGCCACCAGACATGAAGTGAAGCTTCGCGGCGTGATTCACCAGCTGGCTCATGGCCAGGGTCATGAAGTCCATGAACATGATCTCAACGATAGGACGCTTGCCGGCGATCGATGCCCCGACTGCCATTCCCATGATGGTGTCTTCGCTAATCGGAGTGTTGATCACGCGCTTGTCGCCAAACTCATCGGCAAGACCGCCGGTAACGCCGAACGCGCCGCCGACCGCCACGTCCTCTCCGAAGATGATCACTCGTGGGTCAGCGCGCATCTCTTCGGAGATGCCGTCGCGCAGCGAGTCTATGAAACGTTCCTGGGACATCAAGCCTCGCCTAGCTGAACACCTCGTCCAACATTGCAGTCGCATCAAGGTACGGACTGTCGAGGGCGAACGTTACCGCCTGTTGGATTCGGTTTTCAGCTTCTTTCATAATCTGGCTAACATCGGCAACAGTCAGCAGGCCACGCTCTTGGAGAGTCGTGGATAGCTTGAGCAGCGGGTCTTTCTCCTGCCATTCCTTGACTTCTTGCGCCTGCCGGTATTCAGCGGGATCACCTACATAGTGGCCTCGCAATCGGTAGGTCAAGCATTCCACCATCGTGGGGCCGCCGCCACTCCGGGCACGCTGGACGGCATCTTCCAAGGCTTCTAGCACCGCAAATACGTCGTTGCCGTCGACGATGTGCGAGGGGATCTCGTACGGCCCACAGTGAGCTGAAACGTGTTCCACGACCGTGTGCTCGGACATCGGCGTGAACTCAGCATAGCCGTTGTTCTCGCAGACCAGCACTACGGGTAGTTTCCACAGTGCCGCTATGTTCAGGCTCTCGTGGAAACCACCGGTGTTGGATGCGCCATCCCCAAAATACACGGCCACGATCTTGTCTTCATCCTGGCACGCCAGTGCTGTTCCTAACGCCAAGGGTAGGGTTCCCGCCACAATTCCCGTAGCACCCATAGCGTTGATCTCTGCCGCCACGAGGTGCATGGAGCCGCCGAGTCCCTTGCAATAGCCGGTCGCGCGACCGGCTAACTCAGCCATCATCTTGTCGGGATCAGCACCGCGGGCGAGGAAGTGTCCGTGGGAGCGGTGCGTACCGTAGAGATAATCATCAGCGTTCAGGGACGCCGCGACTGCGACTCCCACCGCCTCCTGACCGATGCCAACGTGCACCAGTCCCGCGAACTCGCCTTTGTGGTATAGCTCAATCACACGTTCTTCGAACGCGCGAATTAAAGTCATCCGGCGGAGGAGTTCTATTTTTCCCTCGTCCGAGTTGGTATCCATGGTCCCCAGTTGTTGCTCGGGTGTGCGTAAGCACAGTCTATTGCCGTGCCGTGGCGCCGGTTTTGCGTCCGCACCCCCGGTCAGGGATGCGGACGCTGTCCTCAAGAGGAACCGGTAGTTACTTCTTGGTCACGAGTGCGGCCAAGTTTAGAGGTCCTCGGCCTCGGCTCTGCTCGAGACCCCAGTTGCCGACTTCCTTGCTGGCGAACCAGACCTCGGCGGAAGAGAAGAAGCCAGGGGCGTGCGCCCCGTCATAGACCGCCTGACCAAGGTCCGCGGTCGCATTCGTGTACTCATCGAGCGTCGTTGCAGCAGAGGCCGCTGCCAGCGCGCTGACAACATCTGCGTCCTGTTTGGGACCCCACTTCCGGTCCGGCCCCAAGACGGAGTAAGAGCCGGCTAGGGAGGTGAGCCGTCCACCTGGAGCGAAGAACAAAAGCGTGTCGTTGTGCCCGTTGTCCTCTGCCCTACGGCGATTTCGTTCTGCTCTATCAACTTGAGCAAGAACCGCGTCGAAGCCGACTGCGTTCAGCATGGGTTGCATGGCGGCGGCCATGTCGGCTTCTTCAGAGTAACTGTTCGAGTATTCCAGACGAATCGTCGGGCCTTCGCCCACGGGATAGCCAGCCTTCTGGAGGTACTCTTGAGCCGTCGCGGGCTCGTATGGATACGGTGTACCGCAGGCGGCGATATACCGTGGGTTGGCCGCAGAGATTTCGGTGTTAGGTGGCCACGTGCATCCCCACGGCGTGATACCTGTGCCCTGGAAAATCGTATCGCCGATCAACTCCTTGTCGATCGCGTAGGCGGCGGCCTTCCGGACGTTGATGTCGTTGAAGACGTTGTCTTCGTTGTACGTCTGGAAGATGTAGAGACCAATCATTCCCGCTGATGGCTTGGTTGTAATCACTGCATCAAGGTCTTCGGCACGAGCGATGAGGTCGTAACTAGCTGCGACGATGTGCTGCTGGCCGGTCTGGAATTGGGCAACCCGAGTGCCGGTTTCTTGAATGTTACGTATCTCGAGTCTCTCGTAGACCGGGCACCCCAGGAGCGGGTCGCGACGCGCTGCTTCTAGGTTTATAAACTGATCAACTTCACGGTCCACCACTTGGTAGGGACCCGCGGCCAACGGATTTGCCCTGAAAGCGTCGAAGGCCTCCTGGGTTATGGCGCCGTTGGAGTGGTACGCCTTAGAGGTCACATATAGCGGGAACACCATCGGGGAAACCTCAATGGGGAACGTCACTGCGCCCTTAGCGAAGTCCAGCCGCAAGGTGGCGGGGTCGAGGACCACTGGGGTTATGCCAATTCCCTGCAGCGTGCCGTTGATCTGGCTGTCGGCGAATTCGCTCTTTGCCAGGTCGATTGAGAACGCGACGTCCTCCGCGGTGATCGAATCACCATTGTTGAATGTCAGTCCGTCTCTTACATGAATGGTGAGGCTAGAGCCGTCGGCCGAAAACTCCCAAGATTCGGCGACGCCGTAGTCAGCATCCACGTCGGTCTCTTTGGGGTCAGCCCCAAAGAGCGGCATCTGGTGCAGCCGCGTGTAGTGTGTAGAGTTGAATCGGGTCTCAGCTGGGTGCGGAGAGAAGTCTACGGCGAAGTACCCAGCGACCTTCAGCGTCGGCTTCAGGGGTGGGCAGGCCTCCAATGATGTCGACGTCGCGTCGAACACCTGGGCCGCCGTTGTCGGCGTGGCCGCGGGCGCTGAAGTTGGAGTCGGGTCGTCGGTGCTGCACGCGGCGACCGACAGCAGAAGAACCGTCGCCATCAAGCCGAACAGCGGCAGGCGCCCCCAGCGTTTAACCAGAAGTTGGATCGTGGGTTTCATCTAAATCCTCCCTTTCCTTTTTTATCTATCGCGGAAGCTCACAGAATCAGGAATTTGATCGGAAAGCAGAGCGATCACGTTCCTGAATCACAGTTGGCGTAATTTAGGGTCAAGGTGATCCCGCAACCAATCACCCAGGAGATTAAAGGACAATACCACAACTGCGATGGCCATGCCGGGGAACACGGAGAGCCACCATCCCGTGTCCACATATGCCCGACCGTTCGCCACCATTTGACCCCAGGTAGGGGTGGGCGGAGGAACGCCGGCGGATAAGAAGCTCAGCGTAGCCTCTAAGGTGATGACGAAACCGAGTTGCAGTGTCAGGAGAACGACAACGCTATTCAAAACATTCGGAAGGATGTGAACAATCATCGCACGCCAGTGCGAGACGCCCGCGACTTGCGACAGTTTGACGTAATCACGCTGCTTGACGCTCAGTACTTCGGAGCGGATCAGCCGGGCGAACCGAGCCCATAAAACTATTGACGCACCCAGCACAACCGTGTCCATCCCTGGTCCTATCACCGCTGCGAGCAACAGCGCCGCGAGGATCAGCGGGAACGCCATCGTGCCGTCCGCGATACGCATGATGACCGAGTCGACTCGCCCACCGAAGTATCCAGCGGTGAGACCGATGAACGATCCCAGAACTGAACCGAACGCGAGCGCCGCCATCGCCACGATGAACGAGGCCCGCGCGCCAACGATCATTCGGCTGAAGATGTCTCGTCCGAGAGTGTCTGTTCCAAGGAGAAAATTCGTCGTGCCCCCGTCCAGCCAGAACGGCGGTAGCAGCCGGGCCCGGAGGTTCGTCTCGTAGGGATCGTTCGGGGCGATCCACTCCCCGAAGAGCGCACAGAAGATAAATATTCCAATGACGCTGAGTTGGATGAGCGGCCAGCGCCGTAAGGCATCCCATCGCCACCATCGCTCAGCCGTACTAGAAGTAGGTCCCGACGCCGGGGTTCGGACCACGCCAGCAGTCGCCATTTAGGAACCTCCCGATCGAGCGGCGATTGCTTTTGTACTACCGACGCGGATTCGCGGATCGACAACTGCGTAGAGCAGGTCAACAATCAAGTTCGCGGCGAGAACGGTAGCAGCAATCAGTCCGACAACTGCCTGAATGATGGGGAAATCTCTAGAGACAATTGCACGTATGAACGTGCTGCCGATGCCGGGCCAGTCAAACACGACTTCGGTTACGACCGACCCAGAAACTGCGGTGCCCACCCAGATCGCCATGAAGGTCATGATCGGAAGCAATGCGTTCCTAAACACATGCACCCAAACGACTCTGCGAGACGAAACTCCCTTCGCCCGTGCAAGTTTCACAAACTCGGCATCAAGGGTTTCCAGCATTGAAGAACGGAGCAAACGTGTCATGGAGGCGAACAGCAGTAGGGACGTCGTGAATGTGGGCAGAACGTAGTACTTCCAATCACTCAACCCCCCGTCGCCCATCCCTCCCGCGGGCACCCACCCCAGTCGTACCGCGAATATCGACATGAGCACCAATCCAACCCAAAAACCAGGTGCTGCCTGCCCAAAGGCGGCTACGAATCGAATTACGCGATCCGGGAGTCGTCCTCGTCTAGTCGCGGCATATACGCCCAAGGGAAATGCGGTCGCAAGGATCAGAATCAGGGATGCGAGCTGAAGCCTGAGGCTATTCCCAATACGGCTTGGAATCAGCTTGGTTACCGGCTCGCGGGCGATAATCGATCGGCCGAAATTGAAAGTCGACATATCCTTTAGGAAGATGCCGAACTGCGTCACATAACTGCGGTCAGTACCGATCTGGGCTCGCATAGAGTCGATTTGGGCTTGGGAGGCGTCGACGGGCAACACCAGCATCGCCGGATCACCCGCCGCTCGGGTGGCAACGAAAATCACCAGCATGAAAACGATGAGCGTGAGAAACGCTTGAGCTATCCGACTAGCGACGTATTTCATGGTTACCTTCCGACAGGCAACGCCGGAATCTTACGAGAAGATTTGCTCGACCACATGCCCGTCCTCTTTACCACGCTCCGGCCTACTGAATCCTCGCGAACTGTGTGATTCGCCGCAAGCCTAAAACTCAATCTCAATGCAGAGATAATACCATCAGGTTACGATTGTCACTACTCTCCGCCGCTGAGGCCCTGGTGCAGACTTGACGATTGTGGTCTGGGCCCATAGGGTATCGACGCCTAGCCTCGCCCCTGGGAACACCGAGTGTTTGGCCTAGGCGTCGCTGGCGAGAGATATATCGTTTGGAGGTGGGATTTGGCACTGCTCGAAGTAGAAGACCTGCAAACGCACATCCACTCCCGTCGCAGCACCAATAGGGCTGTTGATGGTGTCAGCTTCAAGCTCGACGCAGGCAAGAGTCTTGGCCTGGTCGGTGAGTCCGGGAGCGGCAAGTCCATGACCGTACTTTCTCTGCTGAGGCTTGTTCCCGAGCCGGCCGCGAAAATCGTAGGCGGGCACGTTCGCTTCGACGGTGAAGACCTCCTCGCCAAATCTGAGAAGGAGATGCAGGCAATCAGAGGCGGTGGTATCGCCATTATTCTCCAGGATCCGTTGACGAGCCTCAATCCCGTTTTCAACGTGCAGTACCAAGTCGGTGAGTCCGTCCACTTGCACCAACTCCTCAGCGGCCAGGCGCAGGCGGACAAGGTCATCGAGAGCCTTCAGAAGGTCCGGGTGCCTGCCCCTGAAATCAGGATGAAAGACTACCCTCATCAGTTCAGCGGCGGCATGCGCCAGCGCGTGGTCGGCGCGACCGCGATTGCGTGCCAGCCAAAGCTCCTCATTGCTGACGAAGCAACGACCGCACTGGACGCGACGATTCAAGCCCAGTACCTCACGCTGCTCCGGGATCTCCAGAAGGAGCTCAACCTGGCCTTGCTCTTCATCACGCACGACTTCGGTATCGTGGCCCGAATGTGCGATGACGTTGCCGTTATGTACGCGGGCCGGATCGTCGAGTTCACTGACGTGCGGGAAATATTCAACCACCCCGCGCATCCCTACAGCCTCGCACTCCTAGAAGCAGTACCCAAGATCGACGCCCGCGTCGATCGCCTGTACGCGATTCCCGGGGTACCTGCAACAGGTTTCGTACAGGTGCCTGGGTGCTCGTTTGCGCCGCGATGCGCGTTTGCCCTCGAGAAGTGTCACAACGAAAAACCGCCGCTGGTGACCGTCAGGGACAACCACACTGCGGAATGTTGGCGAGCAGAAGAGGTCTATGAACAAGGCTCAGCGTTGCTTCGGAACGCGCCGGCCGACGGCGAGCCTGCACAATCTGATTCCGCGAACCGAGGCGCAGACTAATGACTACCCCCTCCTCCGATGCTCACCTCTCCGCCGGCAGTCCGACCGATCCAATGCTTCGAGTCGAAAACCTGCATGTGCACTTTCCGGTCAAACATGGTCCGATATTCCGCAAGACAACGCACGTCGTGAAGGCCGTTGATGGGATCTCATTCGAGATCAATAAAGGCGAAACTTTCAGCGTTGTTGGTGAATCAGGCTGCGGCAAGAGCACAGCCGCACGCGCAATCCTGAAGGTGGAGATTCCTACCGCTGGGTCCGTATTCTGGCGTGGAAGAGACATCAGCGACGCGACTGTTGAAGAAACTCGCAGCTATCGGACCTCGGTTCAAGCTGTATTCCAAGATCCGTTCAGCTCAATGAACCCTCGTATGCGGGTCCGCGATTTCATCACAGAGCCACTCCTTCTCGATAAATCGTTATCCAAAAACGATCGTCATGCTCGTGCCCAAGAAGCGCTCGAGCAAGTAGGCCTTCGGCCGGAAGACATTACCAATTTCCCACATGAATTCAGCGGCGGTCAGCGACAAAGAATCGCGATTGCGCGTGCGCTCGCGTCGTCTCCAGAGCTGATTGTGCTGGACGAACCAGTGTCCTCATTGGACGTTTCGATTCGGGCGCAGATCATGAATCTGCTCCAGGACCTTCAGAGCAACCTGGGCTTCAGCTACATGTTCATCGCCCATCATCTCGGCACGGTCAGATACATGAGCAACACGGTCGGAGTGATGTATCTAGGGAAGCTCGTGGAGTTCTCAGAATCTGAGGAGCTCTTCCTGCACCCGTTGCACCCGTACACGCAAGCGTTGTTCTCGGCAGCCCTTCCTGACCACCCTGATATCGTGCGAGAGCAAGTGCTGCTTGAAGGTGACGTTGCCGCCGCGACGGCAGTGCCGAGCGGATGCAGGCTGCACCCACGCTGCCCCATGGCAATGCCTCATTGTGCGGAGGTCGAACCGGAGTGGAAAGAAGTTACACCCGGTCATTGGACCGCCTGCCATTTGTATTAGACACTCCTGACAGCGAAGCGCGGCTCAGTTGGCTCCAGGCGCTCTGACACGAATAGCAAGCCACGCGATTCCCATCGCGAATCCGTTAGCCACGCCGAAGCCCGTGATTCCGAAAAACATGGTGTCTATCGTCGCTAAGGGTGTATCGACCACCCCGGGTGAGGCCGCAACAACAATTCTCGTCACAGCCAGCGTAATCAGCCCCAAGACCGCCAAACGACGACGAGGGGCCGACCACGCATCGAATGATCGGAACCCGAGACTAACAATCCCTATAACGCCAATGGCGGTGGCCATAAGCACCCACCGAGCAACGAAAAAAACGAGTTCGTCCATCCCCGGCGAGAGGAACGGCCAGGTTGGAGCGAAGATCGCAGCGTAGCTAAACACCACCAATGCTGCGTACCAAGCGTTGTTTGCTCCAATCCGCACCGCGAGCGATACGACAACCGCGTATCCGATAACGTTCGATACCGCCGTGGCACGACTCGCCTGGCGTTCTGCGGTGATAGCGTCGGTCTCAGGAAGAGCAAGGATCAACGTATCTGAAAGCGCGGTTGCCGCACTGACGAGCATAACGGCCCAGAGAGTACCGGTTAGCAGGCCCCCCTGCCGCCACACGGCAACCAGGCCCAGCACGAGTGCCAGAACAGCGATCGACCGCAGAAGGGTCAACAGCGCTAACGAGTCAGTCGCCGAATCGACCACACGATAGAGGAGACTAGCAGCCATCACAAGGGTGACCGGGATCCACTGCACCTGCGTGCTCTGCAAGCATTTCATTAGACCTCTCATAGACCTCGGTTCTGTGAAAGAGTTGTGGCTGACAACCAGAAGTCAGCCGCTCATCGCCAATTCTGCCGCGGAGTTATTGGTGCGGCATCCCTACCACCGTATTGGCGTGCATCTTGGCCCTTGAACGCGAATGGGCAAAGTGATCCGCGACCGACCACCATGGGTATAAGCTAGCCGAGGGGAGAAGCAAATATGTGCTATGTCCGGGCTACGCTCAGCTTATTCACAATCGGAGCGATGCTCGCCGGATGCGGAGCATCTCCCCCCTCGGCGCCCGTTGAGGTTACACCAACGCCAACCGCTACCCCTGCATCCGTCGACCAAGCCCCATCCGTCATCGGTGTCCCAATCATTGCCTTCTTCCTGCCGGACATCACCGTAGCCACGGGGGCGACCGTTATGTGGAACAGCAGTCATTCAACACCACACACGATAACCTCTGGGGTGCCAGGGAACTCCACCGGTAGTTTCGATAGCGGACAACTGGGCACCGGAGGAAGTTTCGGCTTTACATTTGGCGTCGCCGGCACCTACCCCTACTACTGCACCATCCACCCAAGTTCGATGCAGGGCACCATCGCGGTCGTTGACGGAACTGCCTCATCGACCAGCGCGAACTCGACGAGGAACGACGGTAGCGACCTAGGGTACTAGCAAGCTATCACAAGGAGACCACCTGATGCCGCTCACAAGATGTTTAATCGAGATTGGATGCGGCGTCGATCTCCATGGGAGCGACAGCACCAAAGCTGCGCGACGCGCAGTGGCGGACGCATTCGCCCGGAACAATGTCAGCTTCTATACGCTAGCCAAGATGTTCCATGCGGACCTTGCTACGCTGCAAGTGGAAGCGACAATCGGTGTACCGGATCCCGATACCATCGATTACGATGCCGTAATGGCGGACCTTCCAAGCGGCAAGGCAATCCTGCGCATTGAACACGGTGGCCTTCGTGTCCCCGATGACCTTGGCCCAGATGCGACCGTCGTTGCCTCGGCAGTATTGGTCGTGAGGCTAGACATACCTGTGTGACAGCTGGGTGTTTGCGCCCATCTTCGCTGCGCACTCGCCGTGAGGCTTGCCATTACAGGCAACCCCGGACGGTGCCCCTCAGCCTCTTCTGTCGCCGGCGCTACAAGACGTGGCGCTTGCAGACGAGGTAATGCCCTCCTATTTCAACAGAGTTGCAACGCCGGCAGTCGCAAGCGGTCATGAAGGAAGCAGAAATACTCACCCAAGGTGCGGAGGGAAGGAGGGGTAGGAGCCCTTGGCGATTCCAGAAGCGATTGTCGATCACCAGTTTGGCGTTGCAGCAGTGGATGGACTAGAGCAGAATGCGGCCAAGTGTAGCGGACTACGATGCCTCTAGCGCAGAGTCACGTGGCCGTTCGCGTTCCATGTAGAGGCCATCGCCTAGAGCGTAGATGGTTCACGACCGAAGCGAGAGGATGGCGGCATACCGTTAGGTCGTCCAATAGCCGCACCGGCACTTATCGTGTTGCACGGAACGCGGAAAAGATTGAAAGATGCGCCTGGGTAAATCTTGGGCCTCGGTAAGGGAAGCGAACGAAACCGTAAGATGACACCGGGTAAGGGAGCACAGATGGCGACACGAGCGATCCCAAAGGCGAAAACGTTCAGTATGAAGATGCCGCTGCTCAGCGACGGTCGCTCGGACCGGATGCTCTGCAGGACGGAGAGCGTCCAGATACGAGGCAAGGTCTATGCGCAGGGTGGAGAAAATACATTGCACACCCACACCAGGCAAGACCATTCATTCTTCATATTGAACGGGCAGGCCACTTTTCATGACGAAGACGAGAATTTGACAGTGCTGGGCCCACTTGAAGGTATCCTGCTGCCGGCGGGAGCCTACTACTGGTTCCAGAGCACGGGCGACGAGAATCTCGTGCTGCTGCGGTTCGCAGGCAGGTTCGATGAAGCTGAAAAGATTGGCGATGATCGCGTGGACATCGACGGCAACCCGTTCCCCGGTGATTCCCTGGCCAACAAGGGCGGCAGGGCCGTGGAATCAGGCCTGCAATTCCAGCTTTAGATGTAACCACCGGATAGGCGTAGTCACACCCCGGGAGAGAGCACGATGACATCAGTAAGGGCAGCTACTCGTTATATTTCCGCCGATTCCCATGTGAGCGAACCCCCCGACTTGTGGGAGACTCGCTTGCCCTTAGCTTTGCGCGAGGCTGGTCCGCACTTCGCTCCACGCACCGAGAGCAGGCGTTTCGACCACCCGGGGGGCTTTGACCCGGCCGAACGGGCAAAGGAAATGGCATCTGACCACGTCGACGCTGAGATTCTTTACCCAACCTACGGACTCACAATGTACAAGATGAGGGATGCGGCTTTGCAAAAAGCCTGTTTCCGGGTGTACAACGAATGGCTCCATGAGTATTGCGCAGCCGCCACCGCGCCCGTGTATGCGGTCGGCATGATTCCCACCTATGACATCCAGGACGCCGTCTCTGAGCTGGAGTGGTGCCACGAACACGGCTTCATTGGCGGGATGGTGTGGCAGGTTCCTCCGCCAGAGCTTTCACTTGTTTCGAATCACTATGATTCCTTGTGGGATGCTGCCCAACAACTTGAAATGCCCATCAGCTTCCACATACTCACGGGCTTCAATTACAGCGCCGAACGTAACGAGCCAAACGACATCGAGTCCAGCCGCAGCTCGGTCAACCGCAAGACAGCGGAGCTCGCCGACACTGTTTTTGACCTGATTTTCTCCGGCACGCTCGCCCGCTTTCCTCGCCTGAAGGTGGCAATCGTCGAGGGTGAGATCGGTTGGTTGCCATTCCAGCTACAGCAGTGGGACTACTACTTCCATCGGTTTCAGAAAACACGCAACCTGCCCATCAATCAACAGCCCAGTGACTACTTCTACCGGCAGATCTACTCCACGTTCTTCAAAGACGCGGTGGGCGGGCAATTGCTGTCATCATGGGGCCAGGACAACTGCTTGTGGTCCACCGATTATCCTCACGGGAACTCGCAGTGGCCAAATTCCATGGCTGTTCTCGATCGCAATTTGGGGCACTTGCCTGAGGGCGTGATCCGAAAACTGGTCCAAGATAACGTTACGAACCTGTACGGGCTCGACCGCAGGTAGCACTCAGCCGGGCCCTCCTAATGTGCGATTGCGCCGCTTTGCTTGGCAAAGCAGCGGACAGCATTGCTTGTATGTCTTCCGCCCCAAAGGAAAAGGCCCCGATTCACCCGGATTGGTACGTCAAGCTAATCGCCGACCCTGTAGTCGCCGTCATCGTCGCACCGATCGCAACGACGCGACGAGTGCGACGATGACAGGAACAGAGCGCGACGTCATCTACGCGATGCAGGTGAGGCGGCATCCCAATGTCGGGGATGATCAAGATGAGTGATTCCTGTTGTGTCCCGGTGGAGGAGATCAAACAGGCAGTTTGGCTTCCTTTTGGTTGCGCGAAGCCCCTTCAAGGCAACGCGGCGCTAGCGCTTACGGCACCATGGGGGAACTCTAAACTGCTGCAGGGGCGCATACGTGAGCCAAATACCCCCGCTATCCTATCCAGGCGCAGGCTTTTGGGCAGTGCCCCGTCATGAGTCAGCTAATGCCGATGGGTGAACGGCAAGGTGACCGCCATCACCATGATTGCGGAGACTCCTGGAATCACCGATACAATAATCGAGGGGTCTAAGGCTGCTCCTACGGCCACTCCGTACGCCAGTGCCGAAGTAAGAAAAAGCTTCCGCAAAAGCGTCCACGATATCCCGTCATCAGATAGGGCCGGTGCTTAGACGGAAGCACCGGCCCCACTTGTTGGTGTTAGCTTTTGGGCCGAACTGGAATCCAGGAGTCGGCATTCCCCTGCATCAACGCTCCCAGATCGGGTAGAGCTCTTTCTGCAACTCTTTATACCGGTCCTGGTTACCAAAGAATAGATCGTAGGTATCCGAGTAGATCGGCTGGATGTCGTCGCGGTAAATCGTGTTAGTCCTGACGTCATAGCCGGTCACGTTGGACAGCGTCGAAGCGAACTCGTCATCCGCCACCGCCGCTTTGAAGGCGTTTACATACACATCGAGGATGTGGTCAGGCGTCTTCGGCGGGGCAGCCAATGCCTTGTTGAACAATGCAGCAGGGAATGACACCAGCGCGAAATCATCCTTGTCCTTTTGCGAAGTCAGCATGTTGTAGGCGAAGGGGATGACTGCGTCGGATTCGGGATGAGGTGGCACGCCAATCGCAGGGTTCCCCGCGGCGAGGAGGCCCTTGTACTCACCGGATGCGACCTGTCCAGGCCGGAGGGTGGCTAGATTCCAATATAGCGAGCCACGAAGGTTGCTGTTGATCTCACCGCGGTCGAACATCAGCAACTGCGAATTGGTGCCGGCGGACGCTACGGGCAAAGCCTCGCATTGCAGGCGCAAGCGGGAACACAGGAATGATGTTGTTAACGGGTTGCCGAGGAGTTCCTCTTGCCCACCCACCGCCTCGGCGAAACGGAAGGTGTGATCCGTCTTTCCGATTGCATCGGCCATCGTGGTATAGGGGACCGGGCCCTTTGACACCCAAATCGGCGGGGAAATTCCGACTGCCGCGACCAACTCGAATTCGTTCAGCTTGAACTCGGCGTCGGGCGCGAGCTGCCGCTCGAATCCAGGACTCGCCTTGTACATCATCGTGAGACCGTTTGGCTTCTGGTTGTACACGTAGTTGTAGCCTGCAACACGCGCGATGTCGGAGACCACAATTCGAGGCTTGCCGGGAATAAACCCTTTCAACAACGCTGCTAGCACGCGGGCCTGCGCATCAGTCCCTCCCCCAGGCGGGGAGATGGACACCAGCCTGATGGTCTTGCCCTTGAAGTATGCTTCCGCATCGAATGAAGGCGTTGGCGTAGCCACCGGCGCCACCGGCGTCGGTGTGGCGGGCCGGGGGGTCGGAGTGGGAACGCCAGGTGCCAGCGTGGCGGTTGGCGCTGGCATTGCCGTCGGTGTGCTCGTCGGCGCGGGCGTTGCGGTGGGGTCGTCTCCACCACACGCAGCCGCGAATACGAACACCGTAGTCAGTACCACGAGCCATTTGAAAGAGAGTTGTCTCAACATGCAATTGTTCTCCTCGATCTAATTAGTGAGCCCGCCACCTTCGTCTTAGCGACAGTCCCTCACCGCGCGATCCTCAGACTGTGTCGGCAGTCCTACACGCCTACAGGCGTAGGCAGTTTAATCTTGTAGAAGCGAGCGACGTTGTCGCGAACCAACTTCTGAAGTGCATCCGTAGGCAGATGCCCCAAGTTCTTCGCAATGTACTGTCGCGATTCTGGCCATGGCGAGTTGGGGTGCGGGTAGTCCGTCGACCACATGCAGTTGTCTTGCCCCCAAAATTCGAGAACCCGGCCGCCAATAGGGTCATTGAAGAAAGTGGCCGACATCTGACGCTCGAAGTACTCGCTAGGGAGGATCTTTATTGGCAGGGGCCGCGGCGAGTTCTCCTTGAGAGAACCAAATCGCTGCACGTAGTAATCCCACTGCTGGAGCGCGAACGGTATCCAGCCAATCTCGCTTTCGACAACGTTGATGATCAGGTTAGGGTTGCGTTCGAGCACTCCCGTAAAGATGAGATCCATCACGGTGTTCATTGCGCCCAGCGTCTTGTAGTTCACGGAGCCGCGGTGCGCTTCCAGTGGCCCCCCACGATCCCCTGTGAGATTACGGCTGTAGTCGAATCCGGTGAGGATGTGTACATCCACCGGCATGTCCAGGTCCTGTGCTGCTGCCCAGAAACGATCGTAGTGTTCAGCCTTGGTGAAGGGCAGACTTTCCGGTGGCACCTGCCACACCATTCCACCCACCATGCCCGCGTTGCGGCAGCGGCGCATCTCCTCGATCGCGTGGTCGATGTCGTACATAGATATGCACGCGATACCGAACAGGCGATCTTTCGCTACGGAGCAGTAATCAATCAACCAATCGTTGTAAACGCGGAAACATGCCTCTTGGAGCTCAGCATCCTCAAGGGCGAAGAGTCGCAGCGCGAGCGTAGGAAACAGCACCTCGGCGCTCACACCATCCTGCTCCATTTCGGCCACGCGGAAGTTGGGGTCGGTGCCACCAGGACGAGCTTCGTTTAACGTACCTGCGGAGTGGCCTGCGCCCGGTGTACGGCGCTTGGGGAAGGCAGGGGCTTTGTCCCGCAGCGATGCGGGCAAGCGTTCTTGCCAAAGGTCCTCCGGTTCAGAGACGTGAGAGTCCCCTGATATCAGGAGAAGATCCTTGATGTCCACTGAACCGTGTGTCTGTAGTTGCTCGGCGATACCCATGCATTGCTCCTTCGATGGCTCATTCGCAGGCGGATAAAGTCGCTGCCGGCCAAGCCCATAAGTGTCGTTATTTTGCTCCGAAGAACTTGCCGGGAATCTCGACGCCGTTCACATGGTGATTTTCCGCGGTGTAGGCGGGGATTGGCGTACCATCGGGCTTGCGGCGAGTCTCTTCGGCACCGTCCATGGAATGGTCGCTGGCACCGACCCGAAGCATGAATAGATTGCGGTCACCGGTGTTCAGATAACGGTAATACGCGCCCCTCGGCAACATGATCCCTCCGTACTGCCCAACGACTGTCTCGGTTTCGTTCTCATCAAAGAACGAAACCTGCCCCTCCAGAACGATGAAGGAGTGGTCTTCGGTTACGTGTTTGTGGATCGCATTTTCTCCACCCTCTGCGTTCACCTTGAGGCTCAGCCATAGAAGGTCAGTTCGCGCCAAGTCGATGTTGATTCGCCCCTTCGACAGGTAAGGGCCTTTAATCGAGAACGTCGATGCCTTGGGTGCCGCTTTAGTTTCGGTGGTCATTCTTGCTCCTTCTTCGGAAAGCCTCGAGACATTGCCGCAGTGTCGGTCCAACCCATGGCCCTATACACGTATGCGGATTTTCGACTGTTACAACGGATTCAGCGTTACTGCCCCGCTAACTATTGTCCTTGCAGGAGAACATACCACAGGCAGGCCGATATTAGTTACTACCCGTGGTTCCCTGAAGACCGGATGTAGT
>Ga0209501_10000587_pt1 | contig 44201 bp, 43 predicted proteins | sample ArcticOcean_MG_C_4_FD_187434 | JGI IMG/M metagenome (GOLD analysis project Ga0209501, IMG submission 187434) | Marine microbial communities from western Arctic Ocean - ArcticOcean_MG_CB4_134 (SPAdes) (version 2) | ecosystem: Environmental > Aquatic > Marine > Oceanic | place: Arctic Ocean...
GTTGTCAGAAAAACCGGGGCGTAGAGCCAACCTTCCAGCCGCGCGGTTTCCAGTTCGTTTTCGTTCGGACTCGGAGTCCCGCCGCGCTTTGTGGCTTCTCCCGGTCCAGATTTGGGTACCCGGAACTTTGTCGAGTCGTTGGCCCAAAGACAGGCAGCGACTGCCGCAACCACGGAGTCTAGAGAGTCGTCATTTTCCATGCACGCGTCTCTGAAATCGGCCGGGTTGGCTATCTCAATCCCGGATTTAGTGGCCAGCCCGCCGAGAATTTTACTTCTGAGCTCTGCTGCGGAGCGGCCTTTTTTGTAGCCCTTGAAAGGCAGACCAAAGGCCCTTAAGGCTGCGCCGGGCATGGATTCCAGTAGAACGGGGCCGTTTTTGTGATTATCTGGGAGCGGTGGCACCTGGCAACCGTGTTGCCACAGGTCGTGCAGCATCTGCATGCCCCGAAAAGTCATGGGCACCATGTTGGGGTTGGCCTTATGGAGACAGGAATAGCACTCCGGAAAATAAAAATCACTCCGGCGGTAGGGCTCACCGTTTTGGGCGACAAATTCGTCCCGCAGAGTCATGAAATCTGAAAGCTCAATGGCCGCGGCAGCGTCCCAGAGTTCTGGCATGGTGCTGGCTTTGGACTGCCACTGGCTGGCAAACGACGTAGGAACTGAGAATGGAAAGTCCAAAGCGGCTACCGCAGTACTCGGCAGAGATGCCAGCAGGGTGGCCAGTTCCGCTCGTGGCGTGCGTTCGCAGGAAATCAGGGTGAGAACGCCTTCGTTCAATGTTCCCTGGGTCACCCAGGTATTCTTATCTGACTTGGCCCCGCTGTAGTCCACACCTAAAACGAGTTGATTCCCTGATTGATTGTTCAATGGAGGGCGCTCCAAATTGCTTATGCTGAATGGGCCGGATTTTCCGCCGCCGATCCTAGCCTGAGCCTGGGTTCATGCCCGTCTGAATCCAGAACATCGAAAAGTCTTAAAAGGCCAGAATTTTAAAGCTGTAAAAGTGTGATAATGAACCTTATCACGAGAAGGGAAAGATTCTGGGGGATACTGGCCGGTGACAAGTGTGTTTACCCCGGCTCGGTATTTGATCCAATCTCAGCGCGAATCGCTGAAGACCTGCCATCACGGAACAGATAGACCAGTTCAGCCGAAAGGCCGATTATCTCAAATGGACCACGGATTTCCTCAGCTAACAGGGCTTGTGACGCTGGCATGGCGCCAGTCCTGGGTCTAGATTGGAGAATGCCCAGCCTATGTTAGAATGGGCTGGAATTTCCGCCGATTATTCCAACTGAAAATTAACCGATCTAACTTGGAAAACTGAAGATTGCGGACGGTCTTTTGAGACCAGATTTTTGAGACCGGAACTTTAAGACTAGAAAAGGTGTAATCATGAACTTTACTACGAGAAGAGAAAGATACCGGGGCATACTGGCCGGCGACAAGTGCGTGTACCCCGGTTCAGTGTTCGACCCTATCTCAGCACGGATTGCCGAGGACCTGGGATTTGAGGTTGGAATGTTTGCCGGTTCCATCGCCTCTGGAACCGTGTTGGGCGCACCCGACCTGATAGTGTTGACCCTCACAGAGTTTGCCCAGCAGATTCACCGCATCTGCCGCGCCGGTGACTTGAGCCTGATGGTGGACGCTGACCACGGCTACGGAAACGCCCTGAACGTGATGCGGACAGTGGAAGAGCTGGAGACCGCCGGGGTTGCTGCGTTGACGATTGAAGACACCGTGCTGCCCCAGTCCTTTGGCGGCGGCACCTCAGTCTTGTCCATCGACGAGGGCGCGGGCAAGATGAAGGCGGCGTTGGCAGCCCGGACTGACCCCAACATGGTGGTTGCCGGACGGACCAGCTCCCTGAGGATTACTGACCTGGCTGATACCATCAAACGCGTTAAAGCCTACGAGGCCGCAGGCGTCGATGCCGTATTCCTGGCTGGCGCGACGACCAAGGCAGAGGTTGAGGCTGTCGCCTCGGAGATGAAAGGGCCGCTGCTACTGGGCGGCACCACTGGAGAACTGGCCGACAAAGACTACTTGGGCTCCGTTGGAGTGCGTGTTGCTCTCCAAGGCCATCTACCATTTGCCGCGGCAATCAAGGCCACCTATGACACGCTGAAGGCCCTCCGTGACGGTGTCACCCCGGCAGACCTGAAGCCACAACTGGCTACTTCAGAGCAGATCGATCAATTCACCCGCAAGGCTGATTACGACAAGTGGACCGCAAGTTTTCTTAATTAATCAAGCCAGCCAGACACCCAGCCCGTGTCAATCAACCTGCCACCCAAATGGCTTCTCGGATAAACTTCACCGCCAGTGACTTGTGGGGTAAACTAAGGCCTGACACCGTTGCGCCCACGCCTGAAATTAGGATTCGGGCCGGTTATTTTCCCAAATTAGTTCACCAAATCACTTTAGGAGTACAGCCGTGAAAGTTGCCTTGAATCACCTTCATTTCCGCAGTGGAGACCCAGATGCCGCCGCCAAGTGGTATTGCGACAATTTTGGCGCTGCCATCACCTCAGAGCGCCCGTTGTCCACCACAAAATCGATCCAGCTTGAGTTGAACGGCGAGCATATGATGACCATATCCGGCTGCGCCGAGGGCGAAGACCCAATAGCAGGGACAACGGAGCCCCGTTACGGTCTGGACCACTTTGGCTTTGAAACCGACGACTTGATGGAACTGTGCGCCGGTCTGAAGAAAAACAACGTGAAGTTCAACTGTGAGCCGTGGACAATGCCGTCAGGCAGTATGGTGGCGTTCGTGGTTGCACCCGACGAAGTATCAGTGGAACTGATTCAGCGCCCCACCGAGTAACTAGCGGGTTCGATTAGATTAGCAGGTTCTAATCTGGAGAGATGCCCTCAAAGAAATCTGGGGGCACCGTCTCGGTAGAGGCAACATCCGGGCGGGCGCGGATGTAAAACTCTCGGCCCAAGACCCATGCGGCAACTTCTCTGGGCACCCGGTGGTACGGCCAGTCCGGTGCCACCTGGGTGCGGTGACAGATGATGCAGGCCATCTTGGTCTCAAGATGGTCTGACACGTCCAACTCCAGATGTATCTCCTCCGGCGGGTTGCCGTGGTCCAACTGCTCCGGGCTGGGCATTGGGAAGTCGATTCCCACCTCGCGCAGCTTCGTGGCCCATTCAAGCCGAAATCCCTTGGGTCGAGCGCTGTAGAAAAGACGCTGGGGTGTATACGTCTCTAGTCCGTTTTTCAACTGGTCTGGAAAGGCTGTGCGGTTTGAGGCTAGATCAAATGCCCTGGTGGCGTGCTTGGACACGGCAATATGGTCGGGGTGGCCGTAGAGTCCGCCCGGCTCAAACGTGAGCACTACCTGGGGACGAAACTCTCTAATCTCCCGCACAAACCGCTCCACCACATCGTCTTCCGGTGCCTTGATGTAGGCCCGTGGGTGGTCGTTGGCCTCCCAGCCGGCCATCCCCGAGTCCCGGTATTCCAGCAAAGCGTGGCTCTCCAGCCTCAAGGCCCGCACGGCACAAGAAAGTTCAATCCTCCGGACCTCGCCCAACGTCTCCTTGGTGGCTGCGCCTTCCTGGCGGATGTCTCCCTCTTCGCCCAAAGTTGTGGTGACCAGACGCACGCGCCGACCCCCTGCCACGTTTCGGGCCAACACTCCCCCGACAGGGAATGCCTCGTCATCAGGATGGGCAAAGCAAGCTAAAAGACGAAGTCCAGGCATATATCTATTCCTTATTCCGAAGTTGTTTTTGCGATCCAAAACCAGACGGCTAGCCAAGTTTGAACCGCATACCAATCCTGCCCAACAAAACCCTGCTGCGCCGGTTAGTAGGAGGTGGCTATGCCGTCTCCCCTGGGGTCTGACGCGCCGATCAGCACCTGGCGTTCCTGGTCGATCAGGATTAGTTGCACCTTGCCGTCATACTGGCCAACGTTGCGTCGGGTCACCTTGTGTCCCAGCTTTTGTAGACCCTCAACCGTTTTTTCCGGCATCTCTGGCTCAACTCGCAGTTCCATGGCAGTCTCAATGCTGGCGGGGTCAGTGCCGGGGTAGCTCCACCAGCGGGGCGCGTCCACCGCCGCCTGGGGGCCCATGCCAAAGTCCAAGAGGTTGGTGATAATCTGCACGCCGGACTGGGGCTGGAAATCGCCGCCGGGGGTGCCGCCGACGATGTGGGCCTTGCCGTCTCGTAGTGTCATATAGCAGTTCAGGGTGTGCATCGTGCGTTTCTTGGGGGAGAACTCGTTGGGATGGCCAGCTTCCAGCGTGAATCCACGACCAGCGCGGTTATTGAACAAGACCCCGGTACCGGCGGCCATAAACCGGGAACCAAAACCGTGGGACAGACTGTGCACCCAGGAGACTGCATTTCCAGCGCCATCGGCGACACAGAAATAGGTCGTGTTGCCGTCGGTGCGACCTGCTTCCAGGTCACGTGACTCTCCACCGGCCCATTCTAAGTTGATCTCGCCGCGACGTTGGTCCGCGTATTCCTTGGAGATGATCTCGTCTAGGGGCCATTCCACCACACGAGGGTCTCCGGCCAGACGGTTACGGTCGTCGTAGGCTATCTTCTTGGCTTCAACCATCAGGTGGATGGCTTCCGGATTGTCATAAGACATCCCAGAAAGATCAAAGCCTTCGATTAGATTCAGCATTTCCAAGTGGAGGAAGCCCTGGGAAGGGGGCCGAGTCTGAAAGACCGTCTCGCCCCGGTAGGTGGTGCCGATGGGGTCGTAGACCTCCACCTCGTGGTTGGCGAAATCCTCCGCAGTGAACAGACCACCGGCGTCGTTCAAAGCCTTGACCATCTTCCGGGCCAGGTCGCCTTTGTAGAATTCTTCAGCTCCGCCCTTGGCTATGCGTCGTAGTGACTCGGCCAGATCCTTGTTGACTAAAAGATCGCCCTCGCCCGGGGTCTTGCCGCCAGCCAGCAGCACTTCAGCCGTCGATGGGAAACCGGCCAACCTCTCGTGCGTATTGGCAAAGTTCTGGGCGATCTTGGGGGCTACGGCAAACCCTTCTTCGGCGTATCCGATGGCGGCGTCCAGCAGTTGTTTGAAGGGTTTACTGCAGAAGCGACGGTGCACTTCCTCCCAGGCTGCAACCTCGCCGGGTACACCAACTGAGTGAGGGCCTTCCAGCGGCATCTTGGTCAGGCCCTGTTTCCTGTAGTACTCGGCGCTGGTGCCAGAGCCAGGAAGGCCGGCACTGCTCATGCCGGTTACCTCATTGGTTTCAGCCTCGTAAAGCAAGATGAATGAGTCCCCGCCAATGCCGCAGCTGGGCACAATGGTCACGGTTTCAGTGGCTGCCACGGCCAGCGCAGCGTCAAAGGCGTTGCCGCCTTCTTGCAGCACCTTGAGTCCTGCGGCAGCGGACAGCGGCGAGTTGGTGCAGACCATGCCGTTTTTGCCGTAAACAACCTGCCGGGAAGGTCTTGCTGTAGTCATATTGAAACGCGCTCCCAATGGCCAGATAAATCTCAATTTTCTAGTGAAGCCTACGCCGCGTTTCTGAAAACTCGGCTGTGATAGGCAGAAGTGTACGTTTGCCATCCTGGCCCAGTCAATTGGAACTGGGGCCGAATGACCTGAGTGTCTTTTGTATGTTTGGAATTACGAGTCAGGAATGCGTCTCAAATATGGGGCGTTTGGCCGTTTGACAGCCCAGATGGGTACATTTACAATCCCGCTCGTGGCGGTGCGCGCTTTCTTGACCGGTAATTCGCCATGATTTGTGTCTAAATCGGGGGCTGATATGGCTGAGCTGCTAGGTCTGGGTTGTTCCCACAGACCCATCATTCTCACTCCACCAGAGGTCTGGCACAAGAGTCGTGAGCGAATATTTGGGAGAAACCCAAATTTTCAAGCTCCGCCCCAACTTATCGAGGCGTTGGGCGATGACAACGGCCTAACCCAAGATCGCCTGGACCAGCAGAAGATCGTGGACGCCTTCCAGGTGATGCGGGATCGACTCCATGAGTGGAACCCCGACGTTTTATTGGTCATTGGCGATGACCAGTCCGAGAACTTCAAACAGGATAACCTGCCTCCATTCTGCCTTTACACCGGCAGTGAAGTGGACGCTTACCCCTTCAAGAATATAGGCGGCAACAACAACAGTTGGGACGCCGCCGCTAACACTAAATTCAGCTTTAAATGTCCCTCAGATTTTTCCAGAGACCTGCGGAATTCCCTGATTCGTGACGGCGTCGACATGTCCTCATCCAGCGCTCTGACCGGCTGGGAATGGGGTCTGGCCCACGCGATCATTAACCCATTGGTCTACCTTGACCCGGAAGGCAAGTTTCCCCTGCTACCGTTGTTCGTGAACTGCTATGGTGAAGAAGCTGGCCCCGACTATCCGCCCCGGCCCACCGCGCGGCGCTGTTACGAAGTTGGCCAGGCGATACGACGGTTCTTGGATACCAGGACTGAACGGGTGGCGGTGGTTGCATCGTCTAGTTGGTCGCACAGCTTTTTGGCCCACAAGTTCGATTGCTCTGCCATTGACCTGGACACCGACCGACGTTACCTGGAGTTGGTGCGAGAGGGCAAGGGCAGCGAACTGGCCAAACTCACTCCAGAAGAACTGCAAAATTCAGGTGACCACGAGATTTTGAATTGGATCATCGCTTTGGGGATTCTGGGCGACGTTCCCGCAGAGATAGTAGACGTGAGGGAGTCACACACCCAATTGGCGTTTAGGGTGGCGGCTCTCTGGGGATAGACCAAGCGCTGATCTAAGAAAGATTGATTAATAGTTGGTGGCTCAAGCAAATTATCCGGGCCACCCAACCACAGGAGGAACGATGCACTACGGTCTTGTAATGGAATGTGATTACCGCTATGGCCACTCGATAGAGGAGGGCTTTGACGAAGCCTTTGCCATCGCGGACTTAGCTGAGAAAGGCGGCCTGGACGGTGTATGGCTGGCGGAACGCCACTTTGCCGCGCCCAAGGATCCACTGGACCCGATGGGTGGTGGAATCCCCTCTGTGGTTTCCACTCCGTTGATTATCTGCTCGGCCATTGCGGCTCGCACGGAGCGTCTTCGGATTGGCGTGGGCGTGAACGTATTGCCACTGATCCATCCAGTGAGAATGGCGGAAGAGATTGCCACGCTGGACCATATCAGCCACGGGCGAGTGGATTTTGGTATCGGACGCAGTGGGTTCATGAGGGCCTACGAGGGATATGACATCCCTTACGCCGAGAGCCGAGAACGATTCCAAGAGAACTTGGAGATCATCCTGGCCGCATGGAGCAACGAGAAGTTCTCCTACGAAGGTAAGTACTACACGCTACACGACGTTTGCGTGATTCCAAAACCCGTTCAGCAGCCGTTCCCTCCGATTCGGATGGCCGCCACCACCAGGGAGACCTTCCCCCAGGTGGGCAAACTGGGTTATCCCATCTTTGTGGGACTGCGAGGTTTGGACCGCCCGGATTTAGTCGCGCTGCTAGAGACCTACCGAGAGGCCTGGCGGGAAGCTGGTCACGCTGGCAACGGCGACGTTTACCTGCGAATTCCTATTTACGTAGGAAAGACCCAAGAAACAGCCTACGCAGAAGCCGAAGAAAGCACCATGCGTTCTTACCGGCGCATGGCTCAGAATTTTGCCCTGTCAGCGTCCAACGCCGGTGCAGTGGCTTCAGAAGACCGGGCCGCGCGTGGAGTCGCCCTCGCCGCTATTACTTATGAGGACCTAATCCGAGATCGCCTGGCCTACGGCAGCCCCGATAGCGTAATCAGCCAACTGAAGGAAATCACTGCAGAATTGGGGCTATCCGGCATCGTAGCCGAGACCAACGTTGGCGGACTAATACCCCGCGAGCAGGTTGCCGCCTCAATCGACCTCTTCTGTAAAGAGGTTGTACCGGGCCTGCGTTAGTTCAACAGCACATCGTCAGAATGACAAAAAGGGCACGGTAATCACCGTGCCCTTTTTGTCGTGAACCAATTGTCAGCGAAGCAGATAAATTTGCCTTAACGGCACATATTGCAAAGATAATTGTTTTTGTAATACGCCTACTAGAGGTGGGCTGGAGGGTTTTTTGTAGGGGCGGGTTCTCAACCCGCCCTGTCTGTCGTTAAATAATTCCGAGCAAAGGAGATAAATTTGTCTCAAACCACCATGCGGGGGGATTATCGCGAACGAGATTAAGAGTGCATTACCCAAGCAGGTCGAGTTACAAACTCGCCCCTATAGGATGGTGTAGCAGACCTTACAGCCGTGGCAGCACGTACTCGTTTATCGCTACGGCCAGCCCGTCTTCTTGAACCGAAGGCGCTACGAAATCAGCAGCGGCCCTGACCTCTGGTGGCGCGTTTCCCATTGCGACGCTAAACCCGCAGATTTCTAGCATCGGCAGGTCGTTGTAGCTGTCGCCGATGGCCACCATGTTGGCGGGGTCCACGCCCAGGGTCTCGCCGACGCGTGAGATGCCGGCTGCTTTGTCCACGCCAGCCAGCGTGAAATCCACAGCCCACAGCCCGTTGTAGGGCAGAATGGCCTTCACCACGTACATGTCTTTGTTGTCGCTGAAATGGGCGGCCAAAATATCGGCGGTGGTCTCATCCATATCCAGCGCTGACACTCGTATCAGGTTCCAGTTCGGAACATCGTCAAAGGTGCTTGCTGTGCCGTTGTCATGTGTGGCGACGAACGCTGCGCCCATCTCCCGGAGCTTGGTCACCACCAACTCAGCGTTGGCCGATCCTAGCGGTGCAGTCCAGACCGAGATTTCACGGACCGGGTCCAGGATATTTGCGCCGCCGTCGCAGAGCTGCGGGGTCGTAAGGCCGAGCTCTTTGGAGTAATTCAGTGCGTCGGCTGGCTCCCGCCCAGTGGCAATGAATACTTTGATTCTTTTTGACAACCCCATCACGGCTTCGCGTACCGCTGGGGTTATCTTTTCGTCAGGGCCGATCAAGGTGCCGTCCAAGTCCAAAGCGGCAGCCAGAATCGGCGAGTTTTCATTGTTCTCAGAGTTAGATGAACTGTTGACCATTAGATCCTTTAGGCGTAGTTATCAGCTTCCATAATTCTACATGACGTGAGTCTCATATTTCAGACGTTTAACCAGGTATATGATCAATCAGGGCAGCAAAAAAGGCCCCCGGAATCTCCGGGGGCCTTTTCATAGTCAGTCGATAAAACTGCCGGGTTAGTTGAAGACCAACTCGGTGTTTTTCCGCTCCGGGTTGCGCATCACGGCCAAACCCTCGGCGGGGTCTTCCTGGGAGTTGCAATACAACTCAATGCCATTGCCTTCCGGGTCCTTGATGTAGATGCTCTTGGTCATTCCGTGGTCGGTTGTCCGAATCTCGGCACTGTCAAAGTGACCCTGTAGCTTGTGCCAGTACTCGGTCAATGTTTCGAAGTCATCCACGAGAATTGCCATGTGGTTTAGGCCAACATCACCGTCTGAGGTGTCGGCGGCGCCCTCTGGGGCTTGGAAGATGGCCAGGTCATGGTGGTTCTCGCCAGCGGTCAAGAAAGTCCCAAAGCCAGGGCGCTCCAGAGCAATCTCGAAACCGATTACATCGGTGTAGAACTTGGTGGCTGCGGTAAGGTCTTTAGCGTTGATAACCAAGTGGCCGATTTTTGCAGGTTTTGGCATATCAGTCCTCCTAACTTTCCCCTAATTACCGGGGCGCTACGAATATGGTTCGATTCCGATAGTGATAATTTTCGTTCCGAATACTATACCGTTTCAGCGGCACAATTCCAAGGGTCCGATTTTAAACCCGGGCTACTGTCAGCCCTCTCGCTCTAAAAAGCGTTGCACTCGGTCCATGGCGTTTGTTTTGTCGTAGCCCTGGTAGAGCAGCATGGTATTTCTCACGGGGTCTCCGCCAAAGAAGCGTTCGTAAAGGATCTGCCGGCCACCAAAGGCGCTGCACGCCACGTCCCATGCCAGGTGAAAGAGGCGCACACGGTCTTTTGCTCCGGCGGTCTCGGTAGCCAGGTAACGTTCTAGTTCCGGGGCAATTTCGGAATGGAAGTCGGACTCCGCCGGTAGGACCATCAGGCTGCTGGAGCCGAGCAGTTGTACGATCTCAGCCATCCGGGGGTACATGCTGTTTGCGAAGACGGTCCTTGCGGCGGTGAGCGGGCCAAATGATGGGCACATCATGCCCCATTCATTCAATTGGGCGTCAGCTTCCGCAGCCCGTACGCAGGCTTTCAACATCTCCAGATTGACAATAATTTCACCGATCCGCTCCTGAACGTGTGGGACCTGGGTTGAGCCTAAGGTCTCACACATGAGCGACGTCAGGCCCAATAAGAACTCGGTCTTGACCACCGTTCGATTGACCACCTGGTGGCCGGTGTGGGAGGTGGACTGGGTCGCGGCGGCAAATTCGTTGGCCATCTCCACGTCACCCAACAGGAAAACGCGTTCCCAGGGCACAAACACGTTGTCGAAGAACACCACAGCGTCCATTTCTTCAAATCGCGATCCCAGTGGATGGTCAAAGCTTGAACGGCCATAGTCGAGGCTCTCGCGGCACATGAACTTCATGCCTGGCGTGGCGCAAGGCAGGGCGAACGAGAACGCCTGCTTTTTGGCCTCATCACCCAGTAGATGGGTTCGTGTTGGGTAGACAGCGATTTCATCCGAGATCGGTCCCAATGTGGCCAAGATGCGGCTGCCATGCACCACTATTCCGGCATCGGTCTCTTTCACCACGGTCAGTGCTACCCGGTCTTCGAGCCGGTCCGAGATGGAGATATTGCGGCTGCGCTGCAGGTTGACCAGGGTGTGAGTCAGAGTTAGGTCATTCTCGCGGATATAGGTGTGGTAGTTCAGAACGTTGTCTCTGAATTCTGGTCGATTCGCGGCGAAATATTCTGCCGAGCCAGCCCACCCTGAGATACCGCAATTGAGAAAATCAGGCGTGCGAGCCATCATGCCGCAGCTTTCCCACGCCCAATTGGTCATCATTTCGCGCCGATCAACCAGGTCTTGAATGGTCTTGGGGATGATGAAAGACAGCCCGACAGAGTCTCCGGATGACGGCGACTTGAAGGTCATTGCGTCTTCGGTGGCAGGGTTGTGCTGCAGATCGTAGAGAACAGCCAGGGAGCGCACTCCGTTCCGGAAGGCGGGGTGGGTGGTAACGTCGTCCACCTTCTCGCCGCCAATCCAGACCTCGGCGGGGTTCGTTGATAGGTGGTCGATATATTGTTGCCCCGTTCTAGCGGGCATGATTCAGCCTCCCAGCAAGATTGGGGCGAGTTTAGCAGCGACCAAATTGGGTGTCAAAATCGCCGTTGCAAAAGCGGTATTAAGATATTCGGCAAAAACCGGTGCATGTGCACCGGCGATTGAGACCCTTTTGGCCGTCCAAACAGTGCCGCATGACCATGTTGGGATGAGGGGACGGAATTTAGAATGCAAGTGTTCGGTAGATTGGCATGCAATCAGGAAGGAAGAAATCAGATGTACAGGCGAATATTGGTTCCTTTATTCCAATTGGCATTTTGCTAATCAATACTTACTAAATAACTAAGCTATGATGGCAATTAAAATATCTAAACAAGAAAGTATCACGAGAAGGACACTAAATAAATCCGCTGATGGCAGTAATTGCCTAAACGCAGTTACTGATTCCATTGCGGTGTGGTATGTTACCGGCGTCTTTCAGGGCTCGTGATACCCAGTTGATATTCCGAAATATTGTTGCGGGCTATAGTTTGGTTGAAGAGGGTTTACTGTAGGAGGAACGTATGAAAGGTAGAATGGTAGTTTGCAAGGAATACGGCAAGCCTTTTGTGATTGAAGAGTATGAAGTTCCGGAGCCTGCTCCAGGCGCAGTCATACTACGCATGACTCAAGCCGGTGTTTGTGGCTCTGACCTCCACACCTGGCGCGGCGACCAGACCCAACAGAACCTGCCCCTGCCTCCCACGGGACGGGCCATGGGCCACGAGGGCACCGGCGTTGTCGAGATCTTGGGCGAGGGCGTGGAGACCGATTCCGCCGGAGCGCCCATCCAGAAGGGAGACCGCGTAATCTATGCTGCCGTTTTCCCCTGCTATCACTGCCGCCAGTGCCTCAAGGGGAACACCAACTGGTGCATGAACCGCAACTACCCCGCCGCCGGAGTGTGGCCGTACTTCACCGCCACCTACTCCGATTACCTGTACTTGCCAAACCGACATCCCTTCTTCAAGGTGCCGGACGAGCTGGACGACAATATCTTGGGGCCGGTGAACTGCGCCATGGGCACGGTAACCACCGGCCTGATTAGGGCTCAGGCCGGAGAAGGCGACTACGTTGTAATCCAAGGCGCCGGTGGTCTGGGCCTCCACGCCACAGCCATGGCCAAAGAGATGGGGGCAGACCGAGTCATCGTCATAGACCGGCTGGACAATCGCCTACAACTCGCCGAGGAATTTGGCGCCGACCATACCATCAATATCGAAGAGTTCAACACGCCTGAGACACGCCTGAGTCGGGTCAGGGAATTGACCGACGGGCGCGGCGCTGATGTGGTGATGGAGCTTGTGGGCCGGGCCGAACTGCTGGCTGAAGGCATCGATATGCTAAGCAACGGCGGCACTTTTGTGGAGATCGGCGATATCGTACGAGGGAAAGAGGTGTCCATCGACCCCTCCAAACTACTCACGGGCAAAAACATCATCGGTTCTCTCATGTACAAGCCGGAATTGCTTCCCAGACTGTTGAACTTCTTGGTGCGCAAACAGGACGTTCTACCCTTCGACAAGATCGTTTCCCACTCGTTCCCGCTTGCCGAGGTCAATGAAGCGTTCGCCCAGGCAGAGTGGGACCAGAGCCAAACCCCAATCACCAGAGCTATGTTGGTTCCCTAGGCTGGTTACTTAAGTATTAACTTCTGGCAAGTGACCCAAGTTTCGGAGAGGAATGGCGATGGTGGCGAAAAAAGACCTGGCGCAGCAAATGCTTGAGCCGCGCCAAGACCTGGTAGAAGCGGCTCGAAAGGCCGCACTGCGAATTGCCGGGCGCGCGCAGGAGACCGACCGAACCCGCCGGGTGCCAGTGGAAAACATCCAGGATTTGCACGAGGCCGGCCTGTTGACCGTCGCGATTCCCAAAGAACAGGGCGGCACTGAGGCTGACTTAGTGACCCAGGTTGCCCTCTACGAACTCATCGGGGGCGCTTGCGCTTCTACCGCCTGGCTCATGGGAAACCATTCTGTCCTGTGCACCAGATCCATGGGCCTGATGGGAGAGGCGTCCCATTGGCTGATTAAAGACGTGGTGGAAAACGGTTCGCTGATCTCCCATGCCGCCATACCCGGCGGTGATACCAACCCAGCGCCCGGCGGATTTATCGCCTCGGGCCGTTGGCCGTTCGTCAGCGGGTCCAGCATCTCCACTTGGATGTTCCTCTGCACCATAATCCCGGGGCCACCGCCCAACTTCAAGGGCTCGGAGCCCCCTGCGGCCTATAACCGGTGGTTGTTGATGCCCACCAGCCAACCTGGATTGACTATTGATGAAACTTGGATGGCCATGGCTGCCCGTGGATCTATGACCCATGACGTAGTGCTAGACCAGGTGTTTGTTCCTGAAGACATGGCCCCGGTGGACAACCGTCCGCTGAGTTATCAGCCGTGGCTGCCCAACGGCCCGGCAGCCCTTAAAGTGCCGACTAAAGCCAGAGTCTGGATGTCGGGCATGATGCTGGGCATCGCCCAAGCTGCTTTGGACGAGACCATAGAGTTTGGCAAGGCGCGCAGCATGACGCTGGGCGGCAAGCCGAGGAGCAGTATGCCCGGCAACCAGTTTGCCGTGGCCGACGCTGCAATGGCCATCGAGTCTGGTCGCGCCCTGCTGGTTCAGGAAGTCCGCAAGATCACGGCCAAGGCCACTGTTGGCGAGGATTTTGTCCCTGATGACGCTGCCAGAATTGAGATGGCCGGGTTGGTCGCCAGAGAAAACTCACAAAAGGCGGTTGACCGACTCTTTGCCGTCCGAGGCGCCCACGGCCTCTACGAAACCGGCAACTTTGAGCGCTACTACCGCGACGCCCGCATGGGCACCCTACACGCCGTAAGCGCCCCAGACCTAGTTCGTGAACAACTGGGGAAGCATCTCTTCGACATACCGCTGGAGGTTCAGCCCCGCTGGTCTTAAGAACTCAATCTCAGGATCCCAAAAATAAAGGGCCCTCCCGGGATGGGGAAGGCCTTTTGCACCAACGGAATAATATGGAAACCCGCCTGTGGCGGTGGCGGCGCCTAGTCGGAGGAGGGGAGTTTTCGGGGTTCTTGAATCTCCATGATTTTTTCGCAGCAGAGGATTTCGCCGTCGCCGCTCTTGGTGCAGAGCACCCCACTGTTGCAGGTCTCACAGACGTATCGTTTGCCTAATTGGTTGGCCATTTAGAGGTCCTCCCCAGGGGTTTGGAAATAATTTCAGGGATATGTCGGGTTTTGCTAGTTACTTGAGTTCCATGGGGGTTTGGCAGCATGCAATGGCGCCGTCTCCACCCTTGGTTACGATGAACTCGGAACCGCATTTGCCGCATACGTAGCGTTTGCCAGTCTGATTAGCCAACTTTTAGCTCCATTTCTTGCACGTTTCTCGAGCGTTTATTCGAAGTTTCTAGAACGCTCCTACGCTCGTACCAATTATAGACAGGCCTTAAAGGGGATTCAACCGAGACAAACAGGTCTGGGACCAGGTTATGAGTCCGTGTCGTCTGATTTTTCGGAGAACCGCACCAAGAATGTAGCCTCGCCCAGTGGAATGCCGTCAAAAAGAATGGCGGCAGAATGGATTCCTGGCTTCTGTACGGGAATTCGGAAAGTCTTAATCCACCGCTGGAATAAGATCCCTTCCTCCCACTCCACCTTCTGGGCTGGAGGCGTGTCCAGCGGGATGCCGGGCGTCTTCAGAGTCACAAACAGGTAGTGGTCTCCGGGATCAACCCCACCGATGCAGAAGGCCAGGTTGAAATCCACGGTGGTCAGCACCGGGTTATCCGGGTCGGCAGAACCGTCTGGTTCTGGCAGTTCAAACAGGTCGACAATGCCTTTCAGCGTTAGGTCTCCGCCATCTTCTTCTGCGGTGTCTCTACAGAAGAGGGCGTATTTTAAAAAGGGGCTGCTGGCTTCACCGGCCAAGTTGGAGCCTCCCTGATCGTTCGTGTTGGATTGGTCGTGGAAAATGGCTGGTTTTTCGGAGTAGACAGCCTATTGAACGGACGAAGAACGGACGACCAATTCTAGCATGGCACCCAGCTACGGAAAACGTCGAGCCGCTGCAGTTTTGCATAGCCCATTGCCAACTGCGGCCAATATTGAGAAACTAGCCGCGTAATATTCAACTCGGGGGTGGCAGTAGTGGCATCCACGCAGGAAACGCAGCTAACCCAGGAAAAATTCGACCAGGGTATGACCACCCAGCAGTACATTGACCAAATTAAGGTCAATAAAGACCCGTTTGTGTCTATCTACGAGTCGGTCCAGGTTCCGGCAGATTCACTAAGCCTGTTCAACGGCCTGAGTGAGCCGCTCAAGTTGGCCGTTTTCACCGCAGATTGGTGCGGCGACGCCATGAGCACCACCCCAGTTATTCTCAAGCTGGCAGACAGCATCCCGAACATCTCGTTGCAGGTATTCAACAGAGACGATGAATTGGAACTGAGCAACAGTCTATTGCCTGAGCACCGCGCGGGCACAGTGCCCATCTTTGTGGTCATGGACCAGGATATGAACCAGAAAGTCCGTTTCATCGAGACCGCGGACACTTTGGTGCCAGCGATTGATGCAATGGATGAGACCATCGACCAAGAGACGGCTGGGATGGACGAAGCCGAGGCTAGGCAGGCCAAGCGAGGCCGCCGGAACGCCTACCGAGTGGAACACGCCAGGGCCTGGGGCGAAGTCATATTGAAAGAATTTGGCGGCTTGGTTGCCGATGCACTGGCCGGTAAACCAGAAGATCTGCCCCTTCAGGGCGGCACCAAATGGCCGCCTGAGGATTAATCACTACCACTGGAAAACTATTCTGCCAGTCTGAAGGTTTAAGTAGAATCGAACGGCCAGGCAACGATTACTGTCACTGGAAAACTAGTCTGAGAGAAGGGTGATGGCTGAAGAGCTAATAGGTATGGAAGACATGGCGGCTATCTTCGACGTGACTGACGCCTTGGGGATTCACCGAGAGTCGGTACGGGTCGAACTTACGAAAGAAGACCCCGGCTCCATTCATAGAGTGGCCGACGGGATGGTGGAGATTACGTTGCCAGTCAACGAGAGCACCGAAATCTTCTGTCGCAAGTTACGTATCGACCTCGAAGCAATGGGTTTTGAGGCTTCAGATAGCGTCTTAGGATATGACGACGATGATGATGACGAGGAAGAAGACCCGCGTCCGTCGCCGCCACAAAGACTCCGCTAGCCTGATTAACTAACCCATGTCTTAGAGTTCAGACCGGGTCTAATACCCAGGTTCGCGCCACTCAAAGGCTAGGTTGGCGTAGCGCACAAAGACCGCACCACCAGGTGCAGCCATTGGCCCGTTGGCGGCCAACAAGGCGATGGTGTGCTGCTCGCCCGGCGTAACTTCTTCTGTCATCAACACCCTCTGGGGCACGTTGAAACCCTGTACCGCGCCGCGGTGGCGGTCGCAAGCCCCGTCAATCCAAAGCTCCCCGTAGTCGTCGATGCACGTTTCAAATTGGACCCGCACGCCCGCAGTGGGATGACCCTCCACCGTCTCTGGGAACGTCACGTTGATGCGGTACCAGACGAACGAGAATCCGTGGGTGATCCACTTGGCCAGGTCTGTGCAGACCTCCCAATTGGAGTCATCGTATTCCACCAGTCGCGCTGGCGACCCTTCAAGTTGGGAGACCATTCCCTCGTTGGGCTCGCCGGGCACCAGACCCTGGGCAAACTTCCATTGGCCCTTCACGGACGCTAGGCCGCTTTCAGTATTGAGATCGATCACTACTCTAGGCATGTCTTCTCCTCCTCACGGTTGTTTTAATGATTATTGTTGATTATTCGATGCCGACGATCTTGATGCTGGCGTGAATCTTGTAGATTCGGTTGATGTTCACCAGCAGCGGGGTAATCTGTTCCACGTATTTGGCATTGGCCAGGCTGCCGCCGTCCACGCCGCGCAGATTCTTTATCTTGTCGGCCAGGCCCATCACCAGCTTCTTGGCGTCGGCATGGTCAGAACAGACCACAACGTCACCCTCCATGATTGCTTCGGGATCTAGGAGTTCCTCGGCGCTGGCGTTCTGAAACGCGGCCACAATTTGGGAGTCTGGCAGCATTTCCTGAGCTTCTTCCGCTGCCGACCCGGCTTCAACTTCAACGGCACTGGCGCCCTTGCCACGCTCAAATTTCATGGGTGCGATTACGCTGACCACGATCTTGCCCTTTAGCGCTGGTCCCAAGTCCTCCAACACCGGCCTTTGGCCCTCATACGGAAAGGCCAGAAATACCACATCTGCAGCGGCCACCGCACCGGCATTGTCGGAGCCATTGATCACAACCCCTGGCACGGTCTGGGCCAATTCTTCCGCGGCGGTTGCGCCCCGGGCAGCGTCCCTAGACCCAATGATGGGTGCTTCTCCGCCCATTGCCAATCGCAGGGCCAGTCCTTTGCCCTCCGGCCCGGTTCCTCCTAGAATCGCTATTGTTGATGCCACTATAAGCCTCTCGTTTTCAGACCAAATTGGATGAACTACCCTAGTGCGGTGTAAAGTGCCTCACCAGCATAGGTGGTTAATGGTGCGGCAATACTATAGCGGTAACAAGAAGTTGATGGAAGGTCTGTCAAATAGGTCAATTAACTGATTGCATACCGGCTAAGATTACCGCGATAACCTTAAGGCTCAATTATCAAGTAATTCTAAAAACGGCGGGGACAGTCGCCTTTTGGAGACATGGAGGAATAAATCGAACCGCTAGGGTAAATGGATGAAAAAGCCACTGATTCTAGCATCGTCACTATTAACGCTAGTATTTTTGATCGCCGCTTGCGGTAGCGATTCAACACCGGCCCCGCAGATTAATCAGGTGTCCTTCACGGCGATGGACTACGGTTTTAGCGGCTCTCAATTCATTCCTTCAGGGATGACAGAGATGGTCATGACCAACACCGGACGTGAACTGCATCATCAACAATTGCTGACCGTGCCAGAAGGTATGGCCACCGAAGACTTGATTGCCGGACTGGTTTCTGGTGAAGCAGGGCCGCCACCTCCGGGCGTTGAAGCAGCGGGAAGTGTGGGGGCAATTGGCCCTGGAGCCACCGGCATTACGGCTCTGAACATGACTGCCGGTGATTATCTCATCGTCTGCTTTATTCCCAATGCCGAGGGCGTACCTCACATGGCGCTGGGATGATAAAGCCAATCACAGTGATTGAATCGCCCGCACCAGTGCCTGCCCTGCCGGAAGCCAAAGTTTCTATTGATATGGTCGATTTCGGATTTGGTCTTTCAGGGGCTATCTCAGCCGGGCCTCAAAATATCAGCGTAACCAATAAAGGAGAGGAGGAACACGAGTATTCTTGATTCGGCTGGCGCCAAACGCCACCGCGATGGACTTCGTGGGTGCCGGTAAATTCAACTTCAATGTCACCCCTGGCAACTATGCGTTCTTATGTTTCGTGGAAGACCCCGACACCGGAGCGCCCCACTTCGCATTGGGCATGCTAGAAGAATTCAGCATTCAGTAGAGCGAAGTTGTCTCTCTGGGCGTTGCACAATAGCGATGAAAAGCCCCCGGTTTTTCCGGGGGCTTCTTTATGCTTAGCACTAAAATTCCAGTCTTGTGTTCCTATCTACGCTCGGCGATAATGGGGCCAATATTTGCCGATGCATAATTACGCGTGGTCCAGCGTAATTACCCCGCGTATCTGAATCGATCCGGTGTTAACGCCGAAGACCAAACAATCCTAATGCGCGAACACAACCTAAACTACGGCGGCTAAGCGACCGGCGCAGCCGGGTTTCCATATGAATGGTAACTTGGCGTTGTTTAGTTGGTTGCAGTTTTGTGTTATCAGACAGCAATGGGCAGACTCCGTAAAATCTTAAAACACTCCGAAAGGGAGGGTTCCAACCAATGGTAGACCTGAGACGTGCGGCCGCGATTGTCGGCGTGCATGAGCACATCACCCGGTACGCACCGGACAAGAGCGAGCTTCAGATTCAGGCCGAGAGCATCCAGAAAGCTCTGGAAGATGCCGGATTGGAGAAGAAAGATGTTGACGGCCTGTTCTGCGCCTCAATGTCGGTTCGCAGCAGTGGCCTGAATCTGGCTGACTACCTGAATCTGTACCCCAAGATGGTAGACAACACCACCGTGGGCGGCGGTTCCTTTGAGTTCCACCTATCCCACGCACTGAACGCCATCCATGCCGGTCGTATCAATTGCGCCGTCATCACCTACGCCACCCAGGCCCGCTCAGGTGGGGTGTCTGTGGGCACCGGTGGCATCAGCCGCCAGGGCCATCCACGGTTGGATCCGTCCCCGGATAGTTTTGAAGAACTCTATGGTCTAACGACCGTTGGTTTGTATGCCATGATCGCCCAGCGCCACATGCACCTGTACGGAACAACTTCCGAGCAGTTGGCTGAGGTTGCTGTGACCATGCGCCGACACGCTTCCCTGAATCCGGAGGCGCTGTTCCGAGACCCAATCACCGTGGCGGATGTTATGCGTTCTCCGGTGGTATCCACTCCCCTGCACCGCAACGACTGCTGTGTCATCACCGATGGCGGAGGCGCAGTAGTGGTGGCCTCTCCGGAATTGGCCCGTAACTGCAAACAGAAGCCTGTTTGGATTATTGGGGCGGGAGAGGCAGTGGCTCACCAGGGCGCCGGCAAGCGTGACCTGATGTACATCGCAGCCAAGCAGAGCCACGTGCCGGCCTTCGAGATGGCCGGCGTCACCCAAAAAGACATCGACATGGCTATGATTTACGACTCATTCACCATCACCGTGATTGAAACCCTGGAGGATTTAGGGTTCTGCGAGAAGGGTGAGGGCGGCCAGTTCGTGCTAAACGGACGCATCGGTCTGGGCGGTGAATTGCCCATCAATACCGACGGTGGCGGCTTGTCCTCCAACCACCCCGGGATGCGCGGCCTGTTCCTATTGCTGGAAGCCACAAGGCAACTACGGGGCCAGTTTGAAGGAACCGAACGTCAGGTACCAGATTGTAAATTAGCTCTGTGCCACGGCACCGGCGGGGCCTTGGGCTCCCGTCATAGCGGCGGCACAGTCATCTTGGCGAGGGACTAGACCATGACAACTTACAACAAACCCCTGCCCACGATTAACGGCGAAACCAAGACCTTCTGGGACATGGCTCGCCGTGGCACACTGCTGATCCAAAAGTGCGATAGCTGCAACGAGTTTCAGTGGTACCCGCGGGGTATCTGCGCCAACTGCTGGTCAAGTGAGATTAAGTGGTTCCCATCTACCGGAAGGGGCACCGTTTGGACCTACACCATTACCAACCAGAACCGAACACTGGGCTTTGATACCGGCCCCTATGTTCTGGCCCTGGTGGAACTTGAAGAGGGAGTACGCATGTTCACCAACATCGTGGAATGCGACCCTAAAGATGTCAGTATCGGCATGGCTGTGGAAGTGACCTTTCAACAGGCCACACCACAAATTTCCGTACCGTTCTTCAAGCCAGCTTCGTAAAGCTAAACAAATACAATCCAAAAAGGGCGTCCCAGTTATTCGGGACGCCCTTTTTTGTTGCTAATACCTTAGCGATTCTTGTGTCCTACGCCCATCATCATGAGGTCGCAAATAATTCCCCGCTATAAACAGCGATGCGAGAGTGTATAAATGGGCGTAGGGGCGGGTTTCCAACCCGCCCAGGTTCGCTGCCACCGTGTTTGGTCTGGAAACCGGCATGACCGCGACAACAGAATTAGTTGGACGCCCCTACATGTGCTGCGAATGAAATTCTGACCGGACCACTAACTCAAATTACTCGGCCGCTTTATTTTCCTGTGCCCGGAGACGTAACTCTTGGCAGACTTCTTCGTCTGCCTCCGCCAGGTCTGGCTTGTCTTCAAAGATGTAGACGATGGCCCGCTGACCGTAATAAGAATCAGCCATGGGATCCAACTCGATGGCGCGGGTCAGGTCGGTGATGGAGTCCTCGTTTTTGCCCACCTCATACCATGAGCAGCCCCGGTGGTAGAAGGCCTCGGCATTCTCCGGCTCCAACTCGATCGCCTTGTTGTAGTCGTCAATTGCCTTGTGGTATACGCCATTACGACTGTATCGGTTGCCTCGGTCCAAGAAGCCTGCGGCGTCGGTCGGTTCCTGTGCATGTCTGCGTTCAAATACCATTTTTATCCGTGCCTGACGGTTGGTTTGACAGCCTCATTACGAGAATTTCTGGAATCCAGGACCATGCGCCGCTCGTTCTGAGTCTGTCGGATGATTGTGTTGATTGAAGCAGCCCCTTACATCACGGAGCGGACGAGACCGCCGTCCACTAGGATGGTTGTGCCTGTGATGTAAGTGGATTTATCTGAGGCTAGGAACGCCACTAGGTTGGCCAATTCCACTGGCTCGCCAACTCGGCCAACCGCGGTATCTTGGGCGCGTAGGCCCAAGGCATCTTCTACACTGATTCCAAGCTCATTGGCCCGAGAAGTAACGTTGGAGAGCATGCGCTCGCTCATGATGGAACCGGGGCAAACGTTGTTCACCAGAATGCCGTCACGACCTACTTCGTCGGCCAGGCTCTTGGAATAGGCAACCACGCCCATGCGAGTGGCACCGGAGAGGGCCAGGTTGGGAATGGGATTGAAGACCGTGCTGGCCAGGATGTTGATGATGCGTCCGCCGCCCCGCGACCTCAGGTGGGGGATGCTTTCCCGGCACATGCGACCAAAGAAGATCAGAGAGCGCTGTACGGCAGTCTCCCACTGTTCCTCGGTAGCATCCATGGAACGGGCCAGAGGCGGTCCACCGGAGTTGTTTACCAGGATGTCTAGACCACCAAACTGAGCCACTGTGGCATCAATCAGGCCGGTGATCGACTCCAGCTTGTCTAGGTCGGCGGCATAGGTCATTACCTCTGCGCCGGTGGACTCGCGAATTTCTTTGGCAGCCTGCTCCAGGTCTGCGCTGGTGCGGCTACAGATCGTTACTTTTGCGCCCTCTTCAGCAAGTACTTGAGCGGAGGCCCGGCCCAGACCCTTGCTGGCGCCGCCGACGATAGCAACTTTGTCTTTCAGTCCCAAGTCCATGTTTAGTCCTCATATCCCCTGAATTGGGGGTTGTTCAATCAATTGAAGTCTACCGACTGTGGGCAGCAACGGAGATTATATCAGGCTGAAGCCCGTATCTGGCCCATGCTATACTCAAAATCCATCGCCCCAAGCGTAACGAGTGGCGAAATTAAGCCTGGAAACCAAATTAAATGGAAGCTAAAACGCAGCTCTGGGACGACGCTTTAGCCGAGGAAATAGAGCAGTTTGCAGTCGAGATCGCCCGCGGTGCGGGAAAGATTCTGGCCGGTCATTTTGGACAGCAGATCAAGGTTGAATTCAAAGACGAACACGAACGCGACCCAGTCACCGCCGCTGACAAAGAAACCCAGGAGTATTTGACTGCCGAGATTGCCAAACGATTCCCAGATCACGGCGTGTTAGGTGAAGAAGGTACTAAAGAAGAGAAGGAGTCTGAGGAGTTGGCGAAAGACATCCTTTGGGTGTTGGACCCGTTGGATGGGACCACCAACTACATGAACGGACTGCCGGTGTTCGCATCGTCCATTGGCGTCTTGTATCGGGGTTGGCCGATTGCCGCTGCTTTGTTCATTCCCTGGCCCACTTCTGATGCAAATTCCAAGCCTAAAACCGAGGGCGGGTTTGTTTTACACTGCCACAAAGGTGGCGGATGTTTTGCCGACGATGAACCAGTTTCAGTCTATGTGTCTGACGAACCAGTACCAAGCAGGCTGATCGGTGTTCCAGGGTATTTTGGCGTTGGGCAGGGTTTTACCGGCAAGCTGGCTGGAAAGGCCGGAGAGGTACGTACAACTGGCAGTATCGCCTACGAACTGGCGATGACAGCTCGGGGTGTGCTGCAATATGCCATGTTTGGCGCTCCCAGGCTCTGGGACATGGTCGGCGGGGCCTTGTCGGTAGTAGAGGCCGGTGGCGTGGTTATGACCCGCTTTCGTGGCGAGAAGCACTGGCACCCCATGGAGTCTCTGATTCCCACGTGGGAATCAAAAACGCCAACCATGAAGGAACTTCGGAACTGGATGGCACCGTTAGTGGTTGGAAATCCAAAAGTAGCGCCAATGATTGCCGACAACGTAAAGCGCCGCTTCAGCCTGAAGTCTCAGTTTAGGAAGATAACCCGGCCGTTACGCCGGAAAAAGAAACCGGCCCCGGAGAAGACTGAGGCTAAATCGTAGGGGCGGGTTGGAAACCCGCCCGGGTTCGCGGGAAACATGTCTGGTCTGGAAGGCCGTCATGACCGCAGCAACGGGATTGGTTTGACTACAAAAAGAGGCGGGTTATAAACCCGCCCCTACGTGATTTGACCTATTCAAAGTGAGTGTCTTAAACGAAAAGAAGAGGCGTTCCGATTAGCCGGGACGCCTCTTCTTTTTTGAGCTTTTTTAGTGCCTGTTTAGGCCTCGTCCGGCTCCCAGCCCCAGGGGCGAGGGCCCCAACCGGCTTCGAAGATCTCGCCCTTCTTGATGGCCATGATTGGGATAACGGCCTTATCGCTCTTTTTGCCGACGCCCAGGATGTCGTAGACCATCCAGTTGCCATCTTTGACCTCTAGCACTGACAGGTCAGCCTGTTTGCCAACGGCTAGTGTGCCAAGTCGGTCTGCCACGCCCACTGCCTTGGCCGGGTTCTCCGTGGACATGGTCACCACTTGGTCAAAGGTGAAGCCCATGGCCAGGAAGCGGGTCATCATCTCCGTCATGCTATGGACGGTTATCTGGCGGCCCGGCACTGTCAGGTCGGTGCTGATGCAGTGGGGCAGCACGCCCTGGTCCAGGACTTTGTCGGCGACATCAAACGTGAAGTTCATGCGTCCGTGGGCAGTATCCAGCCATACTCCACGTTCGTGGGCTTCTTTAGCCTCGGGAACCAGCTTGCCGTCATTGTCCAGCACTCCGCCGGGGTTGCCGGTGAAGTAGTGAGTGACAATGTCTCCCTTGTCCAAGATGGGGAGCAGTTCACGGATCACATTGGGGTCGTAGCGCTTGAGGGTGTCTCCAATGTGCACCATTAGGGGCACGCCAGCCTCAACCGCCGCCCGTTTGGCCATCTTAGGCATCTCCATACCCATGATCTCCAGAGCAGGGGACACCATCCGCGCTTTAACGCCGGTAATCACGCCTTTGGAGTTGGTGATAGTCTCAATCGTCTTGTCCAAATCGATGCTTTGCGGACTGAAGATGTCTGGGTTAGTGGCCAGACCGGTCCGGCAGATGTGCAGAAAAACTATAATCTCAGTGGCGGTGTTGGGGATAATGTGTTCCGGGAAACCCTGGAAGGTGTCACAGCCAGAACTTCCCGCATCGACCATAGTGGTTACGCCGGCGCGGACGCCGCCAATGTCCGGGTCAACTCCGTTGTCGGTAACACCGGAGTAGACGTGGGTGTGAATGTCGATTATGCCAGGGGTTACAACCTTGCCTTTGACTTCAATAACCCTTTTGGCCTCTTCAGCGGGGATGTCTACGGCAATCTTGGCGATTTTGCCGTTCTCGATGGCAACGTCGCTGATGGCGTGTAGGTTCTGGGAAGGGTCAACGACTGTGCCGCCTTTTACGATTAGGTCATACATCGGTGAATAGTCCTCCAAATTACTTTTTCTTGCCGAGGATCTTCAGCTACCCGACCATTTGGGCCTACGTGTGCGCTCGATTGGAAATCACATAACGCAGATGCCTGGCAAAGCCAGACGGCAAATTATACCGTGAAATGCGTTCGTTAATCGCGTTTGTAAGAAAAAGGCACTGGGCCGGTGGAGTAGTGGGCTAAAAACTAGACAGTTTTGCTGAACAGGTCGCCCACGGATAGACCCTTGTGAATTCGGTAGATGGCCTCTCCCAAGAGGGGAGCGACCGACAAGACGGTGAATTTACCGTTACGTTTCTCGGCTGACAAGGGAATCGTGTCGACGACGACGACCTCTTTGAACTGGCTCTTGCCCATCCTTTCGGCGGCGTCTCTGGAGAGCACCGGGTGGGTGACGCAACAGAATACTTCTCTAACCCCCTGCTCGGACAGCGCTTTGGCGGCGTTGATAATGGTGCCGCCAGTATCGATCTCATCGTCAAAGGTAAGGGCAATCTTGCCTTGTACATCGCCGATGACGTTCATGGTCTCGTTCTTGTCGTCGTTGCCGGTGCGGCGTTTTTCGATGATGGCCAGGGGCGCGCCCAGACGTTCCGCCATGTCGCGGGCCTTTTTGCTGATACCGATATCAACGGCGACGACTACCAGGTCCTGCAGCTCTTTGGCTTCAAAGTACTCGCCCATGATGGGCAGTGTGGTCAGTTCGTCAACGGGGATGTTGAAGAAACCCTGGATCTGGCCGGCGTGGAGGTCCACGGTTAGGAGGCGGTCGGCTCCGGCGGCGGTTAGCAGGTCGGCCACCAAGCGGGCGGTGATAGGAACTCGTGGCTGGTCTTTCTTGTCGGTGCGTCCGTAACCGTAATAGGGGACCACGGCGGTGATACGCCCAGCCGACGCCCGTTTGCAGGCGTCGATCATAATCAACAGTTCCATGAGATTGTCGTTGACCGGGAAGCATGTGGGCTGAACTATGAAGACGTCACGCTGACGGATGTTTTCGTGAATCCGGGCGAATGAGTTGTCATTGGCAAACTTGAAAACCTCAGCTTTCCCCAGGGGAATCTTGAGGTAATCGCAGACGGATTGGGCCAGGGCCGGATGGCCATTCCCAGTGAAGACCTTTAGTTCGTCAAGGATCGGATTCATTAACGGCCCTCGTAGTTTGGTTTACGCTTTTCTCGGATCGCCAGCGTACCCTCTTCATGGTCACGGGAGGTTAGCGTGATTGTCTCTGCAGCGGCGGCCATCTTCAAGGCCGTGTCAAGGTCAAACTCCAGACCTTTATAGAGCATCAGCTTGGAAAGGCGCATGGCCACGGGCGGGCCGGCTGCTATCTTGCGTGCCATTTCCATTGTAGTCGATTCAAGGTCGTCAACTTCCACCAAGCGGTTCAAGAAGCCGAGGCGGTAGGCCTCATCAGCCTCTAAGAAGTCTCCGGTGAACAGCAGTTCTGCGGCCTTGCCCATGCTGCCCAAAGTTCTTGGGTAGAGCCAGGTGCCGCCGAAGCCGGGAAAGAGGCCCACGCGGATGTAGGCCACCATGAATCGGGCCTTGGTTGTGGCAATACGGATGTCGCAGGCGCAGGCCAGGTCGAACCCTGCGCCAACAGCGGTCCCGTCAATCATGGCAATGACCGGCTTTTCCATCCGTTGCACCGCCAGGATCATCTTGTGGGGCCCCCTGAATCCCCGACGGATGTCGTCGCTGTTCTCAGAGGTCAAAACACCGGGGTCGCTGCCACCCTTCAGGGTGTTCAGATCAGCGCCAGCGCAGAATGAGCCTCCGGCGCCAGTGAGGATCAAGACTCGCATGTTATCGTCGTCGGCCACATCTTCCAGGGCACGGCCCATTTCTTCGGTGGCTGCATCGGTCAGGGCGTTTCGGCGGTCAGGGCGATTGATAGTCAATCGCGCAATATGTTCCACCGGGTCTTTTTCAAGCAGGACGTATTTGTAATCAGACATGGTTATACCGAGTTTTGGGGTTGGAGCAAGGCAGATTATAGCATAGTGATTGCCTCATAAAAGGCGTAATTCCACGAATTTCACCCGAGCTTGAATACGTATAAAAAAACAACCGCATACGCTATGATTAACGGTGTCTGAATGTTGTTCCTAACGGCTTTGGTCGGGACACTGATTAAAGTCCCACGGGCAGCTTACCGGGACTATAAGCGCTTATTATCTGGTGTGGTATTTACCACCTGCCAGGTCAACATAGGAGGCAAAGCCTTGCAGGTCTTTCTCAGCTCACCAAGGGGATTTTGTGCCGGTGTGGTCCGGGCCATTGACGTCGTAGATATTTGCTTGAGGAAGTATGGGCCGCCGGTTTACGTTAAGCATCAGATCGTCCATAACCCTCACGTGGTCAGTGACCTTGAGCGGCGCGGCGCAATCACGGTGGAAGACATCGAAGAAGTGCCCGAAGGCTCTCTGGTGATATTCTCCGCCCACGGCTCCCCTCCCGATGATTTCGTTAAAGCTAAATCGTTGAACCTGACCGTCATTGACGCCGTTTGTCCTTTGGTCACCAAAGTGCACAACGAGGCCAAGAAATACCACCGAGAGGGCAAAAAAGTCTTGTTGGTGGGACACAAAGGCCACCAGGAAGTTCGCGGCACGATGGGACAGGTGGAGATGACTCTGGTCGATGATACGGCAGAAGCAGAATTCACCGATTGGGATTCTGAAGAAGAAGTGGCAGTGCTCACCCAGACCACTCTTTCCGTTGGTGATACCGCCCAAGCCATTAACGCCATCAAGGACAAATTCCCCAATGCTGTGGTCCGAAACGACATCTGTTATGCCACCACCAACCGGCAGGACGCCGTCTATAAGATGGCCGGACTAGTCGACATTGTTTTGGTGATCGGAGCGCAAAATAGCTCCAACTGCAACCGACTCAGAGAAGTGGGCGAATCGCTGGGCGTTCCGGCTTATTTAATCAACGGACCTGAAGAGATCAGCGAGGAATGGCTCGTTGGCAAAAACAACGTTGGTATCACCTCTGGCGCTTCCACACCAGAGGTGCTGGTTGAGAGCGTGATTGATAGCTTGTCACCAGAAAAAGTGACTATGATAACGGGCGTTGAGGAAGACATCATGTTCAATCTGCCCAAGCAGCTTTGTTAACAATGCATGCCGTTTAGCCCGTTGATCTAATGCCCGAGGACGAATACTCACAGGACGAAGCCGAAGCTGTACGGCCATCTATTTTGCGGCGAGTCCTATCGCTGCCGGCCATTGTCTCGATGGGTCTGGCAGCCCTCTTTCTGGTTTTCATGATCACCCGGTTCGATGTTGACCTGAGCGCGATGTGGGATCGGGTCACAGGCGCCAATCCTTGGTACCTGGCTTTGGCCTTTGTTATCCACTACACCACATTTTTGTTCCGCGGCATCCGCTGGCGTCTGTTATTGCAGAACACCGCCGCTCCAGACGCTCATGTCCCTGGAGTGATCTACTGCAGCCAGCTTGTGTTACTTAGTTGGTTCGCCAATTCCGTGGGATTGCTCCGGCTGGGAGATGCCTACCGGGCCTACCTCTACCGAGATGAACAGAACGGTTCATTCTCTCGCACTATTGGCACAATCTTGGCAGAGCGGTCTCTGGACATGGTATTGGTGGCTCTACTGCTGCTGGCGGCCGTGCCATTCTTGTTGGACGGTGGCGATAGCGTGACCTGGGTTGTCGTGGGTCTGGCGGTGTCGTTGGTCGTTATCTTGGCCGTCATGCTGGTAGCCATGACCTGGGCCAAGGGGGGGGTACTCAGACGCATGCCACCCTGGATGGCCCTCCGCTACGAGCGGTTTCATGAGGGGACTATGGGCAGCTTCCAGCGGTTGCCAACAGCTACATTTTGGGGGCTGCTGGGCTGGACGGCCGAGATCGCCAGGATGTTTCTGGTTGTGCAAGCGCTGGGGTATGACATCAGCTTTGCCTTGGTGGTGTTCCTGACCCTGGCCAATTCCTTGTTGACACTGGTGCCGACTCCCGGTGGTGTTGGCGCTGTGGAGTCAGGCGTGGGCGGAATGGTGGTGCGGCTTTCCACCTTGAGCGCCAGCGCCGCGGCAGCCTTGGTGCTGATCGACCGGGCCATAACCTACATCAGCGTGATTGTATTGGGAGCGATATTGTTCGTAGTTCGTCAAGCGGTACGCACTCCGAGACCTGTTAACTCAGATCAAACCGAGAATCTCTAATCTAGGGGAAACGCTGGTTCAACTGATGCTATACACCGCCAGTTACTATCATCCGGATCATTGGCAGGGCAAAGCCTTCCGAATCTCTAGGGCCCACCCTCGCGGGCAAACGACTAAATGGGACGTCCAGCCGTTCTTCTATCCCTCGCGCCGGACGTTGGACCAATACCGTGACGGCAAACTGGATTTTGCCGGATTCTCAGCGGATTACCGGATAGAGCTTCAGACCAACTACGACTGGGAAGGGGATTTTCAGGACTGGCTGGCTCTACTCAAGCCGGAGGAAGACATTACGCTGCTGTGCTTTGAGCCGGAGGGAGAACCCTGCCACCGTAGGGTCGCGGCGGCCTGGCTGTTAGAGACGATGCCAGAGTTGGGGCCAGGCCAGATTCGTTAGATCAAATAACCAGCTCTGGGCGAGATAAGCCCGCTGCTACCACTCAGACCGGGCAGGTCGTGACATAAGCTCGGCCATGGCTTTTTGCGGAGATAGTCCGTCGAACAGAACCCTGGATGCCATCTCGGCAATGGGCATCTCAACGTCTAGTTCCTTCGCCAGTACCAGTGCTGCCTGGGTTGCGTTCACCCCTTCTGCCACGTTGTCCATGGAATCCTTTATCTCGCCCCAGGAACGCCCCTTGGCGAGCTGCTCCCCCACGTACCGGTTGCGGCTGAGGCGGCTGGAGCAGGTTGCAACCACGTCGCCCAGACCAGCCAATCCGGCAAAGGTCAGAGGGTCGGCTCCGGCGGCGATGCCCAGTCGGGTCATCTCGGCTAGGCCGCGAGTTATGAATGCTGCTTTGGCGTTTTCGCCGGCGTCCATGCCATCGCCGATGCCAGCACCTAGGGCAACGATGTTTTTCAGGGCGCCGGATAGCTCAACACCCAACACATCAGAGCTGGTGTAGACCCGGAAATTCGTGGACATCAGCATGCTCTGAGCTTTCTGGGCCGCCTCTGAGTTTGCGCTGGCAATTACGGTGGAGGCTGGTTTTCCTGAGACTATCTCTTTGGCTAAGTTCGGCCCAGAGAGGACGCAAATCTCCGCCTTGAGACTGGCCGGCAGTTCATCTTCCAGCACTTGGCTCATTCGCCGTGCTGTGGGTAACTCCAGCCCCTTGGTGGCGCTCAGAATAATGGCTCCCAACTTAAGATAAGGTTTTATTTGACGGACGTTCTCCCTGAGTCGGTCTGACGGCACCGCCAGCACCACCAAATCGCTCTGCGCCAAGGCCGAATCAGGCTGGCTGGTTACTGAAAAGCAGTCAGGAAATTGGGCGTCGGGCAGGAATCTGGTATTGCGGCGTTCGGTGGAGAGAGTCTGGGCTTCGGTTTCGGTCCGGGCCAGCATGGTGACGGGGACGTTGTTCTGGGCCAATAAAATGCCCAGGGTCGTCCCCCAAGTGGTTGTTCCAATGATGGCCGCTTGTTCACTCAACTTAACAAAACCGTATTCACAGGTTGGAGCCAGGTTAGTGACCTGACAGAACCAGTTTATTGAGAAAAAATGGAGGAGTCCAGGCTGGTGGAGGCAGAGAGTAAGAGGATTGGTCCGTGAAAAGAGGGGAAATTAGGGCGCAGACCGGGAGTTAATCAGCTTTGGTGGCAGCTTGTCCCAGGCGGCGTTCGCTGCCGTCACGGATGCGTTGGATGTTGTCCCGGTGCTGCCAAACGATCATTGTGGCTGCGATGAATCCGTAAACCATGTAGGTATTGGACTGCACGTCTGCCAGTGCCAAGCCCAGTATGGCAATCGCGCCAATAATCACGCCAATCACTGAGCCCAGGGAGATATACCGGCTTAAACCAGTGATGGCTATGAATGCGACGGTGGCGATGACTGCCGCTATCGGTACCATGATGGCCAGACCGCCCAACGCCGTTAGGATGCCTCGCCCTCCCTTGAACTGCAGGAATACAGGCCAGTTGTGGCCGACCAGCACGATTAACGCAGCGGCCACCTCAGAAGCGTTGGTGCCAATGACGGCCCGGGCAATGAGCACGGCTATAACGCCCTTTGCGATGTCCAGTGTCAACACGATGGCCGCTGATTTAACCCCGCCAGTGCGTAGAACGTTGGACATGCCGGTGCGTCCACTGCCATATTCGCGAACGTCCACGCCCATCTTCAATTGCAAGAGCAGGTAGCCCCAGGAGATGGAACCCAGCAGATAAGCCAGGGGCAAGACCACGCTGTATTGAGCTGACTCGGGCTGGTCTTCCATGGTAAACAGAACGACAATCACGCCCGCAATGATGAACGGTATGGCTACCGCCTGGATGATGATTGATGTGGAAGGTCTGTTCATTGGATTATGGAATCTAGGGCGTCCGTAATCATAGCACGTGAAAATTACCGGCCAATCTCGTCAACCAATAATAGCTAACGAGCTCGGAACAACAATTTAAGGTGGGTGCGGTCAAACCCAAAGGTATCTCGAATCTTATTTTCGAGATAGCGCTGGTAGGTGAAGTGTATCAGTTGTGGGTTATTAACCGTGAAAAGAAAGGTCGGCGGATTGATCCCAACCTGCTGTATACGGTTGATCTGGACCCGCTGACCTCGGTGCTTCCTGACAACCGGCGGCATATGGTCGGCCATGGCGTCGGCCAGCATGAACTGTAGGTCTCGAGACCGTATGAGCCGCATCCGCTCAGTCCAAAGTTCCTGGGCAGTGTCCATTAGGGTCTTGATGCCCTCGCCATGCAATGCAGAAGTGAAGACGATGGGAACGTAAGGCATAAAATGGAGCCTTTCGCGTATCGTTCTGGCGGCCTGGTGGCGGGCACCCATGCCTTCATCGGCGAATAGATCCCACTTGTTGATGACCACGACCAGGCCCTTACATATCTCCCAGGCAAGACCGGCAATGTGTGCGTCTTGCCCGGTGGCCAGTTCTGAAGCATCAGTCACCAGAATCGTGATATCGCTGCGGTTCACCGCGCCTACAGCCCGGATGACGCTGTATTTCTCGATGCCTTTGGATACCTGGCCGGGTCGGCGAATACCGGCAGTGTCAATCACCACTACATCGCGGCCGTTATACGTGATTGCCGTGTCCAGGGCGTCTCTGGTTGTGCCGGCCACGTCACTGACTATGGACCGTTCTTCCCCTAGGATCGCGTTCAACAGGCTCGATTTACCCACGTTGGTGCGACCGACAATGGCCAGGTTCATCGCACCTTGTTCGTAGACCGGCGTGTTTTCGTCCAGCGGAGTGAGGTCTTCTTCAGCCCCGTCTGGGTCGGCTTCAATGTGTTCAGTGACCCGGTCCATTAGCCGTTGGATCCCATAGTTGTGGAATGCGCTGATGGGTTCTGGATCGCCCATACCTAGCTCATAGAACTCGGGAGCGCCATACTCTCTGAGGTCGTTGTCCACTTTATTTACAGCAAGCACCACTGGCTTCTTGGTGAAACGCAGCAGTTCAGCGGCGGTCCTGTCGGAATGGGTCAGACCATCTACAACATCGGTCATGAAAATTATGACATCGGCATCCTGAATCGCCATCTCGGCCTGCTCTTGGACCAATTGTCTGATGATCCCTTCTGGGTCAGACTCCAGACCGCCAGTGTCCAGCAGTATGAAATGAAAATCATCCCACCAGGCGTCGGCCATTAAGCGGTCGCGGGTGGTGCCTGCGACATCGCTGACGATGGCCTGTCTGCGGCCGATTATTCGGTTGAAGAGCGAGGACTTGCCGACGTTGGGCCGGCCGATTATTGCGACTATGGGAATTGCCAAATCAACACCATTTTGCGTGCAGGGTTCTGACGCTAAGTAATTTTCGTATAATACTTCCGGTCTTATCTCTTATTTTGAAAAAGAGCTCAGATTCCGGAGAGTAAGAATTCCATGATTGTTTTCTGTGCGTGAAGACGGTTGTGTGCCTGGGGAAAGGCCACTGATTGTGGGTGCTCCAGCATCCCCGGTGAGACTTCTTCACCGTAATGGGCCGGCATGTCGTGCATGAACAATGCGCCGACGTTGGCCCGCCGCATCAGTTCCGGATTTACAGTGTAACCGGCAAAGGCTGTCTGCCTGGCTTTAGCTTCAGCTTCTTGCCCCATGCTGGCCCAGACATCGGTATACACCACGTCGGCGCCGACCACTGCTTCCTGTGGACTGGTCATGGTTCTCACTTGAACCGATGACCCATTAGCCCGAGAACGGGCTTTTTCTAACAAAGCCTCATCAAGATTATAACCTTGTGGCGAGGCACTGGTGAAATTCATGCCTACAGCCGGTGCGGCTAAACAGAGACTCCTCGCCACGTTATTGCCGTCTCCTACGAAAGTCAGGCTCAATCCTTCTAGTGCATCTTTGTGTTCATAGATCGTGAGCAGGTCGGCCATTGCCTGACAGGGGTGCTCAACGTCTGATAGTGCGTTTATAACCGGCACACTGGCGTGTTCGGCCAACTCTGAGATCAGATTATGATTGGAAATGCGAGCTACTATGCAGTCTACGTAGCCAGACAGCACGTTGGCGACATCGGAGACCGGCTCACGGCGGCCCAGGCCCACTTCCTGCTCGCCAAGAAAGACTGAATACCCGCCCAACTCTTGGATACCCACTTGGAAGCTTACCCGGGTGCGTAGCGACGGTTTGTCGAACAAGATGGCGACGGATTTTCCGGCCAACGGAATATTTTCGCCCTTGGACAGCAGTTTGCTCTCCCTGGCCCGCTTGAGCAGAGCCATGGTCTCGTCGGGTGTAATGTCGGTTACGGAGAGGAAATCCCGTTTGGTCGGCATGTAAGGTCACGTTAGTTGCGGAAGTTTATTAGGTCGGCTTTTCAGTTAATCTCTGAAATTCGCCTTTAACATTATAGGCGTTGCGGGAATTGGTTAAAACCGCCAGCCAAAACATGCGCCTAAAACAAAGAGAAATTTGGCTGTGGATTGCGCCTGACGGACTATCTGCTATCATGTGTGAGCATACGTCCGAAGTCTTTATTGACTACGGGCGTTATGAGACTGGAATAAATTCTCCAACGGAATTAATGGAGGGCATATAGCATGGCTAGCCCCAGTATTAGCCCCGGCCTGAAGGGCCAAAAACAAACGATGGTTTGCGACCATAACGTAGCGGGCCACGTGGGTAAATTCAGCACCCCCTCCATGATTCAGCTCATGGAACAAGCGGCATCTGCGGCCACCAACGACCATCTGCAAGACGGAGAAGTTTCCGTGGGTATCGAAGTGAACATTCGTCACCTTGCTGGGGCCGACATTGGCGCAACCATTATTGCCCACGCCGAGCTGATTGAAATCGACCGCAACCGACTGACCTTTAAAGTAGAAGCTTTTGACGCCGACACCAAGATTGGTGACGGCACCCACAAACGGGCGATAATCACTCCCAAGGGCTAAAACTTGGGCTGTTTTGGACACCGAGACGCCGGGGCACCGGGCCCCACACAAATTTGGTCTGGAGCAAGAAAACATGGCGAATATGGAGCATGTTCTACTCGTTAAGCGAGGCCGCGACCACGTAGCCCGCTGGCGAACAGCTAACCCCGATGAAAATTTGGACTTGAATGCAGCCTACATGAGCTATGTAAGAGCGCCTCAAGTGGATATCAGCGGCGCAGATGTCAGAGACTCAGACCTGATGGGTGCAGTATTGCAGCGGGCCAACCTTTCTGGCTGTTTTATGAACCCCTGTCACCTATACCACGCAAACCTTCGGGAAACCAACATGACCCGGACCCGCCTTAACGGCGCCAACCTGCGCGGCGCTGACCTGCGTGGTGCAGACCTCACCGGGGCCGACTTAGACAGGGCGGTTTTGTCTGAAGCCAACCTGACCGGGGCGATTCTGGTCAATGCGAACCTTTCTCGAGCCAACCTGTCCGGTGCCAACCTGACCGACGCCGACCTGACCGGAGCCAGTCTTTCTGGCGCATCGGTGGTCCGGGCGAACTTGACCAACACCAAATGCCACAATACTGACTTCTTCCAGACCCAGTTCTGGAGCGTGGATCTCACAGGCACCGACATGACCGGCAGCCTGTTTGGTTATTCCATCTTCCAAGACTGCGACATGAGCAACATCATTGGCCTAGATCAGGTCCGCCACGACTGCCCAAGCACCGTGGGCCTAGACTCTGTGTTCCAATCCCACGGCAAGATTCCAGAGTCATTCTTGTTGGGGGCTGGACTGCCAGCTGCAGCCTTGCAATTCTTGAATCCGGCCAGCTCCGATTCAACCAGCTTGCGAGAAGTTTACATCGCCTGTATCGACCAGGATCAGGAGATTGCCAAGACTCTACGCGACGACCTGCGAGCCAAAGGCGTTCGCTGCTGGGTATTCTCCCAGTTGGTGCGTGGCAGCGCGCTGGTTGACCGGCATAGCGCCTCAGACCAAGAAGAGATTGAACGCTGGATCAGGGATTATGACAAGATGATAATCTTGGGTTCTGCGGCCTCGCTGGAAGCGGAGACATTGCTGAACGACATCACGGCCGCCAAGCAAACGCAACTGACCACTGAAGGTTGGTCGCTGTTCTTGGGAGCTACCGATGACACGCTAGTTGACCCCAAGGCCCGATTCGCCCGTAACCTGGCGGCCGAGCATGTGGTGTTTGACCTACGCGGTCAACAGAACGACAAAGAGACCTACGAAAAAGAGGTGTCACGCCTGGCAGAAGCCCTCAAGCAGGATCAGCCAGCCAGCGACGGCATCCCAAAGTCTGATATTAGCGCGGGTCAACTCTAAACAAACAAGGCAATTCTTTTAGCGAACGTTACAAAGAGTCGTCCCGATTAACCGGGACGACTCTTTTGCTATTGGGGAGGTCAGTTGTCGCGGCCGCCGGTATCGTAATCGGCGCAGGCCCTGATCTTCCCGAATCGCCTGGGTCGGGTAAAGAATGGATTGCCGTCGATCTGCCTCTGAGACCGGGCCATTCCGGCGGACCACTGGTGGACCACCAAGGCCAGTAGATTGGTATGAGCACTATGATGGCTGGATTGGAAGTGGGTCTGGCCGTTCCGTCCCATGTGATTGAGGAAATTCTGGCAGGAGTTAAGGCTGGCTCACCGGCGGATTCCGGTTCTGGCGCGGAATTTGCGTAAACAGTTGGATTTAAAATTAGCTTCAGCTGAATAGATTAGGAGAGCAATAAGAAAGAGACCTTCCCGAAGAATCGGGAAGGTCTCTTTTGTTACCTACTGTTAGGTGGAAGGGGATGACTAAATGTAGTCTTCCATTTCCATCATGCCGAGGTTGTCGCGGCTCTGGCCTAGACCAATTTCCAGGTCAGCCTTGAATGCTTGCAGCATCTCGTCAGAGACGCCGCCGGCTTCGGTAGCTTTGGTTTTCAATGTCTCGAAAGCCCAGTTTTCCGTGTCGCCGTTAGGCATGGAGTTGAAGAACTCGCGCTCGAATACTGGCAATTCGCCAGGACCGAAGTAGCCCTTGCCTTCAATCTCGTAACCCTCTAGGTCATGGGTACCCTTACCTAGAATCTGACCTGTCTCAGCATAGTGCTGCATGACCGTGGACATGCCGTACTTCTGGATGGGGCAGACCTTCATGCAGATACCGCAGCCCAGGTAGCGGGCCATGACAGGGCGGCAGCGCTTGAAGTAGAGCTTGTGCTTCTCGATGCCTCTCCACCAAACCTTGTCACGCATCAGAGCGCGGCCAGGGCAGCGGTTTACGCAAACCTGACAAACCTGACAGAAGGCGTGGATGCCATAGTCAACGGGTGAGTCGTGGGTTACGTTGGCGTCGGTTGTGATAATCATGATGCGGCAGCGTGATCCCACGTGAGGGGTCAATAGGTAGCCGCAAGCGCCCAAGGAACCGAGACCGGCTGCTACAAACATGGGGATGTAGGGGCCAGTGTTGTCATTCGGGCTGTGAACCTGGGCGCGATAGCCCAGACCCTGGATGAACTTGGCGACCTCCAGACCGGCGGCACCCTCTGTGCGGTAGGTGCTGGAGTGAACAATCTCAGCGTCTACGCTGGGGATTGTCTGTGTGGGCTCGAAGTCCTGCTCGTATGCCAAGCAGATGGCGTGGGGGAAAAGAACCCAGTCCTTCTTCGATTGGTAGGTATACTTGTGGTCATAGGCAGTGATGCCTACTTCGATATAACCGAGTTCGCGGCACTTGGCCTTGATGGCTTCGGTGACATCCTCACCGGATGCTGTGCCAGTTGGCTCTTGGTCGCCGGTCAAGCGGGCGGCCATGATCAACGGACGGTTTAGGTTGTCATGCTCTTTGCGAATCTCGCGCATCTCGATGTGAGTGTCGCGAATCTCATTCGCCCAGTCACGAGATGCCCTCTCGGTGATGTTCATGGTCTCTAGGGGATATTCGCGGGCGTACCAGTCTGCTTCGCGTTTGTTCAACGGAATGCCTGGTACCGTTTCCAGTTCCTCAGGAACTGGGATGGTGACGTCAGCGTCACCTGGGTACATTCCAGGTCTAACGACCTTATGGCCAATCTTTAACATGCCGGTCCCTCCCAAAATAGTATATCGCTGGGCTCGGGTTTTAACCTTAACCCGTACATTAGCGGTGACCTATTTATTTGTCAACCCTATTTCTTGGCCCTAATTGTATTCGTAAATGCAATACACTCCGACATAATACGTGATAATTACGTGCATCGTAAATTTTAGAACGAATTAGCCAACCATTCGAAGAGCAATTCGGCGAAATTCGTTAACTCGGCGCTTATCCGCCCATCCGACGAGCGATCATGGCTTTCGCGAACGGACTGGCCCCGGATCGGATTGCTACATCAACCAGTGCAGGTCGACCCGATGCGAGGGCTCTTCCTACTGCTGGGCCAACATCGGCCGCTTTGTCCACATGCTCTGAATAAGCCCCAATTGCCTCCACTACTTTGTCGTAGCGAATATGCCTTAGGTCAGTTGCAACTGCCCGGTCGTAGTAGGCTTTTTGGAAGGTATTGTCGATACCCCAAGTGTGGTCGTTACCCAACACAGTGGTGATATTGATGTTGTGTCGGATACACGTGTCGTATTCCATCGAATAGAACCCAAAGGCGCCGTCTCCGGAGAATGCCAGTACTTTGCTGTTGGGGTAGGCCAGTTTGGCGGCCATGGCGTAGGGGATGGCTCCACCGAGATGGCTCAACGGCCCCAGGCGCTGATGGTGGCCAGGCATGCGTGCCTTCAGGAATGACCGGCCCCACTGTACGTAGTCTCCTCCGTCCATGACGACCACGGAATCTTTGTCCAAGTGCTCTTCCAGGCCGGTATACACATCTATCGGGTGCATCGGTTCTTGACCATCCGAGTGGCTGCGGAGTTCTGCGTCCCAGGCGGCGGCGTCACTCTTTAGAGTATCAATCCATCCGGAAATGTCTTCTTTGACAGCACTGCTGGCTTTGCAGGCTGCGGTAATCTGCTCTACAACCGCGCCCAGGTCAGCGTGTATGCCCACGGCCACGCCCCGGTTGCGGCCAATTTCTGCTTCTGATGGGTCGGCCTGGATGAGCTTGGCTGAATCGGAGAATACCGCGCCGTAACGATAGCGGTGGTCCAAGCGTCGGCCGAGCAGCAGAACGACGTCGGCTTCTCGGAATCGTCTGGCGGTGGGGTTCAACCCACCGTCGGCGTAGCCAAAGCAAAGGGGATGCTCATCGTCTAGCAGTCCTCGTGCCTGTTCCACTGTAAATACCGGGATGCCGGTGGACTCGGCTAATTCTTGAAGCTGGGCGGACTCCACGGAATAACGGGCCGGGTTGCCGGCAATAATCACCGGCTTTTTGGCACCCTTTAATAGAGAGGCTGCCTGTTCAATCAAAACAGGGTCGCCCTGAGACCGTCCCATGGTCCGGTACTCCTGGGGCATATATCGGGGCAGGTCTTCCTCTGATAGTTCCGCTTCTTGTAGGTCGATGGGCAGCGTCAGGTGGACGGGGCCGGGTCGACCGGACATTGCCGTGCGAAAAGCCGTGGCCACCATCTCAGGGATGCGGGTTTTGTCGTGAATCATCCAAGAGCCCTTGGTGACTGGCTTGGTCATGCCAATCTGATCTATCTCTTGGAACGCAGTCATGCCGTGTTCGGGCATCGGCGCTGCGCCTGCAATGAATATGACCGGAGTCTCAGATGTATAGATGGCCGGGAGGGCGGAAATTGCGTTGGAGAAGCCGGGCCCGCCAGTGAAGATGCCAACCGCAGGTTTGCCGGTTATCCGTGCGTATCCGTCGGCCATATGCAGGGCCGCACCCTCATGCCGAGCGTCGATAAACTGGATGCCCTCGTCTTCTGCTGCGTCCACCAAGGGCAGGATTGTGTCGCCAACAATGGTGAACACCTTCTCGATGCCCTCCATCTTAAGACATCGGACGAAGAGATGGGCTCCGGTCAGCTTAGGCATGGTCCCTCCTGGGCTCGTTGGTTTTGAGTTTATTGTCTTTAGCGTGGACCCCGGTGCGCGGTTAACCTGATAACGGGTTCACTCAACAATGGCTAACAAAGCTTACTTTGGGAGTCTCCATCAGGCAAGGGCCGTTGCCATATAATTAGGCAGCAAAAGAATTGTTGCCCGGTTATAACGCCAAATTCACAATCGGACTAAATCAGTGCCGACCTTATATATAGTAGGAACGCCCATCGGCAACCTGGAAGACTTGACGCCTCGTGCTGCCCGGATCTTGTCGGAAGTAGCCCTGGTGGCCGCCGAAGACACTCGCGTAACACGTCGTTTGCTGAGTCATCTGGGAATTAGGCCCAAGACCACCAGCTTTCACCAGCACAACTGGCGCGAGAAGTTGGACAGCGTGCTGGCCGAGCTTGCTGAAGGCGATGTTGCACTGGTGACTGACGCTGGGATGCCGGGCATTAGCGACCCGGGCAGCGAGTTGGTGGTGGCGGCGTCAAATGCCGGTTTCAAAGTTGAAGTTGTACCTGGCCCATCGGCGGTCACGGCGGCGTTGGCGTTGTCCGGGTTTGCCGGTGACGCGTTTTCGTTCCTGGGATTCTTGCCCAGGCGCAAAAAAGACCGGCAACTCAGCCTGCTCGGTTCGTTGGCATCGGCGGTCCCGCTGGTGATCTTTGAGGCCCCGCACCGCTTGCGTGCCACTCTAGCAGACATGGACGCCGTGTTCGGTGATCGCGCTTTGGCAGTGTGCCGTGAGCTGACCAAACTTCATGAAGAGGTTTTTAGGGGAACGGCAGCGGAGGCGTTGGAACACTTTGATTCGCCCCGTGGCGAAGTGGTGATTGTTATTCAAGGCAAACTACCCGAGACTGACGCGGATGGATTGGCTAACGCTGAAGACCAAATTTCTATAGAAGAAGAACTGCGCCGCCAGTTGTCCGACCTCAAACAAGACGGTGTCCGGGCCAAAGACGCTGTAGCGATGGTGGCAGAGGCCATGGGCCTAGCCAAGAACCGGGTCTACCAAGTCTGGGTAGAGCTGGGTCGCGAGCCTGGCTAGATACAGCTTTACGGAAGAACGCCGAATATCAAATCAGCCTTGTGGTATCCTCGGTTGAGTTTGGCCAAACCCCACTGACTAACTTGGGAGACTAGCTATTTCTTCGCAGCCTCCACGCACAAATCGCGTTTCGTTCCGTCCGCAAAATGTTTTCTATGGTTGGTGGCTGGTCGGAATCAGCGGGTTTGTGATGGTCCTATCCACAGTCCCGTTGTTCCATGCCATGAGCCTCTGGGCCGTTGCATTGCAGCGCGACTTTGGCTGGAACCGGACGCAGTTGGGCTTTGCTTTGACCTTCACTCGTATCGAGGGTGGTTTCATGGGTCCCCTTGAGGGATATCTGGTCGACAAAGTGGGCACCCGCCGTATGGTGCTCATAGGCATGATGATCCTGGGCGGGGCGTTCATCTTCTTCGGCCAGGTGCAAAACCTCTGGATGTTCTATCTGGCCTACATCCTAATGGCTTTGGGCCAGGGATTGGGTAGCTGGATTCCGATAATGACCATGATCAACAGGTGGTTCCACCGCCGCAGGGCGATGGCGCTGGGTTGGTCTAACATGAGCAGCCGGGCTGGAGCTTTGGTGTTGGTTCCTCTCATCGGCTGGTCCATCGACCCCGATTTTGATCGTCTGGGTTGGCGTATGACCGCCACAATCTTGGGAATCGTCATGATTGTGACGGCGGTGCCGATATCCATGTTGATTCGGAACCAGCCCGAAGATTACGGGCTATTGCCCGATGGCGATAAGCCGGCCCCGCAGGATGCTACGGCAACGGCAACAGGCGTCGGGCCGGCAAAACCGACAGCAACAGAGGAAGACTTTACCGTGTCTGAAGCGCTGCACACACCAGCGTTCTGGCTCATAGCGTTTGGTCATGGGTTTACGTCAATGGTGATCCTAGCGATCATGGCCCATCTGGGGCTGCTCATGGTTGATAAGGGTTACGAACTGCAGGACGCTGCCTTTGTGGTGACTGTGTACACGGCAGTCGCGATGGGATTCCAGTTGGTGGGTGGATATCTGGGCAGCAAAATACCGGTCAGGTTTGCATTGGCTATCTTTACCGTTCTACAGGCGCTGGGCGTGGTGGTACTGGTCTTTGCGGACGCGAAATCGACTTTCTACCTGTTTGCCATCTTATTTGGAGCCGGGTTTGGTGGACGAAACCCGCTGACGGTGGCCATCAGGGGCGATTATTTTGGATCGGCTTCTTTTGGCAAGATATTGGGCTTATCCACCGTGCCGATGAACATCCTGCTCTTAATCGCCGCACCACTGGTTGGCTGGATGCGTGACGTCCAAGGCGATTACACACAGGCCTTTATGGTGATGGCGGGGACCAATATGATTGGCGCACTGTGTTTCATACTCGCCAAACGGCCAATAAAAAAACCGGCGTCCGTTCCCATTGAAGGAGACTAGCCCCTGCCCGGGGCTTAGTTTGGACGGGCGGGCAGTCGCAACTATGCCGCCTGAATCTCGATGGTTTCAATGGTGACCTTGTCGGCCGGCTGGCCGGCTCCGTCCGCAGCCACCTTTGAGATCGCGTCTGCTATATCTTGGCCGCTGGTCACCGTTCCGAAGATCGTGTGCAACCCTTTCAAATGGGGAGTTGGAGCGACCGTAATGAAGAACTGGCTGCCGTTGGTGCCGGGTCCCGCATTGGCCATGGCTAAGATGCCCTTATTGTCGAAACCCAAGTTCGGGTCGAATTCATCCTGAAAATTGTAACCCGGCCCACCTCTTCCGGTGCCGGTAGGGTCTCCTCCCTGAATCATGAAATTTTGTAAAACTCGATGGAAGACCACACCGTCGTAATACTTTTCATTGGATAAAAACACGAAGTTATTAACCGTTACCGGCGCTTTGGACGCGAAGAGCTCTACGTTGATATCGCCGTGGTTGGTCTTGATCGTTGCCGTGTAGGCCTTGGAGTCATCAAGAGTCATTGCCGGCGGCGCTGAATAAGTCTGTGCCATCTGTTTCCTCCGGTAGCTTCAGTTAAATTTTAAGTTAAATTGACGAGTTGGATTGTAGCATTGCTTCTATGCCAGGAGACAGCGACAATCATTTTTTCAGTCCAACCGAGCCAAATTTCGGGAATGAACGACGATGTGAGATATAATTAAAGAGCAGGTCTGGACAGGGAAAATATACGAGTTCACGGCGAATGTCAGAAGCCAACAGAGAGTGTCCTGCATCCAATTGCCTAGAAAACAGTCTTGATTTTGGTTGTCCGGAAAGAATTGCGCAAAGATTGGATAAATACGGCCAAAAAGGAGGGCGACGTTGGAAATACTTGAGCAGATGGGAGCCGAGGGCCACGAACAGTTGGTGGTGGTTTCTGACGCTGGGTCGGGTTTAAAAGCCATAATCGCCATCCATGACACCACCCTAGGTCCGGCCTGCGGTGGCACCAGAATTTGGCCATACAAGTCTGAACGAGAGGCGATGTGGGACGCCCTGAGACTGTCTCGGGCGATGACCTATAAATCGGCGGCGGCGGATCTGCCCCTGGGCGGCGGAAAAGGCGTGATTATCGCCGATTCCCATACTCAGAAAACCGAGGCCCTTGTGCGTGCCTACGGGAGGTTTGTGGATACACTGGGTGGCCGTTACCTGACGACCACCGATGTTGGCAGTACCGGTCGAGACATGGAATACATCAAGCAGGAAACAGATTATGTGGTTGGCCTGCCCGTTACTGCCGGAGGTAGTGGCGACACTTCAATCATGACCGGGTTGGGCATTTATATGGGCATGAAAGCTTGCGCCAAAGAAACCTGGGGCAATGATTCTCTGCAGGGTAAAGTCGTGGCGATGCAGGGTTTTGGCAAGGTTGCGATGCACACAGCGCATCATTTGATGAAGGAGAACGTTACATTGGTTGTGACCGACGTATTTGATGGGGCGCTGGATCGGGCTAGAGATTTGGGTTTGAAAGTAGTAAAGCCGGATGATATCTACGGTATAGACTGCGATATCTTCGCCCCCTGCGCCCTGGGCGGGGTCATCAACCCGGAAACTATTCCCCAATTGAAGTGCAAAGTAATCGCCGGAGGCGCCAACAACCAGCTATTGTCTGAAAGTGACGGAGAAGCGTTGCACCGAATGGGAATCATGTACGGCCCGGACTACATTCTGAACAGTGGCGGAATCATCAACGTTGAGTCCGAGATTAGCGGTATATACAACGCCGACCGTGCCCGAGAGAAGACAGAGCGGGTCTATGAGATCATGGAACGCGTTATCAGCATATCCAAGACCGAAGAGATTCCCAGTGCCAAGGCAGCAGACCGGCTGGCTGAAGAACGTCTAAAGTCGGTACGCAGCATACGCCCGGTCTATCGAGGAAATTAGCAAATATAAGCCAGAACAAAAGGGCGTCCCGACTAGTCGGGACGCCCTTTTGTTCACTGCATTACATTCTTTGCTGAATTTAATAAGCTGAGGAGTCAGCCTCAAACCCTTCAGCGCGGTGTTCGCCGGTGCAGAAAGGTTTATTTGTGGAGTGACCACAACGGCAGAAAGAGACTATTTTACCCTCCGGAACCGTGTAGTTTTTACCATCTTTGTCGGTGATCGTGATTGGGCCTACAAAGCGAAGGGAACCGTTCTCTCGAACCTCGATATTGACGCCTGCCATCGTCCAGCCTCCAAGATGAATTGAATAAAAAAGAGACAGGCTGCCTATTAGATGGGCTCGCC
>Ga0209501_10000588_pt1 | contig 44180 bp, 42 predicted proteins | sample ArcticOcean_MG_C_4_FD_187434 | JGI IMG/M metagenome (GOLD analysis project Ga0209501, IMG submission 187434) | Marine microbial communities from western Arctic Ocean - ArcticOcean_MG_CB4_134 (SPAdes) (version 2) | ecosystem: Environmental > Aquatic > Marine > Oceanic | place: Arctic Ocean...
CAGGCGATAAGGCGTTCGTATCTGGCGCCGACATTTCTGAGTTCGAGGAAGTGCGGAGTACGCCTGAACAGATCGCTACGTACGAAGAGGCGACCGGGGCATCTCACCGTGCTCTGGGGTCGCTCGAGATTCCGTTGATCGCCATGATCCGTGGGTTCTGCATCGGCGGTGGAATGGCGATTGCTTTGTCGGCCGATATTCGTGTTACAGCCGACGATGGGCAGTTTGGCGTCCCGGCTGCGAAGCTCGGGTTGGGCTACGGCTACGGTGGCATCAAAGAGTTAATGAACATCGTAGGACCGTCGTTCGCCAAGGAGATTTTCTTCACAGGCGAGCGGTTTAGTGCTGCTGATGCCGTGACGATGGGTCTGGTGAACAGGGTAGTACCTGTGGCCGAGTTGGAAGCGAGCGTTTCGGCGCTGGCGCAAACGATTGCAGGCAACGCTCCGATGACGGTTAAAGCCGCCAAAGCTGCGATCAATGAAGGCACGAAGAACCCCGACGATCGTGATCTGGCCAATGTCGCTGCAATGGTCGAAGCCTGCTTTAACAGCGAAGACTACAAAGAAGGACGCCGGGCGTTCATGGAAAAGCGAAAGCCGCAGTTCCAGGGTCAGTAGGGGTAGGGGAGATCTCACGCCATGCTTCCTCATTACGCTTCCTAATTTCCCGAGCGAAGCGCAGCGTAGTTGAGGGATCTCGGTGGATTCGATTGTCAATGCTGGAACGACCGAGTGTCGGCGTCAGTCTGGAGCCATTTCCCGCGAGATCCCTCGACTACGCTTTGCTCCGCTCGGGAAATAGCGTGCGGTCTGACGGTCATCGGTAGAATGCTAGTGAGAGCCAAAACCACCACGATTTCAACATGAAGTTTCTTGGACGGTTCACGGGCTGAAACATGATCCTGAATGGTGAACAAACACCAATTGGTCGTATTCGCTGCGACCACTTTCAGGAGCGAATCAAGATTTCAGCTGATCAAAAAGGCAAACTGACTCTGGTTGGGATAGGTCCCGGCGATGCGAAGCACATCACGCCAGCGGCCAAAGACGCGTTAGCAGGCGCCGACGTGATTATCGGGTACGGCCAGTATCTGCGACAGGTGAAAGATCTTGTCGACGAAAAGCGTGTTCAGGAATTCCCGATGGGCAAGGAACAGGAAAGAGCGCTAGAGGCGTTTCGTCTTGCACTTGAGGGCATGAGTGTTGCCGTGGTTACTGGCGGTGACGCCGGAATTTACGATATGGCTGCGCCGGTATTCGAACTTGTAGCTGTGATGGATGAAGCCGATCGTACGTTGGTTGCCCTTGAGATAGTTCCGGGGATTACGGCGGCGAACATGGCTGCGTCGCTGATTGGATCGCCGTTGGCCCAAGACTATGCAGTGATTAGCTTGAGTGATCGCTTCGTGCCGTGGGAGCAGATAGAGCGTCGGTTGGACGCCGTAGCGAGTGCCGACATGGTACTAGCGCTGTACGAGCCTTCGAGCCGACATCGTCCGGAGCAACTCGGCAGGGCGCAGGAAGTATTGCTTCGCCACCGAGAAGCCGGAACACCGGTTGCAGTGGCGCGTGAAGCAAGCCGTGCCGACGAGACGATCAACGTAACCACGCTTGGACAGATGACAGAGTTCGCTCACGACAAGCGCACCGTGATCATCGTTGGGAATTCAACATCAAAACAGGTTGGCGACTGGATGATCACGCCAAGGGCTTACCCGCTGTAGCCAACTGTTAGTTGAGTTCGGCGATCAGGGCTTCGCAGGATTCGATCGATAGTTCACAGAGCATCACAACGTTTCCAACGATTGCGAATGCATCGAACCTTAGTGGCGGGCGCTTGCTGTATCCCACCGCGCCCTTTCCAACAGCGATTTCGGCTGGCTCTAAGCCCTGATCGAGTGCCGCTTGGTGCGATTCGTAGAACCTGAGTTCGTAGTCTTTCTGACTGTAAAACCCGTACCAGGCGTCGTTCGCACCTGGCAGCGTTTCCAGATCGAACTGGGTTACATTTTTATAGCCAACAGCTTTGAAATCATCGATCGTGTAGATCCCGCCGTTGTCGACGATTATCGAAGCTGAATCTTCAACCGGTTCTTCAGAAACGGAGTTGTTGCTTGAGTCCACAGCGGTTTCGGTGCTCGCAGCTTGCGACCCGCATGCAACCAACAACGACATCGCAAAAGCAACAACGCAAAGCGATATGTACCGTCGGTTCCCCAATTACTTGCCTTTCCTAACTCATCGACCGCAACGTCACGATCATCAGGCGATGATGCCGCCTTCAACGGGGAGCGCTACACCGGTGATGAATGACGCTGAGTCGCTGCAAAGCCAGATGACCGCTTTAGCAATGTCGTCCGACTGTCCAATGCGCCCAAGCGGGTATTGTTCGATGAGGGCGTTTAGGCGCTCATCATCGTCATCTTCGGGTAGCCCAAACATGGGAGTTTCTGTGTGCCCTGGAGAGACTGCGTTGACGCGAATTCCGTACTGGCCGTAGCCCCTCGCGGCAGCCTTGGTCATTCCGATAACTCCCCACTTCGATACCTTGTTTCCTTCTTCGTCGGTACCAATCTGTGTCCACGGAGAATGCAGCAAGGCAATATCGCCAGTGAGGTCGATAGTCTTCGTTTTGATCGCACCGGTCGGCTTGATCGTGAGAAGGTCAGCAAGTGCACTTGAATTCCTAATGATCGCCGAATATCAGCGGCTGGTATCGACATTCGGCCTAGGACCGCGACCTATCAGTGTCGGCAGGGGAACGGGGTTGTAGTCTTCCGTTTCCAACAGCCAATCAACCAGTAGGCCTCGCATGTTCGAAATCACACCAACATTTTTAGCTTCGTGTGCAACGTTGGTGAGTTCCCATGGATCGTTCTTGAGATCGTAAAGTTCATCTTCGGAGTACGCTGTAGATTCTCCTGATTTGCTAGCACTGGATGATGAAAGATCGGTGACGTACTTCCAATCCCGAGTGCGCACCATTTTGCGTCGACCTTCTGCTTCTCTGATCCAGAGCGAGCCCATGATGGCTTCCGAACCCTTGGTGATGGGAAGGTTATGAAGCATTTCCATCGTGAATGCCGGGCCGCCGGTTCCGTATTCCGAGAACGCAGCTGTGCGGGATGGCGCAGTGGTGACAGTTGGCAGTGGTTTGCCCTGTATTCGGCGTAGCGAATCAGAGGTGACGATGTCGGAGTCAATATCCGCCATGAGCCGTGGACCGGCTGGTGGGAAGTCTTGCCCGGGCTCCTGCGGACGAGAATCTAAGAAATCGGCAACTCCGCTCAGCTGCAAGATCGTCGGGAGGAGATCGATCGTGCTAACTGGGGAGTCATCAACCTCGCCCTGTGGAACATTTCCACCGGGCCATGAAACGATATAAGGGACTCGAACTAGGCTGTCGTAATAGACTCCGCCCTTGCCGAACATGTTGTGTTCGCCAGCGAAATCGCCGTGGTCGGCTGTGAATACGATGATTGTGTTGTCTCGAATGCCAAGGTCATCGAGCTTGGCGAGAATCCTGCCGATGCCGTCGTCGACAAAGCGGGTCATTGCGAGATACGTGCTGACGATATTGCGTTTGTCGCCTTCAGATTTACCGTCGAGACTGAGCATTTCGTAGAGCACGCGGTTGCGTTCGGGAACGTTGGGAAGATCGAACTCGCCTTCGCGGGTGGGCGGAAGCGTGATTAGTTCTGCTGGCACCATTTCTGCATATTTACGTGGAACTTCGTTGGGCGAGTGAGGATCGGGAAACGACACCTGAATGGCGAACGGCTTCGCCTGCTCGCCAGTGCCACCTTTGCCATCGAAACAATCGCCATCAACTGCTCGTTCAAGAAACGATTCGACCTGGGTTGGTATCGCGCTTGATGAGTAGCCAGCGAGATCGTGGTCTGAAACCACCCAATTTCCGCCGCCGCTACCGCCCGTTATGGCGTTGCGAGACGTGTGGGATTCGGCGATTACGCTTTCGGGAACTACCCAGTCCATGCCCTTTGTCGAGCGTTCTTCACCAAGATAGTCGCCAGTGGACAGACCTCCGTGAGAAAGCTCAAGGCGCACGTCGAGGGTGTCGATATCGGATTGCTGGATAAAGCAGTGGTTTTTGCCAAAAAGCCCTGTCGTGTAGCCGACTTCTTTCCAGATTCGAAACGCGTGGAGTTCGCCCGGCGGCATGAGCGTTTCGTTGCGTCGAGCACCCGTCGAGTGGGCGTACCTCGAAGTCATCATCGATACCCGGGCCGGGACACACAGTGCGTGCGGCGTGATGCCGTGTTCAAAACGCACGCCTTCGCTGGCGAGTCGTTCAAGAGAAGGTGTTTCGATACCGATATCGGAGTACATGCGAAGAGCCGACCATTTCATTTGGTCAGCGATGATAAATATCACGTTCGGGTGTTTTGTATCGCTCATCTTTTTCCACGCTTTCTTGATTGAACTAAAATTGCCGAACCTATGAATGGCTCGGGGAGTAACTTTCGTGCAGACTTGATCGAGACGGCAGAGTTACAGAATTCATTAGTTAATTACTGGGAGAAGAAATCCTATGCGGGCAGGATTCGGACAATTTCAAACACCAACGCCTGAATACCTGTTGTACGCGCAACAGTTCGGCGTAAAGGATATTCTTCTTAACACGCCGGACTTGCCTGCTGTTAACGGAAAGTGGCAACTTCACGACCTCGTGAACATGCGACGCTAGGTTGAAAGCTACGGGATGAAGTTATCGGCCCTCGAGAACGTACCGAGGGAGTTCTACGATCAGGTCATGCTGGGCGGCCCGAAGCGTGACGAGCAGATCGCAAACATGATCGTTACCGTGCAGAACATTGCACGAGCCGGTATCCCGATCTTCGGCTACGACTGGCTGCCTTCGAAAGTATGGCGCACCCCGCCCAAAGCAATTCGCGGCGGAGCCACGGCAACCGCGTTCAACTACGAAATTGCTAACCAGATGCCGCTTACTCACGGACGTGAATACACCGAAGAAGAGATGTGGGCGAACCTCGAATACTGGATCAAGGCGATTGCTCCGGTAGCTGAAGAAGAAGGCATCAAGCTCGGTATTCACCCTTGTGATCCTCCAGTGAAACAGCTCGGCGGTATTCCGATGTTGTTCAATTCGTACGATAACTACCGCCGATACCTCGATATTTACCCTTCCGACAACATTGGAATCGAGTTCTGCCAGGGAACCATCTCTGAAATGTTCGATTCCGAGGGCGACGCTCTCTACGAATTCATCGCTGAAATGGTGGAGAGGAAGAAAGTTCTTTACGTTCACTTCCGCAACGTGTCGGCTCCGAACCCGGAAGACTTCCATGAGGAGTTCATCAACACGGGTCACGTCGATATGTATCGAGCGATGAAGGTATATTTCGACAACGGCTACGCCAGCTTCTTCATCGACGATCACGTTCCGCACACTCATCAGGACACCCAGTGGGGTCACCGGGGCAGGGCGTTCGCCAACGGCTATATCCAGGCAATGATCGAAGCCGTTACCAAGCAAGGTGGCTAGGCCACTTTTTCTCCGAAGCCTGCCTTTGGGTGGGACATCTTGAGCTATGTGGCCTGAGGGTAGTCGACATGATGGAAGGGTGTGTGTCGGCTGTCTTTCGCCTCGCTCTACGGTGCAGCCGTAGTCGAGCGTCTGCGATGGGGCATAAGCGAGGGTTGGTCGAAGCAACACCAAAGCAGTGAAGACTGAACAAATATTGATCGAACAAATTACGGACCGCTCACGCCATTTGGGTTGGTTCTGACTTAGATTTATATCCTGATGAATTAGACCGAACAAGGAATCACGACAATTAGCAAGCTATTTACTCCCATCGAAATTCGAGGGGAAACTATCCCGAATCGGGTGTTCTATTCACCGATGTGCGAGTACTCCAGTGAGGATGACGGGCTGGCCACACCCTGGCACATGGTGCATCTTGGCGCCAGGGCTGTTGGAGGCGCCGGGATTGTGATGGCTGAGGCTACCGCGGTTACTCCTGTGGGACGACTGACGCCTAGCTGCCCCGGTATTTGGTCTGGCGCCCATGTCGATGCATGGCGACCCATCACCAAATTTATTGCAGAACGTGGTTCTACTTCAGCTATCCAGATCGCCCACGGTGGTCGCAAAGCTTCTCACACAGAGCCATGGAATACACCGAAAAGGCATCTGGGACCGGAAGAAAAAGGCTGGCAGATAGTTGGCCCGAGTGCGATTCCATTCGACGAATCTTTCGGCATGCCACATGAATTGACGAAGCCGGAAATCGCAGAGATTACCCAGCAATTCGTCGATGGCGCGCTGTATTCGTTGGAAGCCGGATTCAAGATCGTCGAGCTTCACTTTGCTCACGGCTATCTCGCAAGTTCGTTCATGTCACCTCTCTCTAATCAGCGAACAGACGAGTACGGAGGATCGCTTGAAAACCGCTGCCGATTCGCATTGGAAACTATTCGAGCAATTCGCAAAGCTATTCCTGAGTCTGCTCCGTTGTTCGTTCGAATTTCTTCTTCAGAGTTCGTTGAAGGCGGATGGGATATCGATGATTCAGTTCAGCTTTCCAAGTGGATGAAAGACGCCGGGGTGGATCTAGTCGATGCCTCTGCCGGCGGCAACAACGCTAATCAGGTGCTGAAACTCAAACCCGGGTACCAGGTGCCATTTGCCGATGCGATTCGGAATCAGGCCGGGATAATGACCGGAGCTGTTGGACTGATCACCGAGGCCCAACAGGCAGAAAACATTCTCGAAGCAGGACAGGCCGACGCCGTGTTTATTGGCCGAGAAATGATGAGAAATCCGTACTGGGCACTGTACGCTCAGGCGCAACTCGACGGCAAATCAGAAGCCTGGCCGAAGCAGTACCGACCGGCGTCATACGACTTCGGCTACGCAGGACCGGGCGGGTAGATCTCGCCCGGCGCTTATCGGCGGTCGGTGTTGGAAAATCTTGCAGCAACATCGCGTTTAACATGCGAGACGCGGCAAGGGAAAATTCCAACATATACCCAACTGAAGTTTGTAAGTGGGAATGTAGGAGTTTTGAATGGTCAGGATCAGATTGGCGATTCCGAAGCAGGTTGCAAGTGCAGCGCTTGTGATACTCGCCGTGATCGTATTGGCGATGACGGGGTGTGGCGGTGATGAATCGGCTGCCGAAGGTTTTGTGCAGGTTAGGACCGCTCCTGACATCTACACGATCGAAGATTTGACTTCCTTCGGTTTAAAAACGTCAGCGCACTACGACGTCGAATATTTGCCTGATGGGCTTGATGCATGGCAAGGGTTTTGGGGTTTGGATCCATTCGACCGCCACGATTATGAGATCCGTTTTTACGCATCCCATGATCTTGCTGTTTCGAGTGGCAAGCCGATCGCAATAGAGTCCACCGGGGCAAACTTCGAGGCTGCACGTGATACTGCGGGGTATCGGGTCTTCAAAGAAAAGTAGACTTGGGCGGAGGGTATGAAAGACAGATGGCAGGCCAATCCTCTGGGGACTATTGGACCGACTTATCAGGAGTGGGCGATACTCGGGAATATGGTGATTCTCTGCGATGGCCGTGATTCAGAGACATCCTTGATGCGATGTGCCGAATTTATCGATAATTTCTTGCCAACTAAAGAAAGTTAGTAACTGAGGCCTGCATAATCATTCCGGACCGAACGTACAAAGTAGTTAAAAAAAGCCCCTGACGAGAATTCGTGAGGGGCTTTTTGCATACATATCAGGTGGTGCTGAGGGGCGGACCAATCATTAGGTAAGTGTCAGGATACTGAACCTATTTACCCAGAGAATTAACCAGATCAGAACAATTCTGTTGTGCATCTGCTAGATCCAAACCTGTACATAAAATCATAGTGTTTCCATACACTAAGTAATCCAGATATTTCGCTCTGATGGTGTTGGATTCACTTCCGCTCATACCTCTACCGCTTCTCACCCTTCTATCTTGAACTCCTTCTGCCCAAGACGAGGTTGATTTGCTCAGTATGGCATCATCACCAATTACTTCATCAACGTACTTCACTCCGTTTTCCAGAGCTAATTGTTGAGAAGGATAAATTCTTATTTCATAATCCAGAATGACAGATCTATTGAGATCATTTGTCCAGAAGCCAAACCAGACTCCTTGCGAACCTTCTAGTTCAGAAACGTCATATTCTTTGCTGGCTTTGTATCCGACATTTGTGAAATCTTCAATGGAATAGATTCCGCTCTCATTACTGATTTTTTCTAAAGGAGCGTTCTCCGAACTCGAAGAATTTTCTTCTCCGCAAGCTCCCAGAACCACCAGGAGAATCAGAAAACTTACTACGATTCTTTTCATATCTATATTTTTCTCACTGTTCACTTCGCAGAGATTCGGCTACTTCATAGATACGCTACGGGAGCCAAAATACCACCGACGTGTCCATGCACAATGCGATCATGTGGAATGAGTCTGAGATAGATTGCAATATTCAATTGCACTCTTTACTCAGTGATACGGGCTTTCAGTAGGGCACCCGAGTCGAATTAGCAAAAGTGGTGCCGAGGGGCGGACTCGAACCGCCGACACATGGATTTTCAGTCCATTGCTCTACCAACTGAGCTACCTCGGCTTGGCTACCACAGCGCCGGTGCTACCTGAATGGTAGTGACACGGCACGGCAATCAATCGTATCCGCAGGCTTGTGGGTAGGCAATAGAACTAACGACGAGCCTGAGCCAGTTCGTGACATTCGATTCGTCAATGTTGGCGGATCAGCGAATTCGATACAGCGATTCCGGTGCGCGCTGCTATAATTTCGCCTGCTTATTGCACGTTCGTTAAACGACTAGAACTGCCACGATGCCAGTAAGATTGTGCGCAGTTTCTGATTTGTTGTTCTTCTAGAGGATATTAATGGCGACTCTGATCATCGCATCACTCTCGGATCGTTCGGGAAAGACGGCTATCGCAGCCGCACTGGCAAGCCGGCTTGGTTCAAAGGAATCACCGGTAGCGATTGGCAAAGCCCACGCTGGCGACACCTCGGCCGATGCCAGCGTGTTTTCCAGCCTGTTGCCCGGTAGCCTGCCGGTGAGCGGCGCAATTGGCGATATCGCTTCGAAAATCTCTGGCGCTGCCGATGGCTCCAAGATCGTCATCGTTGAAGGATCATCCAACGCACAGACAAACTTGGAACTGGCGAACGCTACAGACGGTCTGGTTCTTTTGATCGCTCGATATGGCGAAGGCATTACTGCCGCTGCGAAAGAGTATGGATCACGCTTAGCCGGGGTGATTATCAATGCTCTCCCGAAGTACCGAGCTGAAGACGCCGACGGAACGGTCGCTGCCGATCTCGAATCAGCGGGCGTAAAGCTGTTTGGCTCAATTCCCGACGATAGGCGAATGCTGGCCCCAAAGCTGGGGCAAGTAGCCGAGTTTTTGGGTGGCGAGTTCCTCAGTGGCGACGATCAGTCGGATCGCTTACTCGATAATTTCCTCATCGGCGGTCTAGTCCTCGACTGGGGCCCGTTCTACTTCGCCAGCCGTAAGAATACCGGTGTCATCGTTCGTGGCGACCGACCAGACGTGCAACTCGCAGCAATTCAGACCGACACGACCCGTGCGCTGATATTGACCAAAGGCATTCGTCCTGTTGAGTACGTGGTTTACGAAGCGTCGCAGCGTGAAATTCCATTGGTGGTAGTGCCAGGCAACACGCACGATGTGGCCGAACAGCTTGAAGGCTTGCAGCCCAAGGTTGGATTCGACCACCCAGACAAGCTGGCACGAATGATCGAGCTTGTTACCGAGCACGTTAACGTTTCAGCACTCGAAGATCAGCTGGCCCAACCGGCAACCCGGTAGTTTCAATTCAGGTTCTGGCATGAGCATTCTCGACATATTCGCCCCACGTAAGGGTTACCGGCAGAGCCGGTTCGGATTCCATTTCGTGGGGAGGGCAGCGAAAACATTTTTTTACGTCGGCGTCCCCAGCGCGTTCGTGGCTGTGGCGGTGATTATGTTCTTGTTCAACAAACCCGTTGAACTTCCGAATATTCCGTCGACCCGAGCCGAATCGGAAGTGCTGGCGGTAGTTCACGAGTATTTGAAGGCGACCGACGCTGAAACGATCGATGATTTCGACGTGATGACGAACTGCTGGACTGAGTTCGGTGATTCAGAATTCTATGTTGAGTACTTCACTATCACTGGAGTTTGGCGAATCAACGCCTACTATCGGCAAGTCCGCTATTACTGGCGAGTTGATGACGCTACTCTGGCATTGAAACGTGATCTGTGGTTCCAACCGAGGAACCGAACGATCACATGTTGAGGCAGCGCTGGATCTTGGGCTGCTCGTTGTCGTGATCCTGGCATAAATCCAACCCGAAATTCGTGCCATATTGCCGAGCATGTAGCCGGGTGACCGCTAACATTGCTTGATGCCTTCGATTTCACCCACTGAAAACCTACTTGCAGGCCTTTCCGACCGACAGCGAGAAGCCGTTACACACGCCGACGGTCCGCTGCTTATTGTCGCTGGCCCTGGCTCGGGAAAAACGCGTGTCATGGCGCACCGTGTTGCTTATCTGGTTGGTGAAAAAGGTGTCCCGCCATGGAAAATTCTTGCGGTTACTTTCACCAATAAAGCCGCTCGTGAACTTCGAGAGCGTTGTGAACGTCTGGTAGGCGCCGGTTCGAACGAACTTCAGGTTCGAACCTTTCACGGATTCTGCTCACGAGTGCTGCGGTCAGACGGCGATCGAGTTGGACTCAAACCCGAGTTCACAATCTACGATACCGATGATCAGGCACGGGTAGCGCGCCGCATTCTGAACGACTTCGATATCGACCCCAAGCAGTTCCCGCCGAGAGCGTTGCTGGGCATTATTTCCGATGCCAAGAACAACATGCGTAGCCCGGCGCAACTCGAACGCCGCACCGAGACTTACAGGGACGAAATAGCCGCCCGTGTTTACGAGGCGTACGATGGTGCGCTTCAGCGAGCGAATGCCGTTGATTTCGACGATCTGCTGCTGAAAACCTACATGCTTCTCGAAGGTCATCCCGAGATGCTCGAGAAGTACCAGAACCGCTTCGACCACCTGCTTGTCGACGAGTTTCAAGACACCAACCCGATCCAGTTCCAAGTCGCTCGAATGCTTGCGATGAACAACGATAATATCTGCGTGGTTGGTGATCCCGATCAGTCGATCTATTCGTGGCGTCACGCCGATCCATCGAACCTCACCGACTTCCAGAGCACGTTCAAGAACACCAAGATCGTGACTCTCGACCAGAGCTATCGTTCCACTCAGATCATCCTCGAAGCCGCCAGTTCCGTTATCGGAAACAACGACGGTCGCATGGAGAAAAATCTGTGGACCGAAAACGACCGCGGCAAGCGAATAACGGTTGCCGAGGCATATAACGAAGAGGAAGAGGCTCGGCTCGTTCTCGAAGCCGCTGCCGATCTGAAAACTAAGGACGGTATTGGCCGGAACGAAATAGCGGTCATGTACCGGGTCAACGCACAATCACGGGCGTTCGAAGTGGCGTGCAATCGGGAAGGTATTCCGTACCGACTCGTCGGTGGCGTGAAGTTCTACGATCGTAAAGAGGTCAAGGACATTCTGGCGTTTTTGCGATTGGTCGCCAACCCGGCCGATGACGCTGCGCTCGATCGCATAATCAACGTGCCCGCTCGGGGAATTTCAGCTCGCACCGTTGCCGAACTCCGACGTGTCGCGCTTACAAACAACGTACCTGTTCTCGATGTAATTCTCGATATCAGCCGGGTGCAACTCGGCGACGAGGATCCGCCTGCTTACTATGCCGAACTCGCTACTCGGGCGCTGAAATCGGTAGGGGCATTTGGTGATCTGATCACCCGGCTTATCGAACAGTCACTCGCCCTCGATACGAACGAGTTAATCGATCTCACGGTGGAACGTAGCGGATACGGTGCGATGCTGCGTGAAGACAAAGAGCGCGGCGAAGAGCGCATGGAAAATCTGCAGGAACTGAAGGCTTCCGCCGAGCAGTTTGCGGGTTCCGAAGAGCGTGGACAGCTAATCGATTTCCTAGAGAACGTTGCGCTGGTTTCAGATGTAGACGGACTTCAGGGTGGTGACGATACCGAGGTAGAAGAAGAGGCGATTACGCTGATCACACTTCACCAGGCGAAAGGCCTTGAGTACGACGCTGTATTTCTCGTCGGGCTCGAAGAGGGCATGCTTCCGCACTCTCGAAGTGTGGATGACCCAACGCAGCTGGAGGAAGAGCGTCGACTACTCTACGTCGGGATGACGCGGGCGCGGAAACGGCTGTTTATGTTCAGGGCGTTCCAGCGTCGATTCCGTGGCCAATCGGGCTCTCAAATGGCATCTAGATTCCTGGTCGAAATCCCAGATTCGCTGACCACGACGAAGGATATTCGAGGTCATTCTCGAGTCGCCGATCGAATACCAGATCCTATGTGGACGAAGCGGACAGCTTCAACTCCTGCGCCTCGACCGGCGGCACGCTCAGGCGATCAGTTCGCAGCTGGCGATAAGGTGCGGCACGGGGCGTTTGGCGAGGGTGTGGTCGTTAGTTCGTCGGGTATCGGCAGCGATATGCAAGTTACAGTGGCGTTTGCGGGGCAGGGCATCAAACGCCTAATGTTGTCGTTCGCACCGCTCGAAAAAGTTGTGGATGAAGAGCCGGCGAAGCAGTTCGATCCGGACGCTGAAGAATTCGATATTCAAGACCCAGACCTGTTCGCACCGTAGCGCGCCAGTGGCACTTTTTCTTGAGGACGTATAAATGCCTTCGAAAGTTCTAGCCGTACATTCCAGTGCTAACTACACGATGTCGAAGCCTTCGCAGGCATCGATAACACTGGTCGCCGGGCTGGGTGTCGAAAACGATGCTCACAACGGGGTTACCGTGAAGCATCGTAGTCGAGTCGAAAAGGACCCGACTCAGCCTAACCTGCGGCAGGTTCATCTCATCCACTCGGAGCTTTTTGATGAACTTCGTGAAAAAGGGTTCGACGTGATTCCCGGGATGATGGGTGAGAACGTTACAACCGTCGATATCGACCTGCTTGCACTCCCAACCGGCGCGCTGCTGCACATTGGCGATGAAGCAGTCGTTGAGGTCACCGGTCTGCGCAATCCCTGCGCACAACTCGACGGGCTGATCCCCGGGCTAATGAAAGCAGTTCTCGATCGAGACGACGCTGGCGAACTCGTGCGCAAGGCTGGCGTGATGAGCATCGTGATCAATGGTGGCGAAATAATCTCTGGCGACGAGATATCAATCGAGATGCCGATGGGGGCGCTAAGTCCGCTCAAACCGGTTTAGAAAAGCACCCAGAACGCCCCGGCGCAGCAAAAAAACATGATCAACATTTCTGGACACAATATCTCGACCGTCTTGTTCGATCTGGACAATACGCTAGTAGATCGTGATCGGGCGGTAGAGCGGCTGGGCTGTCAGCTATATCAATCAGTTGAATACGAAGAATCAGGTCTGAGCGAGCCAGAATGGGCTCAAGAGTTCATTCGAATCGATGCTGGAGGATCGATCCCCGACAAGTGAGAACAGATGGCAACGGTCATCGCCGAGTTGTCGATCATTGGTGAGGAACCCGACCGCTTGAGAAAATGGTGGGATCGCGAGTATCCAGAGGCATTCACGCTTGAAGAATCTACGAAGCAGCTCCTGCAAACATTGGCTGACTCCAACACGCCATGGGGCATAGTCACCAACGGCAGTCCATTGCAATCAGATGTGATTAGAGCCATGGGACTGGATCGACTGACGAAGTCGATATTTGTGTCGTCGATTATAAGGTTGAGAAAACCAGACAAAGCGATATTCGAATTGGCTGCATCGTCCGTTTCACCAGGCACCGAACTGAACAACATCCTGTTCGTTGGCGACAATCCGATCGCCGATATCGAGGGTGCGGCAGCCGCAGGGATGAAAACCGCATGGGTTTCACGAGGCGTGGACTGGTGGGGGAGAGGACACAACCCCGGCGACACAATCGAAAACGTCTGGGAACATTCGAGATTAATCGAATCCGACTAGTCGATGCCATTTCCAACTAGCCACGGCGATGTGCATTCTTGCCTGGAACTACTCGTGCGATCAGCAGAAAAAGTCGCACGCGCCACATACAATCGTTCGCTATGAAACTGCCTCGTTGGGATCGACTTTACTTCTTCGCGTTTTCGAGCGCTATGTTCGCCACATTTGCATTTTTGGTCATCCTCTTTGTACCGCTGATCGAGATCAACAGTTCGGAATCAGGAGTTAGCCAGCGAACGCTTCTGGCCGACGGGCAAACCCTTCCGGTGCTGCTGAGCCTGATACCGCTCGTGCTTTCACTCAACGCACTGTTCGTTATTCCAAAAGACGGAGTGCCAGACAAATCTCAAAAAATTAATCTCTGGCTTTCGACGATACTCGTCTATGTATTTGTAGTCGTTTCCATTCTTTCGGTCGGTATTTTGTACGTGCCAACGGCGATTCTTATGACAGCGGCAGCGGTGGGATCGATGGTCCGCCGACGCAATCGCACGGTATATGCCCGCTCGCCACAGGAATCGAAATCGGGGCTTGGCGGCGGCAAACGCAGGCGCAACAAGGGCTAAACTGTCGGCATATTGGGTTTCACCGCCGATTTGTTGTTGGTGAAAATTCGACAGTGATCAACGAGCGATAATGACGACATCAGAAAAATCTGTAATCACCGACGAACTTCTCGCTTTCATTGGAGTGGAGTCGAAGCCGGCCACCTACGAAATCGAACGTCACGCAGTAGAGCGATTTGCCTGTGCAATTGGCGATCCGAACCCTTTGTATTCCAACGAAATCTCCGCTCGTAGTTCGTCGTACGGCAGCCTGATCGCCCCGCCCACTTTCTTCCGATCGCTGCTTCCCGGCGACTACCCCACGACCTATCCCGAGCCGTTTGCGCACATTCTCGATGGCGGCAGCAAGTACAGATATTTCGAGCCGGTTCGAGTGGACGACCAAATATCGGTAGTTCGCAAGATCACCGATTTGTTCGAGAAGCGCGGTCGAATGGGCACGATGCTTTTCAAGATCACTGAGATCACCTATACGAACCAGCATGGCCAGACGGTAGCGACTCAGGCGACCACCACGATTACTTACGGCACTGGCGAAAAGGACTCAGGCGTTGACAGTCACTAATTTTGGAATCGAAGTTCCAACGTTTTGGTTCGAAGATGTTGCCGTTGGCGATGAACTGCCAGAGCTCATCAAAGAACCCGACACCCGGCAACTGGTGATGTACGCAGGGGCATCGCAGGATTTCGTTGCGATTCACTACGATCACAAAGTGGCGGCAGAAGCTGGCCACCCGAAGGTCATAATTCATGGCGCACTGAAAAGTGCGTGGCTGGGTGAGCTTGTAACCGGGTGGATGGGATCGGCCGGCCGTTTGCTCGAACTCGATGTTTCATACCGGGCGATCGATTTTCCAGACGACACGGCGACTTGTGTGGGCAAGGTAATCGACATCCGAATTGAAGACGGCGTTGGATTTGTGGAGATCGAGATCGGGCTGCGAAATCCCGCTGGCCAGATCACAACACCGGGCAGGGCGTTGGTCTCCCTCCCCATCAAAGCAACATTTTCTTAATCGACTGGCCAGCTAGCCAGAATGAAAACTTTCGCCACACGGCGAATCAACCACTACTACAAAAGGATCGTTATCAATGAGCGGCGCGCTTGAAGGCAAAGTAGCAATCGTCACGGGAGCCGGGCGCGGAATCGGTCGAGGCATTGTTGAGGAACTCGCAGCGAACGGCGCAAGGATCGTCGTGAACGATGCAGGGGTTTCGCTTACAGGCGAGGCAGAGGACCTGAGTCCGGCTGATGAAGTAGTGGCAGCAGTGAAAGCTGCCGGTGGTGAAGCTGTTGCAATTACGGAGTCGGTATCGACGTTCGATGGCGGTGGACGAATCGTTCAGGCTGCTCTGGATACCTTTGGTCAGCTGGATATCGTCGTTACGGCAGCTGGAATTCTTCGTGATCGCATGATCTACAACATGAGCGAAGAAGAATGGGACTCTGTTTACGAAGTTCATCTCAAGGGCACCTTCAACGTTGTGCGCCACGCAGCACCTTTGTTTCGACAACAGCGTAGTGGTCGAGTTATCACGTTTACTTCGGAATCTGGACTGGTTGGATTTCCCGGACAGGCCAACTACGGTGCTGCTAAATCGGGCATTCACGGCTTCACGAAGGTCGTAGCAAAAGACCTTGGAAAGTACGGAGTGACAGCGAACTCGATTGCGCCCCGGGCCGAAACTCGTATGGTCGAGTCGATACCGGAGGAGACACGAGCCCGTCTTGCCACCCAGGGGTTGTTCCCGGGCAAAGACGAAGCTTCGTGGGAACCTCGTGACGTTGCACCGTTCGTTGCGTTCCTCGCTTCCGAATACTCAGCGCCAGTGAATGGCCAAACGTTCCTTGTCTACGGTGGAAATATCGTTCACATGACGCTTCCTCGTCGCGTGAAAACTATCTACAACTCGGCGCCGCCCGCAACGTGGGAGCCTGAACAGCTCGATGCGCAGGTTGGTCCCAATTTACTGGGGCATCCCTCTGTTGAAGGTCCGGTCGCTAGCAAGCGGCTTGAAGGCAAGGTTGCTGTTGTAACGGGCGCAGGTCGGGGAATCGGCCGCGGCGTTGCGAAGCTGCTCGCTGCGCAGGGAGCAGCCGTTGTGGTTGCCGACGTTGGAGCGGCATTAGATGGCGACGGTGAGGATTCAACTCCGGCCGCTCAGGTTGTGGAGGAGATTTCTGAGCTTGGTGGACGTGCGGTTGCGTCGTATCACTCGGTTGCAACGATGGAGGGCGGCGAGAATATCGTCAAAACCGCCATGGAAGAGTTTGGTCGACTCGACATTGTCGTTACCGCAGCCGGGATTTTGCGAGATCGGATGTTGTTCAACATGACCGAGCAGGAGTGGGACGACGTGATGGGCGTTCACCTTAAGGGAACGTTCTCGGTTGTTCAGCCGGCTTCGAAGATTTTTAAAGAGCAGGGCAGTGGTCGTATTGTTACGTTCAGCTCGGTTTCTGGGTTGTATGGCTACGGTGGACAGGCGAACTACGGTGCCGCCAAAGACGCTATTGCCGGGTTCACTCGCGTAGTTGCCAAGGATCTGGCGAAGCACGGCGTGACTGCGAACGCGATTTCACCGGGTGCAGCAACCCGGATGACCGATTCGATTCCCGATTCGACTCGCAACATGCGCAAAGGTGAGTTCCTGCCGCCGCCCGAGGGCACGCTGACGACCGAGCCTGAGCAAGTTGCTCCGATGATCGCCTGGCTCGCTTCTGATCAGGCATCGGAGGTCACTGGCCGGATATTCCACACTGTCGGCAACCGAGTAAGCCTGATGAATTCTCCCGAGCAGGGAAGGTCGATTCACAAGGCAGGTCGCTGGACAATCGAGGAAATAGCAGGCGTGTTCCCCGAGACGATCGGCATGGATATGGTGAACCCAGCACCGCCGCAGGACGCGTAAGGCATTCTTGTGTCCCGAGTGGAGTCATCGAAATCGAGGGATCTGGTGTGGGGACGCGTGGGCAGAGTCATACCGAGTCGCACCCCACAAGGCCTCACCACCGAAGGTCTCTCCGCTCCGCGCAGTTTAGCCCGATGAAAATCGGGGCTGCGGTCGAGAAATGGAGTGAGAACTCAGCGATCTTCAGTCGTCACGCCGCTCACTACGGGCCCACGACACTGCACCACCGAAGGTCTCTCCACTCCACTTCGTTGCGGTCGAGAAATGGCGCGAGAACTCAGCGATCTTCCGTCGTCACGCCGCTCACTACGGCCATGCCGAGTTTTGGCACATCGACGGTGAGTACGCCGCCGTTTAATTCAGCGTTTCCTATTCCAGGAACCACATTGTTCGGCTCGTCCCACGTATTAGCAAGCTTCGGGTCATCGCCGGTCATGATCTGGACTGATCCAGCTCCAGTGATCGAACGATCCGACAGATCGATAGTTACCTGAGCATCCTCATCAACCGAGCGGTTCACGAGGAATAAAGCGAGATCACCGGTCTTGTCATCGTAACTCGCTGAAGCATCGATGAATTGCACCTCGCCACGTTCTCCAGCGTCGTAGGTCGGACTATCAACGGCAGGAGTAAGCGACACGCCCTTAGCGTATTCAGAATAGAGGGCGAACGGGTAATAAATGCTCTGCTTCAGAATCCCGTCGGGTCGGGTCAGCACCGCCGCAATTACGTTCACAATCTGCGCAAGACACGCGACTTTCACAACGTCAGCGCGCCGGATGAACGAATTCATGTATTGAGCACAAACCAGCGCATCTTCAAGGTTGTAAACCTCTTCCAGCAGCGCCGGTCCAGTCTTCCACTGACCGTCCTGCGAAACCCCGCCGCGCTCCTTGTACCAGACGTTCCATTCGTCGAACGATATGTACACATCGTGGTCGCTCTGCTTCATGCCCTTTACATAGGCAATTACCCCGGTGTAGTCATCGAGAATCGAATCGATCACCACGCCTTCAGCGAGAAATTCCGGAGTGTTGTTCGCCGCGTTAGTCGAGTAGCGATGGGCTGAAATGAACTCGATATCGTCCCAGCAAGCTTCCAGAATCGTGCGATCCCACTCAAGATAGGTTGGCATCTGGCGACCCGAAGATCCAGCCGCAATTAGCTCTATAGAAGGATCGAGACCCTTCATCAACTTCGCAGCATTCCGAGCTTTCAACGCGTATTGATCGGCCGGCACATGACCCGCCTGCCACGGACCGTCCATCTCGTTCCCGAGACACCACATTTTTACTGCATGCGGAGCTTCGTACCCGTTCGCACGACGCTCCTGTGCCCATCGGGTGTCGGTGTCGAGATTGCAATACTCGACGAGTGCGGCGGCTTCAGCCGGCCCCAGCGTGCCCAAGTTCACTGCCATCATCGGTTCGGTGCCTACGATCTTGCACCACTTCATGAACTCGTCGGTCCCAAACGTATTCGGCTCTGTGGTTTTCCATGCGAAGTCAGGGAACGGCTGGCGGCTGGGGCCAACCCCGTCACGCCAATCGTAGTTCGAAACAAAATTACCGCCGGGATATCGAACGTACGGCATGTTCATACCGGTCATCGCATCGGTTACATCGAGTCGAATACCGTCTTCATTCGACAGGTCGTTGCCGGGGTCGTACGCTCCGCCGTAAATGGATCGCCCCAAATGTTCGAGGAAGCCCGAAAATATTCGCGGGTCGATTTGACCCGCACTGAACGACGTATTGAGAGTGACTTTGGCTTCCAACTGGTTCTCCTATGTAACTGGTGGGCAGCAGTGTATTCGAGGAATTCTTGTTTCGATTCGTTGTAGACTCTCGTTCGACCATGAATATTTCCATAAATAAATCCAATCACGATATCGACGCCAATCCTGAAAGTTCGCTACTTGACGTTCTTCAGCAGAACTTACAGCTGACCGGAACCAAGTACGGCTGCGGCGAAGGCAACTGCGGCGCATGCACCGTGCTCGTTGATGGCGAGGCGACACGGTCGTGTATTACGCCGGTTGGGTCTGTTGCAGGCAGGAAAGTGACGACGGTTGAAGGATTAGCGGATGATGGCCAGCTGAACCCAGTGCAGGAAGCATTTGTAGAAGAATCGGCGTTTCAGTGTGGGTATTGCACACCAGGGTTTGTCATTTCGGCAACTGCGTTGCTATCAAGAAATTCAGCGCCAAGTGTAGGTGAAATCAAGTCGGCTCTCAGCGGCCACATTTGTCGATGCGGTGCTTATGTTCGGATAGTAAAAGCGGTGCAAAATGCTGCGGATTCAGGAGGTTCGAAATGAACTCCGATACGCAGATGTTGATACGCGTGGTGGGACCGCCGTTCGCCGGGGTGATTCAGCAGACGGGTGCGAGCCCTGATTCAGCCACGCTTCTCGAAGTGTTTGCTGATGGTTCGGTGTTCGTTTACTCAGGGAAGGTTGAGTACGGACAGGGGATCCGCAACAGCTTCGCCCAAATGATCGCATCGGTGCTAGAACGTGACGCCGAAGATATTCAAGTGATTCTCGCTGATACCGCCAGAGTGCCGTTCGATCGAGGAACAACGGGCAGTGCTTCGACTCGCACTGTCGGTGTTCAACTGGCCAAGGCTGCTGAAGCGGCCAAGGCTGTTATCGCCAAGGGTCTGGATCCAGGCGATGAGTTGGGAATCGAGATCGTGATTTCTGGGGATGAAGACGGAGTTGCAGTTGACGCTTTTAATTCGCTGACACCTCACCAAGGGGCGGCTCGGGTCGACGGGACTGAACGGGTTACTGGAAGCGCTGTTTACGCTCATGATTTTTCGTTAGACGGCACGGCTCATGGTCGACTGATTCGACCTCCCGCAAATGGTGCAAAACTTGTTCGATTGGACGCTGCACGGGCTGAGCAGGTGCCCGGATTTATTCAGTTGGTGCAGGTCGATGGTCTTATCGGTGTTGTTGCTGAAACCAAGGAAGCAGCGGATCGGGCGGCGTCGTTCGTGCGAGCCAGATGGGACGAATCGGGCGATTATGTTTCGGACTGGAGCATGCCAGCTGCATTAAACGATAGGGCGAGCGAGCCGGTATTCCTGCGGGACGACGGCAACGCATTGGAAGGTCTCACCGGTGCTGCAGAGGTTATTTCAGGCACCTATTACGCCCCCTATGTTGCGAACGCTCAGATGGAGCCGAGTGCTGCCAGCGTTAGGTGGAATGATGATGGATCGCTTACGGTTTGGTGTTCGAATCGGGCGCCATTTACGGAACAGGCGATGCTTTCGTCGGCTCTGGGCGTTGATGCGGACAAAATCAGAGTAATTACTCAAGAGGTGGGCGGTTCGTTCGGGACTAAGTCGCAATCGGTAAGTTTGGAAGCTGCGATTCTGGCACGAGAATCTGGAAGAATTGTGAAGGTTGCGTACACGCGGGAAGAAGAGTTTTCGACGAGCACTGTGCGACCTGCGGCTTTGATGGAAATCAACGCGGGTGTTGATGATGCTGGCAAGTTGGTTGCCTGGGATTACACGGCGGTCCATGCTGGCGACAACGCATTCAGGGGCAGGCGTGGAGCTGATTCGCCCTACGACGCTCCAAGCACTCGTATTCGGGTTGCCGACTCGCCTTCGCCGTTGCCGCACGGATCGTATCGTTCGCTCGGTGGCGCAGTGAATCACTTTGGGCGCGAAGTCCATATCGATGTAATTGCAAGGCAGCTCGGAATCGACCCCCTGGAGTTCAGACTCAACAACTTGAGTCACCCACGCTATCGTCGGGTGCTCGAGCGAGTCGCTGAGATGAGCGTTTGGCAGTCGAGGCCAAGTTCAAGCTCAAGTTCTTCGGGGGGCAAAATTGGGTTCGGTATTGCGGTTGGATTCGACGCCGGCAGCTACGTGGCGCAGATCGCTCAGGTGTCGGTCGAAGGCAGCGTTGTTAGTGTCGAACGGGTAGACGTGGCGTTCGATTGCGGCAAGGTATTTAACCCCGAGGGCGCACGAAATCAGATCGAGGGATCGGTCGTGATGGGACTTGGAACGGCGTTGTGGGAAGCAGTCGAATTCGATGGAGGTCGAGTGCTGAGCAACGGTTTCGGCGCTTATCGAGTGCCGCGAATTACCGACGTGCCCGAGATCAGTGTGGAGTTCATAGACGATCCCGCCGACGATCCTTCAGGCGCTGGTGAGCCGGGAATCGTGCCGATCGCAGCGGCGATAGCGAACGCTGTTGTTGATGCAACAGGCATTGCCCTAGATCGATTGCCAATTGAGCCTCAGCTGTAAACCGACGCTTGACCATTACAAAATGAACTGATGATCAAAACAGCAAACATCGCTCGAATCAGATGAAACTAGAGCCGATATGCCCGACGCGCACTGTCGCGAAAAAGCAACGCCTTTTCACTTGCCGAGTAGCCGCTCGCAACTCTCTTGAACACGTTCCACAATACCGTGTACGAGGTGGAATTCTTGTCGACCGGGAAGTTGCTTTCGAACATGCAGTGGTCGGCTCCGAATGCCTGGATGCAGTGGTTGTAGTACGGCGCCATTGTCGTGGCGATCTCTTCAGATGACGGCGGCGCGCTGCGTTCATGCCATGCGTAGCCATCGAGCGGCATCCCGAACCCGCCGAGCTTGATGAAAACGTTTTCGCAAGAAGCAAGCTCGGTCATACCCTGCTTCCACGCTTCGAATACATCGTCCTGCTTGCCCGTGTAGGGTCCAATCCCCATCGGCCCAGCGATGTGATCCATGATGATCGTGACGTTCGGGAATGTTCGTGCCAAGTCGGTGAGTTCACCGAGTTGGGTGTGGTAGAGCCAAGCGTCGAAACTGAGATTAAGTCGGTCGAGTTCAGCATATCCCTTTCGGAACGTTGGATCACCCAGTAGCCCTTTTGGTGGGCTTTTATATCCGCCGATCTCGGGGCTCGCGTCCCAGCACGACGAATTTCGAACACCCCGAAATCGTTCCGGGCTGGCGGCTATGTGGGCTTCTAATACTTCACCCACGGCTGAACCTAGCTGCAAATCGGCGTAGCCAACAATTCCGGCCGCAACGTTCGTGCTGCCGTACTTCCCGCTGGCGCTCTGGGCGGCGAGACCGTTTACGAACTCGGTTTCTCCGACAGGACTCATGCTTTCGGGTCCAGCTCTGCGATACATGGCGCTGCACTCGACGAAGACCGTTTCGGTGATGTTGTGACCACCTCCGGTGTCTTCGAGGAGTTCGTCGAGCATATAACGGTCGCCCGGACGGTCCCAAAAGTGATGGTGTGGATCACAGATGGCTAGGTCAGGGTCGAGCGCTTCTTCGGTTGTGAGGGCGAGCCATTCGGGACGTGGTGTAGTCATGGTTATTTGGACGTTTGATTGTAGAAGTCGTGACTTATGAGGGAGTTTTCGGCAGTATGGGCTTCCCGTCATCCTGAACTTGATTCAGGATCTCGAACTGCGCCGAAGGCTGCAGCCCAATCCGTGCCGATGGCACCTACTTGACCATCTGGTCGAAGATCGGCACAAGTTGTGCTCGTATATCCGTGCGCTCGGCATTGTCGGCTGATGATTCGAATGCCGACTCTTCTTCGGGGTCGGCGTTGAGGTCGAACAAACGGCCATCGTCGTAGAGCTTCCACCGGTGAGTGCGAATGAACCGAGCGTATCGGTGCACACGTCCGCTCATCGGCTCGAAGTGGAAGTAGATGTAATCGCGAGGATCGCCGGTCTCGCCCTTTAGCTGCGGCAAGAACGAGCGGCCATCCATAACGTAGCCGTCAGGAAGAGCGATTTCCGCGGCTTCGAGCATTGTTGGCAGGAAGTCGGAAGCGTCGATCAGATCGGTAGTAACCGAGTCAGTCGGAATCGTTCCCGGCCACGTGCAGATCAGCGGAACGTGTGTTCCCCTGTCGACCGTCAGGCCTTTCCCACCGCAAACTTCGGTGTGATTGTGGACTACCGAACAGACCTCGATTGGCGATCCGTTGTCTCCCACGTAGATCACAAGAGTGTCCTCAGCGATGCCCAGCTCTTCCAGCTTGGCATTCAGCCGGCCGATCACCTTGTCGTGATACTCAACCATGTCTTTGTAGTACTTGGCGTCGTCGTCCCAGCCTTCAAGTTCGTCCCATGTTCGACCGCCAAGCGTTTCGTTGGAGGGCGGAATGAAAGCGTCATATTCGGGACTATCTGGAGTCGGCTCAAGCGGACGGTGCGTCAGGGCCATCGGGAAATAAACGAAGAACGGGTCATCTTGATTTCTAGCCATGAAATCCATGATGTAGTCGGCGAAAATGTCTTCGCCGTACTTGTCCTTGGTGTCATCGAGGAACTTGCTGTTCTGGTAGACGATGGGGTCTTTGTATCGAGAACCTTTGTCCTCGGTGTGGTGTGGGTGCCACACGCAGAACTCGTCGAACCCGGCGTCTTCGATTGTCTGGCCTGTTGAACGTGCCTCAGGCATCTCGTCGGGCGGGTTGTACGAGTGAAGCTGCCACTTTCCGGCGATGCAAGTCTTGTAACCGGCGTCTGAGAAAAGGTGCCCAAATGTAACTTCGTCTGGAGCTATTAGGCCAAACCCAATGTAGTTTCGGAAGTTGTACTTACCGGTCATCAGCTGGACACGCGTTGGCGTGCAAAGAGGCTGTACGTGGGCGTTTTCGAATCGAACCCCGGCCGCTGCCATGCCATCGAGAATCGGAGTGGCGTACGACGTGCCGCCGTTAGCGCCGATAGCTTCGTAGCCGAGGTCGTCGGACATTATGAGAACAATGTTGGGTCGGCGGTTGGCGGGCATTTACGATTCTTTCTGTAGATCTGCGTTGTTGGCTGGCTGCGTTACCCCCTCTCCATGGGCAGATGGTTGGGGTGAGGGAGAATTCCTGATGCTGAAATTAACTTCCGCGCTGGCGAAATTCCCCTCTACCTAACCTTCTCCCCAGGGAGAAGGGACTGATCGCAACTACTTCAAATAGTTCAGGGCGTTGAGGATTAGCTTCTGGAACTCGGGGTGTCCGTGCGATGACCCTGCGTGGCCGAGCGCTATGTTTGCAACCCTGCCTGCGCCAAACTGGTGGGTCCAGCCAAGCGGTTTTACTTCGTCATCGACTATCCCGTGCATGAACACGTCGATACCGGGCTGAATGTCGAGTCCGCAGTAGCACTCGTCGTATGTCCAGAAATCTTCTACTCCCGCAGCGATCGGGTGATCGCGCTGATCGATGTAAACCTGGAACCAGCCGAACGGTGGGTGCCAGCTTTCGCCAAGAACCCAACCTCCGCCGGTGATCTTCTTGGTTTCCGACCAGTCAGGACATGACGCTGCTGAAATATGAATCGAAAGCAGTGATCCGCCACCTGCTACGTAACCTTCTAACCCACCACGTTGTGCTTCGTTGAGATCGTTTGAGGTAGCCGGCTGTCGCAACGTGTTGAGCACGATTGCGTCGAATCCGGAAAGATCGCCAGTCAGTTCGCTCGCCGATTCTGAAACGGTTATCGAATGGCCAGCTTCCTCAAGAAACGCTTGCAAGACCGGGGTCGATTCTTCGTAAGGGTGATTCCCACCGGTGATTAATAGCAAGTTCATTGAGGATTCTCCAAGTAGTTGCGGTGTCTAGGAACCTAGTAGCGGATCGGTATCGGCCTGTGTTTGTGTTTGGGCCTTTGCAGTTGCAGGAGCCGAAACTTCAGATGAAGAAGTATCGGCAGTAGCAGGCGAAATTTTGTTAGGCTGGGCGGCTTCCCACTCTTGACGCCAGATTTCCATGAGTTTGAACTCATAGCCGTCGCGCTTCACTTCTCGCACGTGCAGAAATCCTGCTTTAGCGAATGACTTTTGGGCCCTGAAATTGTGGGTGAGAGTGTGCAGATAAACCCGGTCGAGCTCGGTCGCCGAGAAGATGCGAGCAAGCGCTGTTCTTATGACGTCGGTGCCATAGCCCTTGCTCCAGTACTTGCGATCGCCGATCATGATTCCCAGTTCACACTGCGACTTTTCGGTGTTGATGTCGTAGTACATGCAGTTGCCGATGTGGCGACCATCGAGGGTTTCGATTGCCATGCGCACCGACCATGGCGACGGGTAGTTCACATCGTCGCGGTGGTAGCGCAGGTACTCGGGGTACGAAAGGGTTACCGGGCGCGTAGCATCGAGATCGGCCAGTTCTGGATCAATACGCCATGAATAGTCGGCTTCAGCATCGTCCATCGATTTTGACCTTAGAACGGTCAGTTCACCGACGAGACGAAGATCAGACGTCGCTTCCTGCTCGGCCTTCATAAAAGGCCACAGCTTTTTCCAGGACTCGCGCTTCATTCCGATGGGTCAGCCTCTGTGATGCTTCTTTAATGTCGATCCATTCAACATCATCGTACTCATGATCGTGGTTCGATGTATCGCCGCCAATGTACTTCATTAGGTACCAGTGAACCGTTTTATCGATACGAACCGTACTGTCGTTGTCATATGGAAGGTCGCCCAGTGTTTCCCCGGCGGTTCGGAAGAACGAATAGTACGTATCGTCGATAGCAGGCCCGGTTTCAACCTGCAGCCCAGTTTCTTCGGCAACTTCCCGTGCTGCCGTTTCGGCTACCGATTCGCCTTCCTCGGGCGTTCCTTTGGGAAGCGCCCAAAGCGACTCAGCGCGCCTGTGACACAGCGCCACGTAAAGTATCTCGCTGTTATTTGGGTCGGCGCGCAGCACCACGCCACCTGCCGACCAGCGGTCAATGGAATGATCTGTTGTGCGTTGTCTTGTCATTACGTGAAACTATCGTGAGCAAATGTTCAGAATATGTGAGCGGATTCTAAGATTGGTGATGCTTTCGGTCAAACGCCAGCGAGCATAGTTTAAGATCAACTTTGAATAGAACCGAAATTCACCCCCCAAACAAATTGACACCGAACTGTTCGAATTCGATAATTGTTCGTCGGGTATGAGCATCACATTGACAGTTCGCAACATACGCTTACATCAAGTAAACGAAACTCGCCATCGTTCGGCTGGAACGACGGCATACAATATGCCAACTCAATATTTAGTGCGAGAGCTGAACATTTCAGATAGATATAGCCGCATTACTGTCGAATAGTAATAGCGGTTTTTTTGTGCCTGAATTATATTCGTCAGGGCGAAACACATAAGAACTTGCTACAGCGCAGGTTCGGAACAGGATAGTACAAATTGGATAAGAAGGACTTCGTCATCCGATTCGCCGGTGAGGGCGGACAGGGACTGGTCACATCCGCCGACGCTCTAGCGCGAGCGGCCGCTCAGGCCGGTTACTTCGTGCAGACCCACTCGACGTTCCCATCTCAGATCATGGGTGGCCCGGCATCATCACAGGTGCGAATATCAACTACACCGGTTTTGAACTCCGGCGACGGTGTCGATGTACTGGTTACATTGAACCAGTACGCCTACGATCACAACAGCCAAGATCTCAACCCCGGCGGTGTAACGGTTTACAACGCTGAAGAGTTCGATCTGCCCGAGGGCGGTCACTACTTCGGAATAAAAGCCGATGAACTTGCCAAGTCGACCGGAAACGCCCGTGCGGCAAACATGGTTACTATCGGCGCCGTGGCAAATCTGATCAATTTCAATCTTGAAGAGATCGACGAGTTCATCACGACGCGGTTTACCCGAGGACGCCCCGGTGACGAAGAAATCATCAAAGCCAACATTGAAGCCGTACGTCTCGGTGTCGATGTAGCAATGACTAGCGGATTCAGCGTTGGCCAACTCGCCCCGCCAATCGAACCCGACTATACGCAGATCATGATTACCGGTAACGCCGCTCTTTCGATGGGCGCTGTGGCAGCCGGAGTCGATTTCTACGCCGGATACCCGATTTCCCCGGCAACCACGGTTCTAATTTGGATGGAAAACAACCTGTGGGGCGAAGGACGATTCGTTCACCAGGTTGCTTCTGAAATTGAAGCGATCAACGCTATTCTCGGTGCCGGATTCGCTGGCAAGAAATCGATGACCGCTACCGCCGGTCCGGGATTCTCGCTCATGAGCGAAGGTCTTGGACTCGCATGGATGGCCGAGATTCCGCTGGTTGTTGTAAACGTTCAGCGTGGTGGACCCGCAACCGGACTACCGACCAAGTCGGAACAGTCTGACCTCTACACCAGCATGCACCCGGCACACGGCGATATCAAAATGCCGGTTCTGGCTCCTGGCACTATCGAGGAATGCTTCTACGCTGGAGCCCTCGCAACTAACTGGGCCGAGCGTTATCAGGGTCCTGTCGTTCTCGTTTCCGAGTTCGGCCTTGCCGAGCGCGGTGAGAACATCCGGCGTCCCGACCTGAGCAATGTCAGTGACGAGAACCGAGCGACTGTCAGCGAAGGCGGTAGCGGGAAACGATACGACTCGTGGGATGGTTCGACGCCACTTCCGGGTATGCCGGTTCCCGGTGGACCTGGCGCATATGTAGCAAACGGTTCGGAGCACGATGAGATTGGTGACACGACTCACCTGCCTCACCACCACGTTCGCCTGATGGAACGACGATTCAAGAAGCTTGGTCTTCTTGATGGAGCTCACTATGAGATCGAGAATACCGACGCTGATGTCATCATCATGCCGTGGGGCAGCTCGAAGGGACCAGCCCGTGAGGCCTACGACAGGCTTCGAGAAAAGGGTGATAACATTGGGTGGCTTTACTCGGTAGCGCTCAACCCGCTGCCTGAAGAAGTCCTCGAAGTTCTGAAATCTGGCAAAAAGATTCTCGTTCCTGAGCTAAACTACCTAGGTCAGTGGTCGTCACTCCTTCGTATGGAGGGTTTCAATGCCGAATCGATCACTCAATTCACCGGCTTGCCATTCAGGCCGGCAGATCTTGTGGAAAGTATCAGCGAGCGAATAGGAGCTGGAGTAACAGCATGAGCAAGCGCAATCCTGAATACGATTTCGCGTGGTGCCCTGGATGTGGCGACTTTGGAGTGCGACGAGCACTTCAGGTAGCTCTCGAGGCATACTCGGTGGAACATGAAGAGCCACAGGCGAACAACGTTGTTGTTGCTGGTATTGGTTGTTCTGGAAACATGGTTCACCTTGTTGAAGGCGACCAGCCGTTCGGTATCCATGGCATTCATGGCCGAACGCTTCCGATTTCATTTGGTGTGAAGCAGGGCAACCCCAAGCTGAACACGGTTGTTGTTGCCGGTGACGGTGACTTCCTTTCGATCGGTGCTGAGCATCTTGGCCCAGCCGCCAACCGAAACGTGAACGTTACCGCTGTCATTATGGACAACGGTGTTTACGGCCTTACGAAGGGTCAGTCTTCACCGACCACCGAATTCGGCAAGGTCACCGTTTCGACCCCTCTTGGCAAGATCGAAAACCCGATTTCACCGCTGAAGCACTACTTGTCGCTCGGTGTTTCCTACATCGCTTCCTACTACTCGAGCAAGCCTCGGGTGCTGGCCAAGGTGATCCAGGAAGCAATGAACCACAACGGGTTCAGCATTGTTCACGTTCAGTCTCCTTGCACCACATACAACGACACGTACGACATTCTGAAGGGCAAGCCAAAGGAAGGGATCAAGGGAATCGCATACGAGATTCCTGAAGAACACGACCCGACCAGCGAGCAGGACGCCACCGATCTGCTGAGCCGACCGGGTATTCCTTTGGGCCTTGTTTACAGAAACGAAGGCATGTCGATGCAGGACCGGTTTGAAGAGCTGCAGGCTCGTGCACCGAAGCGAACCAACGACGAACTACTGGATTCATACCTGTTGAACGTTTAGTTCTGTAATAAATGCAAACGAAAAAGCCCCGCCAAGTGCGGGGCTTTTTTTGTGTCGATAGATTCCGTCACATTTTCGTTCTGAACTTGATTCAGAATTACTTAGGGTAGGAAATGAACGTAGGAATGCTTTAGACACCAGGTTTGGTCAAACGATCGTGGCGGTACACACGTGATACTGAATCAAGTTCAGCGTGACAGTAGGCGGTGGATCAGCGTGACAGTCAGCACCACGATAAACGCTATTCCGCGTAGCGCGTTCTTTTACGTACTGCTCAAGCGAGTCTCGAAGTTGGGATACGACCTCGGTGGAGTCTTGCCTTCAAAGCCGAAACCGAAACTTCAAGACTGTCGGCTGCTTCCTGATTCGAAAGCCCCTGTACGTCGCGCAAAATCACGGCCACTCGCAGATCTTCAGGCAGGAGACTAATGGCGGCATCGATACGCCCACCAAGCTCGCTGTTCATCGTGGCAGCCACCGGCGATTCTGCCCAATTGCTCGAAGCAATATCAGGTCGGGCGTCTTCTTAACTGTTCGAGATAGTCCGCGATCATTTGGCAATAATCTCGAATAATTTGGAGAACACCGTGAGCGGCACACTGTCGTGGATAGATAAGTTGATCGGCCGGGATGAGAACCACTCTCCCGATGATCCTTGTGGTCAGGGCATGGGCGATTGCAACGACGTTCTCGACAACGGTTCGGACTTCATCGACGGTGAAGCCCCTTCGAATCTGACGGCGCGTATTCGCCATCACCTCGGCTTCTGCGATGACTGCGATGGTTGGATGACCAGCCTTGCGCAGACAGTTGGCTTTGTTCGCCAGGCACCTCAGCACGAAGTCCCAGAATCGCTGAAAAAGTCGATTGGCAAAATAGCGGACGAATAACAACCGCTGACCGGTTAAACCAAAAACGGCGAACTAATCGCCGTTTTTTTGTGTGCCTGCATTTAGCCCGGATCTACCCGAGACGATCCTGTTGGACTGGCGATTCGGATTCTTCCTCGATAGGGTCAGGAATTCGGAAGTATTCCTTATGTTTTTTGTGGAAATACATGCTGTGCAGAAGAATGGCAATGCCAAGACCGGTTAGTCCGTACACCACGTTAGGATCGATGTTCGAGTTTGGCCTGAACGCCAATCCGATGAACATGGCGTAACCGACAATTCCGCCCCACAGGCTGGGATGGTCGAGTTTATTGTTCAATACCGTGGCAACCAGTGTGCCAAGAGCCATCGAAGCGAGTACGGCCAATGCAGCGATGCCCATCGATGCGCCCATCAGCGTAATAACGCCATCACCGCCCTTGAATTTCGTGAACGGCGAGTTCCAGTGACCAGCAATGGCTGCGGTGGCGGGCACCAGAAATTCGAAGCTGTCGAGGCCAAGTTGGCGGGCCATCAAAACTGCCGTTAGCCCCTTAGCCCAATCGAGTAGTGTGACAACTACGCCCTGTTTGCGGGAGACACTCCGCCAGATGTTCGTTGCGCCGGCCTGCCGTGATCCGACATCGAACACGTTGACGCCGTTGAGGCGACCTACCGTGTAAGCAACCGGAACTGAACCCAGTGCGAACGCAATGGCTGCGGCAAGTACAAATGTGTTGAACGTAATGTCGGGGCTCATGGTGGTGATACGAATTGTAACAGCGGAGAAACTTTTACTGTTTTAAGTTGTCGCCAGTGCAGAACACAGACGCCGGAACTTGTGCCAGTTAATACGCACGGTACAGGTGGGATGGGTTCACAATGGCGGGCTATGGCTGAAAATGGCGAGCAGGCAATCGAATCACCTGAGCAATCAAATCCCCAGGGCGCGAGTTTTATCGACTCGCTAAAAAATGGTCCACTGCAGCGTTTTGTGGCAGCGACCCTTTTCTGGGGTACCGGGCATCAACTGATTAATGTTGCTCAGGGCTATCTACTATTTGAACTGACCGATTCAACGCTGTGGCTGGCAGCTCTCGGAGCAGCGGTTGGCATTCCGAACGTAATCGTTGGCGTGATGGCCGGGGTGCTTGCCGACCGAATTCCACGCACACGGTTATTGAAGATTGGATCGGTAATCGCAGGGTTGCCGATGTTGGCAATAGCGGTGCTTTACGCAACCGAGACCCTCGAGCCGTGGCATCTGGTAATCGCGGGTGCTTTTCAGGGATCAGGACTTGCGATCGACTGGATATCACGGTTATCGCTTTTGCCAGATGTTGTGCCCAAGGGAACGCTTGTTAGGGCGATATCGCTCGATCAATCGGTGTTCAACGGCGCTCGAGTCGCTGGGCCTGTACTTGGTGGTTTCGTACTCGCTTCATTCGGCGCATCGGCTGCGTACGGTGTCGCGGCGGGCCTTTTTGGGCTTGCGTTCATTACCTACACAACGTTCAAGCCTGTTGCCCAAATAGCACGGGTACAGAGCGCTGGAGTTGTTCAAGATCTTGCCGAGGTCGTTCGGGTTATCAAAAGCAACTCGATTCTGCGTATGAACCTGATGTTCACGTTTGTGAATGCGCTTACGCTCGGTGGACTTGTTTTCATCCTCCCAGCTTTCGCCAAAGATGTTTTCAATACCGACGAAACTGGACTTGGCATTCTGTTTGCGGCTGTGGGCACCGGTGCAGTTGCCGGAGCGATGACGATGTCGTGGACCGGTGGAATCCGCAGGGCCGGCCCGGCGTTGTTGGTCACCGATCTGTTGTTCGGTGGATTCGTGATGGTCTGGGCGCAGACCGGCAACATGCTTGCTGCGCTGCCGTTTGCGTTCCTGCTCGGTTACTTCAACTCCGTACACGTAGCCCTCGGTATCGCAGTAATCCAGTTCAGCGTTCCGGCTTCCGTTAGGGGACGAGTGATCGGCGCCTACGAAATCGCATGGTCGGGGTTTCCGCTTGGCGGGCTTGCCAGCGGTTCACTGGCGGCGATATTCGGACTCCGCGTTTCGCTGACGATTCTAGCGGTTGGGCTGATTGTGTTTACGCTGGTTGTGGCAACCGTGAGCAGCCAGTTCAGGAACAGCCGGATCGAAAAAGGCTAGGGTGCGGGATGGGGAGCGTGTTTGTCATTGCGAGGAGGCACGACGTGGCAATCAGCGTCTCTGAGCAACGCGACGTTCAATCTCGCAAGAGCTGGACATTGGCGAGATTCGTGTGGGAATGCCAAGTGGTCGAGGATGTTCACGGATTGCCACATCGTTCGTCCCTCACTCCTCGCAATGACAAACGTCGGACAATCTCAACCCACCCGAACTACGCCGCTTTGTCGAAGTAGTCGGGCTGGTAGGGCGGTGCTGAAGGATCACCATTGTTCTGGGCATCGATTTCAGCCTGTTCGGTCTCGGTCAGATACTTCGAAGGACAGCGAACGGTCAGGTTGTCGGCTGTAAACGAACCGTCTGCCAGTTTTTGGCCCTGAAGAATGATCTCGGAATGATCGTTGAAAAAGACCTGGCCGATCTCGCCTGTGTAGGTGATATTTAGCTCTTCCAACCCATCTTCGTCTTTGATCGAAAAGTGGGCGGTCAGGCCATCGGAATCTCTAACGTACGAGTCCTGCACAAGCTTGCCGATCACGCCAACCTGTCGATCTAGTGCGGTAGGCGATTGGGTCGAAGCCTGTGCCACCGAAAGATAGTCGACCGTCGCTCCCTGGAACGCCGTGAAGGCGAAGTAGGCGAGTGCACCGGCAACCAGCACAAAGGCGAACGCCAGTTTGGCGCGAGGCCCCATGAGCGTTGACGTGCGTGCGGGCGTTACAACTACGGGAGTTGGTTCGGTATCGTGCTGTTGATCGTTGTTTTCGTTGGTCATATCTCTACTTGAAGTCTAAACGGCTTTAGCCAAGTTTGCCTTTTAGCTTTGCGATTTCGTGTTGAAGCACACGCTGCTTGCTGCCCATGTACAGCACGTAAACGAAGAACAATGCCCACGTAATTGCGAACACTGCGAACAGGTAGCCGAGATTGGCTTCGAGCTTGCCTTCTTCACGTTCTACGACCGATAGTGCGATTCCGTTTTCAGAAGAAACAGTGATTGGAGCGAATCGCTCCCGGTGATCTCTTAGATGTCGGGCTGCTTCGGAAGATTCATCGCTTTGAGTCGAAACCCATCGGTCGCCAGCCTGGTTTTCAAGTCCGTACTGGGTACTGGCAGAAAGTTCGAAGGTGGTTACCCCACCGGCCGAGTCTGAAACTGCAAATCGTGTCAGATTGCCGTTTTCGTCAACCTCAACTCCGACCACGATCCCACTAAGAACCGAAGCATCCTGTGCTGAAGAAACATCCGTCTGAACTATCGAAAAACTAAGAGCAACGATCATCGCAAATACGATGCGCAGTACTCCGGGCCTGGTCAAGATTCTGGTCACGGTCAATTTGCCCCCGTCATTACTGACGCTGTTGAAGCTCGCTTGAGTTCGATCAAATCATCCTCGGATTTTCGGATCTTGTACCGGGTTTGAACGAGATAGATAAATATAAATGTGAACGTCAAGGTCGATGCCAGCAGCACCATTCCGAGATCGCTCCCCAACGTCGACTCTGGATCCCCGGCTGGTCCCGTAATGATTGGGGGGTGTGCCTGCGACCACAGATTGGCAGCGAAGTAGATAATCGGGGTATCGATTGCTCCGATCAGTCCGATGATCGCTGCAAGACGCTGGCGTTGTGCCCCGGGCGGGAAGTAAGCCCTGAACATCAGGTACGCCACGTAGATAAAGAAGAGAATCAGCGCTGTTGTGAGTTTTGCCTCACCGGTCCACCACACTGCCCATACTGGTCGTGCCCAGATCATTCCGGTGAGCAACATCAGCCCACCAAAAACGACCCCGACCTCGGCGGAAGCGACTGCGAGTCGGTCCCACTTGTCATTCTTCTTCCACAGGTACATGAACGAGCTGCCGCTCACAACGAAGATTCCGAGCATTGATCCCCATGCCACTGGAACGTGGAAGTAGAGGATTCGTTGTACTGCGCCTTGGTTTAACTCGGTTGGAACCCAGATGAATATGAGGTACAGCGTGAGACCCATGAGGGCGGCGCTGATGATCAGCAGCGGGTCGAGTAGGTTAAGAACTTTGGTCATCGAGAGTGGATTTACAGTTTTCTATAGTGCGAATCTTAAAGAATTTTATCACGAAATACGTATTTTTCAGATAAGGCTCTCCACGCATTAAAACGTGTCGATTTGTGCTAGTTTTAGTCTTCAAGAATGTGCTGAAATATGAACGCCGACACCACGATGAACGCTACGTCGAACGCAGCTGCGAGCTGGAGCCACTGCGACATGTCGGACCAGCTTCGGCCGTTCACCATGTGACTGGTCGATTCGACTGCCGCCATGAGCAGCGGTGTGACTACCGGCAGGAATAGCAGCGGCAACATCACTTCCCTTGCCCGCACTCGCACCGACATCGCTGCGAACAGCGTGCCGACTGCGCTGAACCCGAGCGTGGTGAGCAGGCTTATTGCCAGCATCTCCCAGCGGAACACGACGAGGTTGAACAGCACAGCGAACACCGGGATTACGATGATCTGTGCGACGGCGATGAACAGAAAGTTCCCGAGAGCCTTACCGAGATAAATAAGATCACGACTGATCGGCGCGAGCATCAGCGCTTCGAGCGTGTCGCCTTCGACTTCTAGTGCAAACGCCCGGTTGAGTCCGGTTACTCCAGCGAAGGCGATTCCTGCCCACAGCACCCCAGGGCCAACGAGCTTCGCATTGGTCTGGTTCAAGTCGATTGCGAACGTGAAAATTACAAGCACCAGTAATGCGAATCCGGCGACGGCGATTACGATGTCTTTGTTGCGGATTTCGAGCAGCAGGTCTTTTCGACCTATTGCCCATATGACAGCTAGTGAACCCTTCATCGGGGGGCGCCGCCTGACGATTCGGTGCCGGGCGAGTAGGCGGCGATGATATCGGCGCGATCGCCAGACGGATCAGATGAATTTAGGCCGATAGTCCCGTTGTTAAGCACAACCGCTCGGTCCGCTATCTCGAGGGCGTGTTCGACGATGTGGGTGGTCAATACGACGGTTCGCCCGGCCGATCGGTAATCGTCGATTATCTGGTCGAGTCTTGAAACTGAGCGCGTATCGAGTCCCGATTCCGGTTCATCGAGTAACAACAGCTGTGGTTCGTGCATCAGGGCACGTGCCAGCGCAACTCGTTTCTGGAAGCCGTGCGACAACGTTCGAACCCGATCGTCGATTCGTTGCTCAATGCCCACTCTGGCGGTCGTCTGGGCGATCAGATCGTCAACGTTCTGCAGCCGATACATCTCGGCAAAAAACATCAGGTTTTCACGAATCGTCATGTCGGCGTAGAGCATTGGCGAGTGCAAAACTGAACCAGTCAGCGCACGCACCCCTGGACCATTGCTGGCCAGATCTGCGCCGTAGATCGACACGTTTCCGGAGTCGATCGATGTGAGCATCGCCAGAATCCTGAGCAGCGTCGTCTTGCCCGCACCGTTACTGCCGAGCAGCACGGTAACTTCGCCGGCAGGGAGCGATAGATCGAGGCTGCGGAGCACAGCCGTTTCGCCGTAGTTCTTGACGACAGCTTCAGCTTTGACGGCCAGTTGAGTCGCTTGGCTAACCACGGTTAATGAACCCGTTAGCTCTTTACTCGGAACCGTCGTTTGAATGCATCTGGCTGCATCGAGGCGCTATCGGCGAGCTGCTTCAGCATTTCTTCGTCTTCGAGATCCGACTCTTCGAGACGAATCATGTAACGGCGAGCAACGTCGTAATAGAGATTGTTCGTGTCGACCATCCTGATGGCCGTCTTGCCAGTTTCGGGGTCGCGCATGTCCTCGAACGGAACCGCACGCTGCTCATTGCCAACGATGCAGATCATGGCACCCTGAATACCGTTGGGGGAGTCTTCCAGTAGGAAGCGAACGGCGCCGTGCCCAAGGGTTCGGGTGTAGTCGATATCGAACGGGATCGGAGCAGCCGAACGCAGTTCGTAGCCCAGTGTGAGGTCGACGATGCTCATCGCTTCGCCACGTTCCTGGAACCGACGTTCTACCTCGGCCCTGAGGATTCGGGCGAACGGCAGATCGGCGAGCCTGATGTTGCCGTACTCGTCACGAGGGATTTCGACACCAGAAATGTTGCGCAAATCGTTCAAGTTGAACTTGCTTGCAATGCCTTCGGCAATAATCGCAACGCCGTCGGGTCGACCCGAAACACGGCGCTTGAGAATTGCACCTTCAAGTACATCGCAAACTTCCGAAAGGCTTACCGTTTTGCCTGTGAATTCTTCTGGAATGAGAGTGACAGTGGAGGCCGCAGCTTTGCCGATTCCGAGGGCTAAATGACCTGCGTGCCGACCCATCGCAACGATGAAATACCAGCGGTTGGTTGTGCGTGAATCTTCTTTAAGGTTCATCACGATTCCGGCCCCAACGTGGCGTGCGGTTTCATAACCGAAAGTCGGCATATCGCCCGGAAGTGGCAGGTCGTTATCGATGGTTTTCGGGACGTGCGCAACACGGATTTCGCCGTTGGCTGCACGGGCAATTTCCGATGCTCCGAACGCCGTGTCATCACCACCAATAGTGATTAAGTGGCTGATGTCGAGTTTTTTCAACGTAGAAATGCAGGTTTCGAGATCTTCCGCTCGCTTCGTTGGGTTGGTGCGAGACGTGTGGAGGATCGAGCCACCTTGCGTGTGGATCGTTGTTACATCTTCGATACCGAGATCGACTATTTGCGATGTATCGCCCTTGACGAGGAATTCGTATCCGTTTTTGAAACCTACGGCTTCGTAGCCCGAGTTCACCGCTTCGATAACCGCGGCTGCAATAACACTGTTGATGCCTGGCGCTGGGCCACCACCGACTAGAATTCCAATTCGTCCGTTCTTGTTCGCCATCCACTAGTCTCCCGGTCGATTTTTATTAGTAAACGGACCGAACTTTGTACTCACATGTAAGTTGTTCGCGTTCAAGAATATGCGAACCATGGCTAATGTGCCTGAGATTGGCGTAAATGGATTGCTGAATATTCGGAATTCGGCATACACTCTGCGCAGAGAGTTTCCAGATAGATCACGTGTGTGGATCCTATCGCTATTCAGAAATCGAGACTTAACGCCTAATGACTGAACAAGATCAAGGGCACGTCGACCATGAGGCCAACGCCGTATGGGCCGAAGTCCTGAGTGCAGGACATCTCGACAAGCCGTATTCCTTCTCGCAAAAATCCGGCGATGTGTAATCTCTGAGAAGACATCCTTCCCACCGGTGGTGCGGAAATCGACGTAGCAGTAATTTTTGCCGACGTACGAGGATCAACCTCTATTGCCGAGAAAGTTGGCCCGACCGAGTTCGCCATATTACTGAATCGCTTCTACAAAGTTGCGATGGATGCGCTGCTTCCTGAGCGGGCGATCATCGACAAGATGATTGGCGATGAGGTGATGGCGTTTTTCGTTCCGGCGTTCCAACAGGATGCCCCCGCCGCTGCGATGCGGGGTGCTGCCAAGATTCTTAAAGCCGTAGGGAATGGCCCCGGCAAAGAGCCGTGGTTGCCGGTTGGTATCGGTATCAACTATGGCGAAGCGTATGTCGGAAAAGTTGGCACCGGGCAGGTGAACGACTTCACGGCACTTGGCGACACTGTGAACACTGCCGCTAGATTGCAGAGCGAGGCGAGTTCAGGCCAGGTGGTGGTTTCCGAAAGCGTTTATTCGCACGTTGCTGATACTTACCCCGACGTGCCCGTTAAGCAGATCGAGGTCCGGGGTAAGGCCGAAACGTTCGGCGTGCATGTGATCGAGCCGTCGGGCTGATCTGGTGGAGCCGCTTAAAGTCCTCTCCCCCGGGAGAGGACTTTAGGTGAGGGTGGATTCTTTGAATAATCTCCATCGAACGGTTTCTCCCTCAACCCAGCCTTCTCCCCGGGGAGAAGGGGTGGCTCGTTTCAGCGCAGAGAATCAACTTAATGCGAGTGCGGGTGCCCAACCAACTTCGGGTGAACCGAGTGCATTGGGTTGAACCTGCGGCCTTTGCGCAGCGTTTCGACCGGTAGCAGTAGTTCGTTTCCGGCCCGGGTATTACCGGGTGCATCGGTGAAAGTCACCGGACCCTCCCGAAGCTGAATCACGGCGATGTCGGCGTCAGCGCCGACTTTAAGGGTCCCGATGTGATCGGGCAGTCCAACCGCCGCCGAAGGCTTCGATGTGCCAAGCGCCAGTGCATCGTCGATCGAGTATCCGAGATACATGTACTTCGAAAGCGTCGTCATCAGATCGAACACCGGTCCGCGAACGTTGTACCGGTGAACATCGGACGAAACGGTTCCAGGCCCAAGGCCCTGCTCCATGCACGCCTCGGCAACCGGAAACGAGAACGAACCCGCACCGTGCCCAACATCAAAAATAATCCCGCGCTTCATGGCATCCCAAGCAGCGTCGATAACCTTGTTGTTGTTATCGAGAATGCCGTGCGGGTTGCCTGTAAACGAGTGGGTAACGATGTCACCGGGGCGGAGCTTTCCAAGGAATTCGTCGAAGTCGTGGAATGACCCGCCGATGTGAATCATCACCGGCTTATTCAGTTCAACACCGGCCTCGAGCGCGCGATCAAGCGCCACCATATCGTTGTTGCCGACGATGGCGTCGGTGAGCCGAACTTTGATCCCGACGATCACGTCGGAATGCAATTTCGCTGCTTCAACAGCCTTCTCAACACGCGCCCAGCGAATGTCTTCAAGCTCCCCGATATCGTTATCGAGCTGACCCATTCCCGATATGTGGAGGAAAGCTAGAACACGAGTCGCTGCCTGATCCATGACGTAACGATGGAAGCCCGCAATGGTGTTCGATCCTGACGATCCCGCATCAATTGCCGTTGTAACACCGCGATGCACACACGCTGGGTCCGCTTCGATTGCGAGATGGGCAACGCCCCACCAAACGTGAACATGCAGATCAACTAGCCCCGGCGTCACCAGCAAGCCATCGGCTTCGATCACATCGTGGGTATCGCCATCGGAAATATAGTCTTCAATCGCAACGATATTGCCTCCTGCAACAGCGACATCTTTCTTGGCGTGAATGCCCTGTGCAGGATCTATGACGGTGCCGTTTTTGATTACGAGATCGTAGGTCATGAGGGGTCTTTCTTCTGTGCGGATACGCCAGCCAGTCACATCTCCGGTGATAGTAAACCGCTTAGTCGCAAGTTGTGAGTGTCGCCGGTGGCGCGTCGCCCAACAGTTAACTCTGATTAACGATGGGTGTGAGAGACTCGTTAACAGAGATGAAACAACGACTCCACAAAATACTTGCCGCCGCCGGGATCGCATCACTTCGTAAATCGGAGCAGATGATAGTTGACGGACGCATCAAAGTGAACGGCGAGACCGCGAACCTAGGCGATTTTGCCGATATCGACACCGACGATATCGTTGCGGATGGCGACCAGGTTTCGCTTGAGCAAAAGCGATATTTTATGCTCAACAAGCCGACCGGATATGTGACCACATTGTCCGATCCGCACGGTCGGCCAACAGTTATGGAATTGTTGAACGTTCGAGAGCGGATCTTCCCGGTTGGTCGGCTCGATACCGACACCGAGGGACTGCTGCTTCTAACGAATGATGGCGACTTTTCGCAGAAGATGGCGCACCCCAGTTTCGAGATCCAGAAGACGTATCTTGCCGAGCTCGCAACCGCTTTGACTGATGAAGCTCAGGCGTTGCTTGAGCGGGGCATCATGCTCGAAGACGGCCCTACGAAACCAGCGAAAATCAAGATCGTCTCGAATCGCCGACGCCGAATTGAAATCACCATTCATGAGGGTCGAAACCGCATCGTGCGGCGAATGCTTGAATCTGTGGAATCGCCGATTACTCGTTTGCGCCGAATTAGCTTCGGAACCGTTGGAATGAACGACCTGCCCAAGCGCGCTGTTCGTGAACTAACGGGCAAGGAAGTGGCCGATCTTATGGATCTGGCCATCGAGTCGAAACGGGTTGCAAAACCTCACACGCCGTGGAAGAAACCTGAAGAGGAAACCCGAAACGACAGGCGACTGGCGTTCAAGGCGAATAGACCCGTACGGCGAGACGGAGCCGGTGATCGCCGAGCGACGTTCGATTCAGGCGATTCACGCCGACCTGGCAGCAAGTCGAAACGACGTGGCAGCGGTGGTAGACGTACGGGCGGTTCAGGCGGACGACGCGCTGCACCACGATCTGGTCGACGCTAAAGATTCTTGGCGTACGGATCGACTACATCGTTCGGCGTGAAGCCAACGGATTTCCAGAAGTCGATTGCGCCCGGACTGTCTCGCAGAATGTCGGCGTAGACGCGCTTTGCTCTTCGCTGCTTCAGTAGCTTTTTCGAGCGTTTTACCAACTCTCGCCCAATGCCTTGCCTGCGGTATTCGGGATTCACGGCGAGGCGTGCGAAGTGCGCTCGCCAGCCATCCCATGCCGCCAGCGCCGTGCCGATCAGCTTGTCGTCGTCCCAGACTGTAATGAAAAGCTCAGCATCATGGTCAAGGAATGTCTGGATTGCTTCGGAGTCGTTGGTCGAACCGCCAAGGGTTGCCGTGCCCCAGAACGCCAGTACGTCTGGGATGTCGTTAGGGGTGCAGGTGCGATAGTTGAGAGTGGTCATGGTGAAGAAACTTTCAGTGGATAGCTTCACATTTCCCGAGCGGAGTCATCGGAGTCGAGGGATCTGGTGCGGGGTCGCGTGGTTCGCGAACGCTGAACCCGTCAACCACCGAAGGTCTCTCCACAGGAGTCGAGAAATGAGGACTGTAATGCTATTTAATCATCCAGCGAACGCATCACTCTGCCGGGGAGTTCGCCGTTTGGCTTGCCGTTTTCCAGTGCTGGCTTTCCGTTGACGAACACGTAGTCCATTCCCGTTGAATACACATGAGGATCCACGAAATCATTGTGCTGTTTTACGTTGGCAGGATCGAAGACAAGCACGTCGGCCTTTTGGCCAATGGCGATTCGACCCCGTCGTGAAAGGTTCAGCCGCGAGGCGGGCAGGGCGGTCATTTTGTAGATCGCTTCCTCCAGCGTAAACAGACCCCGTTGCTGCACGAACTGCTCAATGATCACCGAGTTAGTTGCATAGCTGCGAGGGTGCGGCTTACCAGACGATAGCGGCCCTTGGTCACGCAGCGACGATCCGTCAGAAGCGATCGACATCAACCCCCACTTTGCGATCGAATCGATGTCCTGAAGCTCCATAGAGTGCAGGACATAGTTTCCCTCGGATTGTTCATAGAGCCGCAATGCCGCCTCTTCAGGTTCGCAACCCATTTCGTCAGCAATGTCTTGAAGATTGCGACCCTCAAGCGACTGATCGGGCGGGAAGCTGGCGACAATGCAGCCTTCAGCCGAGTGATTGCGATTGATGTAGTAGGTGACATTGGCTCGTACCTGCGCTCGTGTGTCTGAGTCGGCCAGACGATCAAGAGTCGCCTGTCTACCTCCAACAAGCGCCCAGCGAGCGAACATCGCCCCCGAGAATCCGGTCGATGACCATTCATACGGGTACTGGTCACCAGCAACGTCGATGCCCTCGGCGCGTGCCCGTTCCATGCCCTCGATCAACTCATATCCACGCCCCCAGAATTTTGGTCCAACCGCTTTTACGTGTGAAATCTGAATGCGGGCACCGGTGCGTCTGCCAATTTCAATGGCTTCAGCGTGGGCAGGGAAGAGTCCACTCAGGTCATCGGCCTCGGAGCGAATGTGCGATGAGTACAGCTTGCCTCGATCGGCAGCGGGTTGTGTTACAGCTATGATTTCATCGGCAAGCGAGTACGAACCGGGCGCATACCAGAGACCCGTCGACATACCGAGCGCACCGGCGTCGAGCGAATCGGCGAACAGGCCGATCATCTGATCAAGCTGCTCCGGTGTAGGCATTACGGGATCCATGCCCATCACGGCACGTCGCACGGTGCCATGTCCGACCTGAGCGGCAACGTTAATTGTTGAACCCGATTCTTCTAGTGCCGTCAGGTAACCGTCCATGGTCGACCAGCCGGGCTGATAGTTCGAGTCGTACTTATCGGTGCGTTCCTTGAAACCGTCGATGTTCTTCTCGTTCAGCGGCGCGCAGTAACTCATGCCACAGTTGCCCATCAGTTCGAACGTCACGCCTTGGGTGAGCTTCGAATCGGCGTGCGGATCGATCAGGAACGAGTTGTCTGAGTGGGTGTGTAGGTCGATAAATCCAGGGGTAACGACCTTCCCCGTTGCGTCGATTTCACGAGTCGCGTCACCGTCGATCTCACCAACAGCCACCACGGTATCGCCTTTGATTGCGACATCGGCCTTGAACCGAGCCGAACCCGTTCCATCGACTACCGTTCCGTTTTTGATGATGAGATCGAACAAATCATGACTCCTGTAAAAGCTCGCCGCAAACTTTGTCAGTTAAGCGAAACCCAATTTAAATAAACCATTGGTTTTGGCGTGAGCATACAGCGATTTCGGGAGTAATATGTTTCGGCTCATGATCAGATCTCGCCAGAGTTTTAGTGACGTTTCTCACTGAAAATCGAGACGCTGGCGGGCATGACATCGATTCAGGCACCGATCATTTGAACCGGGCACCCGAAAGAACAACAAAATGAAGTTTGTGAGATTTTCGAACGGCGGCGACGCAGCATACGGCGTTGTTGACGGCGACACAGTAAAAGAGATTTCTAATTCGCCAATTGGCCAGGACTACTCGGAGACAGGCGCAACGCACGACCTGAACGAGATCAAGATTCTTGCCCCGAACCCCAACCCCAGCAAGATGCTGTGTCTGGCGCTCAACTACGGTTCGCACCTTCTTGGTGCAGACCGACCTTCCCGACCGCAGCCGTTCTACAAGAACACCAATGCGATCATTGGTCCTGGCGACCCGATCAAGCTTCCCGCCGACGCAGGGCTTGTTGTTTGCGAGTCGGAACTGATCGCAATCATTGGCAAAGAGGCGAGTCACGTATCTGAAGCCGACGCTCTCGACTACGTTTTCGGCTACACAGCCGGTAACGACGTGAGTGCCCGTGAATGGCAGTCCGGCGCAAAGGCCGACACCCAGTGGTGGCGCGCAAAGTCGTCCGACACGTTCGGTCCTACAGGTCCGTTTATCGTTACCGACATCGATCCGCAGAACGTTGCCATTCGTGGTCTCGTAAACGGCGTTGAAGGCCAGAAGTGCCACTCATCCGAGATGATATTCACCACGGCTCAGGCGATTTCGTACATCTCAACCTACGTAACGCTGTACCCCGGCGACATGATCTGGACCGGAACTTCGGGCACAACCCCTCCGATCAACGTTGGTGGCGATGTAACAGTTGAACTCGAACACATTGGCGTACTGACCAACCCAGTTATCAGTGCATAAGTAAGTGTCGCCAGAATTTCTTTTCCACTGGGAGAAGAGGAATTCTGGCGATGATTGGCTGGTTAAATCATGAACGGTCAGTGGATCATTTTGTTGAGTGGCACGTCGAGTTCTGGCAAAACGACTATTGCTAGGGCGCTGGCGAAGCGTTTGTCGACGGAGAGTCGCCCCTTCTTGAGCGTTGAAGCGGACAAGTATCTTCCGCATTTACCGGATGACTGGTCGCACGCAACTTTCGGTTCCAGCCTTAGTGAGCACTTCACAGGTCGATCATTGCCTTTGCAGGGCAAGGTTTCGATCTTATTGTTGACGGAGTTCTGCCGTATGGCGATCGTGACGGTGTTGCAGACGCGCTGGAGGTCTTTTCGACGTTTCGATTTTGTTACGTTGGGGTGAGATGTGATCCTGACGTTCTCGAGGCTCGTGAGAAGGAGCGTCCGGATCGAAATCAAGGGTGGGCGCTGAAGCAACAGTCAGATTTGCA
>Ga0209501_10000589_pt1 | contig 44166 bp, 38 predicted proteins | sample ArcticOcean_MG_C_4_FD_187434 | JGI IMG/M metagenome (GOLD analysis project Ga0209501, IMG submission 187434) | Marine microbial communities from western Arctic Ocean - ArcticOcean_MG_CB4_134 (SPAdes) (version 2) | ecosystem: Environmental > Aquatic > Marine > Oceanic | place: Arctic Ocean...
GTCAGGGTGGCCGCTGCCCAGGGCAGCCAAAAGCCTCTGTCCGCCGGATATGGTCTTGGCGCCGAGGCCGGGAGCTAGGCTCTGAGCAGCGGGGTTGTATTCCCAGGTTAGCGAATCGCCAGATTGCAATTCCAGGACCAAGTCCGGGGCCTGGAAGCAGATCCAGCGCCAAAGATAGCGTTTTTCAGGGTCTTCCGGGTCGTAGTAGTACTTGCCTTCGGGCGGGTATTCACTCGACGGGTTGCCGCCCGCGCCGTTCTCCGGGGCGACGTTTAAGCGTAGACCGTCGGGGTTGGCGCAGGGTACGGCGCTCAGGGCGATGCGCAATGACAGGGAATCACCGCCGCCGGCGAATAGCTCTAGGGCATGGAGCGCCATGTCCACATCGGCCTTGTAGCCGGTCAAACCGCCTATGATCAAAATCCTGATCCGGGACGTTTCCACCGAGTAGGCATTGCGGTCCAGTAGCGCCGGAATCTGGCCCAGCGACCGGGTGACGCCGCAGGCCGAGCGCGTCCAGAACCCTGGCCGGGCCCTGATCAGGGTATCTATGGCATCTTTGATCGTTTGTTCTGTGGACAAATCTTCCTCTCGGTTAACCTACACCGGATGTGACAGCTTGATCAGTTCTCTGGAATCAGTCATTGCGCCCGGTTCAAGAATCAAAGAGACCATCTTGTTGACCGACTCGGCAGAAGCTGGTTGCAAGGCGTGGGCTGCGCAGTCCACGAACTTCTCCCGTAGCTGATCGGTGGTGAGTGGATTATCCGGAGAACCCGAGGGCGGCTCCAATTTAATGGTGCCCGATATACCTACGGCACAAACCACTTCGATCTCTCCCCAGCCCTTGGGCATACCCTCTTTACTTTCTGCCTGTACTTGGGAGGAGGCCACCAACACTGGCGGCTTGCCAAAAGTGGTGATCTGGTCGATTCCCACACCACCGAGGACCAGCCCGCAGGCGATTAGGTAGGGCAGACTGAATTGTGCTTCCACTTGATGTTTGGGCCGCACGACGCCCGAGGAAACGCTGTAGCGGGAGGCGAAAGTCTCCGGGTCAGTGCGGACCACCACGGAACGAATGGCATTCCGGTGCAGTTCCAGTTCGTGATGCAGTTTGACCGCCGCGTCGATATAGCTATGGGTTGGGCGTCCGCAGGGGTAGGGCTTGAGGCTCATCTTGTCTCCCATGAACTCCTCTCCTAACCCTCGGTTGATGACCGATAAGTCAAAACCTTCCGGCTGGTACATGGCAAAGAAACCGTACTCCCCGCCGAACACGTTTTCCGCTCCGGTAAAACCCTCTTTGGCCAGGAAAGCTGAGAGAACTGCTCCGTGAGCCGCTTGACCGGCTTGGAGCCGTTTGGTCAGCGCTCCGTCGATGATGCTCTGCCGGTTTCCGGCCGCCTGGCTGTAGGCGATGCCAAAGGCGTGGACCATCTGCTCTTGGGTCAGAGCCAGCAGTTTTCCAGCGGCGGCGGTGGCGCCAAAGATGCCAAAGGTGGCGGTGCGGTGCCAGCCCCGGTCCTTGTCGGGCGCCAGCGCCAGCCGGCAAGAAACGTCCAGCCCCAGCGTAACTGCTAGGATCAAATCATCGCCCGTAACGCCGCCCAGAGATTCACCAACGGCCAGGCTGGCCGCCAGAACGGACGTGCCAGGGTGGATGTGTCCGCCTTTATCAAAAGTGTCGTCGAAATCGAGGGCGTGGCCCATGGCCGAATTGACCAGCGCTGTGTGATGGGATGGCATCTTTCGGCCGAGAACAGCCAGGGTTGATTCTTCCAAGCCGCCCCAGCGTCCGGTAACCGCAACGAGTTCGGCGATACCCGGCGCGGCGCTTCCACCCAGCATTGCGCCAAAGGTGTCCAGGACATCCCGGCGGGTGGCCGTCAGGGTTGCGTCAGGAACGTCTGCCAACTGTGTGCCGGTGATGTGGGCGGCCAGGGCATGGGCTGGGTCAACCTTGGTGCTATTTTCTGGCATGAATAAACCGCCCGTTACTTTTGGACTATGTCCACGTTCACGGTGCGAGACGCGGACACAGTGAAGGTCAATGAAGCCGTTCCACCGCCCTCGGTGCTGTCCATGATGTGGATGTTCTCCGGGCCTTCCAGGTAGTTGATCTCGTCTCCTTCCACGCGGAAGGGACGGTCATGGCCGGGATAGAACACGTTGGAGGCCGCCACCATCTTCTCAACGCTCTCCTGGGCGTCTTCAACGTCCCAGAAGACGTTGTAGGGCAGCCCGCGAGCGACCGTGCCGCTCTCGGGCATGGCATCACCGGCCAGCAGGACTTTCTCGCCGTTGATCTCAGCCAAGATGCTCATGTGGCCCTTGGTGTGTCCGGGTGTCTCGATGATCGACACGCCGTCGACGATCTTGTCGCCCTCGGAGACCGTATCCACTTTCATCTTTCCCATCATCTCGGCCATTCCGGCCGCAACTGCCAGGTCCCATTTATTGGGGTTGCGGGCGTAGTCAATCTCGGTCGGGTTGACCAGCACCCTGGCGTTGGTGAACAGGTCTGTATTCTGGCAATGGTCCCAGTGCATATGGGTCAGGATCACGATGTCGATGTCGGCAGGCTCCAGGTCTTTCGCTTTCAGGGCCTTGACCAGGAACGGACGCCGCGACGACGGCCCGGTGTCGACCAGGATGTTGTGGTTACCCACCCGCAGCAGGGCGTTCGTTGAATAACCGAATGATCCCTGATCGGTGGTGAGGGCGAACCCATATGTCAGAACGTCCAGCGTTGCCATGTTGGTGTTTTTCCTTTCCGGCGGCCAATCCGGCAGCCGATATAAACGTTTAGCGTAGGGATTTACCGGAAGTTGGGGATGACCTTCTCAGAGAACAGCTTCATCGAGGCGGATACCTGGTCGAAGTTCAGTCCGCCGACGTCCAGGTAACTGATGAAGTTGGTTACGTGATTGTCTTCCAGTTCCTTGATGGCCTTGGTGACCTTTTCGGGACCGCCGATGGCCGCCATCCCGTCTTTGCCCCGTTCTTTAAGCAGGTCTTCCTCGATGAACGGGTCGTTGACGTAGCTCTCGTAGCCGCGCAGACCACCGGGGGCGTTGGCCATCACAGAAACCGGCCTGCGCAGGTATTCACTCATGTCGCCAGCCCACTCCAGACGAGGTGTGAGCAGGTCAATGGCTTCCTGGTCGGTCGGTGAGACGTAGACGTTACGCACAGCCGCAATCTCGATATCGTCGGGGGCCATGCCCTCTTCGATCATGCGGCGGTGGTACAAGCTGATCAGGTTCTGGTCCGAATCAGGTGAGGCCGGGAAGAATGAACTCCCCACCGTGAACAACCCCCACTTATTGGAGACTGCGATCTCCACCGACTCGGGGCTGTGGGTCACCGCCATCAGTATGGGCGGGGTCGGTTGCTGTACTGGCTTGGGGATGACCATGACCTCGGGGAACTTGAAGAACTGCCCATCATAGGCGAACCGGTCTTCGGTCCAGGATTTGATGGCGATGTCCATGCCTTCGACGAACCGGTCTCTCGACTCGGCGATGTCGATGCCATAGATATCGAACTCCCGCTTCTGGTAGCCACGTCCCACGCCGACCACCACCCGGCCACCACTGATGATATCGATGGTGGCGACGTCCTGGGCGAACCGCAGGGGCGCGTGCCAGGGGACGATGGTACAGGCAACGCCGATCTTGACCCGCTTGGTGCGGGCTGCTATCGCGGCCAACAGGCCGGTCGGTGAGCTGATGATGCTGTGCTCGCTAAATGCATGCTCCGCTATCCAGACCGAGTCGAACCCTAGTTCCTCGGCCAATTCCGCACCCTTCAGGATGTCTTCATAGACTTCCACATCGGTACGGCTGACCGGGTTCGGGTTCGTCTTGTGCTCGTCGTCGTACTGCTCGTGCAGTTGAGGGCGCTGCCCAACGAAGAAAGCTCCGAATTTCATGATTTTATCCCCTGTGTTCTAAGCCTGTGTTTTAGTCTTGTTTTTCAATCTCGGCGTAGACCTCGCCCATGCGCACGACCGAGTCGTTCTCGACATCGGTGAACCAGCGCAGCAGCGAGCGGGTCAGAGGGTCGACCGCCTCGTCATCGGTGGCGGCCTCATAGCGCTCACGAACGCCGGGAGAAGGCATCCGCGTCCGTTGTTCTTTCAGCCAGGCGATCTTCTCGGCATCTGATATGTCCGATTTGACGATACGGACTTTCTCATCAAATTCCGGGTCTGCTACCTCTTGAGTATCGAAGCCCAATTCTTTGACCCGGCGGTCGAAGATGTCTCCGTGGCTGTACTCACGTGCGGCCACAAAAGACAGGCACTCTTCCAGGTCTTTGTTGTCGGTCTTGTTTGCCCAGGCTTCCAGGTACACACCGGCGCGGTTCTCCTGGAGGCGAATATCGTTCAGCAGGTCTACATACTCGGGTTTGGAAGGCATATCGGTAATACTCCTACGACAAAAGTTCTTTGGAATCGCGCCCAGGCTGGCGCAGTGTGGGTCGAGTGTAGTGCGCCCGGTGAGGGGTGTCAATCGGGCGTGGCGTAGGCTCAGCGTATGGTAAGATACCGGCAATCATAAAACCCCCATGAATCGCCGTCGGAGGCACCAAATGGTACGGAACAACAACAATTACGAGAAAGAAGGCCAGATCACCCGGGCATTGGGCGATTTTGCCGCCAATCTGGACTACGAAGACCTCTCACCCGAAGTTGTCGACTGGACCAAGTACCTCTGTCTCGACTTCGCCGGCGTAACGCTGAACGGCTCCACCACCGACTCCGCCAAGGCGGTGGTGGATGCACTGGAGAGCGTCGGACGCAGCGGGCCATCAACGGTGGTCGGCCGGAGCCAGCGGGTCCTACCGGAATACGCCGCGATGGCCAACGGCACGGCCTTCCATAGCATCGAGATGGACGACGTTAACAACGAAGCGTGCCTCCACCCCGGCGTGACCGCGTTCCCCACAGCGCTGGCCATGGCCGATGTGGCCCAGGTCAGCGGTAAGGAATTCATATCAGCCGTGGTCGCCGGGTACGACGTGATCGTTCGGCTAGGACGGGCATTGAAGGGCGCGGAGCACTACGCCAGAGGGTTCCATCCCACAGGCACCTGCGGAGCTTTTGGTGCGGCGGCGGTTGCCAGCCGGCTGCTGGGACTCAAAGACGATTCATTCGTCCACTCGCTGGGCATCGCGGGCAGCCAGACCTCCGGAAGCATGGAGTACCTGGCCCAAGGGGCTTGGACCAAGCGGCTGCACCCCGGATGGGCGTCCCACAGCGGCATCTGGGCGGCTTTACTGGCCCGTTCCGGCTACACCGGCCCGACGACCATCCTGGAGGGCCGTGACGGCTTCTTGCAGGCTTATTCGGGCGACCCTGACCCTAGCTTGGTGTTGAAAGACCTGGGAGTTGAATACCAGATCACCAGGACCAGCATTAAGCCCCACACCTGCTGCCGGTTCAAGCAGGGGCCCATCGACTGTCTGCTGGACCTGCGCAGCACCTATGGACTAAACCCGATGGACGTGGCCGAAGTCCGGGTGGGCGTCCTCAGCGCCGGCATGAAGCTGGTGTCCGACCCCATCGAAGCCAAACGGCACCCTGTTTCTGTGGTCGACATGCAGTTCAGCATGCCCTTCGGCGCCGCCGTGGCCCTGACCCACGGCCGGGCCTCGCTCGTGGAATATCAGGAAGGCATGCCCGAGAACCCTCAGGTCAAACACATCATGGAGCGGGTGCAGTGCGTCACCGACCCAAAGTTGGACGCGCTCTTCCCCAAGCAGTTCCCCGCCTGGGCTGAGGTGGACATGACTGACGGCCGAACCCTGCGCAGCGATCTGGAATACCCCAAAGGCGACCCGGAAAACCCAGTCACCTGGGCTGAGATGAAAGAGAAGTTCCTGCAGCTATCGGCGCCGGTTATCAGCGCAGAACGTCAGCAAGAGATCATCACGGCAGTTGAGAACCTGGACCAGATGAGCGACGTCCGCCAATTCGCGGCACTGCTATCCACGGAGTAAATCGGGCTTTCGGTAAAATAATCAGGAATTCCATCCAATTCAAAATACCCCAGTGTCCGTTGATGGTGAGCTCCGTCGAACCATTGCTAGGGTAAGCCCCGCTTCGCTCGCCCATAAGTTTGGCTTATGCGCATCCTTCCAGAGCCTCAGGTCGAACGGATTCGGGTACAGTGGTTGCCACATTCCCGTCATTATTACGAAGGCAGGAATCCAGGCCAACCATGTTTAGCAGCCACTAAATGGCTTGTCGCGAACGGACGCCCTCGCCCTAACCCTCTCCCATGCCTTGGAGCGGGGACGCTCGTTCATACGGTCATGACTACCGGTTCCTAGCGCGGGAAATCTCTCTGAGGATCGCTTCAGCCACCAGCTTGGGTTGCTGGCATTGAACGCAGTGACCGCTTTCTTCAGCGATGATGTATCTGCCGGCTGTGGACAGCGCGACCAAGTCTCGTTGGGACTCCAGCCAGGAATCGGCCAATAGCTCTCTGATATCTGCGTTGATGAATGGCGGCAGGTCTGGTTTCCCAGCAGTAATCACGGTGAGCGGCAGATCGCCCAGGTCTCCAGCATCCTTGACTTGCTCGAAACTGGCTTCCAGGTCAACGCCTTCCGGGTTTGAACGCACACCGTGCATGAACAAGGCCATAGCCTGCTCCCCAAGTATCTCGCCAGCCTGGGTCAGGTTGTCTTTTTGGAGACTATCCACAAGTACCAACGCGGCCGTGTTCTCCGGGTGTTGGCTGGCGTATAGCCGGGCGACCATGCCACCGTATGAATGCCCAACTACGACCACAGGTCCAGCCAAACCAGCGCCCGACAACAAAGCATGAAGTTCATCAGAGGTAGATTGGGCGGTAGGAATGCCATCAGCAGGGTCGCTGGCACCCAACCCCGAGCGGTCATAGCTGCAGACCTGCGTAAACTCGGAAAGCCGCTCTTCCACCGGCCCCCAATCATGATTGCTGCTGGCCAGACCCGAACCCAATATCACCGCAGGAGAGCCCTCACCCGAACACCTGATATTTAGGCGGTGTCCACCCACATCCACCAACGTTGATTCGGGGTTGTAGCCGCTACCGCCGCAGGCGACGGCCAGTAGCATGAGGATGCTTATGGTGGCCGTCTTCGGCTGGAAAAAATAGTGAACTGCCATTCCCTTTCCGCTCGTGGTGCGATTCGACCTTGGATCGAGAGTCTCGATGAACTCGGACTTGTCGAACCATCGTTTGCCCCAAGTCTGTTTCTCGTCCTGAGTATGACTTATGCACGCCCTTCGACGGGCTCAGCTCGACGATGATGTTACTCGCACGGCGGCCCAAGCCTGCGGTTACCTAAATATCCATCTCGGAGTTGAGTGTTGGCAACCAGCAAAAGTGGGACTGCGATGATAGGTTCGGGCCACCTCGGCTCGGGCCTGACCCTTAGTGGGACTGGCAAAATGCCTTCAAAGTGATCTGTCGGCTCGATCTCGAGGTGGCCCATCAGGTGCCAACGGCTTGGCGAGCAGTGACTTTATAGGAGCTTGGCTTTTAGCCCCATCGCAGTCCTGTCCGCTCACCTAGCCTTCGCAACCATTCTTGAGGAGGTCGAGATGACAGCATTGATCGCTCGCCAAGGTAGCCACGGTAGCCACGCGGATCACCTTCCGGAAGGCTATGTCTTCCGACAGATTGCTGTGGACCAGATGGAGGTTGCTGCCGTGGTCGTTGCCCTCACGTTGCAGCTTCTCCTCCATGTAGGTGACCATATCGTCTTCCTCGGCATGGACGGCCATGATGCCGCCGTGCTTGGCGACTTCCTGGAACACGGCCATCAGGTGGCCTGTGGGTATCTTGGCGAAGAACGTGGTGAACACCTTGAAGCTCGCCAGGCCCGACTGGATGGCCTCGCCGATCTCGCCGATGGTCGTCGGGGACACGGCTCCGGCCAGGATGTAATGGAAAGTGAAATCGGTGTAGGAATGGCCGGTAAAGGTCTGGCGGCGTTTGTCGATCTGGGCCATGATCGGCTCAGGAGTCGGCATGGCCCCGGGATTCAGGGGCAGATTGCCGGCAAAATCCACATAGGTGGTAACGCCGCCGAAAGCCGCGGCCCGGCTGGCGGCCTCGGGGGGCTGGGTGAAGACCTCGCTCTTGCCTCCGGCCCAGTAGTCCGGGACCGGCACATTGATGTGGGTATGGGGTTCGATGCCGCCGGGAAGTACGATTTTGCCGGTGGCGTCGATGACCTTGGCGGTCCCTGCTTCAAGCGTGCCGGGAGCGGCCACGGCGACGATCTTCTCGCCTTCGATGCCTACATCCATGACTGAAGCGCCCTCTGGCGCGACCACCGTTCCACCTCTGATGATTACGTCGAGCATCTGCCCTCCCTTAGGTTTACGCGGATTTGGGGTGAGCCGCCACGAGGCTGTGTTAGAAGTTAGGCTAGGACAATCTCCGCAGCCAGCGTCTCGGGGATCCAGTTACCCAGCAGTTCTTCCAGGTCGTCACGGCACTCTTCCAGGCGGTGTTCCGCGCCCTCGTAGAGCACCAATTGCTTGGGTTCCTGAGCCATGTCGTATATCTGCTGGCCGCAGGCGAACGCCAGGCGGGTGTCGGCTTTACCGTGGACCACCAGCAGCTTGCGAGGAGCGACCTGTCCGGCCATGCCCGCACCGTAGGTCTGGGGAGAAAGCGCCACCACGCCTTTGATATGGGCGCTGTTGGCCCCAGCGGCAATGACCACGGCCCCGCCGAAAGAATGGCCAACCACAACAACCGGCTGGTGTCCTGTGCCCTTGAGGTAGGACACACCGGCCAACAGGTCTAGAGCGCACTCAAAGACGTCGTTGGCCTGCCGGTAATCCAAACGCAAAGACGTAATGCCTTCGTTGGTGAATTTCTCGGACATGCGGGCGTAGGTTTCAGGTCCGGGGCCGCCAAAACCACCACGCGCACCGCAGACCCAGATCACGGCTTGGTCAGCCTCGGGTGCTCGGTGAAGGATGGCGTTGAAATCCCCACGGCTCGTCTTGAACCGGAGTCCCTCTCCAATGTCGCCGTCCGGGACGTCGATGTTCACGACCTCCTGGATGCTCATCAGTTCATCGACTGTCTTTGCTTGTTCTTCTGGCATTTTTGACCCTTAGTCCAGGAAGTTATGTAGTTCTTGAATGAAGCCTTCGGGGTTGTCCTCAAAGACCATATGTGCAGCCCGGTCAACGTGGACCAGTTTACCGTTGGGCAGGACTTCGACCATCTTCTCGGCGGTCGCCAGGCCCAAGGTGTCTGTCTCAGAGCCTCTGACAATCAGCACCGGACATTTGATGCCAGGCAGGTTAAGCCACAGATCGGGCTGCTTTGAGCCGGTGTTGTTACGGCGCTGCTCTCTGACTTCCAAGTCATAGCGCCAGCCGAACTTGCCGTTGGGCAGTTCTCTTGTGGCGTAGGTCAGGCGGCGGCGGAGTACCGGCTCGGAGCAGAACCGGTTCTGCTTGCTCTGGTAGGCGAATACGTCCTCAAAGGAGTCAAACTCCTCGGGGACGTCAATCAGTTCCTGGGTGATGCGGCCCGAGCCCTTGGGATCAAGGTCGGGGCCAATATCGATGATGACCAAGTTTTCCAGTTTGTCGGCGTTGTCACGGGCGAAGGCCATGCTATTGCGGCCGCCCATGGAATGGCCGATCAGTGTGAACGACTCAAACCCAACCGCTTCGCAAAACCCTTCGAGGTCGGCAACGAAAGACTCGCTGGAGTAGTCGCCACCGGGCGCCCAGTCGCTCTCTCCCCTGCCCCGTTGGTCTAGGGCCAGGATGTTGTAGTCCTGACAGAATTCGGCGGAAACGTCGTCCCAAGAATGGCAGTGCCCTCTCAGTCCATGAAGCAGCAGGACCTTGGGTTTGCCTTCATTACCCCAGTCCAGGTAGTGCAGGTTGATGCCGTTCACGTTGACTGTTTTGTCCTTGGGTTGCACTGAAGTGGCCATCTCGTCTCCTTATTAACGGGGGCGCGCTGGCCCAACCGGGGCGCGCTTGAATTGGGAGTCAGTTTAGCATACGTCTAGGACTACCAAACGGCTTCTGCCAATCGGTTTTCTAAGGTGTGCTAAGCTGGCAAAAATCCGTCGTCCGACCCTCCAATAGGAATTTCAATGAAAGCCATCCAGGTCACCGGCCCCCGGAGACTACAACTGACAGAAGTTGCCGTCCCAGTACCGTCCGATGGGGAAGTGCTGGTCAAGCTGGAGGCTTTGTCGGTCTGCGGCACCGACATGATGGCTTATCGTCATCCCCAGCCCGAAGAAGACTATCCCTTAGGTCATGGGTCGCCGTGCCACGAATGCGCCGGCACGATCGTCGAGAGCCGCTCGCCTGATTGGCCGGTGGGCCGCCGGGTGATCTACCTCCCGGCGCTGAACCTGAACGGCGGCGCGGAATTTGTCGTGGCCCAGCCGGAGACTCTGGTCTCGCTGCCCGATGACGGCGATATGGGCGAATTGCTTATGTGCCAACCCTGGGGCACTGTGCTATACGCGTTGGAGCGGGTGGGGCCGGTGGCTGGCAAGAACGTGGCGGTCCTCGGCCAAGGCTGCATCGGGCTGCTGTTCACCATGACCCTGAAGATGTTGGGCGCACGAAAAATCATCGCCATCGACCCCAACGAGCACCGGCTGCAGATGTCACGCAAGCTGGGCGCAAACCTGGCCGTCAACACCAGCAGGGTCGCCCCGGAGAAAGTGGTGCGTGAGGTGTTCGACAACCAAGGTGCGGACATCGTGGTCGAAGCCAGCGGTGATTCCGGAGCGTTGGACCAGTGCGTCAGCATGGCCCGGATGTACGGCACGCTGGTGCTCTTTGGAATACCCGAAGAGAAAGAGATTACGTTCGATTACCTATCGGCCATCTCCAAGCAGTTGACCATGGTTGGGACGGTCAGCGCCACCTGTGAGGCCCCGGCCAAGCCCATCCAAGAGGCAGTGGACCGAGCCACCAAGGGTGAGGTCGACCTGACCTGGCTGGTCACCCACCGCATGGGGTTCGATGAAGCGCCTGCCGGGTACGAACTCTACGCCGGCAGAGGGGACGGGCTGATCAAGCTGGTCCTGGCGATCTAGCGCCGGATTATCAGCAGGGAGAAGTAGTCCAGGTCTTCGGCGGACAGTTTTGAGATGTCTTCCACCACGTTTTCCGCCGAGGTGCTGGCCTGGCGCACGTAGGTGGCTTTGCCGGACAGACCTAGTTTTTCCCGACTGGCGAGGGCCTGCAATAACTCTCGGTTCACTTCCATCAGCACCGTGGTATCCGAGTTGGCGATGGCTTCCATGAGGTCGTCGATACCATAGACCTTGGGCAAGATAGTCAGGCGCTGGCCGTGGGTGACCAGAGGCATGCCAGAACTGGCCGCGGCGGCCATGACGGATGACACACCTGGGATTACTTCAGTTTCCACGTCCGGCACCACCGCTTTGACGCTACCCAGCACCTGGAAAAATTCGCTATAGAGCATCGGGTCGCCTTCGGTGATGAAGGCCACATCTCCGCCTTCGCCCAGGTGGCGGGCGATCTCTTTGGCAGCATCGGCCCAGGTCTTTGGGTCGACCGGGGTATCGTCATCGGAAGGAATCGTGATGGCGAGGAACACCGGGTTTGATACCTCAAGGATGCCTCGGACAACGCTGAGGGCGTAGCTCTCTTTGCCATCATCCAACTGGGTAAAGCAGATGACTGCCACGTTCTGCAGCGTCCGATGGGCCTTGATGGTCAACAACTCCGGGTCGCCGGGGCCAACCCCAATACCGTAGAAAATCCCCTTGCCGTTATTTCCGCCGCTGGTTGTCCCGTTGGTTGTCATTGAATAGTTTCTCTAAACTGCTTCGCCGCAGTGTGTCTCGATTTGGCTGTCCGGGTCAGCGCTCTTGGGCTATGACCCAATCGTAGATATGCATGGTAGCAAAACAATCGTCTTCGTTGTAGACGATGATCTTCTCTTTGGATACCTTGTCAGTGCCGCCTGAGTCGACGTAATTGGCGTACAGGGCCATGGAGCCAACCCCGGAAACGTCAGCCTGCTGCCAGCTAAATCCCAGGCTCTTGGCGATGGCTTTCAGGCCCTCGCCGTAGGTGGGGAAGGCGTAACCCTTGGTGGCCCAAGGTGACAGGTCTTCCAGCCGGTCCAGCACGAACTCAGCCTTCGTCTGGTCTGCACCGTACCGCTCGACCATCTTTGTCATGTGGGTGCGTTCGTAGTGGTGCCAGTGGTAGAAAACCGGGTCGTCCAGAGACGAGGCCCAATCCAGGAATTCCTTCAGGTTTTCGCCTTCAAGGTCGAACGACTCTGCGAAGAACGCCTTGTATTCGCCATCGCTGCCGTCCGTCCGGTAGACCGCCCCGATCAGGTAATTGATCTGCTCGAATCCATCTTGGTCGTTTTGTTCCTGGGCGCCCTCGAAATCAAAGAAGACTTCGGTCCGGCCGTGCAATATTTCTTCCAACTCGGTTCGAGTCAGCGGTTTTTGGCCCTGTATCGCCTGAGCCGACACGACCATCTTCTTGGCGGAGGCCGGGCCGACCCGCTGAACCTTGACCAGTTCGGTCTCGTTTGCCTCGGCGATCGCTTGTAGGGTCGCGTAGCCAGCTTCCCTGAGGTTGGTGCGCACCGAAACCCCGACGCCGACTATCAGCGAGACGTCGTTAGCCGCCACGGCCTGGCTATCGATGTATGAAGCCCAGGGCCAGCCACCGACACCGTAGCAAAAATCGACTTCTTTTCCGGCCATGATCTCTCTGACTTCGTCAATCACCTCGTCCAGCCGCTCATCCACGTCAGCCATGATGACCGGAACAACTTCAAAGTCGCCGTTGACCATCTCAAAGACCGGCGGTTCGTAACCCTGGACCAATCCCAGGACCCGGTTGTACAGCGCCGCCTGGAGCATCTGGGACTCACGGAGCTTACGGGCTGATTTAATCTCCACCACCCGGTAGCTGAAATCGCCGAAGACCGAGGGAACCCCGTCCACTCGTTCGAGAATGTCGGGGCGTCCGGTGAGGCCGTGGGACCAGCAGACCAGAGGCATATCTTTGATAAACTGCCCGGCCTCAGACATGATCTCAAGAGATTGGCGGAACCCTTCTTCTTCGGTCTTGAAAGCTTTCTGGATACCGCCGGGGTACATCCGGTCGTTGACCTTGTCTTGGTGAACGTTGCCGATGTCAAAGATGTGCTGCATCTGGTCGTTCATCGGGTCTTTGGCGTCGACCGGCGCGTGGATGTTGCACCAGAGGGTGATTGGAGACTCGAGATAGCGCTCGACCCAGCCAGCCCTAACAGCGCCACTACGGGCGCCATTGGTGAACTGACGGTAGATTTCTTCGACGTTCATAAGCACACCGGCGCGGGTTAGATGAATGGGTGAGTGTCTGGTTGGACTTTTATTATGAGACTGGAAAGTGGGGTTTGCCGCCTAGTTGACCACCACATTGACCAGCCGGCCTGGAACGTAGACTGTTTTGGCGATGGATTTGCCTTCCACGTGGCTCTGGACCTTTGGGCTGGCCAGGGCCAGAGCTTGGGCTTCGGCTTCTTCGATGCCGACGGCCACTTCGATCTTGTCCCGTACCTTGCCGTTGACCTGGACGATCAGGGTGATGACATCTTCGGCTGCCAGGTCGTCGTCCCAGGCGGGGAAGTCCTGTTGGTGGATGCTGTACGGATGGCCGTTCATCTCCCACAATTCCTCAGTCATGTGGGGGGCCATAGGCGCCAGAAGAAGCAGCAGGCTCTTGGTGCATTCCTTCCAGGTCTTGGCATCGACGCTGCCGTCAGCCCAGACCTTGTTCAGGTGGTTGGTGAATTCCATGAGCGACGCGATGGCCGTGTTGAACTTGAACCGGTCAAGGTCGGTGTGGCACTTGCGAACGGTCTGGTGCATCAGCCGGTTGGTGTTTCTAACGGCATCTGCGCTCAGAGTGGCTGCGCCCAATCTATTTGAGTCGCGCGCCGCAATGTCCCAGACACGGTTCAGCCAGCGAGCGGTGCCGTTTATTCCCTTATCGCTCCAGGGGCCGCCCTGGTCCCAGGGGCCCAAGAACATCAGGAAGCAACGCACTGCGTCAGCCCCGAGCACGTCTACGAATTCATCGGGGTTCACCACGTTGCCACGGCTCTTGCTCATCTTCTCGTGGTCTGCTCCCAGGATCACTCCCTGGTTGAACAGTCTCAAGAATGGCTCTTCATACTCAACCAAGCCCATGTCGTGCATGCCCTTGGTGAAGAAACGGGAATAGAGCAGGTGCATCACCGCATGCTCAGCCCCGCCGGTGTACTGGTCCACCGTCATCCAGCGGTCGAGCAGCTTCGGGTTGGCCGGGTCATCGGCGTTATGGGGATCCAGGTAGCGCATCATGTACCAGGACGAGTCCATGAACGTGTCCATGGTGTCGGTTTCCCGGCGGGCGTCCGCGCCACACTTGGGACACTTGGTATTCAGAAATTCTGCATTGGCCGCCAGAGGTGATTCACCGGTGGGCGTGAAATCGGCGTCCTGAGGCAAGAGCACCGGCAGGTCCTCTTCTGGCACGGGCACCACGCCGCAGGCGTCGCAGTAAATCATGGGTATAGGGGTGCCCCAATAACGCTGCCGGGAGATAAGCCAGTCGCGCATGCGGTACGAGACCGTCCTGCTACCCCAGCCTTTCTTCTCGAGGTCAACGGCAATGGCGGTCTTGCCCTCTTCGTTCGTCATGCCGTCGTAGGCCCCGGAATTGGTCATGAAGCCTTCGCCCACGTAGGCTTCGGAGAGCTCTTTACCGTCCCAATCTATGTCGGCGATAACCGTTCTGATGGGGAGCTTGTACTTCCGGGCAAAGATATAGTCGCGGGAGTCGTGGGCCGGCACGCCCATAACCGCACCGGTGCCATAGGTCGTTAGCACGTAGTCGCCGATATAGACGGGGATGCGCTCACCGTTCAGCCGGTTCAGAGCGTAGCTTCCGGTGAACACGCCGGTCTTTTCTTTATCGACAGACAGGCGGTCGATCTCTGAAGTCTGACGGGCTTTGCTGATGTACTCATCAACGGCCTGGCGTTTGTCGTCGGTGGTCAGGCCGGTCACCAAAGAGTGTTCCGGCGCCAGGACTATAAAGGTCACACCAAAGATCGTATCGATGCGAGTAGTAAAAGTGGAGATTTCCTTCTCTTCGATCCCGGCTCCGGAGATGTCGAATGAGATCTGAACGCCCTCGCTGCGGCCGATCCAGTTCTGCTGCATGGTCAGGATCTTGTCCGGCCATTCTTCGAGGCCGCTGAAGTCGAGAAGGCGGTCAGCGTACTCGGTGATCTTGAAGAACCATTGCTCCAGGTCGCGGCGGGTGATCTCCGACCCGCAACGCTCACAGGCCCCGTTCAACACCTGCTCATTGGCCAGCACCGTCTGGCAAGACGGACACCAGACCACGGGGGCTTTGGCGCGGTAGGACAGACCTTTCTCATAGAACTTCAGGAAGAACCATTGGTTCCAGCGGTAATACTCCGGCAGGCAGGTGACTACTTCGCGGTCCCAGTCATAGATCGCGCCTAGAGAACGCAGTTGGCGGCGCATGTTCTCGATGTTGCTGATGGTCCATTCGTAGGGATGGATGCCACGGCTAATGGCGGCGTTCTCCGCAGGCAAACCAAAGGCGTCGAAACCGATCGGATGGAGCACGTTGTAGCCCTGCATCCGCCGGAAGCGGGCATGGGCATCGGCCGGGGCCATAGCGTACCAGTGGCCGATATGCAGATCGCCCGAGGGATACGGGTACATGGTCATCTCGTACCATTTCGGGCGGGGGTCATCGTCTGAAACTTTGTGCAGGCCGTCCTGTTCCCATCGTGCCTGCCATTTGCGGTCTATCGCGGCGGGGTCGTAAGCCAGTTCGACCTGCCGGGGGCTGCTGGTCATCTATAGGTCTCCTAAGCTAACGGGGCGTCGGCGAATCCCGATCAATGGCCGACGTTTCTCGTGACCATCATATTAGCATACAAGCTGTTCCAGTCACGAAATCCGAAGATACGGGTTCCAGGTTTTCGGCGGAACAGGCCCATCTAGTTCATTGACACAAGGAAACGCGAATCCTAAAATTCTAGCTACCCCAAATATTCTTCTAGAAAATCCGGCCAGTATACGGTTCGAATATACGACTACAGCCGTGATCCGCCTCACTATAGAGGCCCTTCTCCCACGTCTTCTCTCGCGCCTTCAGGCAGATACCTTGAGACGCCCACCTTTGTCAGATGCCGATAGTTTTTTCAAACCGCCGATTCTCATCTTGCCATGCCGTTCGCGGACATAGCCTAGTGAAAGGGCTCTAAAGATGGCTTTTCGACGGCGGCGCAGGCCGGTAGACAACATCATCAGACTCCGCAGGCGGCGGGAACTATCACCCATCGTCTCCGATGTGGAGCCGCCTAAGGAGAACAAACCGCTCTTCGGCACCACTTCGATCCTTCTCGCTGGTTTCGCGATGTTGATACTGGTCGGCGGGAGCCTGCTAACCCTGCCCATCGCCCAGAACGGTTCCGGCTACACCCCCTTGGAGACTGCGTTCTTCACTTCGGTGTCTGCGGTCACGGTAACGGGCCACACCGTGGTCAATTCCAGCACCTATTGGTCGACGTTTGGTCAGGTAATCATTTTCGTGCTGATGTTGGTCGGCGGTCTGGGTTTCATGGTCTTGAGCACGTTCATTCTGCTGTTGATCGGCCAACGATCGACGCTGCAAGAGCGAATATTAACCCGGGGGTTGATGCGGGACACCGTGGGCGTGGACCAGATGGGCGGCCTGCGCCATCTCGGCCGGGCGGTTATCCTGGCCGTATTCCTGCTCTATCTGGCCGGCGCTGCAGTGTTGTTCACTCAGCTACACGGCACGGTGGAAGGTATGAGCACCCTCCGCACTCTCTGGCACTCGCTATTTCTATCCGTGGCATCATTCAATAACGCCGGCTTCCAGATATTCCCGGAGGTATCCGGCGGCAGCTTGGCCCGTTTCGTGAGCAGCCCGGGATTACTGTTGACCATGACATTCCTGATGATTCTGGGCGGCCTTGGTTGGGTGCTGTTTGTGGACGTTTTCCGCAAACGCCGTATCTCGCGCTTTTCCCTAGAAACAAAGATGGTCCTCACGACAAGCATCCTCCTGTGGGTGCTCGGCGCGGGTGTACTATATCTGGCTGAGTTCGCCAACTCGGCGACGATGGGCGACTTCAGTTGGTTCGACAAGATCATCGGCGCTGTATTCAGTTCGGTCAGCGGACGGACGGCCGGTTTCTCGATAATCGACTTCGGTCAGGTCGAAGATGTCACCAAGTCGACTTTCTCCGGGCTGATGTTCATTGGGGGCGCGGCCGGCTCGGTGGCCGGAGGAATCAAGGTCGGCACCTTTGCCGTGCTGATGGCGGCTGTGATCTCATCTCTCCGAGGCAGGCCCCACGCGGAGGCCTTTGGACGGGAGATTCACCAGTCGCAGATACACCGCGCGCTCACGGTCGCTGTCCTGGGCCTGGCCTTCATCGGGGTCGCAGCAACGGTTTTGACCACCCTTGAACCCGAATTGGAGTTCATGGACATCATCTTCGATACGGTGTCGGCCTTCGGGACCACGGGCGCCTCCACCGGCATCATCGCGGAGACCGGGGTGGCTTCAAAGATCATCTTCATGGTGTTGATGTACGTGGGGAGGCTGGGCCCGGTGGCTTTAGCCCTCGCACTGGCCACTGAAGACGATACCGAAGTGTACCGCTTTGCCCAAGAAAGCGTTAAAATAGGTTGATGCAATGGATGGGGATTCAATAACGTGAAAAAACAAGTTTGCGTGATCGGTCTGGGACGGTTCGGGTCAACATTGGCGCAGGAGCTCTTTCAGAGCGGCCACGATGTGTTGGCTATCGATGTTGATGAAGCCAAGGTCCAAGCACAACTGGACCAGTCTACCTACACGGTCCGCGCCGATGCCACCAACGAGTCCATCCTGAAAGAGCTGGACGTTGCCGAGTACGACGTTTGCGTTGTGTCTCTGGGTAGCGAAAACATCCAGTCCAGCATCCTGGTCTCTGTGCTCCTAAAGAGCATGGGAGTGCCTTATATCATCGCCCGCGCCGCCAATGAGCTACACGGCACCACGCTAGAGCGGATCGGCGTTGACCGCGTGGTGTATCCGGAGTCAGAAAGCGCCCGGCGCACCGCCCACGTCGGTTTTGAGACCGGCGTCATCGACTATATGCCCATCGTTCCCGATTTCGGGATCAGCAAGCTGCGGCCGCCCGAAGAGATGCTGGGCCATACTTTAGAAGAAGCAGGACTGGCTGGGACCGCGGACCGGCACGGCATATCCGTGCTGGCTATACGCAGGGGCCGGACGTCTTTCCTCCATCCAGCCAAGGACGAAGAGATCAAAGCCGGCGACGTACTGATCGTGGCGGCAACCAACGAGCATCTGGGCAAGATTTCAGAGATCGCCCGCCACCTGGAACCGGCATCCAATGACCGACACAGCCACCGCAACGGCTCCTAATTCCGGACTTTCCCGCCCTATCACTCGTATTTCCATAGATCTGCTCATGAAAGGGGCTTGACCCAACTGTCCGTAATGCCGACACTGGAATCCGCTAGACATTAATTCGTCTGGAAGTCCCACTTTCAGACTACACATCACGGCCTCAGACCAGGCATTCAACCGCCTGTTTCAGCCGCCGTCCTAGATTCACAAAAATCTTATTGTATTGGGTGGACTCTGCTCGTATAATCTGCCATTGATTATCAGCCTCGGCTTTGGCTGCGGAATTGGAAAACTCCGTGGTTGTGCCTATGTCCCCCCATTCAGGACGGTATTTGGCTATGCGATTGGACGCAAAACGGCTCTTGGTGCCTGTGAACGGCAAGTCATACAGCGAGCGCACGTTCCGCTGGGCCTGCCAGATGGCACGCGAATCAAAGACGGAACTCCACGCGGTCTACGTGATCGAGGTCCCCTTGGAATTGTCTCTGGAATCTGAGATTTCCGAAGACCTCAACAAGGGCGAAGAGATCCTGGCCCGGATCGAGGCCATAGCCTCGGAAGAGAAATACAAAGGCCTCCAAGCCCGGTTCTTGAGGGCCAGGCAGGCCGGTCCGGCCATCGTTCTGGAGTCTGAAGACCGGTTCATGGACCTGTTGATCGTGGGGGTACCCTATGACCGCCGGTTCGGCGAATGTACGCTGGGCACCACGGCCTCATACATCTTCCACAACGCCTCGTGCCAGGTGATGTTCTGGCGGGAACAGGCGCCATCTCCCTCTTTCCACAGAGACTGATGGGTCAAGAGAATTACCCAGTTAACGACCGTAGAGGCTGCGCATGCGGGTATTGATTTTCGGTTGCAACCGGCTCAGCACCAGTCTGGTGACCGACCTAGCGGGTGAAGGCAACGAGATCACGGTGCTCGGCGGAGAACGAGATTGTCTCGAGAGTGTCGCCACCCACCAGGGTGTCCGCGTCGTTCTAACCGCTGAGCCTATGATGCAAGATTATCTGCAGGAAGGCGGCATCGACCATGCCGACGTTTTCCTGGCGATGTCCTCAGACGACCACCAAAACATCCTCGTCGCCCAGATAGCCAAGCACATCTACAACGTCCCCAAGGTTGTTTGCCATCTTAGTAGCCCCCAGCTGCAGGTGATGTATGCAGCCCTGGGTCTGGACGTGGTAGGCTATTCCTTCGGCCTGATGCAGGATGTCCGCCAGGCCATAGAAGGCTAAAGCCAAGGGGTCCGGTGTAGTCACCGATTTATGTATGTAGTTATCGTTGGATGCAGTGAGTCAGGCTATCACCTGTCCAAGGCGCTCATCGCCGGCGGACACGAGGTGGTGGTCATCGAGAAAAACCCCGACCGCTTCCAATTGCTCAACGAGGAATTGGGGACCGTGGCGCTGCTGGGCGACGGCACCGACGAGGTTACCCTAAAGCGCGCCGGTATCTCCCGGGCCGATGTTGTCGTAAGCCTCACCGGGGCCGACGCCACCAACCTGGTGATCTCCCAGATGACCAAGCATATCTTTCAGGTCCCCCGGACCATGGCGCTGATCAAGGACCCCAAGAACGAACCAATCTTCCACGAGATAGGCGTCGACGTTGTTGTGAACTCCACCCATCTGGTTTTGGCAACTCTGGAGGAAGGGATTCCGGGCCGGCCATTGGTACATCTGATGAACCTGCGAGTCCCTGGAATGGAGCTGGTCAGCGTTTCAATCCCGGCAGACTCCAACATCATTGGGAAACGCCTGAGCGAGATCGAACTGCCACCCAACAGCTTCATAACATTGATGGTCAAGAAGACCGGCGCAACCCTGCCCACCGGGCGTTCGGTTGTGGAACCAGAAGATGAACTGGTGGCGGTCACACCTGAAGGTGACGAGCAGATCCTCTACGACATCTTGACCGGGGTTTAGTCATGGCCGGAACTGTGGGATTTTTGGGGCCACTTGGCACCTACTCGGAAGAGGCCGCCCTGCTCTACGACCCAACGGCTAACAAACCATTCCCGACTATAACCGCGGTTGGAGAAGCGGTGGCTTCCGGCGAGATCGATGAAGGGATCGTACCCATCGAAAACAGCCTGGCAGGCGCAGTTATCTTCACTCTGGACCTATTGATCAATCAGCCGAAGCTTTTCATCCGCGGCGAGATCGACCTGCCCATTGAGCACTACCTAGTGGCCAAACCGGGAACCGACCCAGCCGATATCAAAGTCATCTATTCCCATCCGCAAGCGCTGGCGCAATGCCGTGAGTATCTAGAAAAGAACTATCCCAATGCGGAACAGATGGCATCTTTGAGCACCGTTTTATCAGTAACCGACTCGTTCGAGAGTCCGGTACCAGCAGCCGCTATTTCTCCCCGCCGGGCGTCGGAACTTTACGACGTGGATATCTTGGACAGAGGTATTCAAGACGTGGCAAGCAACGTGACTCGCTTTGCCGTTCTGGGGCTTTCCGACCATGAGCCCACCGGTCGGGACAAGACGTCGATGGCCTTCACCTTTGTGGAAGATACTCCGGGGTCGCTCTATAGGGTACTGAGGGAGTTCGGCCAGCGGGACATCAATCTGTTCAAGATCGAATCGAGGCCCACCAAGCAATACTTAGGGGAATATATCTTTCTGATGGACTGCGCCGGTCACCGGGACGAATCCCCGATGAAAGAAGCTCTGGCAGCCTTGTCAGAGCCCATCAGCATGCTACGGATTTTGGGGTCCTATCCCAGATGGAACCCAGATAGCTAAATCAGGCTTTAGAACACCTGCCTGAAAAAGAATCGGCCCTCCTCCACGGCATTGCTAAGAAACCCAAACACCACACACAACACTTCTTAGCTGGTCAAACCGATTGGAGGAGGGCCGACCGGGACAGGCCTTGTACTGTCAGTTCACCCGCAAAATGCCCTCCACGGCTGTCTGACACCTAAGGCACGAGGCCCGTGCACCCATCTTGTTTAATGGCTTCTACTGTTTAAGCAGATGCCTCCATTTGTTTAAGCAGGCGCCTCGTTCGTTTAAGCAGACGCCTCTTTTATTTCCGTTATTCTTATCAATCTAAAATTACTTTTAGATATTATTTAAGAATATTTTTATATTTTAACCAAGCCATACCCTTATGTCAAATCGTGCTCAATCCCTGTACAAACCCGCCTATCAGAGGTCTTGACAACCGGTTTTTGCCGTCGATTCTAAGGGTTATGTCAGTTCCAGCGGGCCTCGAAGATGGCCGTTCCTTGGTTTTCGAACACCTTTTCACCCAGATCATCGAACTTCCCTAGGCCATCTCCCGGGTAGGTGATCCGCTCCAGATCGCCCACTACAACGTATCCCACTCGGTACTGACGCAGCAGTTCCACCGCTCTTTCGGGATCAGTCGTCACATACATCTCCCGGACGTCCCGTGCCCGTTCTCCGATGGCGAAGGAATAGGCGGTTCGTTGCTGTATCTGGTGCCAGGGCCAGCCAATGACGGTCGGCAGGCCGGTGTAAGTCGCAAATCTGGAGCCCCAACGGTATTGATCCAGATGAGCCTCCAGAATGACCGGAGAGCCGGATACGTTGTCTTGCACCCATTCGATGGCTTCCTGATCCCATCTCAGCTCTAATGGCACCTCTTGCTCCTGGTGGACCGCGTCCGTCATATAAGCAGCGCCGTCCAAGCCTGATGGGCCGTCAGTGAACCGGTCTGCTATCCTGGCCCGGCTGCCCAGGGCCGTGTAGATCAGACTGGAACCAATCAGCACCACCAGTACAACCAGCCAGGCGCCAGACCTTATTCCTATAGCTGGTTTCAGGAACCCGGACGAGCCCAACTGCCAGAGCATATAGGCCGAGACGATGCTGAGCAGCACCCATATCTCCAGGTAGTATTTGAAGAAGGTGTTCATCCGGCCGATGTCGCCCTCGACCCGCACCAGATCTACTCCAATCCCGATGAATAAGGCCAGACCCAACAGGAACAGCGGGACGATTTTGTAGGGGCGGTCTTCGTCCTGGGAGGCAAATACCCGCCAGGCAACTATCCCCAACAGCGTCAGAAAGACCAAGAGCAGGGTCACGTTCCAGAATTCAGCGGCCGCAAAGAATGCCGCCGCCAGGATGCCGCCGACCACGCAGACCCTCATCCAACCGATACCCGGCACCGTAGTAGCTTCGAAGTTATGGTCCCAGATGCCCTTAACCAGCTCCCACAGCGTGCCGCGGGCCTGATAGAGCAGGAAAGACCCAATGATGAATAAGAAGAGTCCGTGGATACCCAGGAACCGGTCTATAGGAGTCCGCCATTTGGACACGTCCAAGCCACTGTTGAACGTCTCGTAAGTCTGATGGAAGGGCAGGAACGCCAGTACGCTCACCGCCACCACGATCACGGCCAGTACCGCCAACAGTGTCAGCTTTTCCGTTACTGTTCCACCGGCGAAATACACCGCCAGCGACAATAGGCCCAGACTGAGGATGAGGTAGGACGGAAAGTCCCAGCTATTCACTACCCACAGCGAGCCCAGGCCCAAACCCAAGGCGACCGTCGCCACGATGGTCCAGAGCCAATCTCTGTCCTTCAGACCCACGACTAGGTTCAGACCAAGACCGATGACCAACAGGGTGAACGGGATGACCATCATGTGGGCATGGAGGTCGGCGAACAAGAAGGTGAAGAACGGAAATTCCGTGATGTGGAATGACACATCCGAGTATTCCGCCAACTTCTGCGGTACCCAGAACGCCAAGGGGTTGGGGTCGAAATTCTCCAGGTTCGGCAGCATCCGGCTGCTGCGCCAAAAATCAAAGGCCGGGAACGTTGTGCCGTCTACCACCCTGTGCCAGGAGTTCTGGACCATCTGGACCATACCGTCCAGGTTGCCGATCACTGCCGTGAATAACCCACCGACCAGCCCAGCCCCAACTGGGCTCCAAACCCGCCTCCTCCAGCCAACTGGTTCGCCATCTAGCGTTGGCGCCGGTGAGCCGATGCCCGGCGTCGATATGGTATGGCCGACTGGACGGCGTTGCCGCACTCCCTCGGTCAGGTTGTACACCAGTGTGTACGCTCCCGTGACGGTGAGAGCAAAGAACATGGGCACGGCCAGGTTGAAGGCAGTGGCTGGCAGTATCCCGGTCACCCGGATGATGCTGGACACCACGAAATAACCCCAGTAGTAATAGTTCAGGAAACCACCGGCAAACCAGGGGTCGAATGGCGGCAGGGTGGTGGAGCGGACGACCGCGCTCAGATACGCCAGCTCCATGGGTTTCTCGCCGCCACGGAACGGGTGCCACAGGTCGGGGTTGGCGTAACGCAGCAACACGAATCCCAGAAACGCCACGAGGAACAGAATTTCGCCGAAGACCAATAGACGCCAATGTTCTTTGAGGAACCCGGTTATCTCCTGCCAGCGCAGAGCCAAGGCTGCCAATGACAAACTGCCCACAACCAACAGGCCGAGATAGACCGCCCAGCGGGAGAAATCCATCAAACCCAATGACACGGAGATCCAAGCAACATAGCTAACGGCCAGCAGGCCAAATATGCGGGCCAGGATGATTCCACGGTCGGGCAATGGCCGGAAGATGAACATGGTCAATGGCAAGGCCGCCAGGTAGATCAACTCCACGACAAGCAGCCAGGCCAGCACGGGCAGGTTGTTGGTCCAACTATCGCGGTCGGCGATGTCTGAGAAGGTCCCGCCCTCTTGCTGGGCGATCAGGTTTTCATCAGACAAAAGCAATCCCACCCGCCGTTCGTCTGTTGGCTGAGGGTTGATCTTCAGCTGACTTCCTATTGCAGGTTCATCCAGGTGAGCTGTGTTCTTGAACAACAGCACCCTTGGGTGGTCATAGCCAACGACGTTGTCATCTGCATAACCCAAGTCCAATCCGAATGACGGTTCCTTACCGGGGTTCAAGGGATCGGGCCTCTGCAACCCGGCCCGGCCGATGGCGTCGTCCCGGAAAGCCACTCCAAACAGTTCGGGATAATTGGTGAACTCCCGGTCCAATTCATACCCCAGACTGCCATTGAAAAGGCCCTGGTAGTACCGGTTACTGAAGGGGAACCTGGCTGGGTCGCGTGCGGCGCTGGCGTAGGGGCGGCTGCTGTAGAAGACCACATACTCCGAAGAAGCTAGTTTCTCTGCCAGGGTGTTTATCTTGTCCGACGTGTCGGCATCGTAGACCGGAAACTGCCAGACGTTGTAGGAGTACAGATTGGGCACGAACTCATCCCAGTGATTGTCGCTGATTATGGCCGTTCCCTGAGGCACGTTGTCGTTGATCCATTCCGATGCCGTGACTGCGGGGTGGTCTTCGGCGTAGACCTTCTGGAACGCCAGTGCATAGAAACCGGTAGCGGCCACGACAAACACCACCACCGCGATGGCCAGACCGGGCAGGAACCGGGCAGGGTCGATCCAGCGGTTTACCAGATGCACCCCAAGCGGCCGGTAAGCGGAGACCATCCAGAGCAGCATCCGTGAGCCCATGATGATCATGACCGGCATCAGGGGGAAGACGTAGCGGAGGAAGTGGACCTCGAAGGTCTCCAGGAACACGAATCCAGGCACCACCCAGGCAAGGAGAAACAGGTCTGACCGGCGTGCTTTGTTGCCGATAGCGGCAACCACTGCGGTGAACGGTATCGACGCCCAGGCCACAACCCCTAGAGGGATGCCCAGACCCCAGATGGTTGACTGTTGGATCTGGTAGATAAAGGCGGGCGTGTCGATGTACTGGACGGTGAAGGGCCAGAGTCCGGCGTTCCCGGCCATTCGGGTCTGGGCCGCCAAATCGCCGACGAAAGAGACCACGTCCAAGAAGGCGTAGGGCGCAGATACGAAGAACACGCCGACCGCGACGACTCCCGCCAGGAGGGCGTGGCGAAAGATCCGCTGCACCAACTCCGTGGTGATATCCGACCAGTGGCCGTCCACATCGTCTAGCACCCGGTACCAATACACCAGGAACAATGGCGCCATGATTGGGAGGATGCTCACCTTGGGCGCGATGGCCAGACCCAGCATCAGCCCCAATAAGACAGAGTCCCGCAACCGTTTACGCTCCACCATCCGCCACATAGCCCAGAAGCTGGCCAGGGTGAAGAACACCGAGAAGGTCTCAGGCCGGTAGAAATGGCTGTTCTGGATGTGGATCACCGACAGGGCGGTTAGACCCGCTGCCAGCAACCCCACTCCGGTGCCGTAAAGCTTCCGCCCCAGCACGAAGACCAACGCTACTGATCCAACATCAGCCAGAGCAGATAACGGACGGCCGAAATAACGCATGTCCAACGAATTAAAATCGGTGAACAGCTCCGCGATGGAACGGACAAAGACCATCAGGTAGATCAGGATGCTGCCCAGGGGAAACCAATGGGGGTTCAGAGGACTGCGGTCTATGTCCAGGAGCGTGCCGACTCCGGGCAGGCCCGGTTGGGCATCGGGTTGGTCCAGCAGGTAGCCGCAGTCCTGAGCGCCGGGTGAGTCGGCCAGGAGTTCATACATGCAACCGGAGCGCATGTAGATATCCCGCTCGTCCGGGTGAAACCCGAAACCTTGGTCCCAGTTGACGCCATTCAGCCGCAGCCCAAGCGCCACGACCAGGATGACCAACAGGACATAGAAGGACCAGGAAACACGTCCGCCGAAACTCAGAAAATGTTCGGACCTAAACCCCAATGTCTGTCCTCAAAGCCATTTACGGATACGGAACGCGATCCAGCGCACCGATGACCCACATTATATTTGGAGACCAGACTAGCCGGTACATAAAAAGTCCCCCGTCCCCAAGAGAATGGGGCGGGGGACTTTGCGATATCTCGTAGAGCCGTCGAAAGCCCCGTCTGATTCTATGAACGGGACCGCGAACCTAGATGCCTTTTTCGGCCATCAGGGCGGCCAGGTCGGCGGTCCGGCAGGAGTAACCCCACTCGTTGTCATACCAGCCCATGACCTTGATCATCCGGTTTGCCATGACCATGGTGGACAACCCATCGATGATGCAGCTATGGGGGTTGCCTTTGTAGTCACTGCTAACCAGCGGCTCGTCGTTGAACTCCAAGATGCCCTTCATGCGGCCGGCCGCAGCCGCTTTATAAGCCTCGTTAATATCTTCGATGGTCACATCTTTGGACACCTGAGCCGTGAAGTCGGTGATGGAGCCGGTGGATGTGGGCACGCGGAAGGCCACACCGTTCAGTTTGCCATTCAGTTCCGGGAGAACCAGGCCCACGGCCCGGGCTGCGCCGGTGCTGGTGGGGATGATGTTCTCGGCCGCCGCCCTGGCGCGGCGCAGGTCGCCGTGGCGCTGGTCCAGGATTGCTTGGTCATTGGTGTAGGAATGGATCGTCGACATCAAGCCATGCTCGATTCCGAAACTATCATGTAATACCTTCACCATGGTGGCGAAGCAGTTGGTCGTGCAGGAGGCGTTGGAGACGATGTTGTGGTTCTTGGCGTCGTACATCTCCTCATTCACGCCCAGCACCAGGGTCAGGTCCTCGCCCTTGGCCGGCGCGGATATGATCACCTTGCTGGCCCCACCCTTGAGGTGGCCTGCGGCTTTTTCGGCGTCGGTGAAGATGCCGGTGGACTCGATCACCAGGTCAACACCCATCTCGGACCAAGGTATCTGGGCCGGGTCTCTCTCGGAGAAGACCTTGATACTGCGGCCGTCCACAACGAGGTCGCCATTGTTCGCCTCGACCGTGCCGGGGTAGCGGCCATAATTGGTGTCATATTTCAGCAGGTGGGCGTTGGTCTCCGCGTCGGTTAAGTCATTGACGGCTGCCACTTCAACCTTGCCGGCATTGCGCGCTTCGTTGGCCCGCAGCACCAATCTCCCGATCCTTCCAAAGCCGTTGATACCGATCCTCGTGACCATGCTCTACCTCCGGGTGATTAACTATTTTTTTGCGATTCGGGGTCGCCGTTCATCGCAACATTATGTCCATTTGGATGGTTGCCGGGTACATGATAACTGCTGTGGGGACGCTTGGAAAGAGAATTTTCTCCCTTTTAACGCGGATACATCGGACTGCGAGGGAATCCCACTGATACAGCCTGAAAACGCTTAGGAATCACCCAGGAAATCAAAAGCGGTTTTTCCGGCATAGCGGGCCTTGTCGCCCAGTTCAGATTCGATACGGAGCAGCCGGTTGTACTTCGCCACCCGCTCGGACCGGGCCGGCGCACCAGTCTTGATCTGACGGACGTCCCAGCCCACCGCCAGGTCGGCGATGGTCGTGTCCTCGGTCTCTCCGGAACGGTGGCTCATAACAGCGCCCCAACCGGCTTCCCGGGCCATTTTTAAGGCCGAGAGGGTCTCCGAAAGGGAGCCGATCTGGTTGGGCTTGAGCAGCACCGCGTTGCTGGACTTCTCTTCGATGCTTTTCTTAATGCGCGTGATGTTGGTGACCAGCAGGTCGTCGCCCAGCACCTGCACGGAACCACCCACGAGGCTATGCAGGCTGGTCCAACCGGCCCAGTCGTCCTCAGATAGCCCGTCCTCAATGGAGATTATGGGGTACTCACTGGACCAATCCTGGTACAACTTGACTAGGTCGGCCGCAGTCAGGCTGGTGCCTTCGCGCTCTAAAACATAGAGGTTGTCTTTCTCGTCGAATAGCTCGGTGGCGGCGACGTCCAGTGCGATGAACACGTCTTTACCGGGGGTGTAACCCGCCTTCTCCGTGGCCTTGAGCACGATCTCCAGGGCATCTCTATTCGAGGGTAAGCTGGGCGCAAAACCGCCTTCGTCGCCAACGTTGGTGCTGTGACCATCGCTGCTGAGCAGGCTCTTCAATGCCTGGTAGATCTCGGCGCCGGCCCGTAGAGCCTCGGAAAAGCTTGCAACGCCCACCGGCATGACCATGAATTCTTGAATATCGGCCGAGTTGGAGGCGTGTTTACCGCCGTTCAAAATGTTGAACATCGGTACCGGCAGGCTGACGGGTGAGTCACCCGCCAAGTAGCGCCAGAGGGAACCGTTCGGGCTGCTGACCTCGGCTGCGGCTTTTGCCACCGCTAAAGAGACCGCCAATACCGCGTTGGCGCCCAGGTTGCTCTTGTCGCTGGTGCCGTCCAGCTCGTTCAGTCCGGCGTCGATGGCTGCCTGGTCCATCGGAGAACGGCCCTTCAGCCAGGGGCCGATGGTGTCATTAACATTCGCAACTGCTTTCAATACACCCTTGCCGCCAAAGCGCGAGGGGTCGCCGTCGCGTAGCTCGATGGCTTCATGGCTGCCGGTGCTCGCTCCCGACGGTACGGCGGCGATGCTAGTCAGGCCCGTCGATAGGGTAACCTCGGCCTCTACTGTCGGGTTGCCGCGGGAGTCCAGGGTCTCTCGGCCCAGGACCGAAGTGATGGTCACGCCGTTGCTAGCGCTGCTCATAACACCTTTTTGTGGGAAACAGATTTCGGGAGGGGATGGTCCGTCCGAGATTCTTAGGGATCAGCGGTGGTTTCTATTGGCCACGGCGGCCAGGGCCTTGTCCACGGCATCAAGGGGGTTTTCCGCCTGAATGATCGAGCCGTTGATGTCCACGCCATCGCCGTTGCTGGTCAGAGGCCAGGTCTTCAGTCCGACCACGGGGATGCCGTCGCTGAGGGCATGCCCGATCTCCGAAAGAGTCCCGAAGGCGCCGCCCACGGCGATTACGGCTTCTCCGGTGTGGACCACGATCACGTTCCGGGAATAACCCATGCTGGTAACGATGGGGATGTCGACGTAGCTATTGGCATCTGCTGCGGCGCGGCCCGGCAGGATGCCAATGGTAGTGCCGCCTTCCGACTTTGCACCACGGCAGACCGCTTCCATGATTCCGCTGAGTCCTCCGCAGACGACCATGACGTCGCGGCGGGCCAATTCGCGGCCGACCTCTTCCGCCATGTCCACGTGTTCTCTGGTCGCCGGATTACTGCTGCCGATCACCGAGATTATCATCTTTAATAAACCTTAATTCTGGGAGTGTCGGGCCTGAACATCAGGCACCACAAGGGGGCCTGATTATAGCAGACCCTTTGTCTTGGTCCCCTGCTCGTATCTGTGTTCAGACTGGGACTGGACCTTAGCCCATTAGGGCGCGGCTGGCCGCCTCGATGGCTTCCAACAGTGGCCGGGGGTAGATACCCAGCCAGATGGTGCCGGCGGCCCCAGAGGCCAGAACGATCAGCAGCGGAAAGCCCGGGGCTTTGCGCAAAGCCGGGTTCTCATCCAACAATGTGCCGCCATTTACACCGGGAGGCGGCGGCTCGATATATATCTGGCGAATGATCTGCAGATAATAATACAGAGATATCAAACTGCTGAAGATGGCAAGAGCGGCCAACCAGAGATAACCCTCCGATGCCACCGCAGTGAAGAGATAGAATTTCATGGTGAAGCCGGCAAATATGGGCAGACCGGCCAGCGAGAAAATACCCATACCCAAACACGCGGCCATGAACGGTTGGCTGTCGGCCAGACCGCCCAGGTCAGAGATCATCTCCCTGCCGGTCATGTTGAAGAACGCGATCACTGCCGCAAAGACGACCAGGTTGGTTATGGAGTACCCGACCAGATAGAAAATCACGCCGTTCGAGGGCAGATCAGAGGTGGCGGAGAGCGCAGTTATCCCAGCCAAGATGAACCCGGCGTGCCCAATGCTGGAATAGGCCAAAAGCCGTTTCAGATTTTTCTGAGCCAAAGCCACCAGATTACCCACCAGCATGGTCATACAGGCCAGCACCGCAAACACCACTTGCCACTGTTCCCACCGTTCGGCGGCGGGGACGAAACCTTCGGCAACCAGGCGTAGTATCAGGGCGAAGGCCGCAGCTTTGGAGCCGATGGCCAGGTAGGCGGTCACCGGGTAGGGCGCCCCTTCGTAGACGTCGGGAGCCCACATATGGAATGGCACGGCGGACACCTTGAACATCAACCCGACCAGGATCAGGCCGATACCGACCCAGAGCGCCGGCGAGACTTCCGAGGCTGCCGTAAGTCCGATGGCGATCTCTTCAAACTTGGTCACGCCGAGCGTGCTATAGACCATGCTCACGCCGTAGAGGAGTATGGCCGACGACACCGCGCCCACGATGATGTATTTCAGGGCGCTCTCGTTGGACTTGTCGCTGTCTTTGGCGTAGGCCGCCAGCACGTACAGGCTGAAGCTCAGCAGTTCCAGGGCAATATAAGCCGTCAGCAATTCCCGCGATTGGGCCATGATGTTCATACCCAGTAACGAGAACAGCAGCAGTCCGTAGAACTCACCCTGATGCTTGAGGCGTTTCTCCACAAAGTCCATGGAGCTGAGGATGATGAACACGCCCATTCCCATGAAGAAGACTTTGAAGAACAGGGAGAAGTCGTCGACCGCCAAAAGGCCGTCGTACAGTGTCTCCTCTTCGCCCCAGAGCATGAGCAGGGAAAGCACGATCAGGCCGATGAGACCCACGATGGACAGCCATCCCAGGTATATCTTTTTACCCTCAGGCAAGAACAAATCGACGGCAAAGACCAAGAACGCCAAGCCCGCCAGAGCGAACTCAGGTGTCAACAGTTCAAGATTGTCGGATAGTGAAGTCACTGCCGCTTAAACTCCCGGTATCGACTGAACGCCGACGTTTATGACGCGCATCAGAGGGTCGGGCCAGACGCCGACAAATATGATCACGGCAACGAATGCCGCACCCACTGACAACTCCACAGGGCTGGAGTCTGTGAGGTTGGCCCACTGCTCATCGGGCTCGCCCAAGAAGGTACGGGCCAACAGGCGCAGGATATAGACCGCCGTGATCGCCGCACCTATGACCGCCAAGATAGCCAAAGGCAAATAGGTACGGAACACCCCTGTAAAGACCATGAACTCCGCGATGAAACCGCTCAGGCCAGGCAGTCCCAGGGACGCCAGACCGGCGATGGCGAAGAAGAACGTGTTCACCGGCATTCGGCTGGCCAATCCGTTCAAAACATTGATGTCTCGCGTATGGGTCTTTTGGTAGACCGACCCGACCAGGAGGAACATCAGGGCTGTCATCATGCCGTGGGAGAACATCTGTAAGACTGCGCCGCCCATGCCGATATTATCAAGCGTGGCAATGCCCATCAGCACATATCCCATGTGACTGACGCTGGAATAACCGATGATGTACTTCAGGTCGGTCTGCGACATGGCCGATATAGCGCCGTAGAGGACGTTTACGGTGCCCAATGTGATCAAGACAGGCATCCACGCGTCGGCGCCCTCTGGCAGCAGGAACATGCCGACACGGATGATGCCGTACGCCCCCAATTTCATCAGCACACCGGCGTGGAGCATACTCACCGCCGTGGGCGCTGCCACGTGACCGTCCGGCGACCAGGTATGGAACGGCCATAAACCGGCTAGGACGCCGAATCCCACCATGAACAGAGGGAAAACGAGGGTCTGGAATTTGCTATCGAATGCCCCGTTCTCCGACAGGAGCTGCAGGCCCGACATCGAGAATGTCCCCATCCCCATGTTCGACGCCTCAACGTACAAGGCCAGGATGCCGATCCAGACCAGGATGCTGCCTCCCACCAGGAATATGAGCAGCTTCATGGCCCCGTATTCCTTGGTCCGTAGGAAGGTCTTGAAGTCGGTGCTGCTGCCCCAAACCCCAATCAGCAGATACATGGGCAGTACAGCCAGTTCGTAGAAGAAGAACAGGAAGAACAGGTCGCGGGCGACAAAAACGCCGTAGACCCCGGCTGACAGGGCGAACAGCAACACGAAGAAATCGCGTGTCCGGTGGTTCACGGTCTGTGAGACCAGCACCCCGCCGAAAAGCACGATGCCGTTCAACAGCACCATCGGGGCGGAGATGCCGTCTATCCCGAGGGACAGTCTGATATCCAACGGGCCGGGCAACCATTCGTAACTGGCGATGTACTGGAACCCGCCTTCGTGGTAGTCATACCTGGCGAAGATGAACAGAGCCAGCACCAGGGAGATCGCTGCGATAAATATGGCGAAATACCAAGACTCTTTGCTATCCCCCCCAGGCATGAACATCATGGTCAAAGACCCGACAAGGGGCACGATTATCAGCAGTAAGAGGGCTACTTGGTCGAAGTCGTTCAACTAGACCACCCTCAACCAAACGAAGAGACCCAGTCCCACGGAGCCGGCGGCCATGGCCAGCGTGTAGCTGTAGACGTGGCCGGTCACGTGCACCCGGAGCGCGATACCAAACTTGCGTGTCACATCGGCGGGTCCATTCACGATGATGTCATTGACGATGGCCCGGTCGAAGAAGGCGATGAACCGGGAGAAAACAAACACCACCCGGTCGATGACCCACTGGTAGGCCTCGTCGAAGTAATACTTGTTCTCGATCACTTTCAAGATTCCGGAGTTGCGTTTTCGTACGCCTTCCAGCGAGATGCTTTTCTCTACGTAGACACGGTGAGCGAAGACGAAAGCGCCGATCGCCAGGACTATGGAGACCGCGCCCAACCAGATCTCAAAGTGGAATTTCTCCGAGTGTTCAAAGAAAACAAACGTCCCGATACCGCCGTAACTGCCCGGCCAGTTGAAGCTGATCAGTCCGAACCCAAGGGCCAAGACACCCAATAACACCATCGGGAAAGCCATCGCCGCCGGGGCGTCGTGTACGTGGCTGTTCTGGTCTTTGAGCTGGCCGAAGAACACCAGGAACATAGCCCGGGCCATATAAAGGGCACTGAGCAATGCCGTGAACAGGGTCAACACGATGAACGTGACATTGCGATGATCGTTCACCGCGATCAAAATCTCGTCTTTACTCCAGAACCCGGCCAGGATGGGTATTCCGCCCAGGGATAGCGCTCCGATAGAAAAGACGATGGCCGTGAGGGGCATGACTTTCCTCAAGCCTCCCATCTCGCCGGTCTCCTGGAACTCGGTGCTGTGCAGAACGCTGCCGGCGCCCAGGAATAAGAGCGCTTTGGAGAACCCGTGGGCCATCATATGGAAAATGGCAGCCGTATAGCCAAATGCGCCAAGGGACAGCATCATCAGACCCAAGTGGCTGATGGTCGAATAGGCCAGTATCCGTTTCAAGTCGGTAGCCACCAACGCGACGGTCGCAGCCCCCAGTGCCGTAACTAGTCCCACGATGGCAACAACCATCAATGGGTCGGCGTCATAGGCCTCGAACAGCGGGAAAGTGCGGGCCACCAGGTAGACGCCGGCAACGACCATTGTTGCAGCGTGAATCAGAGCGCTGACCGGTGTGGGGCCTTCCATAGCATCAGGAAGCCAAACGTGGAACGGCACCTGTGCCGACTTGCCCATGGCCCCCAGGAACAGCAGTATCGCCGAGGCGGTTACCACACCTTCGCTCATGGCGCCGGTACGCGCCGCTTCAAAGGCATCCAACATGCTGAAGCTGCCAACGTCCCGCCAGATCAACAAGATACCTATCAGCAGGCCGACATCGCCGATCCTGGTCACAATGAACGCTTTCTTTGCCGCTTCTCTGGCGCTGCGTCTTTCATGCCAGAATCCGATCAACAGGTAGGAGCAGATGCCCACCAGTTCCCAGGCCACGTAGAGCAGCAGGAAGTTGTCGGCCAAAACCAGAGTGAGCATGGAGGCGGCGAACAGGGAATGGATGGCGAAGTACCAACCAAAGCGCGGATCGCCCTTCATGTAAGCCAGTGAATATACCTGGACCATGAGGGCAACGAACGTGACTAGACCCAACATGGCGATGGTCAACGGGTCGATCAGGATGCCCCAGTTCAAGCTGACACTACCCACGGCTCCGACCACGCCGGCATTGAACCAACTACGCTCATAGTCGCAGGTGAGCATCTGGGTGTTTTCGCTGGTGAAACAGTTGCCCACGGCTTCGGCCCCCATCCAGGAACCGAGCACCAACCAGAACATCAAGAACCCACCGGCGATGGCGAGGATGGATATCCACGACCCCTTGCCGGGTAAGAACCTACCGAATATCACCACCGCTGGCGCGGCGGCAAAACTGAATACGGGTATCAGCCAGGCCCATTCCATCATGCGGGCACCTGACACAGGCATGCGGGCACCTGACACTGGCATGCGGGCACCTGACACAGGCATGCCCAGCGTAAAGACACCAGAGAGCTGAGATTATGTAGCTGAATTTCTACCATTTCATCAAGTTGATCTCATCGACGTTTACCGTCGACTTGTTGCGGAACATCCGGAGGATTATGGCCAGGGCCAAGCCCACTTCTGCTGCTGCCACGGTGATGATGAAGATGGCGATCAATTGGCCGTCAAAGTCAGAGAATTTACCGATGCCCTCCATGTGCGACGCGGCGGCGATCAGGTTGATGTTCACTGCGTTCAGCATCAGCTCGATGGACATTATGATGAGCACTGCCGAACGGCGGGCCATCACACCGTAGAGTCCAATCACGAATAGGACTGCGCTCAGGAGTTGGAACCAGACTAGATCAACCATCGCCTAGCTCTCTTCCTCGTCCGAACGGGCGATGATTATGGCCCCGATAAGGGCGACTAACAGCACCAGAGATGCAATCTCAAAGGGGACGGCCCAGGTGGTGAAGAGAGACTCGCCAATACCAGTTAATGACGCGTTTTGCGATTTGGTCCCTTCCACCGTGTTTATCCAGAAAGAGGGGGCGAGGACGCCCAAGAAAGCCAATGCCGCAAGGGCAGCCAACGGCCACTGTTTGTTGTCGGTGATGCGAGGGTAATCGGAACCACGAGTCAGCATGATGGCGAACATGAGCACGATGATGATGGCCCCGCCGTAGATCAACACCTGCACCAGCGCCAGGAACTCCGCGAATAGGACCAGGTATATACCGGCAACGGCTATTAACGAGACCAATAGCGACAAGGCTGCGTGCACCACGTTACGGGTAACCACCACACCCAATGCGCCCCCAATGGTAAAGACGGCCAGCAGTATGAAAATGAACCAGGCCATCTAGGCAGTGTCACCCCGCCCAATCTTGTCATATTTCGGCGTTATTCCGGCCATCAACTTCCCCTTGTCCCGTCCCATCCAAAATACGAGCCACCATATCGGCGGCTCCTTTGATTACTGATATGTGTCCTGAGTCAGCGTTACCGATTGCCGTTCAGCCTATTAAAGATCCGCTCTGGCTCCAGTCCTGTTGACGCAGGCAATCAGGTCTACCCTGTTCATCTTTCGGCATAATGGCTATGCCCCTTACGGGGACTCGGCCTCGGCAGAAGCCCCGGCGGAAGCCTCGGCAGAAACCTCGGCAGAAACCTCGCTAGAAGCCTCGATAGAAGCCTTGGCCGCTTCTGACTCAGCGCCTTTCTTGACCCGCTTGGTCGGCGGTATCCAGTCTGTTTCTTGGCCAATCTCCAGCAGCGCGGGTAGGTCTACCCGGTCGCCGTTGCGGCTGAATGTGCTCATCTCGTGTTCGTGAGTCATCACGATCGCATCGAAATTACACACCTCCACGCAGATGCCGCATAGTATACACCGGTTCAGATTGATCTCGAAGCTATCGACGATCTTTCTACGACTGCTTCTTCCGTCTTCATGGAGGGGGTTGTCCTTCATCACCGACGTCATACATTGCGTGGGGCATTGGCGGATGCAGACCATGCAACTGGTGCAGAAAGGCTCGCCGACCTCGTCATCCCAGGTGAGCGACGGGAATCCCATGAACCGGTCTTTAACCGGCGTGGGCTCATCGTGTTTCTGCATCAGCAGATTGCCGGAGTCCGGGTATTGCCGAGTCACAGGCGCACGCAGGCCGTTCATGGTCGAAACCAGGGTCACAAACATCCCTTTCAGACTGTTGAACATCTAGTTTCCTCCCGCCGGTGCGGATGCTCGGCGGCTGGCTTCCAGCGCTTCCTGTCTGCTCCGTACCTCTGCAACCAACTTGGTGGGGCCGGTCATGCGCTTGTAGATCAGGTATCCGACCACCAAGAGCCCTGCCGACGACATCAGGGTGAGCGACCATGCCGGCCACTCGTAGAACTTGTACACGGCGGTCATCACGACCGACAGGAATGACAGGGGCACCATGACCTTCCAGGCGAAGGCCATCAACTGGTCGATGCGTAGCCTCGGGAACGTGCCACGCACCCAAAAGATCACCATGATCACCATGTAGACCTTGAACAGGAACCAGACGATCCCCCAGTCTCCTGATAGCCATGGTCCGGACCAGCCACCAAAGAACAAGATCACAACTAGCGCGGCGATGGCGAAGGTGTTGATGTACTCAGCCAGGAAGAACACCGACCAGTGCGCCCCGCTGTATTCCACAAACGGCCCGCCGACGATCTCGGACTCAGCAAAATAGATGTCGAATGGAGTCCTGCCGACCTCCGCCAACCCGGCGATAAAGAAGATCACCAGGCCCAGCGGCTGCACCAGCATGAAGATGTAGTCGTCTTGCTGGCTGACTATCTCTCGCATGTCCAGCGATTGGGCCAGTATCCCCACGGATATGGCCACCATGATTATCGGTATCTCGTAGCTTATGAGCTGCGCGGCAGCCCGCAAGCCGCCCAGGGTGCCGTATTTGTTGGCCGAGCCCCAGCCCGCCAAGACCAGCCCCAGTATGCCTACCACCGAGAAGGCGATGATGTAGAACAGGCCCATGTCCAGGTTTTGTATCACCGCGTTCTGACTGCCTGGAATGGTCACCCAGATCATGAACGCCGAGACGACAACTATTATCGGTGCGACCCAGAAGAGGACTTTCTCCGACGATGCCGGGATGATGTCCTCTTTGAGGATCAGTTTCAGGGCGTCGGCCATCGGCTGCAGGATTCCCATAGGGCCGGTACGTGTCGGACCCAAGCGCAGTTGGAGGCGGCCCAGGAGTTTGCGCTCCAACCAGGTCAACGACAGCACAACACCGGACAATACGCTGAACATGATGAAAAGGCCGACGACCAACCAGATAAAATCGGTCAGGCTGATGGCAAGTAGTATGGTGGCGGGCACTAGCGGTCCACCTCGCCTAAGACGATGTCCAAAGCGCCCAATATGACCACCGAATCGGCGATCCAGGAGTCTCTCAGCATGTGTCTCAGGGCCGACAGGTTGCAGAATGACGGAGGCCGGACCTTGATACGGTAGGGCTTGTCCGTGCCGTCGCTGACCAGATAGACACCCAACTCGCCCCGGGGGTTCTCCGCCCTGACGTAGACCTCACCGGCCGGCGGACGTAGCAAGCGTCTTCCAAGGGACGATGTGACATCTCCCTCAGGCAGCTGGTCCAATGCTTGCTCGACGATGCGTATGGACTGGTAAACCTCTTGGACCCGCAAGTAATAGCGGTCCCAACAGTCGCCATCCAAGCCGATGGGCACATCGAAATCGAACCGGTCATAGACCGAGTATGGGGCGGCTTTACGCACGTCGTAATCGACTCCGGAAGCCCGGAGGCAGGGGCCGGTCAGCCCGTAGTCGATGGCGTCTTCAGCGGTCATGACCGCGATGTTCTTCAGGCGGGCCAGGAATATCTCGTTAAAGCTGAGAAGTTTGTCCGATTCCTCAGTGTCTTTCTTAACCAGGTCCAGCACTTCTCTGACCTGCTGCACGAAGTCTTCAGGCACGTCCTCTTTAAGTCCGCCGATACGGAAATAGTTGTGCATCATGCGGGCGCCGGAGACAGACTCGAAGAGCCCTTGGATGCGCTCACGCCCCCGGAAGCAGAACATGGAGGGGGTCATGGCCCCCGCGTCCAGTCCCATGGTGGCGATGAAGAGCATATGGCTGGCGATGCGGTTCAGCTCGCACAGAATGACCCGGATGTACTCAGACCGCTCCGAGACCTCCAGGCCCATGAGTTTCTCCACGGCCCGGCAATAGAGGTGCTCGTTATTGAAGTTGGCGATGTAGTCCATGCGGTCGAACAGGGTTATGACCTGGTTATACTGCTCGCCCTCGCACAATTTCTCCGAACCTCTGTGCAGATATCCGATGTGCGGCACAACATCAACGATCTTTTCGCCGTCCACCCATAGCACCATGCGGAAGACGCCATGAGTCGAGGGGTGCTGCGGGCCCATGTTCAGCAGCATCTCTACCGGTTCGGCGTTGGCCACTGGGTTGTCAGGCATCTGTGTCATATCTATTCGGCTGCTGTGTCGGAGGTCTCAGAAGTCTCGGGGGTCTCGTCCGATGTCTGTTCAGTAGGACTGCCTATGAATCGAATCTTGGGTTCTTTAGGCGGTTCGATCTCACTGCTCATCCAGACTTCGCCGTTATAGTAGAACCCGGCTGCGATCAGAGTCTCGTCCAGGGCATCCAGTTTGTCGCAGTCCTCCAGGTATTCCGTCACCTGTCTCCGCAGCATTACCTTGGCATCCTCGGCGGTGTCGCCGAAGCCGCTGATCAATAGCTCCGGACACATCGCCTCATACCCGTCGCCTGCCGGAGATTCTTCAATCTGGTAGACGATACGGTCAAAGGGCAGGTTTTCGCCCGGCTTTTTGGTCGATTTAGGCTTCTTCGCCAAACCTATTCACCGTCGGTTGAGAGCGCTGCCTCAACGAATTCAAGCTGCAGTTCGGTCTCTTCGTCCACACCAGGATACCCTGCTTCTTCTAAGACGTTGGCCAGAGTATCGGTGCCGTCATGAGACTCTATCCAGGCCCGCATGACCTGGATCAGTTCATCTTGGGCAGCCTCAAGAGACTCGCCCGCGCCTTCGAGGCCCAGTTCTTCGATACGCGTGACGTATCTGTCTTCTGATTGGTCGATCTTGGCCGTTAGGACCACCGTTTCCATATTTCTCTAATGCTCCTGGTAATCCTTAAAACTCTTGGTATTCGTTGAACGGGAAATCCCGGCGTCCGGGAAACCCTTCAAAACCTTCGTAAAGCAGCAGCGGCGCCATGTCCGGGTGGCCGTCGAAATCGACGCCAAACAGGTCGTGGGCCTCTCTTTCGTACCAGTCCGCTGCCCGCCAGACCGAGGTCACAGATGAAATGGAGGCGTCTGAATAAGGCACGTCGGTCCGCAGCACCACAGTCCGTTCGGGTTCAAGTGATTGCAGTATGTAGACCATCTGAAAGTACTCGGTGTAATCGACGCAGGCCAGGCAGAGCAGCATCTTGGCGGAGATGCGCGGGTCGGTTTTCATCAACCGGCAGGCTTCCAGGATATTTTCTTTGCTGACGCTGGCCTGTGGTAGGTCGTTTAGCGCACCGGCTTCAGGGGAAAGGTCTTTCAGTACGTCCAGCGACACGTCAAGCAATTCTCTTCCGGTAGATGTCAAAGCCTCAAGGGGGTCGGCCGGAGTCTCTGGCTCGCCATGAGCGGCGGCGGCCGGTTTTGCGGGGGCGTCAGCCGGGGTTTCGCTAGTAGCAGCCGGGTTTTCTGTAGTGGCAGCTGGAGTCTCTGGGGACGCAGGTGAAGATTCGGACGACTCCGAAGCAGCTTCCGCGCTCTCCTGGTTCTCTTCCTGCTCAGCCACTATTTGCCGGCGTCCCGCATGATCTTCTCTTGGAGCTTGATGATTCCGTAGAGCAGGGCCTCTGGGCGGGGCGGGCAACCCGGCACATATACGTCAACTGGGATGATATGGTCCACGCCCATGACCACCGAATAAGAACGGTAGTAGGGGCCGCCGTTGGTGGCGCAACTGCCCATGGCAATCACCCACTTGGGCTCGGGCATCTGTTCGTAAAGCAGGCGGATGGGCTCGGCCATCTTCTTGACCACGGTACCGGAGACGATCATGACGTCGGCCTGCCGCGGCGACGGCCAGGTCACCACGCCAAAGCGGTCAAAGTCGTAGTGGGCCATGTAGGTGGACATCATCTCGATGGCACAGCAGGCCAGGCCGAACGAAAGCGTCCAGAGGGAGGACTTACGGGCCATAGCGAATAGTTGGTCGGTGGAAGCGGTGATGATGCCAGGCAGTTTCCCACTAATCGCCTGGTCATAGAGGCTGGGTCCGGGTGTGTTGCCCGGGCCGACGATTATTTCTGCCATTCCAAGACCCCTTTCTTCCAGGCATAAACGATGGCGAAGAAGAGTACAGCCAGGAACATCATCATGGCGTAGAACGGAAGGACGTTGGCCTGGTTTACCTTCTCTTGCATGAATATCACGGCCCACGGGAAGAGAAAGACTGCTTCCACGTCGAATATCAAGAAGAGGATGGCAAATATATAGAACCGGACGTTGATGTTTGACCAGGTGTATGGCGTGGGCGGTATGCCGCACTCATAGGTGGTCAGCTTGGCGACGGAGTGCCGCCGGGCGGAGAGCATGCGGGAAGCGGAAAACATCCCGCCTATCGCCATAGCAGCGACCACCGCGGACAGAGCCACAGCGGTCCAGTTCTGGGTGAACAGGTCTGCGCTAAATGTTTCGATCGTCATCGTATGGAGTTATTTGAACCACCGGTGTCTGGTTGGGGTAACGGTGGAAAGACTGACTTAGACTCGATTTACGCCCGAAATATATCACCGGCCACCGAAGAGTGTCAACGAAATTCGACGCCTCCGCGGCCCACATTTCGCAGTTTAGACGCTGGAAAATCAGTCTTTCTGCGACGCCCGTAGTTGGGTCGATGAGATATCATCCCGGAATTGTCCTTCGGTCACGTCTTTGAAGAGCCCTTGGAACCCTTCTGGAATGGTCACGTCGGCCAGGGTCTTGAACGTCCCTTGGTCTTCCCGGCCCGCCACCAAGAACCTCGTGCCGGCCGCGAGCATCTCCGCCAAAGCGACCATCATCTGATCGACATCATCGCCGTAATACCGTGGCGCCACCAGGCGGATGGCAGTATCCCAGCCCACAACGAATGTCCGGCCGGGGAACAACCTGGCCTTTTTGAAAAATGTCTCGGCCGTGGTCAATACCACCGTTTCGCCGGGCTCGAATTGGGCCAATCTTTTGATTATCTCGCTTTCTTCCAGGGGCGGCTTGTCCACGTTGGTCACCGATAATTCGAAACCCACTTCAAAACCAGACACCTCTCCGGCAATCTTGGCGAGGCCCCGGTGGCCATGGTGCAACGGGCTGAATGAACCCGGCAGCAACGCCCCCGGCGCATCACCTTCAACGACCAACGTCCCGCCACGGGCCACCACCCACCGGGCATCGTCAGAGATCAGCTGGGCCAGTGGCGACGGGTGTTCTGTCCTCTCGATCTCAAGGGAGTCCCCAGGGGTAATGCCGAGTTCAACGTCTGATTCCAGTCCTGACAGCAACATCAGGGCGTGCACAAGCAGGTTGCTGACCAGTTCTTCTTCACCGGACCGGTCGCGGAGGCCTTTGTGCAGGTTCAGTGAATACAGGGTGTTTCCAGTCTCGTCCCACGCGGAGACGTAGGCCCGGTGGTCGCCCCGTTTCGGCCGGTCGGTGGCAATGGTCGCCGCACAGGCCAACCCGACGGGCGGGGAGTCGTTTTCTAGCTGGGATTTTGCTTTGCGGTAGGCGGCCTTGGCCATGTCTTTGGCGGTCTGGGCAGACGCCGATTGCTCAGGCTCAAACCCCAAGAATGAAATCATTGACTCTCGGCCGTAAGGAACCAAGGCCTCAAGAATCGTACGTGAGGCGCCGGCCACGCCCAACAGCCAGGCCACCGCCTGGGTGCCGGCACCGGACACCGCCACCACCGCTTTATGGGGCGTGCCATGGATCTTCTCTATATGTGGGCGGATATCTTCCATCTTGTAGTTTGTTTTTCCTAAGGCGATATTCCCTCCTCCGGTCACCGGGGGAGGGTTAGGTCCGACAAAGTCGAGACTCTCGACGTAGTCGGAGGTGGGGGCGAGTTACTAGCCACAGTTCTATTGAATTTCCTTCATGATGTTGGCCCCCATCCTAACCTTCCCCCGTGAGCGGGGGGAAGGGATTGTTCGCTCGGTTGACTACGGTTTTGGTTGCCAGGGTGTGTGGTTTATCTGGTCCATGGTGGCTCGGGAGGTTGCGATCTCTGACGACTGTTTACTGTCCCAGCGTTCCAGCCATTCTTTCGGCAAGTCCCGGCGGGCGTCTCGCCACCAGAGGGGTTCGTCCTGGCCGAGGGTCTTGCCGTCGATAACATCGGCCAGGAAACAGGTCATATCTCCGCCGTCCATGGCATTGATCACTCGGCAGTCCAGATAGCCGAAACAATCGGTCAACAGCGGGCTGCCCGACTTTCCGGCTGACTTGGCCACGCCCTCCAGTTTGTCTTTATCTCGGCCCGATACCAGCCCAAAATCGCCGATCAGGTCGAGTTGGTCTGGCCTGAGAAAGTTGAGGGCAAGAGCGCCACTGGATAGCACCATGTCGTGGCTGAGATTGGTCTTGTAAAGCTGCACGACAACTCTGGGGTGGTCAGGAACTATGGAAGCGGCAGCGATGGCCACCGCCATTTGGACGTTGTCACGGCCATCCCAGTGGCTTGTGACCGCAGCCAACGGAGACCACAATCTGCCCATCATCGGCGCGATATCCGAGTATTCCATTCGGCTAATCCCCATTCGAAACCTAGCGAAACCTAGCCCTGTTTCAGCCTGAAAAGTGTAGCACTCAAAAATCTACCGCACCAACGCGAAGCGACTAACCGCCACTCTGTGGCTACCAGTCGAGGGAGTGGTCTTCGGCGTCGTTGGTGGTCAGGCGGCGTTGGTTTTCGCCGTCGTCGTCCATGACGAATATCTCGCCGGGTCCGTAGAGGTGGGAGACGAAAGCCATCCGTCTGCCAGACGGAGACCAGACCGGATCAAGGTCGTCGGCTTCGTTGGTGGTCAGACGCAACTGCTTGGAGCCGTCGGAGTCCATGATGTAAATCTCGCCATTGCCGTCGCGGAACGACACAAAGGCAATGGTGTCGCCATCGGGAGACCAGGCCGGGGCGAGGTCGTCCTCTTCATGCTGGGTCAACCGGGTCAGCTGCACGTCATCTTGCCAGGTACCGTCCTTGAGCTTGCTGGCCAGATAGATGTCGGTATTACCGTCCAACACCCTTATGAATATGATGTGTTTACCGTCGGGAGACCAGATCGGACCGAAGTCTACTTCCTCGGTCAGGTGGACCAGGTTCACGCCGTCGGGGTTCCGCAACCACAGACCCCGTTCTTCTTCGGTACCGCCACGTGCGAACGCCAACCATTCGCCGTCAGGAGACCAGGCGCCCATCGAGTCATCAGGTGTTTTAGCGGTGATTCTAACGGGCTTGCCGTCGTCGACGGCCAGCAGATAGATCTCGGCGTTGCCGTCCTGATTGGACACAAAGGCCAGGCTTTTGCCGTCAGGAGACCACAGAGGAGAGTAGTCATCGCCGGGGATGTTGGTCAGCCGGTTGATGAGCTTACCCTTTCTGTCGACGACGTTTATCTCGAGGTCGCCGGACTCGTCGGAGACATAGGCAAGGTCCTTGCCGTCGGGTGACCAGACCGGGCTATTGTCCTGGCTACGGTTGTCGGTCAACGGTTCGGAGATGCCCGACTCCGGGTCAATCACAAATATCTCGGCATCGCCGTCCACTTCTGACACAAACGCAATCTTAGCCGTGTCTGAGCCACAGCCAACGAGCAGCGCGGCGGAGACCAGCATCGCAACTATGAGAACTTTTGCTGGAAAGTTTTTTGCCGGGAGGATATGTATCAAACCACCCATCCCACTCAACCCATTATTTTCTGTATGCACAGGTGCCCTGCGTTCACCCGTGGGCGCTACGTCCCGT
>Ga0209501_10000591_pt1 | contig 44146 bp, 38 predicted proteins | sample ArcticOcean_MG_C_4_FD_187434 | JGI IMG/M metagenome (GOLD analysis project Ga0209501, IMG submission 187434) | Marine microbial communities from western Arctic Ocean - ArcticOcean_MG_CB4_134 (SPAdes) (version 2) | ecosystem: Environmental > Aquatic > Marine > Oceanic | place: Arctic Ocean...
AAGACATGATAGTAGGGGTAAGAAAAGAGATCGTCGTATGCGTCCTTGGTGTGAAGCCCCTTTACAGACTCGTCAATAATGGCGTTGTCAATAACAGACCCTTCGGAGGTCGCCTGTGCCGCCGATGCCGCCGATGAGGATGTCGCTTGATGTCGGGCGCTGTCGTCCCAAGAAATGCTGTCGGCACCATCCAAACGAGCTTGGTAGATAGAAAATGCTGATGGAACGCCGTTGAACTTCCCGGCTGCGGCTAACAGTCGTACCCGCTCGACCTCTGCAATCAACTCGTCGGGGTACATACTACGGAATCTGAACGTGCCGCCCGGTGCGTCATCTGGATTTCCAGTGAACGTGATCCCACGCCCGCCGGACTCCCCTTTAGAAATATACCAACCCGCAATGAAGTTCCCGGGATTGGTATCCCAACCCTCCCTGAAATCGTAATGTGGAATCTCCGATGAACCCTCCGCACCCGGTTCACTAAATGAGTTGTACCAACCGTTGCCGCCAGGAGGGATGAGCCCCTGCTCCTGCATAACGATTGCCGTTGCATAGGACGTGTAGTTGAACCGATCCCCGGCACTCGCCACATCTTCTGGCCTATTGTCCCGCCCTGGATCGGAAGGCGATCCCAAGAAGGTGCTACCGGAATAGAACTTCCAATCATGGGCCGTGCCCTCGGGATGCTCGCCCGTCGCCGTGTGTATGCTGTGCCCCCCTTCATGGGCGTTGAGAATGTTGGTCCTTGGGTTGTCGTGATGCGTAACACCTGCTTCTGGGGCAGAGACCTGCATCGCCAGCACCATCGCCTCGGCTACCGCTTGAGACTTGTCGGCATTTGTTGTGTTGTGTTCGTAAGCGGTAGTGGCCCGTGCAGCGGCATCGCCTTCTACCGGCACCGGGGTTGCTGAATCCCGTGTTGAGAGTTTTCGGTGGTCCGAAATGTCTTCCCCAGACGCATACCGATCATCGAGCGTATAGGTGTGGTCCGTTGGGACTGGTGGGGCAGCCGTAGCGGCTGCGGCTGCGGCTGCGGCTGCGGCTGCTATCTCTTCATCGGTCAGCTTGCTATACGTGTCATCGATCATAATCTGACCATCTTCAGTAGTCAGAGACCCATCAGCACCTATGATGTCAGCTTCGTTTCCGATATCTCGAAACAACCCACGAACAGGGAAATACCCTCTCATGTAAACGTGGACTTCCAAACCGGGGCGGAAGATGAAGTTGGCGTCTCGAACGATAGATTGAAGAGAATGGACAGGGATGGAAAGAGAGATCTGTGCGGAGGCACCCCCCGATTCAGTACCAGCGTCTACGGAAACCGAAGTAATGAAGGGCTGGATGTTGATCTTGGACATCCCCGGCGAAGTCGGCGTCCCGGGTACGGTGAGATCCCCATTGAGATAAACAAGGCAATCCGGCGTGTGCTGAACAATCTTCTTATTGTTCAGCTTCCACGTTCCAACATATGGTCTGTCTTCTATTCCCACGTCTATCTCACTTCATAAAAGGGTTGCTGGTTGCCAATGGTTCGCCCTGCTCTGCCTCTGCGCCAGTACCAGCAGCAGCCTCAAAACCCAACTCCCCTACCGGAAGGGTCTCCACAGACTTCGACTGCTCCCAAACATAACGACTATTGGCCGCCCCCACTATGCCGCTAACAACAAGCCCCGCCCCGAGTGCGGCTCCATATACAGCACCCACACCGGGGATGGCAGCGACCCCGAGTGCGGCTCCAAGGGCAAGACCTTCGTCTGCTCCCCCCAGAAGCACTTGGGCGCTACGAGAAGTCGAGTTCGTAAAGTCTGCCCCTCGGGCTGAATAGGTTTCGGGGGTCTCAACCGGAGACTTTTGAGGCATGGGGGGAGTTTGGATGCCCCCTTTGTTGTCATACTTCTGAACAACGGTGAAATCGAGATCAAACGAGATACCGCCGCCGTGTAGAGCTTCTTCATACCCCCAACCAAAGGAGTTGAAGTTCCCGAGGTAAGTGTAGCCATCGTAATCAATGGCTACGAGACCGACATGCTGCATGGCATTAGATTTACCGATGTTGTCGTAGATGTACCCGTTGTTCTTGTAGTAGGTGAACAGGGTCATCAAGTTCTTGAACGCCGCAGAGTTGCGCTTACTGGCGAACTGAACCCCAGAAGGAGTTGTTGTCCAGCCGTTGTTGTCTGATGTCCCCGTCGAATAGAAAGCCCCGATTCTTCCAGAGAAGGTCAACTTGGGCTGTTCCTCGCCCCAGGTCTGGTAGATGTAGCCATAACGGGTTCGCTCACTAAACTGTTGGATCTTTGCATAGCTGATCGACATCGTTTCTGGGTTGATCAACAGGTACAGTGGCGGGGCATTGATGATCGACTTCAACTGGGACATCATGTCTACTGCCACGTCATAGTCACAAAGAGCAGGCTCCATCGTGGAGTCCCCAGAAGTCCCTGCGGCACTCGGGGCTGAAGTCGTACCACGACCCCCTTGAGTTACACCTGCTTCCTGGGTGCCCCCTGCCAGAAGCGCAGCCACGCCCTTGGATTGCTGCATGGCAGCCTGGGCAGACACAAAGCTATTGCTGGAAGAGTTGGCTGCATCGTATAATCCCAACCGAATGGGATTATCCGTAGTACCCGCCTCCATGTTCGCACCCAACATCAGACTCGCCAGGACATCTGGGTTGGAGAGGTAGTGGAGAGGTGGGACTAAACGGATGCAGAAAGGCGAAAGTGTCCGAAGCCAAGCATTGGTGCCGGACACCGGCTGACCAGTGGTGTACTCATATGTGAGGGATGTGTCCGGTCCGACAGTCTGGTTGTACTCTTGTGCCGTTTTGACCGATAAGGGTTTGGCAAAGGCGAAGAGATCTTCTAATGCGGCCTCTGCGGTAGCGAGCTTGGAGTCTGCCCACCGTAAGGCTTCTTGGAAGGCGCTGTCGTAATCGAAAGGATTAGCCCACCTTTCAACCCAACTCCCCTCGTAATCCCAGCCATCATCTACAATGTTCGACCGCTCTCCAGCAGCGAGCAGTTCTGTGGCTCTTGCTGCTGCTGCTTTTTCGGCTTCTACTTTTGCAAGATAGGTTTCTACGGCTGCGGCGGCCTCCATCGCCGGGGTGATCACGGCCCATGTTTTTCCGCCCACCTTCCCATCTGCACCCGCTGGCCCAAGCTCTAAACCCGCATTGATCATCGCCTTTTGGGCGGCTACGGTCGCTTTTTGCGTGCCTTCCCCAAAATCCCCGTCAACGCTGCTCTTCACCTTCCCATCTGCACCCGTATAAGTAGGTTTGAGAAACCCATCACCGTTACTTGTTGGTGAGAACCCGGTATCTGAAGTTGTATCTGCTTTATGGGTGGTCAGGAACGATTGGAGTGTTTGTACTTCCGCCTTGTCGTTCTTGCTTCGCCTACCCTTTGAAATGAATGACATACATCACCTCACGTAGTCCGAAGGGACCAGATCTCATTTCGGACAATAAAGTTGGCCGAAAGATCGAACTGGTAAGGCTTGGTAGCTGCTTCAGTCACCGAGAAGTCGGAAAACCAACCGTAATGAACACCCCCATCGAATGAGATCTTGATAGCTCCATTGAAGACGATGTTTCCTTGGAGATCATAGATAGCCCCGTTGTTGTGGAACAACGCCAACATATCAAGGTACTTGTCGTAAGCGATGGTCTCCCTACGCCCGCCCCCTACGTCCCAGACATCATCAACGGGACCGGGGCCGGTGATGTTCGACAAACCCGTGTAGATCCGCATGAAACCACCTGTCGCCATCGTCAAAGCGATGGTCTCGGTGCCGTCTCCCCAATGTTGCTCAACCCAACCCCCCTTGGTCTGAATCCGCTCGATGATCTTGGTGTAGGAGAACTTCATCGAACTCGGGTTCACATGAAGAACCATCTTTAGATCATCGGGAAGCAGACTCGTCACCAAGTCCGTCCCCACAATATCGAACACAACAGGGCGTATGCCTTTCCCGAGATACTCATCGTCGGGAGACATGAAAGCACTACGGAAAAGAGGGTAGGTATCCTTGGTGTAAAGCGAACTGGACATTAGGCCACACCATTCATCGATCTGTTCCAACTATCCAACGCCGCAATCATGTTCTCCTTGGTTGCACCGTGGAAGGTAGCGTACATATTGACCATTTTGCCTCCCCCTCTTGCGTTGTCGCTCGGGTGGCCGGTATTGCGACCTTGGCCCACCTCTGCGCCCCCAGGCCCTACACTGATGCCATCGTGCGCCGAGATAGTCGCAACATGCGACAGCCCCTCGGTGGCACTCCAACGAAGGATGCCATCCTGCATCCAGTTCCTCTTGTTCATGATCGCTGATCTGACCTCTGGGTCGAGACCAGTGACGCCACGCATCGCTGCTGCTGCCGCATCCCGGCTTGGGAACATCGCCGCAATCTGTTTGGCGTGATCCCTATTACCAGCCAGCATCGATCCGGCCTTTAGCTCATCCATACCAGACGCTCGGGCGAGAGATGTCATCGACTTTTGCGCTCGATCTGCATCACTTGCGCTCTTCAGATCTTCAAGGAGTCTGTCACGGGCAGCATCTCGCCTCAACTGCTCTTCGTCTGCCTTCGACAAGATCCGTTGCTGTGCTTGCTGGTATTCGGGACTGTTCGGGTCCATCCCTTTTTGGATTGCCCCCTGCAAATCTTCAGCGGTGACCATCCAGTTCCCTTCTTCGTTCTGGTAGGCATCTCCAGCGGCAATCGTATCGGTGATGGCTTTCTGATCATCACTCATTCTGTCGTACATCTGCTTCATATGCGTTGCCCACGCTGCATCTTCCTTGTTCCCGCCAGAGGCCATAGAACCAAGACCCCCACCAACGAGACCCCCACCAACCGCAGCACCTCCATACGCCAGCATCGCTGGAGCCGCAGCACCGCCAGTGGCAAGCGTAATGCCGACACCTGCGACGACAGCGGAAGCTGCCACCACATGTTCCCACCCTTCGAGTCCGACCCCTTCGGTCTTCTCACCACGACCTTGCTTTCGGAAATCCTCCACGGATGTCAACTCCTGGCGGGTGTCCGTGGTGCTATTTATGGACATCACGGCTGCCATTTCGCTTTCTTTGGCAGCGATGCGTCCCATCAAATCAGCTTGCAGGAACTTTGCGTCCCGTAACTCCTGTTTTGCGGCATCTCGGGCGGCTCCCGGTTTCGATGTTCTCAACGCCCGTTCGGCTTCTTGGATGGAGGCTGATTTGTCACCCATCTGGCTTTGTAATGCTGCAATCTCGGATTGAATCTGAACCCTGGCCGTACTTTGCATCTCCCGTTGGTCATCATCGAGAGCGTTACCCATATGGCTGACAATCCAGTTGACGCCCTTCATAATCTGTCGAAGAATCCAAGCGATGACGTTCTCGGTGATGGTCGCCAAGTCCATCGTTGCCCTGGCGACTTGGCTGGATAGGACATCAGCAGCGTTTTCTGCCTCGCCTCGGTTATCTGCGTAACTCGCTTGCAGAGCTATCAAGTGTTCGGCTTCTGTGGCTCGTTGAGCATTGGTTCTGTCTACGGCCTCACCGTTTGCGGTTAGGCCCGCCACCATGATGTTTCCATTAGCGTCAATGTATCCTCCAAAGGATTCGACCTGGGACTTCAAGGAGTCTTCGAGCGTCTGGGATAACAATGTAGTTTCTTCTGTGGACTTGCCTCCGTTGGCTGCCAGCTTCTCTGCCAACTCCTTGTGCATCGCCACAGTATTACCTTTCTGTGCTTCCAGGGCATTCCATTGGGCCTCGGCTTGGTGGGAGATACGCTGCAACTGCCTAATCTGTTCTCGGGAATAGCCTTCCATTCCCTGGAGAGCGACGAGTTCCTCGAAGTTCATCTTGTGGATCTTCCCTGGAATGATCTCTTTGACAGCCATTAGCTGCCGCATCAGAACCCCACCCGGTCCCAAAGCATCCTGGGCAATCGCCAGATCTTCGACGCTGCCATTCACTCCCCGCATCACGTCCAACATATTCTGCATCGTTCGGGTCATGTCGCCAGACTTGTCCAACCGCATCGTCTCGGCCAGCAGTTCGGTCTGTTCTGCCATGCTCAACTTGGACAACTTTTGGACCATCGCATCACCAATCTGATCCGATGTATTGTTCTGGGATACATTCATATCGACGCCCATCGCACCACCCAGAGCGGTGCGGTCGGCCCCTCCGAGACCACGTTGGAAACTCATCGCTTGGGCTTTAGCTTCTCGGCCCATGATCTTCGACGCCGTACCACGGCCCATCTTGAGTACACCTTTGTAGCTATCCACGAAGCTCTCGCTCTTGAAGCCGTCCGTTAGGCTCTTGAGCATGTCGCCGCCCATCTTCTTGCCCAGGATCTTGCCGAGCTTGGTGAGCAGCATCGCCGATTCGATCAACCGGACGTTATACATCGTCATGCCAGAGGTCGCTTGAGTGACCATCGCATAGAACCGCTTGGTGTTGAATCCAGCGTTCTGGGCGACTTGACCAACCATCGCAAAGCGTTCCGAGATCACCTCCAATGACGTGCCGAGTTCGTGCATGTAATCGGACATATTCTCGGCTATTTCAGTGTGCCCCATCCCAAAAAGACGGCCCATATCAACAGCTTTCTTGACGGCGTGTTGCCACTTCTCCACGTTGGTCGTGCCCGTTTGGATACGGCTCGTAAAGTCTTTGACGGACAGAGAAGCAGACATGAAGGATTTTTGGATCTCGATGACATCATCGGGTTTCAAGCCCATCTTCAAGGCAAACATGCCGTCCAAAGCGATGTCGTGCATGTCCTGTAAAGCAGAACCTACGTCCTTGTAACCAAGGGCGGCCACGTCAGCCGCACTGGCACCCTCCAGCAGCTTCTTGTTCCAGTCTGTTTGTTGCTTCCAGGCTTTATTGATTACCGCTGCAATCACACCAACAATAGCAACGATCCCGATAAGGGCGATCCCAATCGGCCCAAGGGCAGCGCCGACTTTGCCCATAGCGGCACCCATCTTCGCCATGCCAGCACCGGACTTACCCCCGGTCGCCGCCATCTTTGAAGCGCCCTTTTGGGACATAGCGGCACCCTTCTTCTCCATGTACCCGCCAAGGTTCTTGAAGATAGAGCCGAAGTCTCCCGACTGGAGGTCTTTCAGGCCGCCTGCGAGCCCTTTGTTGAACTCGCCGGATCGTTGGGCAAGACCCTTTTTCATGTCCTTCATGTGCTCATCAAGAAGCTCTTTCTTCCTGCTGGCGACCTTCTCTACGGTGTCCATCTCCAGATCAAAGGCCATTCCCTGACCTTTGATGATGGCTCTCATACGATCTGCGGCAGCTACATCTTGAGCCCTCAACGTCTTCTGCTGGGCCTCGGTTGCGGCAATCTCATTCCTCTTGTTCATGCGGTCGGCTGCCGACAGAGACTCGTCTTGCATGTCCTTGTTGAGTTTAGAGAGCTTCTCTCCGGCAGAAATCAGACTATCCCCAATCTTCAGAGACTCCTTGTGAGCATCTGCCATCATCGTATGGAACTTGCTACCGATCTTGTCGATCTTCGACATCATCTTGCTGCCGAACCCGGCATCTGCGGCTGCAATCAAAGCCTCGGAAGTGCGCTTTTTGAGGACATCCGAGGCGGTGGTGAACTGCTTTACGAGGTCACTGCTAACGTCGAGCTTGAGCCCACGTTTCTCCAAGTCCACCATCTTTTTGATGATGTCGTCGAAGTTAGAAAGTACATCTACTTGGATTGAGGAATCAGACATCTGTGTTCCCCTTTAGATCTTCGGTACTCATCTTCACCTTGCGATTACTGATCGCTCGTTGAAGATCTTGTTTTTCTCGAACAGTCACTTTGCCGCCCTCGGTCTGGAGCAGGCCCCTATCGGCATCGCTCTCTATGTATTTCTCATAGAGAACATCTTGATTTGTTCCTTCGACAATCCGGCCTACACGACGTTGAGGCACCTTGCCCCGCTCAACAAGCAGCTTGGCAAGCTCTTCTCTGGTGTACCCGACCAAGGAATCGAGGCTTTCGAGTTCTTCCTCGACATCGGCCTGCAACATCTCCTGTCGAACTTCCATGAGGCGCTGCTGCCGTTCAAGGGCTTGTTTTTCCTTCTCGTCCCTAATCCGAGTCTTGTAGGCATGAACAATCTTGTCGTGGTCGTCCCATTCCCCTGAAACCCACTTCCGCATATCCTCGGCCAACTCGTCTGGGGAAGTCGGGGCAAGTACCACATCTCGCTTATTATCTTCTTCTGTCAGGACGCCCTTCTTACGGTAGTAGAAGTTGTCCAACTCCTTGAGCTTGCGCTCTTCCTCCGCATCTGAAGCTGCCTTTTCCTTGTTATTGAGACTTTGGATGGCCTTTGGTGCAGCGGCACTGGTGATTAGTTTGGCGTGCTGCCAACTCTGTCTATCGGTCCAACGAGCATCTTCGACCTCGTTGTAAGCCTTCCAGATCCTCTGAACCGTGTTGAGACCCGTAGACTCAACCCCAGGAACACCACAAAAACGGGTGGTCCCCAGCCCCATATCTCTGGCTTGATACCAGAGATTACGAGAGTCTTCCTCGTACAGAAAGAACGAGAGATCCTCTACCAAGCGGTTCTGCTTGTGCATTAGAGCCAAGACGATGCGAAACAATGAATCAACAGTCTGGTTAGGCAGGGCGCAGACAGATTGGTACGCCGTATTGATGGCGTGGCGTTCGCCCAAGATATTCCAACCGTCAATCATCCAAACAGACGAAGCGACGAGCCATCTCTGCCACTCAATCTCTTTGTGCTGCTCTCGGTATTGGGTGCCAATACGGTGCCGACACAGAAAGAAATCAGGTTCGTTGAGATTCCGAAGTGAAAACGAACACCCGTTGACAGAAACCATATGGGACAGGAACCCAGTTGTAATCAACTGGGTTAGATCCTCAAAGTAAGGTCTCCGTTGCTCCGTCGTTGTCCTGGGTAAAGGCATTCCATCTCACGTCATTTTGGTTGGCGAAAACGTGGATTTACAGTCCCCTTCTTTATGTTGCCTTGATCGACAACAGGGGGTTTCTGACCACCACCACCTACCTTGTCATGTAGTTCTTGTGGTTCTCCCATTGAATAAGCAGGAATCCCATCAATCGATCCAACCTGCACAACAGCATCCTTCCCCGCCATCTGATCAGCCACTTCCTTGGCAGCTAAATGAGGCGCTTTCCGAGCCGGTGAAACAGCAGTTTCTTGTCTACGAAGTTGGTCTTGTTGCTTTTGCTTTGCCCGTGCTGCCCGAACCTGTGCCATACGCTCGTTCTCGGCTTGAAGTTGGGAGTCTGGATCATCCCCGATGAAGGTGTTTTGAGAAGAAAACGTCTGCGGCGGGGGCTCTTCAGACGACATCTCTTCGACCTTGGCGAGCACTTCTTCCCTGGTCATCTCTGGGGGAGGATCTTGCCGTTCGAGGGGAGGGGCTGCGTGCGTTGGGGAGACAGGTTGTCGAGTAGTCGGGGCAGCCTCTTCAGAGGGTTCTTCCTCTTCAGTTCGGAGCCCTTCTTGCGCCGCCTTCTTCAGATCTGCTACCCGCCGGTCAGCGTCAGCTTGCTCCTGTTGTTGAGACCGTAGCTCATCCCCCCACTCTTTTGCCCGCTCATAGTCCTCGCCTTGCGCTTTGATGGCAGTATTCACAGCAGAGTCCATGACCCCAATCGAGGCTTCTCCCTCTTCCTCGGCCTTCGTCTGCTCCAGTTCGGTGATCCGGTCTTGAAGACGCTTGATCTCGGCGTCGAGATCGGGAATCTCAAAGTCAGTCGCCGCTTCGGCGTCCTGCTCAACCTGTGCCAAAAGCTCGCCGTACTTCTTGAAGATGATGGTTGTGGCACCCCGAGAGAAGTTCGACAGAATATCTCGCACGGCTTGATGTTTGGGGACTTTGATGGCTACGCCGTTATCGAGCGTCTCGCCGGTCTCGACAAACTCAACACCACGGAAGTCAAGCTCACCAACTGCCACAAGGGCGTGGGAGCATACAGCTTGCTTGAAGCGTTCGAGGTAGTCGGCTGTCGTGGAGGCGTCTGTATCGTCGCCCTCGGCCATCGCCTGGGCTGCGAACTTCTGGACCGTGATCTCTTCCGATGGAAGAAGCACCCGAAGCGTTACCGGGATGCCATCCAGATCAAAAGTTAGCTCTCCCTTCCCGACCTCTTCGATCTTGGAGAAAGCGTTTTGGAGAGTTTTCAGGTCCAGCATCGGTCGCCCCGCTATGGAGTTGGGGCTTCCCGGGTGGTTCAAGACAGGACAAGTAAAGATGTATGTCGATCTATATGAGAATCAATCTAACCATTCCCGAAGGAAGGGGGGGCGAAGCTCAAAGTTCTTATCCACATCTATCTGTCTGTCCGTAGATCCACCAAGGAAACCTCGGTTTGCTACAAGTTCAATAAGCTCAAGTCATTATACCGGCCCCTTGGCTATGGGTTCACAGAATCAGTGTCGAAAGAGACGAAGGCTGACTGCGAAGATGAAAGACCACCCATGCCACCACCAACGGAGGCTTGAGAGGAATCGTTCAGTGCATCGGTCTCGGCGAATCGGATCGAGCCAAGTTGTCCAAGGCTTGGATCATTACCCGTTGCGAGGAACTCACCGTACATGGTCGAGAAATCGTGGATGTCAGAGATCATCACATCCCCAGACTCCATGATCATCCCGCTGTCTTTGGCGAAGGTAGCTGACCAAGAGGTGAACCAGCAGGCTTCGTAAAGGGTGATCAATGCCGAGTGTCCCTGACCGGCATTTCCACCACCATCGCCGCCGTCCGAAGTCACGGTCGGGTATTCGATAGGCTTCAAGCCACCGTCAAACGATGCTGTCTGTCCGTCGTGTCCTTCATTCATCACACCAATATCGGCATCAACGAGGGTCGAGAAGACCAACTGTTGTTCGATGTCGAAGGGCCATTTGTGATGGGACAGAGAACGCACAGGACCGTCCACGCCTGCGGCGTAGCCAGTGGCTTGCCACAAGTTGCAGAGGTACAGCAGGGCTCGCTCGAAGTTTGCGGTAGGGGCTGCGGTGATGCTGGGCACCAACTCGGCCACTTGGTCACCGAAACCGATGCCACGCAGTTCGTCAACGGTACGGCTGATGCTCGGAGCGAAGTTGGAGACAACACCCATCTGGTGCATCGCCGTCTTCTCTCCATACACAGGCGTAAGAACCCGTACCTTTTGAGATACCGCTGTTCTGGTGTTCGGAGAAGTTCCGTAGTCGTAAAGGTAACTCGACCCCTGCACGCCACCGCCTGCATTGTTGTCGAGGTTGTTACCGCCAATCAGTTTAGATCCAGCCATTTGTAGCCCTCCTGAAGCTCAAGGATGAGAGGCAAGCCTCACTGATAAGAGCGATCTATAAGCAGACTATCGGCAGAGGTGGGGCATTGAGGTTCCAGAGCCGCTCGAACTCCCCCTCAAAAATGGCGACTACATAGAGCAGGCGCAGGATCACGAAGTTTTCTGCGTTTCTTTTGGAGGCGTTCGCCGTCCAGTTGAAGCTGCCTGTTCCAACCGCTTTCCCATCCCCAATCATCATCTTGTTGTGCATCGCTCCGGTCTGGGTATCCCGGCGGACCTCAATCCCGGCTGCCTCCATATATTCATCGTCAGCATATCGGTTCCCTGCCTGGGTCTTATCAATGAGAACCCGCACCACGACCCCCCGCTGATGGGCACGAACCAAGGCGTCTGCGATCTGATCGTGGGTGATCGAGTAAACAGCCGCATCGAGGGTGCTGCTACAACGATCAATAAACCCAACAACCGTATCATCGGCCCCACGATTTGGAGAAAAATACACACTGGCATATCGACCCATAGGAACCTCCTACCAAGGGTTGAAGAAAGCCCCTTTATCGAAAAGCCCCTTACAAGCCTCCCAGGCAACTATTTTTACTCTGCGTGTAGGGCGAAACCGCTTCGGGATGGGTATAAGTAAGAAGGTTCCAAGAACCAACTGTCTAAACCGCCTGTGGAGGGCTCAACATGGCAACCATCGAAAATCGAATCCAGAACATGATCAACACCTTGAGTGAAGCCTTGCTTGATGCGAACAAGCACATCAAGGGCAACAACGCTGCGGGCACTCGCATCCGTAAGGCTTTCCAGACCGTAGCTTTCGATGCCAAGGAAGGCCGGAAGCAGGTGCAGGAAGAGCGTAACGCTCGCCCGTAATCGGTCTTGTGCCGTGGTTCTGAAGAGGCGTAGTCGGAAAGCCGACTACGCCTCTTCTACATTAGGTCTACGGGGTGGGGTGGGGAACTCATGGATCTCCCACCATTCGGAGCCGTCATACTCGCCACGAATGGCCCACCGATGGTCACTGAACCAAAGGGTTCCATATAACTCTTGGCCGCCGTAGCCGGGGTCATATCTGCGGGCAACGAACTGATCGAAGGCTTGCTTCTCTTCCGTTGAGTGCCCAACGTACAGCACACTCTTCTGGCAGGGGTCGGCGTGACGTGGCGGATTCCCCCAACAGATAACGGCTCCAACGAGAAAGACCTTCTCTCGTTGTAGAATCTCGTTGATCTCGGTTAGTGCGTTCATACCTTCGTTGAGTCGTTGTAGTCCCATACTCCCTACCTTTTGTGGACGATACAACGCTTACCGGAGTCGGGCTTCTGTCCAAACCGACAGTTGTTACCGATACCACCGATGTATTGACCGTCTTCGTCGCAGCACAGACCGGGGAAACCTATTCCTTGGTCTTCCCTCTCCTGGGTACGCCTCTGGCTGATGGGCACCGGGACGCCGTGCTTCTCCGAAAGGAATCGGACATTACCGGGAGACCTGCTCTCACAAGCCCCACAGCCATCCTTCTCTCTCCAGAAGCTCCAGTGGCCGCAGTCCATCATGGTCGGGCCGGTGAAGTCCTTGGGGAGCGCCCGGGTCTTCGTCTTGGCCTCCTTGACCGGAGCCTTGACCGGAGCCTTGGCCTTGATGGGAGCTTTACGTCGAGCCTTGGCCTTCTTGGCCTGGACAGGCTTATCTGGAAGGATGCCCTTGTCTTTCTGGACACCAATCTCCAGAGCAGTCTCCCGGTCCAGCAGACCAGTGCCGTCCGTAGTGAACAGATCGAGTCCCACGTTTACCCCTCATCCCCAACTTCCCAATCGACGGTCGCCTCGCAGGAGTAGTAGGGGATGCGCTCCTTGCGCCCGTCCTCATGTTCGACAGTCAGGATCTCCTGGGTGAACGCAAACGCTGTGATTCGACCGGAGACATTGAAGTCTACGCTGTGCCCGTCTTCGTAGCTCTCGTCCGTCTTGGAGCAGTGCGTGACCTTGGTCACGATGAAGCCGGAATGAGTCGCAGACAACTCGCCACCCTCAAGGGAAGGGAAGTCTCGCTGTACCCACTTCAACTCGTCCTCATCGACGCTACCCTCGGCAGTTGCCACCATGCGGCTATCGAAGCCCGTTGCGCCCCAATACTCGTAGTGACCGATTCCCTGGTCTTCCTGGCCCACGGAAATGTCGGCGTCACCGATCAGAGTCTCAAACTCTTCCTCGACGGTGCTGACCGTGAGTCCGTTCTGGCGAAGCAGGTCGTCCTTGCGCTTGTACTCGGCCCTCGCCTTCTCGGACTTCTCTGTGCGCTTGACGTTGTACTGGTCGAGAGCTTCCTGCATGTCAGGGGTCCACTCACCCGCAGGGGTGTACGAGCGATGTTTCTGGTCCTGCACTCGATTGTAGCCACAACCGGAGAACGTGCGTGTTTCCGGCCAGATATAAAGTTGTTCGTTGTTGAGCATCTGTGCCTCCTACAATGCCTACCCCCAGCCCACGAAAAGTAACCAGGGGAGTTTCCTCCCCCAGCTACAAGGTGTGGACGCTGGCAGTGCCAGCACCGTTGGCGAACAGCACCCCCACCTCGGACACCGACTGCCCACCACACTCATGCGTGTGACCGAACAGGTGCGCCTTGATGGTGTGAGGCTTCCACGACAGAGCCGAAGCCAGCCCTGGAATCCCGTACCCCTTGCCAGTACCTCCATCGAGGATACCGCCAGCAGGGGCGTGGGTAACCAGCACGTCAGGCTGCGTCTCCCAGGTCGCCTCAATCAGCGCCCCGAAGTCATGGGTCTCTCCGTTCCACTCCCCGGCAATCCAGGGAATCTCCCGAAACCCGGCCCAGGTCAGCCCACCGACCGTCACCCCCGCAGGAGTAACCTCATGGGCCTCGGCACCAGCACCCCGAAGGGCAGCGGAGAGGCTCACGTAGTCGTGGTTCCCCGGCACGGAGATCAGAGGCCGTCCGTCGAGCCAAGCAGCGAGCCGCTCGGGAAGGCTCTTGAGAGCCAACCACCGGGCTTGATACCCAACCTCAACAGTCCGGTCTCCACGGGTGCGGTTGGGGAAAAAGTCCCCAGTGTCCACCCAGACATCGAAGTCGATGTCCGTGCGAAGCAGCGCCTTGTAAGACCCGTGCAGGTCGCTGGTGTGCAATACCTTCATCTTTCCCCTTCCTACTACGTCTACCCCCAACAATCGGAAAGTAACCGACAATCGTAAAACACTAATGATTCCAAGGACTTATGAAATACTTTGTTACCTTTCGAGGGGCCAGGGTAAGCATTGTAGGAACGGCGAACAGGCATCGGTAACGGTGCGGGAAAACTCGGGCCATGCAAGTCCGAGGTCGGTGTTCCTGGGTACTCACCCCAACCTCTAAACGGGGCAGGTTTCATCCCACCAAACGGGGAGAGCGGCTTCACGGCTATACGGTGGAGCGTGCCAATACGATACAGGGGTCATACCGAGACCGAAACGGGTCGCTTTTCAACGGTGTGCGATGTGAACACAGTAGCACCGAGGTCGGAAAATCGTGTAAACGAGAAGATGGCTGAAGACCTTTAGCGAGGTTTCACACCTGCGAACAGCGTTAGTGTCTCGACAAATATCTACATGGCAAGCGTACAGGCTTGTAGCTCAGTTGGTTAGAGCGCACGCCTGATAAGCGTGAGGTCACTGGTTCAACCCCAGTCAAGCCTACCAATGCCATTGTAGCTCAACTGGTAGAGCGGCTGCCTTGTAAGCAGCGGGTTGCAGGTTCGATTCCTGTCAATGGCTCCAAGGAACAGAGTGGCGTGTAGGAACGTCTGAAAGGTTGAGAGCGTTGTGGAGTTTGATTGGATTGGAGAGGTGGCTCGCCATTTGGCGACAGGCAAGTGGTTGTGCATCCTTTGTGAACAGACCGAATGTGACACTTGGACGATGTGCGATATTTGTGGGAACTGTGATGGCGATTCAACAGCACTGGAAAGACGAGCTTCAAGGAGAGGTGGCCGAGCGGTCGAAGGCACTCGGTTGCTAACCGGGCGTGGGGAAACCCACCGTGGGTTCAAATCCCACCCTCTCCGCCAAAGTTTCCAGTTACCTTTCGGTTCGCCGGGGTAAGCGTTGTAGGATGATGGAAATGTACGTGGTCTGCTGGTGCCTCAATGGCAAGTACAGTTGTGGGAAGCCGCAACCAGACCTGGGGGTGGCTTACTCCTGGGTACAGCAAGGCAACAAAGATTACGGACCTGGAACACATTGGGTCTTCAAACTGGAGGATAAGGAACATGCGTAATCAAACGAACGAACGGAGGTGGCTTTACCTGCCTTCCCCCCGACGCTGAACAGAGCGTCCTTGAATCCGACCGCCCACTGCGGGTGAAGTTCGGAATCGACCCGACTCGGGATCGGCTGCACCTGGGACACTTCGTCCCCCTGCGCCTCGCACGTAAGCTGCAAGAGCGTGGTCACAAGCTGGACCTCATTCTCGGAACCATGACGGGCCGACTCGGAGATCCCTCCGGTCAAGACAAGACCCGTCCCATCCTCACCGATGCACAGGCACAGGCAAACGCCGACCGTCTGCTGGAGCAGGTGGAGCGTGTGCTTCTCCCTGGCTTCGCCGTCCACCGGAACCATGAGTTCGTGGCTGCGATGGACGTGCCGTTTTTCCTGACCCGTCTGGCGAGCCGGATCACGGTAGCGAACATGCTCTCCCGTGATGGCTTCCGTAAGCGTGCCGACGCAGGGCAACCCATCGCCCTCCATGAGTTTCTGGTGCCGCTCATCCAGGGCTGGGACTCCGTGGTGGTCCGTGCCGAGGTTGAGATCGGCGGGACCGACCAACTGTTCAACTTCCAGATCGCTCGCCAGCTTCAAGAGGCCGAGGGTCAGACTCCGCAGCGGTGTCTGATGACCCCCGTGATTCGGGGAACCGATGGCCGGAAGATGAGCAAGAGCTTCGACAACGCCATCTGGATCGACGAGGAACCTTCAGAGATGTTCGGTAGGATCATGTCGGTATCTGACGACGTGGCCGAGGAATGGCTGACGATGCTGACTGACATCACTGACTCCGGCCTGTTGGATCATCCGATGAAGCGCAAAAAGGCGTTGGCCCATGACATCGTGCGTCAACTTCATGGAGCCTCCGAAGCTGACCGGGCACAGGCTCACTTTGAGCGAACCGTGCAGCGCAAAGAGCTTCCCGATGAACTTCCGACCGCTGCCCAGGACACCCTCTTCGTGATGGTGTCCGTAGCACGCTCTGAAAGCCGCTCAAAGGCCCGCAAGCTCATCTTGGGTGGTGGCGTAAGGGTAGATGGCGAGAAGGTCACAGACCCGCTCTGTATGCCCCATGTAGGAGCAACGATTCAGATAGGAAAGAGGCTTGCCGTAAAGGTTGGCTAAAATATGTAGTAATGCCCACCGCAGGTGGTGACTGCTGCACAGATGAGCAACTAACCCTTACGCTCCAACCAACGATCTGCCACACGACGTGCCGAGGCTTTCTTCGACCATCTGGCTGCGAGCCTGCGAGCCCACCAGATGGTCGCTACTTTTTGGATGACCTTACCCATAGCGTCGGTCTCCTTTTGTTAGAGCGACCGTCGCAAGTGGAACGTCAGTACCAGATAGAGTAGCGGGAAGACCGGTTGGTAGTACGCCTCCACGTTGGCGACTGTGGGATCATCCGAATCAACGTCTGCTGAAATGCCCGTGTAAGCCGAGATGATCTGCCCAGCGACCAAGCCCTGGAACATCTTGGAGAGCCGTCCCTCCACCTGGGTAAGAATCCCGGGCAAGAACTTGACCCCGACATAGCGAGCCAGGACGTTCCGTGCCTGCCGCTGAACCTCATCGGAAATCTGGATCACCGTGGGGGTCTTGGTCAGGACGTTAGTCATGTCCGTTGTCAGGCCGTGACGACACCGAAGGAACGGAGGCTTGTCCTCCAGAATCGTAAGACCCTTCACCGCAGCTTGGTTCTGTTCGACAGCATCAAGCTGACGACCAAGCTGGGAAGCTCCAACGAGCATGGTGCCCGTCCAAGGAGTCGCCACATCAAAGTTGGGTGACGCCCGGTTCCCGATCATCATCGCAGCGAGGTACGGACCTTCTACGAGGTACTCTCGGGTCAGCCCAAGAGCATTGGTCACGGGAATCAGCAAAGTGTCTGGGTACACGATTCGGAAACGAGTGCTCGAAAGCTGCTGTGCGATAGCTGCTGCATCGCCAACGTCGGTGCCTGCACCAAGTCCGACAATCGCTGTCCGCTCCTGGCGGTAGCGAATGGAGGACTGCACATCGATATGCTTGGAGAGGTACAAGAACAACTCGGTCGAATCCCCACGGAGAGGGATGACGGTGTTCAGAGACACCTGACCGGGCATCTTGCCTTCCAGATCATCAATCGCTGCTGTGTACTCGGTAAGAGACGCTCGGGTGACGCCCGCCTCTCGGGGAACCTGCTTCACACCAACCACCACCGAACCATTGAGAATGGCGAGGTAAGCGGCCATCGAAACCGGGTTCTCTGGGGAGATTGCACCGTAGTTCCTCTCCACCGTAGACATCTTGGTGAACAAGCTGGCGTTGTAGTCCTGCTTCGTGAAGACATACGAGGTGTAGTAGACATCGCCGATTTCCGGCTCTTCTCCACCACGCTCGAAGGTTTCCACGATGCCCGAGTCGCCTGACTCCACCCCATAGGCGTTTGCAACTACCAACTCCAAGCCGTTGAGAGCCCGATGAGGGATGTTGGCATCCGTGGTGAATGTCGTAGAGACATCGATCTGGATAGTGGCACTTGCGGTCGGGTAAGAAAGCCCACCCTCACGCTCCAAGATGGTGAACGTCAATCCAGTCACCTTGTCTCGGTACGTCTGGCCGACAACACCATCCTGTCCGAGCCCATTGGCAGACAGGATCGAAGAAGCAACACTACCAGAACCGGCAGACTTGCTGGAGGTGACAGTGAAGCCAGAGATAGCAGCCTCACCGACTGACCCGTCTCCATCTTCAACACCGAGCCCGGTGCCCTGTCGGAGAGCGTCAGCCGAAGTGGCGTTCACAAACTCAAGGGAGCTTGAGACGCCGACATTCCGGCTCTGAACGAACAGATACTCGGAACCACCAGCGTCTTCTGCAACACCCGCAATACCCTGGAGGGTAAAGCCAGCGGTGCCGATGCTCTCCCCAGGCCAGTCGAACATGGATTCTGCCACGTTGGCCGGGACATCATTCATCAATGCTGAAGCAACCTCACCCGCCTGTACGGCAGTGGAGAGTGCTTCATCACCATCATTGAAGCCGAGATCGCTGTTGGCGCTGCCGTCTTCAATAGTGATGCGACTGTTGCTCTCGGAGGTAGCACTGGTCAGTCGGAAACCGATACCTTCTCGGCGGATGACGTTAGCGGCGATGACGTTGGTCAGGGAAGCACCGAAAGGCTCTCCACTCACACCTGCCAAGGCCGTAGCAATCTGTCCCATGACTGATGCTGTGAAAGCGGCTGCATCTGCATCTGCGGCTGCATAAAGGGGCGTTGCCGTCCCAGTTGCCGTAGACGTAAAGACAACCTCTACGGGGTAGCCATCCATCACGAACGAGAATGTGTCGTTCTGGGCTTTGGTCCCGGTGCCATCATAGAACACGGCCACGATCTCGCCTTCGGTGTCAGCGTGGAGACTTCCATCATCCTGACCGTCCGAGGTGCCGAGCGTCGTGCTCAAAGTTGCTGGCTTGACCACTGCGCCCGAAGTTGCCACTCCGGCGTCTCCATAAGAGATACCGAAGTTGGTGTTGCCGGAAGCGGAGTTCACTTCCAAGCTGCACTGCGAGAGGGCGTTGGCTGCGTCCATCGAACCGCTGCCGTCTCCCGGCCAGATGCGGTTACGAAGGATCAAGCGGTCGTGAAGTAGTACAGTGACCCCAGCCTCAACCAGACCGGTAACCCGAGAAGCAACACCACCATGAAGGATGTGGAGGCCGTTCTCGTAAGCCGCTGATGGAAGGAGATCAATACCCGCCAAGTAAGCAAAGTTCTGGTGGTCAGTTGCACCACCAACCGAGGCTTCAAGGAAGTAGAAGACGCCGCCGTCTGCATCCATAGGCGCTCGACGGAAAGTGAACTTCAACTGACCACTGGAATCTGCCGAAACTGCCACGTTTGGTAGATCGGTTGTGGCGTTGAAAGCAGCACTTGCGTCGATCTTGACCTGAATGGCCGCTGCAAGAGTCGAAGGAGAGTTGTACTGGAGCGTGTCAATCGTGATGCTGTCGAGAGAATCTCCGCCAAGACCGCCGCCGTCCAACTGTCCTTTATAGCCAATCGTAAGAACTTCGTGTCCGTCACCGGCACCGATGTCGAATGAACCATTCAACGCTGCCTGCGCTGTGTACGCTGGAAGTGTGGCGGGGTTGACGAGATACATCACGTCAGTCTCTTGTGGGGGTGCCGTCCAAGCTGCCAAGGTAGCGGTCTGGGTTGCTCCGTCGTAGGCAGTGATCTCCCGTGTCTCCAGGGTCAATCCGCCTGTGTTGTCTGCGGCGAGAGTGATCTCCCAACCAACGTAGTAGTCATCAATCGCAGATGCGCCTGCGTCCAGAATAATCTCGGTTGCAATCACAGCAGCTTGATCAGCGTCGAGAGCAAAAGTACGTCCGTGGCTGCCTTCGTTGATACGAAGGACAACATCGGCCAAGGATTTCGAGGTTACGCCTGGATCAACAGCACCCTCGATGTCGATGCCATCCACCGCAATCGAGAACTCGTTTTCGTCTGTTTCCAGATTCCAACCGGCGCTTCCTTCGGTCCCTGCATCATAAGTGATTTCCCGACCGAGAAAGGTAGCGGGAGCACCGAGACCAGCTTCGGTGGGGTTAGCCAAGTCAACCGTAATCGAAGCGTTGTTGATCGTAGTTCGGAGCTTATCCGAGGCACTACTAATAAAGTGGTACGGGCCAGATCCGCCAACAGTGAACTTGGCAGGCGTGGCGTTTGTCTCCGCAAAAGACACTGTGACGGACTCTTGAAGAGGCCCGCTGAAGTTCGTGTCATCCACGCTCTCGAACCGAAGGTCGGGAGTGTATTCGGAACCGCTGGGGAACTGGACGGTGATACCGTCGAGGCCAGCGCCCTTGGTGGACAAGTCGAAAGAAGCTCCATACAGCGAAGCGCCGCCTGAATCGGTGATCGTGTAAGTACCCGTACCCGATGGTCCTGTGGTGTCACAAGCCAGCGTGTACTCCATGTCGGTCAGGCTGTTGTAGTAGAAAGTGGCATAAACAGTCGCACCTACCGGCACGCCGCTCTTGAGCGTGATGGTGGATTCACTGGAATCCACAGTGATCACCTCGACCTCACCACGGTCGAGGGCATCTTGGACGCCATAGCCCCAATACGCCTGGACCAGATCGGGTCGGTTGGTAGGTAGATCGATTCGACTGTTGCTCACGGTCTGGAACAGGCTGGAGCCCAGAGGGCTGTTCCGGCCATTCCCCGTCGTGGGCTGACTCATCAACTGGAACTGGGTCGAGCTTGTGACCGCAGGAACAACGCTGGTGTTCGTGACGGAACTGCACTCGGCCATGTAGATTTTGTCGTCGATGAGCGTGGCGGCGATCTGCTTCTCACCGAACAACTCGGCACCAGAGGTGCTGGAGCCTGAAGAGACCAGGGAGGCAGTACCCCAAAGGATCGTGTCGTCCTTCAAGACGAAATCAGTGCCGTCGATGTAGTCGTTGCGGTCCGGTGTGATGCCACACTTGGTAATAGACGTGATGCCAATGTTGGCGAGGTAGTCGTAGGTGTTCTGCCAAGTGTTGAAGTAATACGTGGCAGTGACAGTCGCTCCTGCGGCGGGGGCCGAAGAAAGCGTCACGATCCGGTTAGCGCCATCCACCGAAGAGGGGATGACCTGTACTCCGTTCACCTTGACGGTGACGTGGGCCGGGTCAGTTGTAGTGACCCCGCCATTTGATCCATCGACGATGGGTCCGTTGAAGACGTAAAAGCCGGTGCGACGTGCAGTGGCCGTACCCTCGGCAAAGCCGAACGTAGCGTTGGCGGTTCCTGACCCGATGGCGATGCTGGCGCTTGCCACAAGATGGATAGCCACCTTGCCGTAGTTGTTGACGTAGGTGGAGGCAACCAAGGTTCCCCAAGCAGCATTGTTGAGTGCTGTGACGATGTTGGCTGCGGTCTTCTCGCCTGCGCTGAAGGTCACTGTGCCTTCGGTGCCATCTACCGTAAGGGTGAGATATTCGTTGTGGTCTGCGGCGATGGTGAAGGTTTCCGTCCCACCTGCGGAGATGTCAGTGATTCCGTTGGACCCGAACATCTCGGCATTGTCAGAGGTCACTTGATCGGACAGATCATCAATAACGAGGGTGTCGGTTCGATTGAAGAAGTAGGTACAGCGGACCAGTTGGCCTGCCTTCGGGGCCTGGGCCATCTCAATGATGCCGTCCTCCCCGTTCACCGAGAGAACCACGATGGGCGAACCATCATAGGTCACGGCGATTGCACTACGATCAGTCGTAGTTGATCCCGTACCGTCCCCCGTCACGATGGGGTAGTGGTTCACTTGAAAAGAAGTGTACTCCCCGTCCCAACTGCTGAAAGTGATAGCGCCAGCCTCGGAAACCGAAGCGACTGCCCGACCCGTTTGGTCTTCGGACACCACCTGCTGGTCGATGGTGGAAGAACTACCTCGCACCACCTCCAGATTGGATTGAAAGAGATCTTGGGAACCCTCACCAATGAACACGGGGATCTTTAGAAGATCCACCGCCCCAGAGAGGGGGTTCTCAAAAAGCGTCTGTGTATAGACGCCGGGAGGTGCGTAGTTAGAACCTGGAAATGCCATGTCGAAAACCCTCTATCAGCAGTTGGAAGCCGTCTGTGGTCCAATCTGTCCAGTTCGATCCGTGTAAATCTGACCGACAGCCGCCGGAAAATAGCTCAAGTGCCGATTTTTCAAATCTCGTTTATACACATCAAGTCCAGAACAAGGTTCCATTTCGATTAGCGGAGCTTCCTCCGGCCTCTCTTTCTATGGCGGGACATAGACGTACTATTGGCTGCGAGTTTTGCGATAGCGTTTCCCAACCCAACTGCCCTCTTACCATATTGGCTGACCTCATATGTCCCTTCTTCAGAGACAGACAGGTCCGTGGCAGTGGCCGAAGGGTTATCTCGGAGAACTTCCCGCTTGTGTGCTTCCCGCTCTTCAATGCTCTTCCACCGTTGTTCTGCATCTTTTCCAATGACTCGATCCACCATATGGTCGTAAGCAGATACTCCCGTATTAGGTGGCTCCATACCTCCCACAGTCTGATTGAAGGAATATGAAAAATCTCCGTTCATCCGAATCCTTGCCTTCTTCCCACAAGAAGGACAAGGCTGTTCTTCCCGCTTTGCGGGTTTAGCCGTCCTCTCGAACCTGTTGCCGCAATCGTGGCACTGGTACTCATAGAGAGGCATGGATCACCGAATCTTCTCGTAGTTAGCATTTTTATCATAGAAATATGGATCTGAAACGCTTTCCAAACCCAAAGAGTCGAGCATCTGAATGTTACCCGTCACGCCCCGCAACTCTTCTTCTGTCAGTCCCGCTGTCACCTGGGCTTCTTCTTCAGTCATCGGAGATACCTGCTTGATAGTGGCAATCAAGGGGACGTGGAGACCCCACTCCGTTTCCACCGTCACGCTGAAGGAGGCATTGTAGTAGTAGTCATCACCGGTCTCGTCATAGACCTCTTCAGACTCCCCGCCAATAGCAATATCCTTCATCTCAATGCCTACGGTAGACATCCATGACCGGGCCACTCCCCACAAGTAAAGGACACTCCGGTCCAGAATCTCTTGCTGTGAATAGACATCCCGAGTGATTACGTCGATGTCGAGACTGATCTCCCACCGACCACCATACTCCAATGCAGCCGGTCGCCGGATGTCCTGCACAACGACCGCCATACGGTCGCCTTTCTGATTTCGGCGGCCAAAAGCGAGTAGGCAGCCGGGAATCGCATTTTTGTTGCCGTGGTTCTCTCGAATGACATGGGGGCCTGTGGATTCGGCAGGATACCTGTAATCGGCAAGCAGGTAGCGCCCCTCTCTTACAGGCTCCATCAAGGTCAAACTACCGGTGTCGTTATCAACCGTGAAGTTGACCCCCTCTCGAAGACGAAAGGCACTTGGCATCTCGTATAAACGCAGGGTGCCCACCACAAAGGGGTGCTGAAGCTGCCAATCTTCATCAGTGACTTTGGTGACGACCTCGTTTTGGATATCGATCAGTGGATCAACATAGAACTCCCGGTCCTGGGTGAGTTCGATGTAGTAGACGCCGGGGAGGGATGGGAAACGACCGCCATTGTTCTGGATAGCCACACTATCCTCACGAACCCACTCAATGGCTGTCCCTGGGTACTCCTGTACCTTGGTTAGATAGACATAGGAAACCACCGTGCCTCGGTAGTTATCCGCTGACATATCCACTCGGGTTCCCCCGCTTGTCTTGACGACGATGCCGTATTGAGGGCGTTCCTTGAAGCTGTACTTACCTTGGATGTTCTCGGGCAGATCGGGGTACTTCGGATGGTGTTGCCAGTACCTCCGTAACTCCAGAATAAGTCGCCGTTTGATGGCCTCGGTAAGTTGAAAGTAAATGGTCTATTCCTCGTCGTACTCTTGCATCGCTTGGATCAACAGACCGTGGGCTACCGCATTGAGAGGATCTTTGGCGTGACGAATCTCGCTGACCTCAATGGGGAATCGCTTACGCTTCTTCTCAAACACCGACAAGAAGAAATCCAAGAAGCCGCCCGCCAGCGAAGTTCCTCCTGACACCACCAAAGGAATCGGCTTGGGCAGAGCAAACTGACCTTGGATCGTCTTGAACTGATTACCAATCTGGGTCAATCCGTACTCGATAAGCTCCTTGTAGTAGAAACTCAAAGCCTCTTGCTCCCGGCCAATCGGGTTCATTAGATCGATGCCCTGCTCCTTGATGGCGCACATCCGAGCCTGGGTCGATCCGATAGCCGAACCTGCTCCCTTGTCGATCCAGTCCCCGCCACGGGCAACTGAAAAGGACAGTCCTTCAATGGTATTGATCGCCAAAGCCACGTTCGTCATACCGGAACCGAAAGACATCGCCAGCCCAGAGAAACCTTCGGGGGCACATTCAGCAAAGATGATCGCCATCGCCTCATTGGAAGGGTACGCCTCATAGCCACATTCAGAGACGATCTTCTCGAAGACGCCCTTGTGATAGATGATGTCTTTACCCGGTTGGTCCACGGGAGCGGCAGGAACAGAGAAATAACAAACCTCGTCCTTCTCTGCGGGCTCCCCGAGAACATGAGAGACCAGGAATCCCAGAACCTCCAGGCTATCCATCTCATTCGGGCTAACAAGCCCGTCAGAGAGGGGTCGTCTGGCCTCCCGTCCGAAGATGTTTGCCGTCTCCAGGGCAGCATCGCCCAGGATCAAAATCTCGTCATCTCGTTCAATGAAGCTGGTGTTAGAGAGCTTCAGCATCTTCTTGGCGTTCAAGGGAAGATCCAAGAAGGCATCTCGAATACGTCGAGTCTCAACGCCCTTGGAACCCCTACGCCCTGACACAAGGTTCATTGTCCCGATATCCAGACCCACACCCTTGGGGGTGGGGGCGGATTTAGGCTTGGTTTGCTTCTCTACTTTGGGAGTCTCTTGGTCACTCATGTCTTCTTCCTCGATTTCTTGGAACGCTTCTTCTTCATAGACCGGAGCGCCTGGGAAGCCTCATCAACTGCGTTATCCTCGGAAGATTCAGACTTTACGTCGATCTCCCCCTTGGTCTCTGGATTGAGGATCTTGGCTGGAATAAACATCGGCATAGCTTCTCCTACTGTACCGCTTGAAGTAGTCCCGGCCACCCGGGGCATTGATCCAACTGCTTGTTGAACGGCGTTCTTCACGGCATCGGAGAAACCTTCTGGAAGCTGCGCTTGTTGAACCTCTGGCTCCGGTTGCGGTTGAGACGAAGCATCCAACATTGAAGCCAACAACGCCTTTAGTTCACCCATCTCTTCTCGCACTTCTGCACGAATACGTTTGGCAAGGGCTTCTGAATCGACCGACGTTCCGGTCTGCTCTTTTGGTGCGGTCCTGGGGGGCTTCTTCTTGTTGCGGCTCAACCGGATAAAGGGAGGGGCAGGGAGCTTCGGGGGTTTATCTTTCATCTCTCTACACCTCGTAATCCATCGAACAGACACTTGGCCGATGCGTTGGAGCTTCCATAAGTCTTGGGAGCTTTGAGCGGATGCTTCGGGAATGTCTACAACGTCCCCCCGCTCTAAACGCAGTCCGAGATCAACGATGATGGCTACGCCCGAAGTACACTTGATGCGTGCGTCTATTACCCCACCCATACTCATCCCCTGCCCGCTAACCAAGTCGCTATGATGGCCCCTGCTTCCTTCTTCCATCGCCGTACTCCCCGCTCCATAAAGGTATGCTTTGAGATACCTGGATGAATCCAAGCGTCAGCCATTGTCAACGGGACCGTCCTAAAGATCACTTTACCGTGGTCAATGATCGGAATCGTCTTTCGGACCTTCGCTCCTTTCCCCGATTTGGCGGGTCTCCAGAGCTTTGGGTTCTTCTCGGCTGTGAGGCTGGTCATCTTCCCTTTCTTCCTTCCTTCAAGAAGGCTGTCGAGCCGGGGCCAGTTGGAGACCAACTCGATAGTCCTCTCTCCACGGATCTGATAGGAAAATGACCGGAAGAAGCTCTTTTCGGGTCCGATAGCCCCGCCATCCGAAATAGGCTTGCCCCGCCCCATCTTGCGTCTCTTGGCAAAATCCTTCTTTGCTTCGTGAATGACCGCTTTGACCAAAGCCTTGCCCAACAGATCGAGCAGCGGCCTGTCTATGAGAAGCTCCCCCTTGTCAAAGTCGAGCTTCTTCCAGAGAGGCCCTGTGTAGACCGCACGCTTCCTCCGCATCTCTCCAGCCATCAGGAAACTTCCTTCAGGATGGCCCAGGTGAGACTAATGACGGAGAGCGTGACCCCTACATAGGCGATCCGCTTTGACCGCTTTGCGGTCTCGTAAGCGTCCCCCAAGTTGTCCCGTTTGAGTTTGTAGTCGAAGTGTTGAACAGGGGTGAGTTGTGGGACTTTCTCGAAGAAATCGGGGCAGGTCCGTTCCTCGAAGACAGCATCCTCTGTCAACCTGTGCTGATACCAAAGGCAGACGCCAGCCCACTTCTGCTCTTTGTACTCATCTGGGTACTGATTCCAGAGGCCGCATCGTCCGCACCGTGCCATTTGGGCCTCCCATTAGTTATTGAGGTTTTCCCAAACTCGGGTGCGCCCACGCTGCTCCCTCTCATCGGGCATAGTGTCCTTCTCGGTTGACATGGGGGTTGCTTGGTCTGCCCCAAGCTCGGAAGGAGCATAAGTTGTGCCCGCTATGGGGCTGCTGCTGCGGGTATCCCTGGTCTCCGGCCACGGCATACCAGCCGCATCCACGGGCACCTTGTACCGGATGTCACCTTCATCCAAATATCCAACAGTGAAGTGCTGCTGAAGGATGTTGCCTCGATTCGTGGGGCGGCGAACCGCTCCGATGCTGTACCGCTCATTGGTCTGTTTGACGATGAAGTCCCGCTGCGTGACCAATGGAGAGGCACCCATGAACACCTCATAAGTGTGTTCCATGCGGCGGCCAGTCGGGGTCTGGGCGATGCGGCGTTCCCCATCGTCGGGTGCCATGATGGTCTCGTAAGGGCCTTCGTAGCCACCGATGAACCCAGTGCCGTAGCAGAGGACACATCGATTGGAGGGCTGTTGACTGTATTCCACCATGCGCTCTTCTAACGTACAGCCACAAGGAACCCCAGACTGCTTACGGATGAAGACTTTGACCCTCTCCCCGCCCTGCTCCAAGATCCAGTTGTTCCTCCTGGCGGCCTCACGCCAAATGTAATCGAGCGCCTCGACCTCGACGTTGGCAACCGCTTGGCATTGATCCAAGGGGGTCTCAACCAATCCAGACAACGAATCCTCGTCATGGGAAATGGCAACCGTCGTGATTCGATAGAAGAGCTTGGTGTCCAGCCCAGAACGGATGTGATTCCGGTTGGTCCAATAGGTGATCAAAACCTCGGACCCCTCGACAGGCAACGCAGGCTGAGTGTACTTCTCGGTCGTCGGGTCCAACCACGGCTGGTTGATCAGCACGATCTCACCCGTGGGGCCGAAAACACTTGCCACACGCACTTCTTCACCATTGATGTGAAGAGTCACGTCCGTAGGAGCGTTACCCGCTGTGGGTGACCCGAAAGGAGCTTGAGAAGGGTTCTGGACGATAGGGTGTTTGGTACGGAAGGCCCACTGCCGAGAGTTGGCAGCGTCCCCCTTATGGACCCAAGAGCTATCCCATATCACCGGTTCCTTGACGACCTTCTCGTTGCTGGTCTGGTCCCGGTAGAACGATCCGCCAAGCGGATACGGATTGATCCTGTGGAATGGCCCTCGGTCAGAGACATCTGACCGATAGATATTCACCCCAACAATGGTCCACACCGTATTGTCAGCAAGGATGGATGGTTCATCCCACCGCAAATCCAACACCCCCTGCTCATACGCACTAACAACTTGAACATTGTGTGGTGGTAGGGGGTATTGGCCTGCGCCGGGTGTCCATCCCGCTGTCATCTCTTCTCCTTACACACCCGCTTCGGGTGCGGGTCCGCCGGGGATGCCCTCGGGGATCATCACGATATTTCCATCGGGGGTGACCTGCCAAGGCTGGCCGTCTGGGATATCGAGGCGTTCGCCTGCGGTATTCAGCACGCCCTGTGCCCGAGCTTCAATCTCCGAGAGACTGCCAAGCAAGCGAGCCTTGCGAACCTCAAGCTGTCCGATCTCGGTCACAACATCGTTGGCCGACTTACGGAGAGAAGAAAGGACCGTGACTTCTTCTTGGAGAAGCGCCTTGGCAGCGCCATTTCCAGGGGTCTCGGTGCCCGTGGTGTTTGAGGTGCTCATCGTTTCCGTTGTCTGGGTATCGCTCATGGGTCTAAATCTCCTAAAGTTCCATCGAGGGGTTGTCCTGCCCGGTACAATACCGAGCAATCATCAGGAAGTTGGGTCTTCCATCAATCTTTGTGTCTGCTGTCCAATAAGCCGTAGCTCATTTAGATAGTTGATAAGGTGTTTACCAACCCGACTCTGAAGCTGAAGGTTCTGGTGAGGAACGACCGTCTGCCTATACTTGTTGAAGGTCCAGTAGATCGTACCATCGCCTGACTGGTACTCGTACACACGACTACCCTTGTAGTGTTGCCCTGCAACACGCACCCTTTGTCGGTCGATGTAGCGATTAGCCACTCTGGAAGCCTTCGGTTTCATTACACCGCCAGCATCGAGGCATCGCCGGATTGACCCACGACGAGCCAATCTGTCTTTTGTGTTGTCTCATTCACATAAGCAGCAAGGGTGACAGCGCCTCCCGGCGATAACTGGACCATCATACGGCCTGACGACCCGCCGCCCGGTGACGACGTTCCACCCCCCACAGTAATGCCGATCTCTCCCCCAGAGGCGGGGTTGTTGTTGGGGTTGAATGGATCATACCAGTCGTTACTCTCCCAACCATATATCTCTATTACTGTGACCCGTTCACCTGCTGACTGATTGATGATAGTGAAAGTTTCGTAAGCGAGGAACTTACCCGCCTCCGCATATGTGCCGTCGTGAGCACCGGCTGGGTCCATAGTGAGCGGGAGATAGACCTTCTCGATAGACTCACCGGCCCCGCCGTCGTACCTCATAATCCCTGTCTTGTAGGTCTTGAAGACACTCGAAGTGATCAACAGCGACTTGGTGTCAAGCTGCGACCCAGTAACATCCCCCTCGGTATAGGTCTTGATGCCCCGGCCATCTGATGTAACAGGGACATCGACAAAGGTTGCGGCCCCAGAGTTTATAGTCAGGACTTGGCCGTCCTCCCCACCACCTGTGACATCGCCCAGATCGCCCAGGTTGGTTGCCCCACCTGAAGCGGGAGTTTCCCAAGTGAACCCGTTATCGTTCCCTTGGTAGGTCAGCACCTTTCCGTTATCGTTCACGTCCACCGCTGCCGTTACGTCTGAAGCATCTCCCAACGCATGGTCATGGTCGTCTGCGGCGTAGTCGTTATCGTGGTCATGGTCACTGGAGGCGAAGAGCGCCGCGTTGAACGTGATCGTACCTACGGTACTCTCACCCGAAGGTGCAGCAATAGTGATGTCACTATTGGCAGAGGTGTACGTGGTGTTGGTGTCCGTAACAGCGGTGTAATCCGTAAGCTCGCTTACGGAATGAGTATGACCAGTGACCGAAAGTGCAGGTGTTTCGTTAGCAGGATTGACCGTCAAGCTGAAAGTTCCAACCGACGATCCGCCCGAAGGCGCAACAATAGTGATGTAATCCCCACCCGATCCAGAGTCAGCTTCATACGTGGTGTTGGTGTCCGAGAGATCCGTAATCTCGGCGGCAAGATGAGTATGGCCCACTAATGCGAGGTCTGTAAGACCCTCTGGAGTGACATCCAAGGTGATTGTTCCCACGGTATTCCCAGCCGTGGGATCGGCTACGGAGATATACCCCGTACCGCCATACGTGGTGTTGTCGTTGTCAGCAGAAAGGATGCCGTCTCCCGCAATAGCGAGTCCCCCACCGTTTACCTTGATCCCACCGAGAGTAGAGGCTGAAGCCACAGGGAGAGAGTAGTCAGCGACGGTGGAGGTAATCTGGTTCGACCCGTCAATGTTGATGCCCGAACCGGCTGTGTACGTTGGACCTTGGGTATCTGCTGACAGGCTGATCCAAGCAGCGTTTAGACCAGTGCCATCGGCGATGTACGCTTCGATGTCACCTGTCGTAACAACGGCTCGGATGGTCCCCGGCTCTTGGTAGTGGGGCTCACCAGACTCATAGCCAACGGCACCAGCATGAAGTCTCAAATGACCTTGGTTTAGGTAGAGGTTCCCTAACTGAATGTCCCCAGCGTAAACAGTGGGGTCGGCCCAGAGAGCGGTCGAGAGGGCACCAAATAGGGTAGCGACATCGACCCCAATCACTTCATTCGTCAGGGAGATGTATGTCGGGAATGAACCTCCCGAGTTTGGGTACGCCGTACTATCGATCTTTATCCCGCCTCGGGTGGAGCCATCAGCCAGTGGGAGGGTGTAGCTCCCACCAAGGGCTGCCCAAGTAAGGTTGCTGGTAGACTCATGCCAAACGAGAACCTGCCCCTCATTCGATGATCCTGGGTCAACTCCAGTCATGGTGTTGACGATACCTTCGGCAGTAAGGGCGGCAGGCGTGAAAGAGATCACCCCGGCACCGTCGATACTGACGTTGGCCCCGCCCGTCTTCACACCACCAAGAGTAGAAACACTTGCTACTGGAAGGGTGTAGGCACTGGGGACAAGCCCATACTCCCAACTGGCTCCATTCCAGACGAACGCATAACCAGCAGCACTTGGATCAGTGGTACTCCCGATCAGAGCTTGTTTGATGCTGTCTTGTGTGACCGATGTGCCGCTTTCGGCGGCCCAGATGAACTTGCTTGCGGAGGCGTGCCAGACGAGGTGTTGGTTGTCCAGCGGAGAAATCGCCCCGGTAGCGGCTCCAACGATATCCAACGAAGTCAGTGGTTGGACCTTGTACTCCGCTACGGCGCTCTGACCTGCGATTCCTACGTCAGTGATGGTCGATTGGGTGTTGCCGTGATCAGAGTGGCCCGTGACTCCGATGAAGTTTACGGGCACAATCTGGCCGGAATCTGCGGCGTAGAGCATTTGAGTGGTGAACCACCCGGTCCCTGTGACCTTCCACCTGTCGTCCGTAACGTCAACAAAGGTTGGGGCTCCGTTGCCGTCAAGCACCGGATTCCCCTGGTTGTCGTGGACTAACTCTAAAATCGTTGCCCCAGACGACGGATACGAACCGGGGTTGTTCCAAATGGGGCCACCATTGGCATCCGTGCCCGTCGCTGTATCTGCCATGAAGAACAAACTGTCCCCCGGCAGACCATCAACATCGTTGCCACGAACCAAGTAGATCCCGAAGTCAGGCGGCATAAGGGTGAGACCAGACCCGTTATCCCATACAGGAGCCAGTTGGCTGGTGAACACCACGCCCATGAAGAAGGAGAGATTCTCCCTCGCCTCGACAACCAACGTGCCTGCGACCCCGTTCCCAGCAGGGTCTTCACTGATAGTGACCGAAGGAACGACCCCAACTTGCTCATCCCGACGCACGAACCGTCCATCGGCTGCATCGGTAGTGTTGACGTTGGTGAGGTCGTCCAACATCGGCATTGTGGGTTGAGCCAAAGAAATGTCTGACCCAATAACGTCAACGACGTATTTCCCATCGGCGCTGTTGGACTTCAGATCATCGAGGAAGAGAGCGACGTTCTGCCAGTTGTTCTGGGAAGTGTACTGAAGAAACTCCCCGTCGTTGGGAGTGGGAACGACTACATCAGTCAACTCATTCAGCGTGAGTGCCCCACCGCCGCCTTGTGCCGCAGAGTTCACCCACGACGCACCGTTGTACGTCAGAACTTGGTTGGCTGAAGGGGTGGTCAGACTAACGTCCGAGTTGCCACCAAGGGTTTGTGTGGGTTGGTTGATCAGATCGGTGTAGGAACCGCTGTATGCAACAGTGGAGAGGGGATCAGTGTAGTTGTCTGGTGCAGTGGTGCCGTTTGCAAGAAGGTCGTGCCAAGTGAGGGTGCCCGATACATTGTCCACATGGGAGTAGTACGCCGCACCCGTGGCATGAACATGAGCGAACATCCCGTGGTAGGTAGCGGAAGTAGGCAAGTCTTGGAGGGTGACGTAGATATTCGAGAAAAGAGCCTTGCCGCCCTGGAGGTCAATGTTGTGGTTCGCCCCAGAGAGGTCAGCGGAGAGCGTAGGGCTGGGGTCGGCAGCGAGTGTCATCGACCCCAACTGAAGCTGCCCGTTCTTCCACTTACCTGTGGCTATGTCGAAACCGATGATGTCCCCATCGGCGGCGTTCGTGAGGTCAACGTCTGTCAGATCATTGATATAGGAAGCCCCACCGCCTCCCCCGGTGACAACGGCCCCCTCGAAAGTTGTACCGTTCCAACGAACATACTCCCCGCTATTGATGACCATCGACTGAAAGTGATCGAGCTTGGCGTTGTTCCGTGATTGAACTGTTGCACCCAACTGGGTCGTCTTCAAGACTTCGACATTGGAAAGCCATGCTGCGGAGTTGGCATTGAGGGAGGCTTCTCGAACCTTGGAGTAGAACGCACCCCCTTCTACAAAGAAGTCGGCTTGGACCTGCGCCGGGTCCAATCCATTGATGGTTGTCCCGCACCCTCCACCAGTAGTACCAAACTCGAAGGCGCAGCCATTGATTTGCTTGATAGCGGCCTTGGCGAACGTGATGTTGCCGCCATCACGGCCTGAAACCATTGTCACTGATCCAAGGTCAGACCAATCGACCTCATTACCTTCGGCAGTGATCCGCTCGAAGGTAGCCCCAAGTTCGTTGATCCCTTTGGTATTGATGTATGACATGAAGCAGCCTCTCTCCAGCGGGAGTTCTATTTACTGGATCAAATAGGGAGGGTAACGAACTTGAAGAAAGACCGAACCTCCGATCAACCGACGAACCCTCGGGGACTCAACACGCCTCTACCAACGTAAGGGCCGAAGGAAGAACGGATACCAATCCCATATTTCGGCTGCTGCAAACCACGAATGAACTTGGTTGTCCGTGCCTTCATCTCTGTTGCTTTGTCCAACTGCTGTTCCGCACTGGACTTCAAGGACTCGTATTTGCTGGAGCGTTCAAGAGACAGACTGATCCCTCCAATGGAGTAATCGAACTCTTCAACGATCCAGTTAGCTTGAAGAGCCGTTGCTGCATGGATAATCCCTGCCCAAAGAACTGCTGTTCGCCAAACCGGCTTTATTTTTACGAGCCTGTCGAGGGTGTTCAAAGCCTCTGTCTCTGGTGGAAACATATTCCACCAATCCAAAGCCCTCTCCAGGTATTCCAGTAGCTCGGCATCTTCCCAGACTTGGCCCATGACACGGTTGTAGGCACCCACGTCCCCTTCATGCTCTGGGGGGCGGAACCGATAATACTTGTCGGGGTTCTGGTCTCGAAGGAGAAGCCGTAGCTTATCGATCATCGACTGTTGGCCGACTGTATAGACGGCGGCTTCCAAAGCGGAAGAGGCTACAACGGCCCACTCTTGAACGACCTGTTGTTCGGGGCTGTTGGAGAACTCCTTGAGAGTCCATCGGATGCGGTAGTCACCTGCCTCTGCCGATGGAGGCACCATCAAGGCAGAGTAGTATTCACCCGTCACGGGGTTCACAGGGGTTCGGGTTTCCGAGCCGATGAGCACTTCGTTCAACGACCCTGGATCAACGTAGTAGAGAGCGAACGTGATCTCGTAAGCGTTCGCTGCGTTCCCTTGGGCATTGGTCAGGAAAATGTCCAGATCACCACGCCCGAGAGTGGCCCCCGGTGAAAAGGCTACACCCATCCTGCTCTCCTTATCGACCCATGTGGGTCAACGCCTTCATGGATCGAATCTCATCTGCGTAGCTCAACGCCGGAACCTTGCTGGTGCGGTTGAAATACTGCTGCTTCAAGTCGGAGATTGAGTCCGTGTGCTCGAAGAGGAAGAAAACTCGATTGTCTTCCCGCACGCAGTCCTCCAACATCACCCCCGCCACCTTTAGGTATGCGGCGTAGTAGAGGTCCGAGGTCCGGTAGTGACCATTTGTATTAGGCATCATTTCTCCAGCACATATGGTGTAGTTCACATTGTCTATGTAGGAGAATGTATAGCCGGAGAAACGAGGAAGCCCCTTGCTGTCAAAGACAGCAAGGGGCTTGAGAAAACGAGGGATTAGGCGGGAGAGTTGGCGGGATTATGCGAGATTCGTCCCCTCATCGTCGTACACACGAATCGCTCGGGCGGAGTTGGATGCCAAGTTGTATGCGTGATCTCCGTCAGAGTTAGTCAGGATCACATTCCCGGTAGTAGCGGCGACCGTGAACGCCACCGCAACATCGGCGGCAGTGTTGAGTTCAAAAGTGGCACCAGAAACACTTGCTACCTTGAACGGGCCATCCACAGCGACCGTGCCGTCGTGGTTGGAGATCCAAACAAAGTCAGCATTGGCGATACCCGAAGTATCGTCCGTAGTCACCACTGCGGGGGTTGCTGCCGTGATTGATGCAACCGTCAAGACGGGCATCGGGGTCACAGCGAGAACCGAACCAGCAGAATAGGTGTAGTCCGAAGACGACAGATCATCCGTACCGTAGGTGTACTCGACAGTCGGGAAACCCGCATTGTCCTCGTTCACCGTAAGGCGGTTGGTCACTGCGGCAAAGTCAGCCGAAGCCAACGAAGACAGCTTGCCTTCACCAATAGAAGCACGCAGAGAGCCCGAAATATACAGGGCACGGGCAGACTGGTAACTTTCCGAAGCGGGCCACGTCTGCGTGTCTGCTGTGGGGTCGGCTGCGGTCAGGAAGCCGCCATCGGAGTTGTAAACATCTCCGCTCGCTGCGAGTTCCGTAGCGATCCAAACGTCACGCTCTGCAACGCTCTGCCACTCGCCTAATGTATCAAGACCAATCGCCGTGTCGGCACGGACCTCATAGATCTCACCGGCCAGGATTCGCATGACTTGATCAACCGTCCCAAAAGACTCGGACGTTGCGATGATGTCAGTGTCACCGATAGCCTCGGTAGCTGCACCAACCGCTGCGGTCAAATGAACAGCGAGCCGTGCAGCATCGATATCAGTGCCGTCGAGGACATCTTGAACAATGAGCGAGGCAGCCTCAAAGGCTTCCGCTGCGGTCAGGTTGTCGTTGGCTACACCCGAATCAGCGTGAACCACAACCCGCAGATAGGCTGCAAGCCCCTGCTCGGCGGTTCCGATCACGGTGTAGCTCACAACATCAGCAAACGCAACCGCTGCTGAAGCGCCGGGAAAAGCTGTTGAAAGAAATCGACCCGTCTGAACGTACCCAGTCTGTCCAGGGCCATCCACGATGGGATTGCGCTGCGACGTGTTGGGCGTCAGATCGTTGATTTGTACTTGTCCCGCAGGAAGGTCATTCCGAACGGGGATGATATATGCCTTGGTAGCCATCGTTCATTCCTCCAGGATTTTAGGCGATGATTGTGCCGTCATCGTCTACGATGAGGAAAACTCGACCACCGGCTTCGGTCAAAGCTGACAAAGCACCAGTCGTGTTCGCCATATCTTGACGATTGCGGGCAGGGTAACCAGTTGAAGTTTCGCCTTCTGTCTTGGAAGGAGAACCAGTAATGTCACCCGAGTTGTCAGGTGTGGAAACGGCTCGGCCATAGAGAGTGATACCGCTCACCCCCTCTGCGAGAAGTCCCTCATTGACGGAAGAGTTGAGAGCACCACTGGCGTAAACAGAGCGGATGCCCCGAACAGGGATGTTTACAGTCACCACATCGGGTGCCTGCTTACCAAGCTCGGTACGATTCTTCGCTGTGGTCACCTGTTCAACGAAGCCACCGTTCTGGAAGCTGGTTGCTCCATCGAAGTCACCTGCATTAGCGGCTTCATCATTGGCGATGAAAGAGCCTGCGGGAACCCGGTAGATACGCCCTGCGAGAACGGAGAGAACGTCGGCAAGCGAAGCCGTTGCAGTGCCACCCAGAAGCTCAAAAGAGCCCAGATTGCCAGCTTCCGCTTGAACAGCGGTGTTGATATTCGCTGCGGTTAGATTGACCACAGAGGCGTCCATCAATGCCACGATTGCATCGGCGGCGATGATCGCATCGGCAGCGATGATCGGAGTGTCCGTACCAGCGTCAAGGGGGCAGTTGTCGATCAAGTAAGCAGCGAGTCCGAAAGCATCGGACCCGGTGGTCTTCCCGTGAAGGTTGATCTGCGTACCTGCGCCATCGGGCTGGTCGGCTGTGATTGACCCATGCGACGAGTTGGAAGCGTTGTTCCCACCCGAACCAGAGCCGGTAACGACTCGGTTGACGTATAAGGTCTGCCCGGGAGGATCGAGATCACTCCGCTGTGAGGTATTGGGGGTCAGGTCTCCCACAAAGAAAGTCCCGTCTGGGATGTCTGACCGAACCATTAGGATATACGGCATTGTTTTCTCTCCACCTAAAGTCTTGGCCGCTATGCGGCTACTCGCTCATACTTGATGTCTTATAGACAAACCATCGGGGGTCACATCCTCGATGCAACTCCCATATTGATACTAAAGTCCGCAGCAGCATTAGAACCTTCGAGAAGAAGCTCCCGATATCCGCCGGGTCCACCGAACCACCAGTCGTCTGCTTCCAAGCGTCCGACCGGATGATTATGTCCAACCGAATACCAAATATCTCCGGCATCCGCCCCGGCTGTTCCGTGGTTACGAACGGAAATATCCACCGTAAACTTCGGAAAAATAATGTGCATGGCAGCACTTGAAGCTGGGTTTCCAATCGATGTGCTCCCGCCATCCGTGGGGGCTGTGCCTGCAAGAACCAATGCCGGGTTTGGGGTGCGGTAAAAACCTGCGGGTGGGATCACCACAATAGGGCCAGCGGCGAGCCAGGAAACTTCCTCGTCCATGCTTTCTTCTACCCGAAGATACAGGATCTCTTCATCCATAGGGACCGTGGCTGCTGTGCCGCCTCCGCCATCAGCGTAGTCCTTTAGATCAAAGACCATTCGGGTAAGACCCCGGTTGGAGTCCATCGTCAACCCAAGCCCCTTCTGTCGAAGAGTCCTGGACCGAAAAGAGGTGTTCTTCTGGATCGTGAACAGGGTTGTCCCGCCAATGTGTGCATCATTCAAGGTACGGTGAGCCGAGATACGGTAATGAGTGGCGCTGGTATTTCGGATCGTAAGATCGATCAGACCGGGCGAACGCTCAAGCACACTTGGGATAATCCCGATCATGCGGTACTCCGCTCTTTATGCACCAACGAGTTGTACGAAGAGGTCTCTTTCCCCTTACTGGCTGCGAGCTTCTGGGCGTCTGCCCAACTCTCGACCCTCTCTCCACCCACATTTGGGGCAAGAGTCATTCTGGGGCCGTCCCGCTTCATTTCGTTTTCTTTACCAGAGAGGTGGCGATTCTTTGTTGCCATCTGCTTCTTGATCCGCAGATTTTTGCCCGCCCAATCATCCCCTTTGAGAATGAACCCAATCGGCGTGATGAGCTTCTTTGTCGAACCTTCACATTCAGGACAATCCTGGGGTGATTTGTACTCGGAAATCGGCAAAGAGTGCTCAAAAGCGTGTCCGCACTCTGCGTTTTCACATTGATATGAGTAAATCGGCATCAAGCCTTCTCCTGTCCAAATCGAGCAGCCACTCTCGCAACCATTTGGTCAAACTCACGGTAGCTGACTGACACCCTACCCATACCGATAGTATCGGAGAGATACCGAAGCCCCACCAGAGCACTTCCTTGTTTCTGTGTGAACCTCGACTTGGGCCGTACTTTGTAGTTCTTCTTGGCACGACGAAGTACAGCGAGAACATGCTTACAGACCCGGTGCCTTCCATCTGGATCTTTGGTATCGGGATTACTGGCTGTTCCTCGGGGTCTACCATAAAGATAGTCACCGACCTTTGCCCAATGCTCCGGTCCCTGCCATCGCCAAAAGTCACACGTACAAGACATACGGACGTTCAACTTGTTGATGTCTACGGTGTTTCCCCGTCGTTGGGCCTGGAGACGGATGAGGTAACTCCCAGTCTTCCCTTGGACTTGAAACAACCAATAGGCGTGCTTGGGAACTGTTCTCTTGAGTTTGACCTGGAGCCCGTCAGACCTCTGATGGATCTTTTGATCTGTGGAATCCCAGATCTCGGCGATACGAGCAGCCACTCGGTCCACATGCCGGGACGCTATCTTGTTGACGAAACCGTAACCACTGGGAATGACTTTGGCAGAGCCGGGATTTCTTGGCACGGCTGGCTGCTGGATCGTGTCGGTAGGTGTCTGGTTTTCCCGTTCCTCAATCAGACCTGGGGCACCAGACATCGGAACAACCCAAGTTGAACTCCCGCCGTATGCCTCGGCATTGGCGTCTTCGCCGTCTGGGACGCCCTTGGAGCGGTCCTTTCTCCAGTTCTGGGTGAGCATGTCGGGGCGGCGTTGCTCTCGGTAGAACGCTTCCTTGAGGGCTTGGGCCATATCATCCACCGTAAGATCCTGCGGATCATCATCGACCTCAAAGTCGTATTCCTGACTCAAGGTGATGAGTTCATCAATGTATCCAAACAACGCATCGAAGACCGTTTCGTCCTCAATCTCGTCAACCAGGAAATCGAAAGGAACGTCGTAAACCTCATCCTCGATGGTGAAGACAACAGTTTCGGTTTCGAGGATTACCTCTCGAACCTCGGCTTTTCCTGCATAGTCATAGAATGTCAGCAAGGGGATGTCTGTCAGACCCGCCTTCTTCGTTTGCAGCTTCGTTTCGCTCTTTTGCTTGCGATCCTTCTTCCGCTGCTCTTGGCGGTCCTTCTCATACTCTTTGTACTTTACGGGGTTGCCTTTATCCCGCCACTTCTGTGTTCGCTCTGCGTTGGTTGCAACACCACCACCACGAAACCGCACGAAGCGACGAGGAAACTTCCGTGAGTTCCTCTTATACCGCTTGGTTGTCCCCTTACGCCGCTTGGTCTTCCACTTGATTCGAGACTTTCGTCTCTTTGGCAGCTTCCTGTCGGGCTTCTTGTCTTTGATTCGGTAATACTTCTTCGCCTGTCCTCGCTGCTTCCGCTGTCGCTGAACAGGGTACTTCCCATCCTCATACCCAGCTTCAACATCCTCTGCCTCGGTGGCGATAACACCGGGTCTTCGCTGATGAAGACGGTGCCCCTGGTCCATATGAGAGTGCCCGTAGTCCTCCCCAGGTTGAGATTTAGTCCTCACCTTCTCCTTGTGGATAGGGCGGCCCCCTACGGCATCCTCGGAGTGGGGAGGGACATTGAACTGCGGTCGAGAGGTGCTGCTGCCCCCGCCGCCCGTGTCAGAAATCGGGGGACGTTGGTCACGCTGCTTCTTGTGCTGCGGCGTGATGGGTAGGGCTTGCTGCTTGTTCTCCGGTGCAGACGGACCATTCTGCCTGGAGTGATAGTTGTCTTGTGGAGACTTGTCCGTATTCGGCGGGAGGTTCTCCTTGTTAGTCTGGGTGACATAGGTCTGGACACCCGAAAGCTCACTGGCGGGTGGACGATAAGCCAATCGTGGTGGCTTCCTCGAACCCATACTCAACCCTCCGAATCGACGGCCATCTTTGCCAGATACCGAGCCGCTACCTTATGAGCAGAACTGCGCTTGGTGCTTCCAGGGAAGGGTTGTTGTGAGTGCTTTACGGCTTCCTCCACAAGCTCCCTATCTGGGAGAGCAAGGCGGGACTCGAAGAACTCACTCCCCATGACAGAAAGAGCATAGGAGGTACGATCCAGAACACGCTCAAGAACTCCAAGGCGCTTTGGCATACCGACAATCAAATCACCGGCTATCGCATACAGGTGCTCCTTCTGATCGGAAGCCTCTGCGATCTTCAGTCCTCGATTGACGAGGTGCCGTAGACGATGTGCCTCTGTACGAGCTTCGGCAACACCTCTAATGAGAAGTGCCCAAGCTGCCTGACTGGATGCGTCTTTCTTCATTCCATCCCACTCGCTTGCTCAAAATAGAAAGCCCACCAGAGAGCAAGCTCTACTGGTGGGCTTCTATTGGAGAAGTAACGGGTTGGTTCAGTTATCGAGAGTTCCCTGAACCTGATTGACGACACCCTTCGTTTCAACTCCCAGAATGGAGTCAAGGACTTCGGGGTTACTCCCGTACTTGCTGACGATAGTCTTCGCCCGGGTCTTCCAGTGAACCGACATATCCCAATCGATGGTCCCATGAGGGGTCTCGACAGAGATGATCTTGTCGGTCTTTCCAGAAGCCTTCTTGACGGTCTTCTTGGCCGCCTTGGCCGGGTGGACCTCGGCATCCGGTAGCAAGGTGTCCAGTTCCCCTGCGGATTCAATAGTCTGGGTCACGTCCCCGGTAGCTGACTGTGTGAAGTCGGCTGCTGGCGGGGGTGAGTTGTCCAGACGGTTGATCTCGGCAGCTACCTGACTGGCGTCTGTGACCGTGACACGCTGCTTCGCAGCCGTCTTGATCGTGCTTACCACGCCATCGGGATCTCCCTTGGTAGCCCGACCACCTACGTTGGCGGCTTCCACCGTACCGACCACCCGTTCCTCGTCAGAGGCTTGCTCGACCTTCATAGGTTCGCCTCGGGTGTTCATGTCCAACGCTTGTGCGGGACGGATACGAATGTCCGCAGGTTGCGGGACATAGGTGCTGACAGTATCCTCAATCGGAACGAACCAGCCCGCCTTCACAGCGGCTCGTAGCGTGGAGAGAGCGAACTCTTCCCCGGCATACTTCACCGTCTGCCCGTCGAACTCGATCTCGTCGTTCTCAAAGATGTCTTTCTCAACCTTCCCAAGATGAACCTTGGTGGTTGCTCGGAAGGCAAGAAACTCGCCTCGTTTCCATTGTATACTCACAGTGTCACTCCTCTAAATAGGTGTCGGTCACATATTACCCAGGTCCATACCTTTTGGACCGGTTTCAGTTCGGTTCCCCACCACCCTTGTTGGGGTCGGACCAAAGATCCACGGGGAGAACCACTTGAAGGTTTGGGCTTATCTCCTTCATGGCCTCGCCCAAGCGGACTTGGATGGCAGGAAGAAAATCCTTCCTAACTCTAACCCGAGAGACCAAAAAGGCTTTCTTTTCGTCTTCGGAGTAGATGAGGAAGTCCAAGAAGAAGTCATCATCAGTAGCTATATCAGGAAGCACTCGGAAGGCGTTAGCGTACTCACCCACAGTCGGGTGCCCCTTGAAATCCACCTCGCACTCAATCCTGCGATTGGGTGTCTTCATTCCGCCACTCCATGTATGTCCCACCCAAGAAGCTGGGGGGTCCGCCTTATTTCCCATTTCTGGTTCCTCATTACGATATCTTTGTACGCATGTCTGTCGTGAATACGATTGCAGTTGCGCTGATGTAGTAGCCTACCCGTAGCACTGTGTTTCCAGACTCGTTAGGAGCGACGTTCGTCACTCTACCGGACACAGTGGACAGAAAGGCATCCTCTCCAGCAACGGGTGTCGTCCCGACTTCCAAGAGAGGCGTTAGTGTGGCCCCACGGGCAGTGATTACCCGGGTTGGCTCCCCGGCTGCCGTAGCAACCTTCAAAAAGCCATAGAAGTTCTCACCCTTACCTGTGGCCGTAACAGCACTACAAGGCTCAAAAGCGAGACTTTCACCGCTCTGGGAAGCGGAAACCGCTATGCCTTGTGGGTAGTCGTCACCCTCGACGATACCCAGATCGATCAACACTTGTGGATCGAGTTCTGCTTGATCGATGAGTGGGACCGGAATCCCCTCTTCGTCAGTAGTCGTGATCGCTTGGGTGTTGGATGTGCCACCCCCAGGTCTACGTCCAATCGGCATCTCTACCCCACCTCAAGAGTTCTCTTCAAGGTACTTGACGAGAGCGTCGATTCCATAGCACCAAGCCGCTGCGGCAAAGCACCAGATCGCCACAGAGGCGGCGTTGTGCCAACCCTCGGCTGGTAGTGAGCCTGTGGTTCCCCAGAACATCAGCCATGTCATCCAACCGCAGTGGAAACCCGTACAGTAGGTGCAGGCCAAGAGACCGTCCGTGAAGTCGGTCTTTCCATGTAGGAAGGTGGCTTTATTCTGGAGGCCGAAGCAGAGGCCGTAGAACACCAAAAAGGCGGCGATACTGGGGAGCATATTCTATTCCTTCTTACGAGAGCGAGAGCGTCGAGTCTTGCTCTTGGCCCGCTTCTCGGATGATACCGATGAGCGGCGGCTTGTGTCTTGGGGAAGGATACGACAGCACGAAGTATTTGCGGATTGCGAGAAGATCTCCACCGTGTCCGGTACGCCGTCATCATCACAGTCGAAGTTGAGTTCGAGCTTTTGCTGGTTGAGGGCCTCGATGATGAGGGACTCTTCTTGCGAGAGGGCACCGGGCTTGGCCCCAAACTGGGTTCGATGGCGGTGGATCTTGATCAAACGAATGATGGCATCCCCGATGCCCATCTGAACTGCTTTCTTTACTGACACTGTACGCCTCCGTTCTCACACACTTTACCGAGACAATAGACCGGATAAAGAAAAGCCCCCGGTAAGGAGAACCTTACCGGGGGCTTTAGATCAAAGTTCCGAAGAACGGTCAGTTAGCTGATTTAGATGGTGATCTCAATCTTGGCAACCAGCACCGGGTCCAATCCAATCCGAACCAAGCCGGTCGCCTCTCCCGTTGCGTCGGAGAGGACTTCCAGGACCGTACCCAGGCACCAGACTTCCTGGCCTGCGGTATCCCAAGTGTCCTCGGCCAGATCGACCTCGTACATAACCTGGGCGCTTCCAGGCTTGGCATAGGCAAACTTGCCGATAACAGTCTGTGGGGTAGCAGTAGAAGTAGCAGAAGTAGCAACCACTGGACCCTTCGTTACAATCTGTCCGAACGAAGCGATAGCGGCGGTCTCGGAACAAATGCCCATAACCCGATGCTGGGTTGAGTGCCCTGCGAGAGCAACCAATACGGCATTTTCCCCTGCGCCCTCGACGGCTGACATAGCGACATCACCGGCTGCGGGCTTGACAGCCCCGTTCAGAGCGGCCCCCATCTTCACATACCCCTTCTGTGACATAAACGAGTCACCAGCAGCGTTCAGGGCAGCGATATTCGGCGATGGCAGCATGTTGCCATATATGTCGATAGACAGCGCAGCAACAGCACTCTCGCCAGAACCCCATACACCGAGCATCAGACCCTTTTGGATCGAGATACCACCAGCAGTTCTGATAGACCCGGCAGTTGCCGAAGCCACGGTGTTATCAGTTGTGATCAGTGAACCACCCGTGACAAGACCACTAAAGGTAGCCGAGGCGGCAGAGCCAATCACACCTTGGTCGTAGGTTGCCGCTCCGTCGTTGAACGAACCAGCGGAAACGAGGCCACTAAAGGTAGCGGAGGCGGCAGAGCCAATCACACCTTGGTCGTAGGTTGCCGCACCGTCGTTGAACGAACCAGCGGAAACAAGACCACTAAAGGTAGCCGAGGCGGCAGAGCCAATCACACCTTGGTCGTAGGTTGCCAAACCGTCGTTGAACGAACCGGCAGTTACAGCCCCGCTAAACGCAGCCGAGACACCAGAGGTGATAACTCCAGCATCATAAGTAGCAATGCCGTCGTTGAGTGAACCGGCAGTTACAGCCCCGCTAAACGCAGCGGAGACAGCAGAGGTGATAACTCCAGCATCATAAGTAGCAATGCCGTCGTTGAACGAACCAGCCACGCAAGCGTTAGTGAAGGAAGCCGAGGCCCCGCTCACAGCACCGGTAGCTGCCAACGCACCACCGACATCCAAGGGCTTGTTCATCGCCCACTTTGTACCGGAGTGGACATACAGGAGCGTGGCTGCCGCACCTGCGACCGTAAGACCAGCACCGTTAGCGGCAGCCGAATCGCCAGCACCATTGGCAACAGTGATGTTGAGATCTGCAACATCCAAGTTGGCCGTGCTGATTGTCGTGGTTGTACCGTTGACAGTCAGGTTGCCCGCAACCGTCACAGCACCAGCGAAGGCCGCCAGCTTGTCCTTGTCAATCGTGAGAGCCGGTGCCAAAACTGCATTAGTAGCTTCCGTCTGGAAGATAATGGACCGC